>Ga0302324_100006131_pt1 | contig 26033 bp, 21 predicted proteins | sample Palsa_T0_1_FD_201949 | JGI IMG/M metagenome (GOLD analysis project Ga0302324, IMG submission 201949) | Peat permafrost microbial communities from Stordalen Mire near Abisko, Sweden - Palsa_T0_1 | ecosystem: Environmental > Terrestrial > Soil > Palsa > Peat permafrost | place: Sweden: Abisko... | reverse complement strand
GGGCCCGTGCCAGACGCGTGAGCGAGGCGATATCGGCAATCTTGTTGATCGGATTGGTGGGACTCTCGAAGATCATCAGCCGCGTGGGTTGCGAGGCCAGCACGCGCTCGACACCGGCCAGATCCTCTATCGAGAGCAGCGTGTGCGTGACCCCGAACTTCGCCAGTGTATGCAGCAGCAGATGGCGCGTCGGTCCATAGGTCTCGATGAAGCCCAGGACGTGGTCGCCCTGGCGAGTCAGCGACAGCAGCGCCTGCGCGATGACGCCGACTCCCGAGGCGCAGACGACGCAATCCTCACGCCCCTGCAGTTGCGCCAGCGTCAGTTCCAGCTGTCGTGTCGTCGGATTGGAAGTGCGCAGGTAGGAAAATCCGGGTCGCTCACCGCGCATGGAGCGCAGCGCCTCATCGACCGTCTCGAATTCGAATTTGACCGTCTGATAGATCGGGGCCACGACCGGCCGATTGTCCACCGGCACTTCCACCGTCGGCGGATGATTCACGCGCGTGGTGTTCTTCATGAGCGCACTCTACGTGCCATGTAGGTCATGAGGCGCGAGGCCGCCTCGGTCAGCGTCTGATCACGTTTGGCCACGCACAGGCGCAGCAGTGTCATGGGCGGTGGACGCTCATAAAACACCGACAACGGGATCGTCGCCACCCGTGCCTGCGTCAGCAGCTCCTCGGCAAACTCCAGGTCACCGGCACTGCTGAGCGCTCCATAGTCCACCAGCTGGAAAAACGAGCCTTCAGCGCGCGGCAACACCAGAGCGCTGTCGCTGAGCGCCGCGGCCAGCAGGTCGCGCTTGGCTGCGAAGAACGCGCCCAGATCTTCGCCGCACGTCGGATGCTCCTCGAGGTAGCGGGCGATCGCCTGCTGCAGCGCCGTCGCGATCGTGAAAGTATTGAACTGATGAACTTTGCGCAGTTCCGCGGTCAGCGCCGCGGGTGCCACGCCGTAGCCGACACGCAGTCCGGTGGCGTGCAGTGTCTTGCCGAAGGAAAACACCGCAACGCTGCGCGCGCGCAGCTCCGGATAAGCGAGCACGCTGCGATGCATCACGCCATCGAATACGATGTGCTCATACACCTCATCGGAGATCAGATAAATTTCGCGGTCGCGCAGCAACGCCGCCAGCGCCTGCAGGTCGGCCGCCGTCAGGCAGGTACAGCCCGGATTGTGCGGCGAATTGATGATCAGCAGCCGGGTCCGCGCGGTCACCGCCGCGCCGACGCGCTCCCAATCGTAGCGAAAGTGCGGCGGCTGCAGCGGCACGTGCACGCAGGCCGCCCCGGACAGTCGCACCGCGCTGTCGTATGAATCGTAGGCAGGATCGAACACGATGACCTCATCTCCCGAACCCACCAGAGCCTGCACGCTGGAGAAGATGGCCTCGGTCGCGCCCAGCGTGACCGTGATTTCCAGCTCAGGATCGACGCGTACCGAGTAGCGACGTTCGAGCTTGGCCGCGATCGCTTCGCGCAGCCGTGGCAGTCCCGGCATCGGCGCGTACTGGTTGTAGCCGTCCTGCATGGCCTGCGCGACCAGCTCGCCCAGGCGCGGATCGATGTCGTAGTCGGGAAAGCCTTGCCCGAGATTCACCGCGCCCAACTCGGCCGCGCGCCGGGACATGACGCTGAAGATCGTGGTGCCGACCAGCGGCAGCTTGCTGCGTAAGCTCATGGCTGGCGCTAGCGCTGCTGCGCCCGCGCCGCGGCGAACGCGGCCCCGATCACGCCCGCCTGGCCGGCATGGGTCGCGCGCCGGATCAGCGTCGGGCTTCGCAGCAGCGGACCGAATTGATCGAAGTGCTCGGTGACCGAACCGCCAATGATGAACAGATCGGGCCAGAACAGCGCGTGCAGACGTGCCAGGTAGTCGTTGACCCGGGCACACCAGCCCGGCCAGTCCAGGTGCTCCTCGGTGCGCACGCGCGCGGAGGCGGAAAGCTCGGCGTCGCGCCCGTGAAACTCCAGGTGTCCCAGCTCCGTGTTGGGTACCAGCTCACCATCGAGGAACAGCCCCGAGCCGATGCCGGTGCCAAAGGTCAGCAGGATCACGACCCCGCGCACGCCACTGGCGGCCCCGGCGGCCACCTCGGCCAGGCCGGCGGCGTCGGCGTCGTTGATGAAGCTTACCGGGCGACCGATCAGCTGCGCGAGCCGCTCGCCACCGGCGCAGCCAATCCACGATTTATCGACGTTGGCCGCGGTTCTGGCGATGCCGCGCTGTACCACTGCCGGAAAAGCCAGCCCTACCGCACCGCTTGCGCCGAGTTCGCGATCGATTTGCGCGCAGGCTTCCAGCACCTGCTCGGGAGTCGATGGCGACGGTGTCGCCACGGAGCGCAGCGCGCTCGAGGTCGCGCCGCGATCGACATCGACCAACGCGCCCTTGATCGATGAGCCGCCAACGTCCAGTCCCAGCAGGATGCGTCCGGCCATGATTCAGGCACCTGAGGCAGCGGCCAGCTGCATTTCACGCGCACGCTGGCGCTGCCGCCGCTGCAGAAACCACGCCGAACCGACCACGCCGACAGCGACGATCAGCACCATGAGGGTCGCCAGCGCGTTCACATCCGGGCTGACACCGAGCCGTACCTTGGAAAAGATCACCATCGGCAGTGTGCTCGAACCCGGTCCCGCGACGAACTGTGATATCACCACATCATCCCACGACAACGTAAACGACAACAGCCAGCCCGAAAGCAACGCCGGCACGATCAGCGGCAGCGTGATGCGCGCGAACACCGTGGCCGGTCTTGCCCCGAGATCCAGCGCCGCCTCCTCCAGCGACTCATCAAATCCCACCAGCCGTGACTGCACGATCACGGCCACGTAGGACAGCGAGAAGCTGATATGAGCAATCGTAATCGTGGTCACGCCACGTCTGGCGGGCCAGCCGATGAGCTGCTCCATGGCCACGAACAGCAGCAGCAGCGACAGGCCGGTGATGATCTCCGGCAGCACCAGCGGCGCGGTGCTCAGGGCGGCGAGCAGTCCGCGGCCGCGGAAGCGGCCGAAGCGCGCGAGCGTGAAGCCCACCATGGTTCCCAGGATCACCGCGCCGGTCGCATTCATGGCGGCGATCTTCAATGACAGCCAGGCCGCGTCCACGATCTGGGCATTACCGAACAGCGCGCCGTACCACTTGAGCGTCGGCGAATGCGCGGCGTCCCAGACCGTGACCAGTCGCGAGGCGTTGAACGAATAGGCGATCATGGACAGTATCGGCACGTACAGGAACGCAAAGCCAAACGCCAGCATGCTCGGCAACAGCAGCGGCCGACGCATCCTCATGGTGCTGCCTCGAGCTCGCGGCTGCGATAGCGCTGGAACAGGACGATCGGCCCGAGCAGCATGATCAGGATCACGATCGCCACGGCACTGGCAACCGGCCAGTCGCGATTCTCGAAGAACTCATCCGACAGCACCCGACCGATCATGAGCTGATTGGACGGGCCCAGCAGCGACGGAATCACGTATTCACCGACCGCGGGAATAAACACCAACAGCGCTCCGGCTACCACTCCCGGCACCGATAGCGGCCAGGTCACGCGCACAAACACCTTCCACGGCGCGGCGCCCAGATCCGCGGCGGCCTCGAGCAGCGAGCGATCGTGCTTTTCGAGATTGGAATACAGCGGCAGCACCATGAACGGCAGATAGGAGTAGACGATGCCGACATAGACCGCGAACGGACTGGCGACCATTGGTATCGGCTGCGTGATCAGGTGCACGCTCAGCAGCAGGTTGTTGATCAGTCCATCGTCCTTGAGCAGTCCGATCCAGGCGTAGACGCGCAGCAGGAAGGAGGTCCAGAACGGCAGGATCACCAGCATGAGCAGCAGATTGCGCAGCGCCGGACTCGCCCGGGTGATGCCCAGTGCCATCGGATAGCCGAGCAGCAGGCACAGGAGCGTGGACACCGCCGCCACCTTCACCGAGTACAGGAATGAATCCAGATACAGCGCATCGCTGAACAGAAAGTGGTAGTTCGCCAGGTGCAGCTGTATCGACAGCACCCGCTCCTGCGTCCAGGCGAGCAGCGGTGCATACGGCGGCATGGCCAGCACGGCCTCGGAAAACGAGATCTTGAGCACGATCAGGAAAGGCACCAGGAAGAACAGCAGCAGCCACAACATCGGCACCGAGGTCACGGCCGTGCGGGCGAAGCGCTGCAATCGCAGCCGCTGCCAGAAATTGCGCAATGGCTCGAGCATCCTGAGCCGCGCTCTCAAGTACTGCCGATCACGGGACTGGAGGCGTCCCAGGAGAGGTACACGGGCATCTCGCGGCTGAACTGCTCCTCGGGCTTGCGGGTACTGTTGGCGAGCGTGGCACGCACGTCGCGCCCGGATTCCAGCCGCACCAGGAACACCGACAGGTCCCCGAGATAGGCGATCTCATGAATCACGCCGCGAGCCCAGTTGTCCGCTGCGCTCGGGGCCTCGCGCGAGAGGTTGATCTTTTCCGGCCGCACCGCGACCCACAACGGCGCATCGGGCGCCGCGCTGATGCCGTGATCGACCAGTACGCTGGCGGGCAAATCGGCACATTGAACCCGCACGTAATCCGGCTCATCCTCGATCATGCGACCGTCGAACAGGTTCACCGAGCCGATGAAATCGGCGACGAAGCGTGTCGCCGGAAACTCGTAGATCTGACGTGGTGCGCCGATCTGCACGATCTGGCCGTGATTCATCACGCCGATGCGCGATGCCAGCGTCATGGCCTCCTCCTGATCGTGCGTCACGACCACGAAGGTCACGCCGAGCTGCTGCTGGATGTTGATCAGCTCGAACTGGGTGTGCTCGCGCAGCTTGCGGTCGAGGGCGCCCAGCGGCTCATCGAGCAGCAGCAGCTTCGGACGCTTGACCAGGGCGCGTGCCAGCGCCACGCGCTGGCGCTGGCCACCGGAGAGCTGGTGTGGTTTGCGCTTGAGGTAAGGCGCCATTTTGACGATCTCGAGAATCTCGCCCACGCGGCGCCGGATCTGCGCCTTTCCCAGCCGCTCCTGCTCCAGGCCGAAGGCCACATTGCGCTCGACCGACATGTGCGGGAACAGCGCATAGGACTGGAACATCATGTTGACCGGCCGCTGGTAGGGCGGCACGGCGGCCAGATCCTGCCCGTCGATCAGCAGACGACCGGAGCTCGGGGTCTCAAAACCCGCCAGCAGCCGCAGCAGCGTGGTCTTGCCGCATCCCGAGGCGCCGAGCAGGCAGAAGATTTCCCCGCGCTCGACCTGCAGCGAAACGTTGTCGACCGCTACGAAATCGCCAAAGCGTTTGCTGACCTGATCGATCTCGACATAGGCTGCCATCATTGTCCGGTCTTGAAGCGCGTCCAGGAACGATTGAGTTCGCGCGTATAGGCCAGGCTGTGCGCCGCGTTCGGATACAGGTGCGCCTTCTGCGCCTCGCTCGGATAGATACCGCGATCGTTGTAGACCGCGGGATCGATCAGGCTGTAGGCGGCGGCATTACTGGTCGCGTAATGCATGAGCGCGGAGTTTCTGGCCGCCACTTCCGGCCGGAGCAGATAGTTGATGAACAGATGCGCGTTCTTGGGATGGGGCGCGTCGGCGGGGATCGCGAGCATGTCGAAGAACATGATGGCACCTTCGCGCGGGATGTTGTACTTGATCTGCACGCCCTTGCCGTCCTCACTGGCCCGCGCACGCGCCTGGCCGACGTCGCCACTCCAGCCCAGCGCCAGGCACAGATCGCCGTTGGCCAGATCGTCGATGTAGCGCGAAGAATTGATGTAGCGAACGTAGGGCCGGATCGACAACAGTACTTGCTCAGCGGCCTTCAGATCCTCGAGCGATTCGCTGTTGGCATTGCGGCCCAGAAAAATCAGCACCGTGCCGACCACCTCGTCCGGCGCGTCCAGGATCGAGACGCCGCAGGCCTTGAAGTTCTTGATCACCTTGGGGTCGTAGAACATGGCCAGGCTGTCCACGGGCGCGTTCGGCATCGCCTGGGCGATCTTGGCCTCGTTGTAGCCGACTCCGGAAGTGCCCCAGAGGTAGTTCACGCTGTACTTATTGCCGGGGTCATGCACCTGGATAATCTGCGTGATCGTCGGATCAAGATTCTTGAGATTCGGCAGCAGCGACTTGTCGAGCTTCTGGAACACACCCGCCTGGATCTGTCGCTGCAGGAACGAGGCCGAAGGCACGACCACGTCGTAGCCGGTGCGTCCGGCCAGCAGCTTGGTTTCGACCACCTCGTTGGAGTCGAACACGTCGTAGTTGACCTTGATGCCGTATTCCTTCTCGAAGGCCGGCACCACTGTCGGATCGATGTAATCCGACCAGTTGTAGACGTTCAGGACCTTTTGATTGTCCATCGCGCCGCCGGCGGGCGCGCCGCCGGCGGGCGCGGCGCCATTCGCAGCGGACGCCGCGGCCGGGGTGGCCGGGGCCGGCGGCGCCGGGCTCCCGTGACCACAAGCGGCCAGCAGCATTGCGATCCAGAGTGGAGCGGCAGCGCGCCAAGCGCAGCGAGTCATCGGCAGGCCTCTTGGGGTCAGTGGGGCGGCGGCACGCTATTATCGGTGGCAACGCCAGCGACCGAAAGACCCCCGGGCCCGATGATCAGACGTTGAGCAGCAGGTGCTCACGCTCCCAGGAACTGATCACCTGCAGGAACACCTCATGCTCGGCCTGCTTGACGATGGTATAGGCGGCCACGAACGGCTCGCCCAGGATTTCCAGCAGCGGCTCGCAATCGCGCAATCTTGCCAGCGCCTCGTCGAGCGATCGCGGCAAGGAATAGGGCAACTCATGGGCGCTGCCCGAGATCGGCTCGGTCGGCTGCAACCCCTCGACCATGCCGAGGTATCCGCAGGCCAGCGAGGCGGCGATGGCGATGTAGGGGTTGGCATCGGCGCCGCCGACGCGATTCTCTATGCGGCGCGCCTCGACACTCGACATCGGCACCCGCAGGCCCGCGGTACGGTTGTCATAGCCCCACTGCACGTTGATCGGCGCGGACAGGTAGCGCGTCATGCGGCGGTAGGAATTGACGTTGGAGGCGAACAGCGACATCGCCGCCGGCACATAACGCTGCAGCCCGGCGATATGGGAGAAAAACAGCGCTGAGGGCGTGCCGTCGGCGTTGCTGAAGATGTTCTTGCGCGTCTTCTTGTCGATCACGCTCTGGTGAATGTGCATGGCACTGCCCGGCTCCTTGGCATGGGGCTTGGCCATGAAGGTGGCATACATCTTGTGGCGCAGCGCCGCCTCGCGCGCGGTGCGCTTGAACAGAAACGCCTGATCGGCCAGGTCCAACGCCGCGCCGTGCAGCAGATTGATTTCCATCTGCGCCGGGCCGTCCTCGTGAATCAGCGTGTCGATCTCGATGTCCTGCGCCTCGCAGAAGGCGTAGATGTCGTCGAACAGCGGATCGAACTCATTGACTGCCGCGATGCTGTAGGACTGCCGGCCCGGCTCGGCGCGTCCCGAACGCCCGACCGGGGGCTTGAGCGGGTAATCGGCATCGATGTTCGGCTCGATCAGGTAGAACTCGAGTTCAGGAGCGATCACCGGTTCCCAGCCGCGCTGCTCATAGAGCTCGAGCACGTGGCGCAGCACATGTCGCGGCGCCATCATCACGCGCCGGCCGTCGGAGTAGAAGCAGTCGTGGATCACCTGCGCGGTCGGCTCCGCCGCCCACGGTACCACCCGCACGGTCTTCGGGTCCGCGCGCAGCACGATGTCGATCTCGGCCGGGCTCATGGCCTCGGAGGTATCCGGCGGGTAATCGCCGGTGACGGTCTGCAGGAAGATGCTCTCAGGCAACCGCATGCCCTCGTCCTCGGCGAATTTCTCCGCCGGCATGATCTTGCCGCGCGCGATGCCGGCCATGTCGGGAATGATGGCCTCGACTTCGGAGATACCGTGGTCGCGGAAGAACTGTTGTATTTCATTAGCCATGAATCACCTTAACTTTTGGCACGGCAGGCCGCGCCGAATTCGGCAAATAGCGCGCGCGAGAAAGCACTGCTGCTGACGCGCCACTCCGGATGCCACTGGATGGCGAGCGCAAAGCGCGGCGCGTTTTCGACCCGGAACGCCTCGATCACGCCGTCGGGGGCGCGCGCCTCGACCGCCAGTCCCTGACCGAGCTCGCGCACGCCCTGACCATGCAGCGAATTCACGCGGATGCGCTCGCTGCCGGCCAGGCGCCGCAGCTGGCCTCCCGGTTCGAGAATCACCTCGTGCGCGAACTCGTACTGCTGCTCAAACGGCAGTCGCGAATCCTCGCGGTGATCCATGTGCCCGGGCACTTCATGCAACTTCTGCCAGAGCGAGCCGCCAAAGGCGACGTTCATCTCCTGGAAGCCGCGGCAAATGCCGAGCACCGGCACTCCGGCCGCCACCGCCCGTGGAATCAGCGGCAGCGTGGTCTCGTCGCGATGCTGATCGTGCAGCGAGCCGCGCTCACTGGATTCGCCGTAATGGCGCGGATCCACATTGGACGCGCTGCCCATGAACAGCAGTCCGTCGAGGGTCTCGAGCAATTCCTCGAGCTGCAGTTCGCGACCAATGGCCGGCACGATCAGCGGCAGGGCGTCGGCCGCATCGAGCACGGCCATCACATACTTCTCACCGGCCAGGTGGTACGCCTGGTCGCCGAGCACGCGCCGGTCCGCCGGGATACCGATGACAGGACGCTTAGAACCCATGATTGTGTCGCACCGGATGGAGCTGTATGAATGTACAGTCCTGTCCGTGCTTGCCTTGGTTGAACGGTGTCTATTAGACCATAGGCGCCAGACCGACGCCTTCGAAACAGCAACGCTTTTAGGTGCGGCCGGATAATGATGCGTGATGTCAAGCTATTGATTTAATGTGTAATTTCTGGCAAGAGGTGTGAATGTCAGCCGCCGCATTGCCGGATTATGTCAGCAGCTATTACCTGGCCTCGAGCGCGTTGTTGCCGGTCACGCCGGCTCTGGAGGGCCAGGTCAGCGCGGACATCTGCGTCCTCGGCGGCGGAATTGCCGGCTGCTCGACCGCACTGTCGCTGGCTGAGCGCGGTTATCGCGTCGTGCTGTTGGAAGCGCGTCGATTGGGCTGGGGCGCCTCGGGACGCTCCGGCGGCCAGGTCATCTTTGGTGTGGCCGCCGAGCAGGATCGTCTGGAGGCCTTGGCCGGCGAGACGGATGCGCGCCGCATCTGGGACATCTCGCTGGCGGGCATCGCGCTGCTCAAGCAGCGCATCGATCGTCACGCAATTGATTGCGACTGGGTCGACGGTCAAATGCTCACGGCCATCAAGCCGCGGCAATGGCGCGCGCTGCAGGCCTGGCAGGTCGAGGTCGCCGGAAAATATGGCTACCAGAGCACGCACCTGATCGGGCGCGAGGCGCTGCGCGCCGTGCTAGGCAGCGAACGCTATATCGGTGCACTGTACGATGCCAACGGCGGGCATCTGCACCCGCTGCGTTACACGCTCGGGCTGGCGCGCGCCGCGCAGCAGGCCGGCGTGCTGATCCACGAGAACAGCCCCGTCTTGGACTGGAGCGAGGCGCAGCGCCTGCGCGTGCGTACCGCCCGGGGCGTGGTCGAGTGCGGCCAGCTGGTGCTCGCCGGCAACGCCTGGCTCGGCCATACCGTGCCCGCGCTGCAGCGCAAGCTCATGACCGTGGGCACCTACATCATCGCCACCGAACCGCTCGGCGAGCAGCGCGCCCGGCAGCTGATCGCAAACAATGCCGCGGTCTGCGATACAAATTGGATACTCGACTACTTCCGGCGCTCGAGCGATCACCGCCTGCTGTTTGGCGGCCGCGTCAACTACTCGGGCGTGGATCTGCGCGCGGTCGGGCCGGCCACGGCGCAGCGCATGCGCAGGGTGTTTCCGCAGCTCGCCGGCGCGCGCATTGAGTACTCCTGGGGGTGCCTGCTCGACATCACGCTCAATCGCGCGCCGCACTTTGGCCGCTTGTCCCCGAATGTCTATTTCCTGCAAGGCTTCTCCGGACACGGCATGGCGTTGGCCGGCATGGCCGGCGAACTCGCCGCCGAAGCCATCACCGGAGTCAACGAGCGCTTCGACGTGGTCGCGCGCCTTCCGCACCACGAGTTCCCGGGCGGCATGCGGCTGCGCCGACCGACGCTGGCGCTGGCGATGCTGTGGTATCGACTGCGCGATTTGCTCTGAATCAGCAATAACCCCGGGTTGATGCCGCGAAGTTCATCGTGCTCGCGACTGACTGATAAAACACGTCAGCCGCGCCTGACGGGACGTTGGCCGCTTTCGCCGCGCTCTTGCTGTCGAGGTAGGTGGTACTAAATCCGCTGGTCACCGTGGGGAAAATGACCTCATCGTTCGGCCCATTTGGATCAGCGTTACCCGCGTTCTGATAGGAGTCTTGGCCGCCGTCGAAATAATTCTCAATCTGCGACCCCGATGTGATCCGCCCGGTGGGTTCCAGCGTCAGCAACGCCGCGTGCGCTTGCAAGGCGACCAGGGATGAACCGACGACCCATACCGCAATGCCTGCTGATCGGCTGAATCGATTTTCGTTCAAGAGTCTCTCCCCATAATTGCTGCCGGATTTTGAGCCTAGGCGGCGGTCAGCGCCCGCGCGTTACCGCCCCATGAATTATTGGTAACATCGGCTCACACTATGAAACTCAGGTACCCCGGCGGCTGGATATTGGTTCTACTCGGCTGCGGCGCGCTTTCGGGCTGTGGCCTGGCGGGCACCGCGACCGGGACTGCCGCGGGGGCGGCAGCCGAAGCCCAGCAGGCGCGCGACGCAAAACAGACCGAGGCACAGGTCGAGCAGAAGCTGCAGGACGCGCAGCAGGCCGCCGCCGCACAGCGCGCGGCCGCGGAACAAGACAGTCGATAGACCGCGGATCTGCCCGAATCACCCCTTAATGGCTGCCTCAAGAGGCGGCTGGCGGCTGCGCTCGAATGGGCCGAATTCTTTTTTTCCAATGTTATTACAATTGTCATAACACTCGATTTGCGATTCCGGCAGGCAGCAGGCCGGCGCCTAGCCCCCTGCCCTGATCTCGAAACAGCGGTGGATGCGCGGATTGCGGGCAAAGTCGAACGGCAGCGTCTGGGTCGATATGTCGCTGATCTGCCATCGCCGCCCGACCTGCTCGTCGAGGCGGAAGCGCTGCGCATTGCACGCAAACACCAGCAGACCGGCGGGCGCGAGCCGCAGCATGCAACGCTCGATCAGCTCAAGGTGGTCGCGCTGGATGTCGAGCACCCCCTGCATGCGCTTGGAGTTCGAAAACGTCGGCGGGTCCAGAAAGATCAGCTCGTACTGATCGGGCGCTGCGTCGCGCAACCATTCCAGGCAATCGGCCCGCTCGAGGCGATGCTGCGTCCTGTCCAAGCCGTTGAGCGCGTAGTTCTGCCCGGCCCAGTCGAGATAGCGATTGGACAGATCGAGGCTCAGGCTGGCGCGTGCGCCGCCGGCGACCGCGTACACCGTCGCGCTGGCCGTGTAGCAGAACAGATTCAGAAAGCGCGCGTTACGCGCGCTCTCGCGCAGCCGCGCCCGGGTCAGCCGGTGATCCAGGAACAGACCGGTGTCGAGGTAATCATCCAGGTTGACCAGGAAGCTCAGTGACCCCTCCTCGACCGCGAACGGACCTGCGCCGGCACCGCCGCCGCTGCCGTGCAATGGCTGGTATTGGCCGGCCCCGCTCTGGCGTGAGCGAAGGCGCAGGTGAATGCGTTCCGGCGGGATCGCGAATACCCGCGGCAGCGTCGAGAGCGCCTCACGGCGACGGCGCTGTGCGTCTTCGGGCTGAATTTCCCTCGGCGGCGCATATTCCTGCACCTGCAGATGCACCGCCTGGCTGCCGGCTGCAACGTAACGATCCACGGCAAAGGCATATTCGGGCATGTCGGCATCGTAGACGCGATAACAGCCCACGCCGGCGCGCTGCGCCATCTTGCCGAGCCGCTTGAGATTCTTTTCGAGCCGATTGGCGAACATCTGTGCCCCGACGCTGCCTGCCACGGCGGCTTCGCGTTCACGCCGGTTCGCCTCGGGATCGGCACTGCCCGGGGCGGACAGGTCGATGCGCAGCAGCCGGCAGGCGATGGCGCCGTTCCAGAGCTCATGGACGCGGTAGCTGCGCAAGCGCAGCGCGCGGGCCGCATCGCCGGGCGGGGTCAGGATCGCCGCATCCCAGCCTGCGAAACGATCGCGCAGCGCACGGCCGAGCTCGGCGTACACCGCTGCCGATTGGCTCGCGTCGCCGAGCCGCTCGCCGTACGGGGGATTGGTGCAGACCAACCCGGGGCCGCCGCCGGCCGGGTGCACACTTTGGACGGGCCGCTGCTCGAATTGCACCAGCGGCGCGACCCCGGCGCGCTGCGCGTTCGCCACGCTGGCGCTGATTGCGCGCTGATCTGCGTCGCTGCCGCGGATGAGGCTAGCCACGGTGCTGCGCGCGCGGGCGTGCGCCTCGTCCAGCAACCTTCGCCAAAGCAGCGGCTCGTGGCGCCGCCAGCCGAGAAAGCCGAAATACTCGCGCAGCAGTGCCGGCGCGCGATCGGCCGCGATCATCGCCGCCTCGATCACGAGCGTGCCCGAGCCGCACAGCGGATCGAGAAACTCCTCGCTGCGCGTTGCGGCCTCGTCCCAGCGCGCCCGCAGCAGCACGCCGGCCGCGAGGTTCTCGCGCAGCGGCGCCTCACCCGCTTCCTGTCGATAGCCGCGCCGATGCAACCCGTGGCCGGCGAAGTCGAGCGAGAGCGTGATCCGGCTGCCGTTCGCGTGCGCATGAACCCTGACCGCCGGGCGTTCGAGTTCGACATCCGGGCGAACCCCGAGGTCCGCGCGCAGGCGATCGCAGATGCCGTCCTTGAGCCGCAGTGCCCCGTAATGCGTGTGCGTGATCGTCGGGTGAGTGCCCGTGAACTCGCAGGCAATCGTGCGCGCGGGATCGATATGGGCGGCCCAGTCACAGGCGGTCACGGCGCGGTAGAACGCCTGTTCGTCCGGCGCGTCGAATTCAGCCAGCTCGAGCAGCACGCGGCTGGCGATGCGCGACCACAGACAGGCACGGTAAGCGAGCTCGAGGGCGCCGCGGAAATGCACGCCGCCGCTGCGCTCGCGGATGTCCGCGGCTCCCAGCACGGCGAGCTCACGCGCCAGCAGATCAGACAAGCCGCGCGGCGCTGTGGCAAAGAACTGGTGCGCGTCGTCGGCCACGCCGGAGCTGCTGCTCATCCGGGCATCATAAACTTTCATATCTTTCAAATGGCTACTTCAGGGCCACAGGCGCCTCGAGGCTGCGGCGCCGTTTCTTAACGGATTCCTAACGAGCCCTTCGGCACACTGGCGCGCGTGTCAGCGGATTGGAGGAGAGAAACGCAATGCAGGGCCCGTTCCGATTCGCAGCCGTTGCGGCCGCCGCGGCCGCCGCGGCCACGGCGCGACATCTGCTGGTCGTGGCCATCCTGACTACGGCCGCATCGGCAGCGCTGGCGGACAGCGGTCCGGCCGACGGCTGCTCCAAAGGCTCCGAGCTCACGAGCTTCTGGGCACGTCTCGGGGACAGCTACAAGTCGCACCTGTTCCCCGATGCGGTACCTGGTCCGAGCGCCGACGCCACCGCGGCTGCCGCCGATGCCGGCACACCGGGTGTTCGCAAAGGCCTGCCGGACCCGCCGGAATCAAACCCGCCATGGCCGTACTCCGTATTCAACGAGGGCGGGACCAACATCATCGGCTACGAGAACATGTACTACAACGCACTGATGGATGCGATCTACTGCGGCCCCAACGGCAAAGCCTGGAAGGACAGCCGCGTCACGATCTACGGCTGGGTCGAGCCCGGCGGCAACATCAGCACTTCCACCAGCCATTTCAACAAGCAGACCGGTACCGGCGGTAATTATCCGGCGGCCTACTCGTATGAGCCCAACACGATTCAGCTCGATCAGGCGGCGCTGTACCTGGAGCGCACTCCCGATGAGGTACAGACCAGTCACAACGACTGGGGATTCCGGATCGCATTGCTGGCCGGTACGGATTACAAGTACACGTTCGCGAACGACATCGTAAGCTATCAGTACACCGAGGAGAAGCGTCTCTACGGCTTCGATCCGGTCATGTACTACCTCGACTTTTATATTCCGAAGATCTTCCAGGGCGAGAATCTGCGCATTGGACGCTACATCTCCATTCCCGACATCGAGGCACAGCTCGCGCCCAACAACATCACCTACAGTCATTCGTTGCTGTACACCTACGATCCGTACACGCAGAACGGCGTGGTATCGACCACGATGCTCAACAGGAATTGGAGATTGCAGCTCGAGATCTCGGCCGGCAACGACATCAGCCCATTCGCCAAGGGATTTCGTCAGCTCACGCCGGCGGCATGCGTCATTTACACCACGGATTCCGGCCGGGACGCAATCTATCCCTGCATGAACGGACTGAATGACCAGAAGTTCGGCTGGAACAACATCCAGCACGCCGTGATCACCTGGTACCACAAGATCGATGAGCACTGGCACACCGACACCGAGACCTGGTACATGTGGGAGAAGGACACGCCCAACGTGCTCAACCCGCAGGGTGCGGCGATTCTCGCCGCGGACTTTCCGCCGCCGGAGTACAGCATCGGTGCGCCCTCGGGCGCACAATGCACGCACGTGACCGCCCTTTACTGCACCTCGCACGAATTCGCTATCGTCAATTACCTGAACTACCAGCACGACGCGCACAACGTCTGGACCTGGCGCAGCGACTTCCTGGCCGATTCCAGCGGCCAGCGCACCGGTTTCAGGGGCGACTTCGTCGAGTTCGATCTGGGCTATACGCACTGGCTGGGCGATGCGCTCGAGCTGCGGCCGGAACTGCGCTTCGAACGTCAGATCACCGCACCGAATGCCGCGATTACCGGCTACGCTTACGACAATCCGTGCCCGCCATTTGACGCGACCGATGGCCTGTGCACGCTGGCCAATGGCACGCACATTCCGAGCAGCTCCGGCACGCGCAATCAGGCCATGATTGCCGCGGATGCGATTTTTCACTTCTAACGGCAGGGGGCCGGCACGCGGCGGCCGCGGCGGCCGCGGCGGCAAAGGAATCTTCAGTATAATCTGCGGTCCGAGTAGCGAGCCCCCGACCACTCGCCTCAGCAAAACGCTGCATGGAATGTTATGGATCCCCTGAATACCTCCTCCAGCAGTTCATGGCCGCGCCAGCGGCAACTGTCGTTACTGGCATTGGCCGCCGGCATACTCATCGCCGCCGCCGCAATGATCTGGCTGATCGGGCGGGGATTTGGGCGCGGTGGCGCCGCCGAAGCCCCACCGACGGCGCCCGCGGGCACTTTCCGACCCACGGCGCAACAGCTCAAGACCCTGACGATCGAGCCGGTGGCGCTGCGGCCGTTCGTGAGCGAAGAGCGCACCGAGGGTAAGATCGCGGTCAATGGCGATCGTGAGACACCGGTGTATTCGCCCTACTCCGGCCGCATCACGCGCGTGATTGCGAATCTCGGCGACCAGGTGGCGCAAGGCGCGCCGCTCGCGACCATCGACGCCAGCGAATTCACGCAGGCGCAGAATGATCTGCGCACCGGGCTGGCGCAACTCAAGCTCGCGCGCATCTCCGAAACACGCAAGCACGCCCTCTACGACATCAAGGGCGGCTCGCTGGCCGACTGGCAGCAGGCGCAGGCGGATCTGGCCGCCGCTGAAACCAATCTCGGTGCCGCACGCAGCCGGCTGCGGATTCTCGGGTATTCCGATGCACAGATCGATCAGCTCGAAAAGGTCGAGCACTTCGAGCCAGCCACCAACATCCTGGCGCCGATTCGCGGCATCATCGTCGACCGCCAGGTCGGACCGGGACAGTACGCTCAGTCCGGTGCCGCGACGCCGGTATACACGATCGCCGATCTGTCGAGCGTCTGGCTGGTAGCCAACGTGCGTGAGGCCGACGCCGGGCGGGTGCAGCGCGGTCAGACCGTCGAGGTGCACGTATTGGCTTACCCCGATCGTGTTTTCTCCGCGCGCGTTGTATACGTCGCGCCCACTATTGATCCCAACACGCACCGGCTCACGGTGCGCGCGGTCATCGACAACGCCGACGGCGCGCTCAAACCGGAGATGTTCGCGAACTTCGTCATCCAGACCAGCCAGGCGGCGCAATCACCCGCGGTACCCGAAGGCGCCGTGGTGTATGAGGGCGAATCCGCACATGTCTGGGTGGTGCAGTCGGACAATGTGATCGCCGTGCGGCCCATCCGCGTCGGGCGCACCAATGACGGTTTCGTTGAGGTGCTGGAAGGCCTTCATTCCGGTGACCGGGTGGTCACCAAGGGCAGCCTGTTCATCGACCGAGCTGCGGCGGGCTGAACCTTGAACGCTCTAGTGGGATTCGCGCTTAGACAGCGTGTCCTGATCGTCATCCTGCTGGTGCTGGTCCTGATCGGTGGCATCGCCAGCTTCAGGATACTCAACATCGAGGCCTACCCCGATCCGGTGCCGCCGCTGGTGGATATCGTCACGCAGAGCGGCGGCCAGTCTGCCGAGGAGATCGAGCGCTACATCACCATCCCGATCGAAGTGCAAATGGCGGGCATTCCCAACGTGCAGGCCATCCGCAGCATTTCGCTGTTCGGGCTGTCCGACGTGAAGATTCAGTTCACCTACGACTTCACCTACGAACAGGCCGAGCAGTGGGTGATCAACCGCCTGTCGCAACTCTCGGCCCTGCCGAACAATGCGCAGCCGCAGATCTCGCCGACCAGCCCGATCGGCGAGATCTTCCGCTACCGCGTGGTCGGGCCGCCAAACTATTCGGTGGCCGACCTCAAAACGATCGAGGACTGGATATTGGAGCGGCGTTTCAAGGCCGTTCCCGGCGTTATTGACGTCACCGGCTGGGGCGGCAAGACCAAAACCTACGAAGTCACGGTCGATCAACGCCGTCTGGTCGACTACGGCCTGTCGATACCGCAGGTACTGCAGGCGCTGGGCAACGCCAATGTCAATGTCGGCGGCCAAACCGTCAACATCGGCCCGCAGTCGGTGGTGGTGCGCGGAGTCGGGCTGATCAGCTCGATGGATGGCATCCAGAAGACCGTCATCGCCACCAACAACGGCACGCCGATCTATGTCAGTGACGTGGCGGAGGTCCACATCGAGCACCTGCCGCGGCTTGGCATCGCCGGCAACGACGCCGAGGACGACATCGTCCAGGGCATCGTGCTGATGCGTCGCGGCGCACAGAGCATTCCGACCATCAAGCGGGTCGAGGCGGAAGTCACCGCGATCAATGCATCAGGCGTACTGCCCCCTGGCGTGCATATCGAGCGCATCTACGACCGCAGCGACCTGATCGCCATCACGACGCACACCGTGCTGCACAACATGGTTGTCGGCGTATTGCTGATCTTCGTGCTGCAGTGGCTGTTCCTGGGCAATCTACGCAGCGCCTTGATCGTCGGCATGACGATCCCATTTGCGCTGTCCTTTGCGATCGGACTGATGGTGATCCGGGGCGAATCGGCCAATCTATTGTCGGTCGGCGCGATCGATTTCGGCCTGATTGTCGATGCCACGGTCATCATGGTGGAGAACATCTTCCGGCACCTGGCCGAAGCGGCCGGAGGGCGGCGCGGGGCTGGCGCTTCGCGGCTCGATGTCATGCGCGTGCCCAGCGGCTTCAGAGGCCGCTATGCGATCATCGCCCTGGCCGGCGCCGAGGTCAGCCGCTCGATCTTCTTTGCCGCTGCCATCATCATCGCCGGCTTCGTGCCGCTGTTTACGCTTTCAGGCATCGAGGGACACATCTTCGGTCCGATGGCGAAGACCTACGGCTACGCCATCGCCGGCGGTCTGCTTGCGACCTTCACCATCGCGCCGGCACTGAGCGCGCTGCTGCTGCAGGGAAGGATTCAGGAGACCGAGACGGCGTTGATTCGATTGTTGCGCAGGATCTACGAGCCGGCCATTGAATTCGCGTTGGCCAACCGGCTGCTGACCCTGGGTGGGGGCACCCTGGTCATCCTGCTGGCGTTGCTCGCGGTGCGCACACTGGGACTCGAGTTTCTGCCCAAGCTCGAGGAAGGCAATTTCTGGATTCGCGCCACCATGCCGACCTCGATCTCGATCGAGGAGGGCAACAGCTATGTCAATCGCATGCGACGGATCATCGGCTCCTACCCGGAAGTCAAGACCGTCGTGTCGCAGCACGGCCGACCCGACGACGGCACCGACGCGACGGGCTTCTTCAACGCCGAATTCTTCGTGCCCCTGAAGCCGTTTGATACCTGGCCAGCCGGCCTCGACAAGGACAAGCTCACCGAGCAGATGAACGAGGCGCTCACGCAGCAGTTTCCCGGCGTCGATTTCAACTTCTCGCAATACATCGAAGACAACGTCGAGGAGGCCGCTTCGGGCGTCAAAGGCGAGAACTCGGTCAAGATCTACGGCAACGATCTCGAGACACTCGAGCGCACCGCCAATCAGATTGCCAGGATCATGGCCGATGTGCCGGGCATCACCGATCTGGCGGTATTGCGCTCTCTGGGGCAGCCAACCATTCGCATCGACATCGACCGGGCGCGCGCTGCCCGCTATGGCCTGGCCACCGGCGACGTCAATGCCGTCGTGCAGGCCGCCATCGGCGGGCAGTCTCCCGGCGACCTGTATGAGCCCGGCAGCGACCGCCACTTTCCGATCATGGTGCGCCTGGCTGCCCCGTATCGCCAGAGTCTCGATGCAATCAAGCTTATACCGATCTCGGCGCAAAACCCCTCCGGCAGCGGTACCATCCCCGTGACGCTGGCCGATCTGGCCGACATCAAACTCGTCTCCGGTGCCTCGTTCATCTACCGCGAGCAGCAGGAGCGCTATGTTCCGATCAAATTCAGCGTGCGCGGCCGGGATCTGGGCACGACGGTGCTGGACGCCCAGCGCCGCATCGAACAGGAAGTGACCTTGCCGGGCGGCTATCGCCTGGAATGGGTGGGCGAATTCGGCAATCTGCAAGAGGCCCTCGACCGGCTCGAAGTCGTCGTGCCGCTGGCGATACTGTTGATCTGCGTGCTGCTGTTCCTGAATTTCGGCCTGCTCAGTGACGTGCTGTTGGCCGCGAGTGTGATTCCGATGGCGCTCGTGGGCGGCATATTTGCCCTGTTCCTGACCGGCACACCTTTCAGCGTCTCGGCCGCGATCGGATTCGTGGCATTGTTCGGCATCGCGGCGATGGACGGCATCCTGGTGATTTCGTACTACAATCTGAGCCTTGAGTACGGCGCCGATCGTCGAACCGCCATCCGCGCGACCTGCAGGACGCAGCTTCGCCCCGTCATGATGACCTGCATCGTCGCCTGCGTGGGTCTGATTCCGGCGGCGCTGTCGACCGGGATCGGCTCCCAGGTGCAGCGCCCGCTGGCGCAGGTCGTGGTAGGCGGCATGTTGTTCGCGCCGGTGCTTATCATGCTGGTACTGCCGGTATTGATCGATACGTTCTCGAGGCGCCTGCCTGTGATCAGCGATGACTCGCGCGAGACGGATCCGGAGAGCACGTAATGCCAATGCCCAGTGGCTCCGCCGTCGCGTTCATGGCCGGTGCAATGTTGAGCGGCTGTGCCGTGGGACCGAATTTCCACCGCCCGGCCGCACCTCAAACCGATCGCTACACCGTGCAGCCGCTGGCGGCGCCGCAGGCAGTCGATACGCCAGCAGCGCAGCCTACGCAGCCTGCGCCCGATGAACTGGCCGCGCAAAGCTTCCTGCCGGGCCAGAACCCAGCCGCGGATTGGTGGAAGGGCTTCGGCTCCAGCGAGGTCAATGCCTTGGTGGATCAGGCGCTGCGCGCCAATCCGACCATGCAGGCCGCCGAGGCGACGCTGCGCCAGTCGCTCGAGAACGTCGCCGCGCAGCAGGGCGCGTACTTTCCGAGCGTGCAGGCTCAGGCCAGCGCCAGCAGGAACCGGGATGCCGTCCAGGTGCTCTCCCCGACCTTGGCCTCGGGGGTCGCCACCTACGCGCTGTACACACCGCAGCTGACCGTTTCCTTCGTGCCGGATCTGTTTGGCGGCAATCGACGACAGGTGGAATCGCTGCAGGCGCTGGCTGACGCGAACCGCTATGAGTACGACGCGGCCTACCTGACCCTGATCGCCAATGTGGTCAGCGCCGCAATCCAGGAAGCCGGTCTGCGCGCGCAAGTGACCGCGACGCAGCAGGTGATCGACCTGGAACGTGAGTCGCTGAATGTGATGCATCAACAATTGGCACTGGGCGCCATCGCCGAAGCCGACGTGCTGGCCCAGGATGCGGCCCTGGCGCAGATCGAAGCGACGCTGCCGCCGCTGCAAAAAAGCCTGGATCAACAGCACGACCTGCTCGCCGTGCTGACCGGGCGATTGCCCGGCGACACGCCGGTCAGTGCTCTGGAACTCGATCAACTGACGCTGCCGATGCAAATCCCGGTCGGGGTGCCCTCGCAATTGGTCGATCGGCGCCCGGATGTGCGCGCGGCCGAAGAACAGCTGCACGCCGCCACCGCGTCCGTCGGCGTCGCCATCGCCAACATGCTGCCGCAGATCACGCTCAGCGGCGCGATTGGCAACGTGGCCACGCAGACCAATCAGATCTTCTCGGGCATGAACGAATTCTGGACCGTGGGCGCCTCGTTGAGCCAGACCCTGTTCGAGGGCGGCACGCTCTATCATCGCGAGCGCGCAGCGCGGGCCGGAGTCGATATCGCCGGTGCGCAATATCGCCTGGCGGTGCTCACTGCGTTCCAGAATGTCGCCGATGCGCTGCGCGCGTTGGCGGCGGACGGCGATGCGTTGCGCGCCCAGGAACGCGCCTATACGGCCTCCAAGGCGAGCCTGGCGATCATTCATCAACAGTTTGATCTGGGCGCGGTCAGCTACATTTCGCTGTTGATTGCCCAGCAGACCTATCAGCAGGCGGTCGTGGGCCGCGCGCAGGCGCTGACGAATCGCTACATCGACACCGCCGCGCTGTACCAGGCCCTGGGCGGCGCTGCGCCGGCGCCCAAGTCCTGAATTGGGCCGCCCCGGAAGCCGGGCGCGCCACCCACTTCAGAAATTACCTTAAGTTATATCACTAGTCTATTGGGCCGACAGTCATAAAGCCGTCACGGATCGGCCATACGGTTGTCATGCGGGACCGGCACTGTGCAGCGGCTATGACTGGTACCACCCGCCCGATCATCCACGTGCGCAGCGCCTTCATCTCTGACATTCACCTCGGATCACGTGAATGCCGGGCTGATCTGGTGCTCGATTTTCTGCATCACGTGCAAATGCAGCAGCTGTTCCTGGTCGGCGATATCGTCGACGTCTGGAGTCTGCGACGCAGTTTCTATTGGCCGCAGATCCACAATGACGTGCTGCGCACGATTCTCGGCAAGACCAAGCACGGCACCCGCGTCATTTATGTCCCCGGCAATCACGACCAGCAGATGCGCGAGATCTGCGGCAGCAGTTTTGGCAACCTGGAAATTCATCGCGAGTACGTGCATACGACGCTGCGCAACCTGAAGCTGCTGATCCTGCACGGCGATGAATTCGACGGCACCGTGCAGTGCAGCCGCTGGCTCACCGCGCTGGGTTCGGAACTTTATGATGTAACCCTCGGCGCGAATCGACTCCTGAACGCCTTTCGCCGCCGCTTCGGCTACCCGTATTGGTCGCTGGCAGGCTATCTAAAGAGCCGGATCGGCAACGCCATGAAGTACGTCCACGGCTTCGAACGGGCCGCCGCGCAGGCAGCTCGCCGCCGCGGTCTCGACGGTATCGTCTGTGGCCATATCCACCGTCCCGAGATCATCGAACTCGGTGGCACGCTGTATTGCAATGACGGTGACTGGGTCGACAGCTGCTCGGCTTTGATCGAGGATCGAAGCGGTGAGCTGGAACTGTGGCACTGGAACGATGTCGGCAGCGCGCTGCGTCCAGTGGTTACGCCGCGAGCGCTGCCCCGGGCCGCTTGAGCTAATCAAACTCGGTGCTCAAGCAAGGGTCGCGCCGGTGCGCAAACATGCGCTCGATCTGCCGTGCATTGGTACGGCCTGAGGACAGCGGCGGCAGCGCCTCCAGAGTAAAGAAGTCCACGGCGCTGGTTTCGAGGCTGGGGCGCGGCTCCCCGCCGGTCAGCTCACACAGGAAGAAGAGCTTATATATGGAGTAGGGATGCGCGCGCACGTCCCCCTGGCGTCGATAGTCGTAGACCGCAGCGAGCTTGACCGCACGGGCCTCGAATCCCGATTCCTCGCGCACTTCCCTTTCGACCGATTCCCTGGCCGATTGATTGACGTCGGCCCAGCCGCCAGGCAGCGTCCAGCCGCCGTCGCTGACTTCACGCACCATCAGGATTCGCTGCTCGCGAAACACCGCAGCGCGCACGTCAACCTTCGGCGTCGGGTAACCCAGATCCTGCTCGAACAGGCCCTGGATGCGATCCACGGAGGTGCCGGAGCCCTGCGAAAGCATGGCGACGGCGATGGCGCGCACGCGACGATAGCGCTCCAGATCGTAGGGGTCGGTGCTGAAGGTCAGGCCGGTCTGCGCGATCGCCTGCAGCTCACGCGCCCACAGTAGCCAGGCCGGCTCGTTCATGGTTTCCTCGGCAGAATCTACAGGCTTCGCGGCGCTAGCGGCTCAAGCAGCCGAGGCGCTACAGTCGCGGCTGACCTAAGCGCGCTAACCTGTTGGAGTGTCCCATGAAGCAAACCGCATCGGCTATCTGGTCTGGCGATCTCAAGCATGGTTCCGGGGCCCTATCGACGCACAGCGGGGTGCTCAAGGAGACCTCCTACAGCTTTGCGACTCGATTCGAGGGCGCGAAGGGCACCAATCCCGAGGAACTGATTGCCGCGGCGCACGCCGGCTGCTTCACGATGGCGCTGTCGGCCAGCCTGGGCAGCGCCGGATTTACCCCCAAGCGATTGGCCACATCGGCCACGGTCTCGCTGGAGCTGGTGGCGGGCAACTGGAGCATTACCACGATTCATCTGGAAAATGAGGCCTGGATTCCTGGCATCAGTGCCGAGAAATTCGAGCAGATCGCGGCCGATGCCAAGGCCAACTGTCCGGTATCGCGGCTGTTGCGCGCAGAGATTTCGCTGCACGCGAAACTTCAGGGCGCCGGCAGCTGAACCGCGCGCTGTGGCGTTGCCGTGAGGGTGCCTCCCGCACAGCAACGGCCACGGCAACTGCCCATCAAACTCCGGCTGCAGCGCTCATTCCAAAGTGCCGGCGGTGCCTGCTGTGCCTATGGTGCCTGTGGTGCACGCCGTTGTCGGCCGTCAACAGGGGGGATGCCGGGGCAGCGGCGCTGCCGGTGAGGGTATCGGCCGAGACAATCGCCGGGGCGCCGGAAAGGGTAGCGGCCAGAACCGCGAGGACCGCGAGGTTGAACTTCATATTGGTGCTTCATCCTTCAGTGTGGTGAATCAATTGCCGCTTGCGGGCTACGCTAGTTTACCGGCGCAGTTGCTGCAGGTGTGAGAGGTACCACTCATATGTAGTGGCCAAGCCGATCTTCAGCGCGATCGATGGCCGCCATCCCAATGCGGTCAGGCGCGAGGTATCGAGCAGCTTGCGGGGCGTGCCATCGGGTTTGGATGGATCGAACTGCGTGGTTCCCTTGAACCCCACGGTATCGGCGATCAGTCGCACGAGTTCGGCAATGCTGACGTCCTCGCCCCAACCAACATTGATCGGAGCCTCGCCGGTATAGCGCTGCATCAGAAACAGGCAGGCCTGCGCCAGATCGTCCACGTGCAGAAATTCGCGCCGCGGTGTGCCGGTGCCCCACACCGCCACCGCCGGCGCCTGCAGCAGCTTCGCCTCGTGGCACTTGCGCAGCAGCGCCGGCAGCACGTGCGAGCCCTGCAGGTCAAAATTATCGCCCGGCCCATACAGGTTGGTCGGCATGGCACAGATCGCGTCGAAACCGAATTCGCGTCGATAGGCCTGGCACATCTTCAGGCCGGCGATCTTGGCGATCGCATACCACTCGTTGGTCGGCTCGAGCGGCCCGGTCAGCAGGCACTCCTCCGGCATGGGCTGCGGCGCATTGCGCGGGTAGATGCAGCTCGATCCGAGGAACAGCAGCTTGCGCGTACCGTGACGATACGCGGCATCGATGAGGTTGGTCTGAATCTGCAGATTGTCGCGCAGGAACTGGGCCGGCTGGCTGCGATTGGCCTCGATTCCACCGACTTTGGCCGCCGCCAGAAACACGTACTGCGGGCGGTGCTCGCCAAGGAATTGCTCGACCGCCGCCGCCGAGCGCAGATCCAGCTCAGCACGGGTACGCAACAGCAGGCGACTGGCGCCGGCGGCGCGCAATGCGCGAACGATCGCCGAGCCTACGAGTCCGTGGTGTCCTGCGACAAAGATCGATGCGTCGTACACGGACCCATCATTCTCGGTATTGGAAGACCTTGAAACCCTCGCGCGTCATTAGCGCATCTCGCTGAGCCAGCTGCAAGTCCTCCGTTACCATCTCATGCACCAGTGTCTGGAAGTCGATCTCCGGCTTCCAGCCCAGCTTGTCGCGGGCCTTGCTGGCATCACCCAGCAGCGTCTCGACCTCAGTGGGTCGAAAGTAGCGCGGATCGATCTTGATGACCGTGCGGCCGCTCTTGGTATCGATCGCGCGCTCCTCGAGACCTTCCCCGCGCCACTCCAGATGCATGCCCAGGACCAGTGCGGCACGGTCCGCGAACTCACGCACCGAATGCTGCTCGCCGGTGGCGATCACGAAGTCCTCGGCTTCGGCCTGCTGCAGCATGAGCCACTGTGCGCGCACGAAGTCGCGCGCGTGACCCCAATCGCGCAGCGAATCGAGATTGCCGAGAAACAGGCAGCCCTCGAGCCCTTCATGGACCCGTGCCAGCCCACGGGTGATCTTGCGCGTCACGAAGGTCTCGCCGCGCACCGGCGATTCGTGGTTGAACAGAATGCCGTTACAGGCAAACAGACCGTAGGCTTCACGATAATTGACCGTGATCCAGTAGGCGTACAATTTGGCGACGCCGTATGGCGAGCGGGGATAGAACGGCGTGGTCTCCCGCTGCGGCACTTCCTGGACCTTGCCGAACATTTCGGAGGTCGAGGCCTGATAGAAGCGGGTCTTGCCACCCAATCCCAGGATGCGGATCGCCTCGAGCACGCGCAGAGTCCCCAGGGCATCGGAATTGGCCGTGTATTCGGGCGTCTCGAACGACACCCCGACATGACTTTGCGCTGCCAGATTGTAGATCTCGTCGGGCTGTACCAGCTGAATGATGCGGATCAGATTGCTGGCGTCGGTCAGGTCGCCGTAATGCAGGTGCAGTCGCACGCCGCGCTCGTGCGGATCCTGATAAAGATGATCAATGCGATCGGTATTGAATGAGGAGGCGCGCCGCTTGATGCCGTGGACCTCATAGCCCTTCTCGAGCAGCAGCTCGGCAAGGTAGGCACCGTCCTGTCCGGTGATACCGGTGATCAACGCACGCTGCATGCGCTCAGCCTAACGCCCCGCCGCTGCTGCGGCAATATGAGTGCCAAATCAGCCCGTGGAATGCAGTAGCGCGGCGTCAGCGGGCTGCTGCGCGGCTGAGATGCCGGGCCCCCGCACTCCCGGCGGCGCATCCTGCTGCAGCACCACGAAGGCCCGCAACCCGGGCTTGTTGTCTTCGAATGCGAGCGCGCTGCCGTGCAACCTGGCGACCGCCTCGACCAGGCTCAGGCCCAGACCAACTCCGGGCGTGCCGCGGCTGGCGTCGCCGCGGTAGAAGCGCTCGACGACTTTCGGCTGCTCCGCCGCAGGAATGCCCGGGCCGGTATCGGCCACGCTGACCCCGACCACATGGCCCGGGCCGCGCCGCACTTCGACACTGATGCTGCCTCCCTCGGGCGTGTACTTGAGCGCGTTGTCGATCAGATTGCCCAGCGCCTGGGCCAGCAAAACCGGATCCCCGCGTATCGGCGCCGGACCATTGCTTGCCATCGTCAACGTGCTGTTCTTGAGTTCG
>Ga0302324_100006129_pt1 | contig 26049 bp, 31 predicted proteins | sample Palsa_T0_1_FD_201949 | JGI IMG/M metagenome (GOLD analysis project Ga0302324, IMG submission 201949) | Peat permafrost microbial communities from Stordalen Mire near Abisko, Sweden - Palsa_T0_1 | ecosystem: Environmental > Terrestrial > Soil > Palsa > Peat permafrost | place: Sweden: Abisko... | reverse complement strand
GGGGCTTGAACGGGACCACCTTCCTCCCCAGGCTGTTGTACAGTCTTAGCAAGCCCGTGAGCACCCGCTGACGTAGATGAAATAAGTCCTTCTCTGGTGAAAATAAGAGGGGAGGGAGAGTATTACTTTGCTGGAAGCTTACCGATTCTGAATATCGGTTTGCCGCAAGACCCACAGGTGCCCTTGATCGCAGCTCTTCCGTTCTTGAGCTTGATCTGCTTTGGATTCTTGATCTCCCTATTCTTCTTCTTCTCGTAGACGCAGTAGCCAGTTACCATGGCTTTTTCCTCGCATATATTCAGTTAATGTTTGTATTTAAGCTCTTGGTGAAAGGGGAATAATCGGGGTTTTTTCGGAAAACAGAGACATTTTGAAACCCTGAAAAATTATAGGAGCAAATGCGCGCTCGAAGATGCGCCTGCATTTCTTCTTTTCCGGGCTTTAACCGAGAAAAGGGAGTTCTCTTCCGGTGGGCCAATTAATATGGGGCGATATTCCGAACTCTTTCTCGGAGCGGACGAAGGGCGGCATACGCCGTTCGCAGAAATCGCCCGAAAAAACGCCGCAGAAAATAATCCGGATTTTTTTACGATGCCGTCTTGGCTATTATTATGCCGGAGTAAGTCTCGGGAGCGAAGGCAATCTCGTAACTGTATGTGCCCGCGACCGAGAGGGGAACGCAATAGCTGTGTCCCCCTGTCATGTTCAAGTCCCAGTTCACAGCGCCGGGGGGGACCGACACAGAGGCGACGAGGTGGGATACGGTCGTGTCTTCATCATTCCACCCCACGGTGCTGTTAATACCAATCACCACCGTCAAAGTTCCAGGCTCGAACCTTGAATTCGAGGATAGCCCCAGTCCTGGAGGAATCACTACGAGGGGATCCTGAGGTGTACAGAGTGTAGCGCTATTCTGCACACTCGGAAGCTCGGGGGGCGTGCCGACATAGTAAGCGATCGCGGCGATGGCAGCGAGTATCAGTATGATGACCGTGGAGATTGAGACTTTCCTGCTCCTCTTTGGCGCCTTCGGACTGCTAGTCGCAAGGGCTGGGAACGATGCGCGAATCGAACGACGCGTCTTCGTTCACTTCACACTGGCTCAGCTGGAAGTGGGTCCCGTCCTCAGCCGGTGACCGTTATCGTAGCCTGCATCCATCCCGTGTGGAACTGGCATTCGTAGTGATACACTCCAGGAGTCGTCAGCGTGAATGTGACACTATCGCCAGCGGTCAGTGTGTAGTAAGAGGATTGACCGCCGGCGGTGTTGGGGTTTGTCGCACCTGCGGGTACACTCGTGAACCAGACGTTGTGCGGCGCTCCGGTGTCCTGGTCCATGAACGTGATGGTCGTTCCGGACGCGACCGTTAGCGTCGAGGGAGAGAAGTTCAGTCCTGTACTCGCGCCCTGTGGGAGAAATACCGTGTCGGAAGAGGCCGAACCTGTGGAGGTCGACGCGGCCGCTGTTGTCTTAGTCGGGAGAGGAATAGAGCCGTTAACGAGGACCGACCCGAGGGCGATCGGAATCACGATGGCTATGATGATCAGTACTACGATTACCGCCTTCGCCGTACCACCCAATTTTTGATTTTCTGACATATCTATCACTGGATCAGCGGGAAGGACAGCACGAGTGTGATTATCAGCACTGCTACCAGCAGTACTGGGATGAGGAAGAGGTACTTGACGGCCGTGTTCTCCTCTCTAAGTCCCATGGAGAACAAGGCGGTGATTGCTGCTCCTGCTGCCGCTACTACGCCAATCGCGATGTCCGTGTTGATTGCCCCCTTGTCTACGTCGAACAGCCCCACCTCTATGACAGCGGAGGCCACCATGTACGCCCAGATTCCAATGGCTACTGATGTTTTCATCATGACACCTAGATTAGGTAGAACAGCGGGAAGACGAAGACCCAGACGAGGTCTACGAAGGCCCAGTACATGGCGAAGTTCTCCACTCCCGTGAAATTCGTCTTCGAGAACCCGTTCTTCCTGGCCTTGTTGATGAGGTAGGCCATGATCACGAGGCCCGCGGTGACGTGGGCGCCGTGGAGTCCTACCGTCAGGAAGTACGTGCTCTCCGGCAGAGTGCCGCCCCATGGCGTGAAGGTGCCCGAAGTGAGGTAACCATACCACTCGCCGGCCTTGATTATCATGAAGGCCGAGCCCAGAGCAAAGGTGATCGAGAGGTAGCGTATCAGGTTGGTGTTGTTGCCCTGCTTGGCAGCCTGGAGGCCTAGGACGGCCGTCAGGCCGCTGGTCAGCAGGATTATCGTGAGGATGAGGCCCACCGTGACGTCGTGGATGCTGCCGGGCAGGGGCCACGCGACCGGGGAGTTGACCCTGAGGTAGAGGTCCGTGGCGATGACTGCCCCGAAGACGATGATGTCCGAAGACAGGAAAATCCACATGCCTAGCCTCAGCTTCGGGATGTTGGTGAACGGCCATCTCTCGCCTGGGCCCTCGTCGAACTTGAACTTGTTCTCGGTATCGTCCTTCCCCCAGCCCCAGAGCGCATAGCCGGCGAGGATAGCTCCGGCAAGCATGATCAGGAGGCTGGACCTCTGGAAGTAAGTGAATAGGCAAAGTCCGAAGAACGTGACCATTATGCTCAGGGCAAGCTGGATAGGACGCTGGCTGTAGTGCTCCTCGTGGTGCCCTCCGTATGCACCCTCGTGTTCTCCGTGGGAGGCAGGCACGGCAGCGTGGTCGCTCGACGCACCCATGACGTGGGGAGTCCACTCCAGACCGGTCGCGCCCCATGGGTTGGGTGGCGATATCTTCCCGCCCCTTACGGTGTATATCAGGTTGAGCACGAGGAGAATCTGGGCACCCGCAAAGATGTACGCGCCGATCGTGGCGATGAAGTTCATCTCGTTCCAGAGCGGTATCGACTGGTAGGTGTAGATGCGTCTGGGCATCTCATAGAGGAAGAACATCGGGAAGTAGAGGACGTTGAACCCGATGAAGGAGAGGATGAAGTGCGACATGGCCAGCCCGTTGTGGTAGAGACGGCCCGTCATCTTGGGCAGGTAGAAGTAAATCCCGCCGAACAGGGCGAAGATGGCAGCCCCGACCATGACGTAGTGGAAGTGAGCGACGACGAAGTACGTCCCTCTGAAGACCACGTCGAGGACGAACGAGGAGAGGAAGACCCCCGTGATTCCGCCGATTATGAACAAAATGATCGAGCCGATCGCGAATAACATCGGAACCGTTAGCCTGATGGTCGCCCTCCCCAGCGATTTCACGAACGCAAGGATGATCACGTCGAAGGGAAGCGAAATCAAGAGAGTGGCTACGCTAAACGCTTCGTCCTCTGTCAGACTGACTCCCGTGATGAACATGTGGTGCTCCCACACGAGATAGCTGAGTGGGACGATGACGGCACCTGTCACGGCCAGTATGATGTTACGCTCTGCGAGCGGGCGACCCGAGAAGACAGGAAGGATCTCCGTGATCATACCGAAGCCGGGGAGGAGTACCACGTACACTTCAGGATGGCCGAAGAACCAGAAGATGTCGTCCCACAGGATGGCACCTCCGGCAGCGACTCCCTGGGAGACCGGGAGCGAGAAGATTACAGTACCCAGTACCCTATCTGAGACAAGCATGACAAGGCCCGCTAGCAGCGACGGGAACGAGAAGAGCATCTGGAGTATCGTGAAGAGTACGAACCACGTGAACATCGGGATCTTCCTCCATGTGATGCCGGGCGCCCTCATGTACCCGATCGTTAGGAGTATGTTGACACTGCCCATCGTGATTGAGACCACGAGCATGATCAGGCCAAGGAAGGCCAGAGTGGGCCCGGGTCCGGGCGTGTAAGCGGTAGAGAGGGGGACATATGTGGTCCATCCCCCGCTCGCGTTTCCTCCGGGCAGGAAGAAGCCGAGCGTCGCGGTCAGACCGCCGAAGACGAACATCCAGTAACCGAAGGCGTTCAGCCTCGGCATGGCCATGTCTTTGGCGCCGATCTGCAGCGGCATGATGTAGTTCATGAAGGCAATCGCGAGAGGTGAGAGGAACCACAGGATCATGATCAGGCCGTGAAGTGTGACGGCCTGGTCGTATGCGCTGGGAGACAGGAAGTCATTGAGGGGTATTGCGAGCTGGACCCTCATGAAGACGGCGAGGATCGCACCGATGAAACCGAAGTAGAGGGCACTGATGAAGTAGAGGATGCCGATGTCCTTGTGGTTTGTCGTGAATAGCCAGCGTTTAAGCCAAGGATCCATATCTTATCACCCAGTCACCGTTATCGTAGCCTGCATCCATCCCGTGTGGAACTGGCATTCGTAGTGATACAATCCAGGAGTCGTCAGCGTGAATGATACGCTCTGTCCAGCTGTCAGCGTATAGTAAGAAGATTGACCAGCAGCACTATTGGGGTTGGTCGCTCCTGTGGGGACACTAGTGAACCAGACGTTGTGCGGCGCTCCGGTGTCCTGGTCCATGAACGTGATGGTCGTTCCGGACGCGACCGTGAGGCTCGAGGGAGAGAAGTTCAGCCCTGTACTCGCGCCCTGTGGGAGTATTACTGTCTGCGTCGGACCCGTTACGCTTCCGCTGCTGGTCGTGGTCGTGTGTACGGCACTAAGGCTTGCGTACCAGCTGTTGTATGTAGTCTGGCTGGCCACCGTGAAGTTCGCCAGCATACCGGCATGACCTATTCCGCAAAGCTCACGGCACCTTATGTCATTTATGAATGTGCCAGTCTGCGTAGCGTTGAACCAAACGAAGTTGTGCTCCCCGGGTATGGCGTCCTTGCCGACGCTCAGCGAGTCGATCGCGAACGAGTGGTCCACGTCCAGTGAAGTGATGTTGAGTATCACAATCTCGTTGACGGGCACGGTCAAGTTCGCAATCTGTGTATGCCCGTTCGGATATGTGAATGTCCAGTAGAACTGCTGCGCGGTGACATTGATGTAGACTGGGTCCCCGGTCGTTGCTGGTGGTACTATCAGACCGGTCGACGCGAAGGTCTCATACTCCACGAACGCGAGAAGACCTCCGGTGAGCAGCAATGTCAGCACGACCGTCCTCCAGTTGCCCCAGCCGGTTTCGTCTTCATGATGGTAGACCGGCGCTTCCTTCACGTCCTTCCTCTCTCTGTACTTTACAATCCAGTAGAGCATCCATACGGTGACGACCGTGCCTGCTGCGAAACCGATGAACAGGTAATACTTGAGGAGGGTAAAGAATAGGACATTAGTGGGAGCCTCCACGTCGAGCACCACTGGAAACATTCGAGGACAGTAGGCGCGACGAATATTCGATATAAAGATTCTTGGATGTCTTCATGACATAAGTTATGGGAAATCGCGGCCCGCTCTTGATGAGCACGCAGAGGAGAAGCGAATTGGACGGTTATGCGGGCCACGTCTTGAGAGTGTCGATTATCTGCTTCGCCCGCTCGCCGTGATAGTACTTTGTGATCAGCTTGTTGAACTGCATCGGCTTGTTCGCATAGAGGACCCGCAGCTCCCGGACGAGTTGTTCGTCGGTCATGAGACCTGCCATGAATCACGGTCGGCGAGTGGAGTTCATAAGTGGGTCGGCGTGAGCCGCTCAATGCATAATTAGGCAGTGGACGAACGCGTGTTCGCGGTGGGATGGCGGAGCGGCTACGCGCGTGCCTGCAGAGCACGTTCACATGGGTTCAAGTCCCATTCCCACCTCTTTAGACCCAATAAAGCTCAAAAATCGGCGCGTTTGATGTTCCACGCGCGTTTAGCGTGACCTCGGGAAACATTGGGATTCCACTTGGGTCCTCTCATCTTATCGGGTCCAATCAAGACGGCAAACGCGAGTCGTTCCGACTTCCTCCTTATGCAGAATCCGACCTTATCCTGGAACCTTTCAAGAGACGTCGAGCGCACACGGATGACGTATTTATTCAAATTGCGTCTCCTCAACTTTCCACGTATCAAAACGTAGCCGCCAGCTTCTTTGCAAAGAATCGGTCCGGTAAACTCAATCTCGAGGAGGTTGAGTGACTTGTGACCAATGCTAACAAATCGACATCTCCGTTCGAAGCAGAAAGAGACCTCCCATACACACTGCCTTCGGAATCAAAGAAACCCATGAGGAAACCACTTGCACAAGCTTTGGAGCTCAAGATTGCCTTCTCCGTTTGGACAACTGGTTGGCCTAGGAATTCGCAAAGCAGTTTACTGGATACCTCGACGTACCACGCGGTTCTCTCGGGAAGAAACTTCACATTCGGAGATGGGATACCAAGCACTGAACCAATTGCTTGTGCGAAAGCCTCTGCGAAATCCTTGTCGGTCACACTCAGTCTCAGTCTATAATTATGGTCGCCTACTTCGCATGCGGACCCATCGCCCAGCATGGCACCTGTCACATAGCCCAAGGGAGTCGTAGGCGTCGAGTTGAACTCCCTAACGCTCCCGTCAGGGACGTGGTCGCCGCGTATCCAGTTACTTAGGTGCGACTTGCTGAGACGAACGTGAAATTCCTCTTCGACTGCCCTGATTATCGCGTTGTAACTCATTCCTTCAGCGCGGTGCTTCAACACCGCGTTATGGAGGAGCATCCTCTGATCCAGTGCACGCTTCAGCGCTCGGTGATTCCAGCTCACGACAATCGAGGCAACCACCAGATAAGAGCACCAACCTGAAGCTCGCAAGTTGACGCCGCTCACCGTCGCAAAAATGCACAAAACGCGCGAAAAATCCGCGATACAGAATCATCCATCCTTAAATCGAGTCAGCACAAGGGCTTTGGCAGCATAGGTTTTGAGCGCCAGCAACAGGTCGCGCGGCCCGCGCGCGGGAGGAAAAGGAACGGGGCCCAAGAAGAAGGTCAAGAAGGCGAAGAGTGATTTGCATGGACCGAGGAAGCAATCCGCGGTCAAAGAGGTCAGCAAAGAGGACGCCAGAAAGAGAGTGGTCGAGTCGCTCGAACACCTAGGTCACCAGAAGCTCTCGAATGAGCCCGGCGGTTATGATCTGCGTGGCTGGCTGAAGAGCCTGAAGACACTCCTGAACGACTTTGAGGATAAAGTTGGGAAGAGCTCCTTCTCTGAAGAGTTCCAGACCAAGCGCAAGGAAATCGAGGCCCAGTTCTCGAAAGGAGGCAGCTCGGAACAGATCGAGGAAGAGATAACTGCTGTAAGAAAGGAAGAGAGCGACATAAAGGACAAACTGAAGGAAGAGAGCGAGAGGATCGCCTCAAGACTCAGTGCAATCGGAGGAGAGAAGACCGGAAAGACCCAGGAGCTCGAGCAGGAGAGGCTGAACTTGAAGAAGGTCGAGGAGCAGAGGAAATCAGTCTCGTTCTTTTCTAGGCTCGTCGGCAACTCGGGCCCATCGAAGGAGCCTTTCGAGAAGAAGGTGAAGGACCTGGAGGACGAGCTCAGGATGCTAGAGGACGAGACTGTCAACCTACAGGCGGTGCGGAAATCCATCGATGGGGTGAAGTCCGCGACGGCCGGGATCTACGAAGACCTGTGGAAGAGGCTCGGGGCCATAGAGACCAGGCTCGCTGAACTCGAGGTGGTGAAGGAGGCCCGTAAGCAGCTCGCCAAGGAACGGGAAGATGCCACGGACGCATTGCGAAAGCTCATCGCCGAGCTGAAGCTGAAGGAAGAGAGCGAAGAATCCTAGCGACGCGTCCTACGTGGACGAGCTCGATGTAGAATTCGCGGTTATCGGCGCGTAGTAGGTGCTGCCGGTCGGACCCGCGCTGGGGTCGAAGCCGCCGACGCAGTAGACATAGCTAGAACTTGCCACGCACATCGTAGCCAGTCCGGTCGGATAGCTTCCTCCTTGCTGCCAAGACCCGATGCCCGAGGGTGAAAGCCCGGAATAGTAGACGCTGCTCGTAGAGGTGCCCCCGGGGACGAGCCCGCCTACGCAGTATAGATAGGTCGACGCCGTCGAGCAGGATTGCGCTATTACAGGCATCGGGTAAGACGTACTCTGCGTCCAGGCACTCAGCCCCTCGGGAGAGACCGACGCGTAGTAGGTGTTCGACGACGGGTTCCCGGACGAGTCTTGGCCGCCGACGCAGTAGATGTAACCCCCCAGACCAGAGCATCCGGGGAAGAGCATACCAGAGGGATAGGCCGTGGTCCTCGCCCACGTCCCTAGGCCTGAGGAAGAAAGGCTGGCGTACCATACCGAGTTGCTGTCCGTAGCGGTCGAGTTCGTCCCGCTCGTCTCGTTCTCCCCTCCCATGCAGAACACGTAACCGGATGATGGCACGCACGACTGACTGTCGGTCGCTATCGGGTAGGGGGAGGTCCTGGTCCAGTTGCCAAGGCCGGAAGACTGCACGGGGGCAAAGTAGGAGGAGGTGACGTCGTCGCCGGAAGCGTCGTGCGTCCCTCCGACGCAGTAGATGTAACTCGAATAGCTGACGCAGGACTCGAACTCTATCGTGAGCGGATAGGGGTCGGCGCCGGCAGTCCACGCGCCAATGCCGGAAGATGATAGAGGTGCTGAATAGACGGTGCTGTTCGGCGCGCCGCTCGCGTTCTCGCCTCCGATGCAGTAGATGACGCTGGAGGATGTCACGCAGGACTGGCCCAGGACTCCAGCCGTTCCCGCCACCTGGAGAGGGTAGGACGTGGTCGCTATCCAGGGTCCCGTGCTCGTCGAAGTTGTGTACTGAAGGTAGAAGGAGAGTGCGGTGAGCAGGAGCAAGATTATCGCGAAGGCGAGGATCACCTTGCGAGAGACCTTTACCAAATCCGGACTGACCGCCGCCGGACGAATCTTAAGGGTTGTGAATCCCCGGGAGGGTTCCGCTCAGACAAAGATAATAGCCCGGGGCGCGCGATGGACGCCTATGAGGTTCATTGAAACGCCGAAGGCGGTCAGGCCGATAGGCCCATACTCCCAGGGCATCGTCCTGAACGGGTTCGTGTTTGTCTCAGGGACGCTCGGGGTAGACCCCGTGACGAACCAGATGGTCCGGGGTGGTATCGTCGAACAGACGAAGCAGGCTATGGAGAACATAAAGTCGGTACTCGAGGCGGGAGGGAGCGCGATCGAGAAGATCGTGAAGGTCACGGTCTACATCAAGGACGGGTCACACTTCAGCGATATGAACCAGGCATACGCCAAGTTCCTCGGCACACATAGGCCGGTCCGAACGACCGTCGTCGTAGGCTTCCCGAGGGACGACATACTAGTCGAGATAGACGTCATCGCCTCCCAATAGAGGCGGGAAGCCGCTCGGAGCTGGTGAAATCGCCGGGTCAGGTCTGCCCGTGCTGCGGGGCAAAGATGTCCACTGAAGAGAAGGGAGCGAACCTCATCCTCCGATGCCCGGCCTGCGGGCTCACGGACATCAGGCTGAAGGACCAGACTTAGACGAACAGTGCGTACAGCACTATCGCAGTGATGAACACAATCGAGATAGTGTTCAGGACCTTGATCAGCGAGTTGATTGCAGGTCCCGCGGTGTCCTTGAACGGGTCTCCCACGGTGTCTCCCATCACAGCGGCTGCGTGGACCGGCGTCCCCTTCCCACCAAGGTTGCCCAGTTCGATGTATTTCTTGGCGTTGTCCCAGGCGGCGCCGCTGTTCGTCATGGTGAAGGCTAGGAAGACTCCCGAGACGACGCTCCCGATGAGCAGTCCGCCCAGGGCCAGAGGGCCGAGTACGAAGCCCACTACGAGAGGAGTAACTATCGCCAGCGCCGCGGGTTTTGCGAGTTCCCTTATGGCTGCGGTCGTGCTGATGTCTACCGCCTTGGCGTAGTCAGGCTTGCCCGTGCCGTCCATGATGCCCGGGATCTCCTTGAACTGTCTCCTGACCTCGTTGACCATCTTGATCGCAGCCCTCCCGACGGCCTGGATGAGGAAGCTGGAGAAGTAGAACGGGAGAAGGCTTCCGATGAACAGGCCGATGAGGACGAGCGGGTCCGTGAGCGAGAAGGTCAGCGTCTGCCCCGCAGTGAGCCCGTACTTTGCCATCAGGCTCGGGCTTGCCGCTATCTGGTTGTTGACCTCGCTCTGGAACGCGAAGAATATCGCCACCGCGGCCAGTGCTGCCGACATGATCGCGAAGGCCTTGGTGGTCGCCTTGGTTGTGTTCCCTACGGCGTCCAGTTCGTCGGTCACTTCCCTGACACTGTGCTCGAGCCCGGCCATCTCTACGATGCCGTTTGCATTGTCGGTGATCGGTCCGAAGGAGTCGATGGACATGATCTGGCCCGTGAGCGAGAGTTCGGCCATCGCCGCGATCGCCGTGCTGTATATCCCGACAAGTATCCTGGAAGAGTCAGGAAGAGAAGAGGGCGCCGCGTAGTAGCCTATGAAATACGAGATCAGGATGGCTAGGACGAGCACTACCGCCGAGGGCGCAGTGCTCTGGAGCCCTACTGAGAAGCCCGCGAGGAAGTTCGTCGAAGGCCCGGTCTCGCTCGCTTCTGCTATGAATCTGACCGGCTTGTATCGGTAGGAGGTGAAGTAGTCCGCGACCCTCTCAATCACGACGACCACGATGATCCCGACCATCGCGCTCGCGAACAGCGAGTAGCCGAGGACGCTCCCCTTGAACAGGTACGAGCTGATGATGACGTCTATGACCCCTGCGATAACTGCGGAGATTATCAGAGCGATATTGAGTGCTCCCATCGGGTCCTTCTTGATCCCTTTGCGGATGTAGAGTCCGCCGAGAATCGAAGCGATGATTCCGGAGGCGCCGAGTAGCAGCGGGTAAACCAGCAGCTGGTTGGAGGTTATGAGCGAGGTCAGCGTCCCGAAGGTGGACGCCTTGGCGGTGATCAGCGCGGCGAGGATTATCACTGCGATTGAGGTAACCACGAACGACTCATAGACATCCGCCCCCATTCCGGCGCAGTCGCCGACGTTGTCGCCCACATTGTCCGCGATCACAGCGGGGTTTCGCGGGTCGTCTTCCGGGATTCCGGCCTCAGCCTTCCCTACAAGGTCCGCCCCGACGTCGGCGGCCTTGGTGTAGATCCCACCTGAGACCCTCATGAACATGGCGATCAGCGACGCGCCGAAGCCCAAGCCCGCTATGACGACCGGCTTCGAAATTATCAGACTCTCGTACGACAGGTAGAACAGAGACACGGCGAGCAGCCCGAAGCCGACCACCGCCATACCCATGACTCCGCCTCCGCGGAACGCCACGGTGAGGGCGCTGCCTAGGCCCTTTCGCGCAGCCTGCGCGGTTCTAGAACTCGTCCTTACGGTGATAGCCATACCGACATAGCCCGCGAGGGCAGAGAGGAACGCTCCCAAGACGAACCCGACGGATACTGCCCCGCCGGTGCCCAGGGGTAGGTCGATGAAGATGTAAATCAGAACTGCGATGATGACAGCTATAGGCGCGATGATGGTATACTCTCTCCTGAGGAACGCGTTCGCACCCTCCCTTACTGCGGTGGCGATCTCGACCATCTTCGGGGTTCCAGGATCCTGGCTCCTGACGTTCAGAATGAGAACCAGAGAGTAGATGAGAGCAATAGCAGCGCCGCCGGCGGCAACCAGGCCGTAGTCAATACCCAACTCGGTTAGTCTACCTTGCCCTCCGGGGGATTTAGGAACCGGATATAAAGTAACGGGCGCGCCAACTTGTCCTCGCGAGCCGGGCCTAGAGACCCATCTTCGTGAGCGCGTAGGTCGCGATGAGCGGGAGAGCTATCGTGGCCTCGGAATACAGCGTGGTCTGCTTCGCCTTCTCTTTGACCTTGCCCCACGAGACAGCCTCTCGCACCTGCGCGCCGCTTAGTGATCCATCCCACTCGACGGCTGTGGTAATGTAACAGGCGTAGTCGAGGCCGCCCTTGAACATGTTCCACCAGATCGCGTGGTGCTTGGATATCCCACCGCCGATGACTAGGGCACCCGACTTTTTGGAGTCGAACACTATGTCTGCGAGCCTCTTCTCGTCCTTGATCACGTCTATCTGGAAGTCTGACCGCCGGTTTGCGAATAACCAGACCTGCGAGCCGACCGCCCCATCCATCGGGCCGGGGACGAATATCGGGACCCCCTTCTTCTGGGCCCAGTACAGCAAGCTGTCTTCGTTATCAATCGTCTTTCCAAGCTCAGAGCAGAGCTCTTCGGTGCTCAAGCTCTTCTTCCCGGACTGGTAGAGCCCCTCGAGCCAAGGCTGTAGTCTACGTTCGATGGCCGGCCCGTATGTGTCCAGGGGCACGAGCACGTTTCCTAGCCGGTGATAGTTTATCTTCTGCAATTTCGCGTCGTCCATATTGAAGCTCCCGTGGTAGTAGTCTCCCCCCGAGCGTGCTAGGTCATGGTCGAGCGTGCCACACGTGGTCATTATCACGTCCACCATCCCCGCCTTCACCATGTCGACTATGACGCCCCTCAGGCCGGTCGCTATCGGCGCAGCGGGGAAGGAGAGGAACTTTGTGCAGCGCTTGTCTGAGAGCATGTCGACGTAGATCCTTGCGACCTCGGCGAGGTCCTTCCCCATGAAGCCACCCGCCGAATGCATCTGGTCCACCAGGCGCACCACTTCCTTCGACGGCTTCAACCGGATGTCGACGACCTTCTCGAGTTTCAATCCCTGCGGCCTCGGAGGCAGCGCGCCCGGGGCGATTTTAAACGGTTCGGGGCTCACTTTCAGGGAACCCACCTCTCCGTGCCACGCGAAGGGGAAGCCGCCATCAAGAATGTCGATGCAGCATACCCCGGCGTCATGACGTGGGGATTAGGGCTGGTGCAGGGCCCTTGGTCATGCTCACTTCTGCACACGAGGGTGGATGCGTCCAGTGTTCGGGACGGATTGTAGATGCCGGCGAGGAGTATGTCTGCTCCTCATGCGGCATCGTAATGGCCAAGGTGGTGACTGACTCGGGGGAGGACAGGGCGCCGCAGGCGATAGACTACACGACCCACTCGCTCGGTAGCTACCTCGGTCCGATGGACTACGGCTTTGAGGAGCGCTTCTCTCCGGGGTTCTCCAAGTCCTCTTCGACCTTCAAGTATCTGAAGACCATGTCGGATTTCGCCTACAAAGACGGGGCATCGCTCTACACCTGCGCCAAGCTCATCGAGCGCGTCTGCGAGAAGCTCGCTCTGCCAAAGTCTGTGATGGGCGAGTCGGTCAGGATATCGCGCGAGGTGATGGAGATGCGCAAGTCCAGGGGCGAGGTGACGATTCCTTCGGTCTCCGCTTTCGCGATAATAAACGCCTGCAAGAGGCTCGGAGTCACCAGCGCCGGTGTCAGGGAGGTGATGGACGCTCACAGGAACATGGGCTACCGCGTCAAGACCTCCGTAATCATCCAGATCTCCATCGACTCGCCGGTCAGGACCAGGCCGAGGAGGGCAGAGGAGTATCTGGGGAGGGTACTGATTCACCTCCCCAGGGTGCTGATAAAGAGCGGCGGGATGCCCGCCGGCTATTCCAACAGGCTGCACGAAGCCGCAAGAGCGGCACTGCAGCAGGTGGACGGCCCGTCCAGGGGAGGACACAACCCGCGCGCGCTCGCTGCGACGGCAGTCTACGCGGCCGAGGTGGCCCTCTCCGAGTCCGAGGGCAGGAAGAAGGTGTTTTCACAGAGGGAAGTGGCTGAGTGCTCGGAAGTGGCAGAGTACACCGTCAGAGAGCAGTATGTGGAGATGTTCAAGTCGCGGATGGGTCCGATATCGCAAGCGGTGAGAGCGATAGAGAGCCGGAGCCGAAGACAGTCCATGGAAATGTTCCCGATACCCCCTGAACCCCGGTCTGAGTCATCGTGACCCAGTAGTCCACCATGCAGCCCTTCGCGGTGGGGCCGACGGAGGCGCCACCCGTGAAGGACCCCATCAAGCCCGGCCGGGCCTGAGCCGACGACACGTCCCGGGCTATCAGCGATGAGTTGCACGACTGGGCTGTCGAGACCGCGCTCCTCAGCGCGGAGAGGGCCGAAAGGCACTCCGCCGCGGCTTGTTGGGGCTGGACCGAAAGGTGCACGACCTCGTCCTCCTGGATCGAATACGACGGGAGACCGCCGACGAAGCTCTCGTTCACGGATGTTGAGACTCGCAGGTTGAGGTCACCCGCTGAGTAGCCGTTGAACTGCGACGGGAGTAGGGCGTCTCCCACAGCCTGAGGAGTATCGGAGGCGTACGCCCAAGACGCATTCGCGGAGTACCACACGCTCTGGTTTCTCCCCTGGACCGACTGGTCCCCAGAAAGCGCGGCGAGGTAGGCCTGCGAAGAAGAGCAGTCCATCGGAGTGGACTGGAGGAACGACTGGGTCCGGGCCAGCGAGTCGTACGCCGAAAGCCCGACGATGACCGGAGCGTAGTCGCGCTCCTGAAGCTGCGCGGACGAGAGGTTGGTAGCGCTGAGATAGCTGTTCTCCGCTGAGAAGAACACGGCGTTAGCTAGGAGGAGCGTCGTGAAGACTACCACCGACGCTATCGTCGCGGCTACGGCCCTACGACCCATGCTTCTATCTTGACCTCTCTCCCCGACAGAGCCAGCAGCATGACAAAGTCCCCCTCGAAGGATCGCGGACCACCAGGACACAGGAGCGTGCCGACCGTCCCGCCTAGCACAACGGTCGCAGTGCTGTGCTGCTGTAGCGACGTGCAAACCTCCGCGGGTGTCGCCGTTCCGAGGTAGACCAACCCCACGTTCTGGACATACTGGAGAGCGCTGGTGTTCGCACGCGCATCCGCGGCACTGGCTGCCGACGAAGCAGCGGCTCCGTACGGGCTCATGTATGAGACCAAGGATAGGCAAAGCAGGGCGTACGCGGTGGCCACACTGATGTCCAGTATTCTCAAGCTCAGACACCTAGGTGCGACGCGACGACCGAAAGACAGAGCACAGACAGTAAGAGTATCACCACGAAGACGATGAAGATGTCCACGTAGAGGTCGATGAAGCCTCTCCTACGCAAGCGTCACGACCCCTCCACTGAGCGTCAGCACATACTCCTCGCCCGGGCTGAGGCTCGCCGTCGCGAGCTGCCAGGCCGCCTGTTGTGTAGCCGAGAACCCGTTCACGGTCGCGGTGACGTTCGTGCCGCTGAGGTGGACCGAGACGTCCATGCCGGGGGTCGAGCCGAACTCGATGGCCGTCCTCATGCCCGGGGAGAGTGCATCGACCTGAGTAGCCAGCCCGTGGGCCAGCTGCCCCGCGGCTTCCTGGCTCGAGCCGCGGTAGAGGTCGGCGGAAGGGACCATGACTACTAGCATCAGGAGGAACACAGCCACGAAGTAGACGGAAGTGGAGAGCACTCCAGAGACGCTGGATGTGGGCATCATCCATCTACCTCGAGCGCTATCCCGGAATCGACCCTCATGAACTCCAGCGAGCACAGGCCGTTCAATCCTGTGAAGCTGAAGGAACATGACGCGTCAACGGCAGCCGAATAGCTGGTTCCGCTAGTCGTCAGCTGGATCACCCCGTTCGAGCAGGCCACGGTCGCGTTGCTGAGGGGCAGGACGACGACGGAGGTACCGTTCTCCGCGGCCAGCTCGGCCGCACCCGCTACCTGGTCGACCTCGGCCTGCCCCTGAGCATGCCCCAGAGTCGGAACGGCGCCTCCGAAGACAGCTACGCTGAAACCTGCCAACACTGCGGTCACTCCGAAGACGAGCAGGTACTCGATGACCTCTACCAAGAATCTCGGTAAAGAGGCGGCCTGGCGATTTAAGCGGCAACTAGTGGTGGTTTTGTATCTGCGCCGGGTAACCCGCGTTGGAAGGATTCTTCGGGGGCCTGCTGCTCAAGCTTGCAAAGAAGAAGGAGGTCAGGAGGAGAGGAGAGCCGCTGATGCTCGAGCTCCTCCAGGAGGTCGAAGGGACCGAACTGGAGTACTACTCCGTACCGCCTTTCGGTTATGCCATAAAGCGGGCCTCAGGCAAGCTGAGCTACGAGGTCAGGCTTGAGGTCTCCGCGATGGAGCTGGGCCTCCTGCGCGACGCCGTGGCAGAGATGGGCGAGTCGTTCAGGGTCACTTCTGTCACTCCGCTGACTTTCGCCCGGCTCATCGAGGTCCTGACCCAAGCGGGGGTCTCGAGGCTCGCGGCCCTGAGGGACGCTGACAGAGTGAGGACGCTCTCTCGCCTGGCGGCCTTCGAAGCAGTCGGGATTCCGACGATATACGCGCTCGCGCTGGACACCTCTGTGACCGAATTCTACATCGATGCGGCTACCACGCCGGTCTATCTGGACCACACGAAGCACGGCAGGTGTGAGACCCACCTTGCCCTGACCGAGCGCGAGAGGAAGGCGATCGAGACTCACATGGACACTTTCAAAGGCTACACGATGGATTTCTCCAACCCCTCGATGAAGAACGAGTTCGACATCTTCGGCAACAGGCTGCGGATATCGCTGGACCTGTCACCTCTTGCCGTCAACTCGTTCTCCCTCGACGTGCGGAAGCTCACATCCAACGACCTCACCCTCCTTGACCTTGTCCGGATGGACGTCCTGTCGTCAGAGTGTGCGGCTTTCCTACTGGCTGGTCTCGAGCTCGGGATGAACGTCACGATAGTGGGGGAGACCGGTACCGGCAAGACCACCCTCCTCAATGCACTCGACGAGGCCCTCGACCCGAGACTCAGAAGGATATACGTGGAAGACGCAGTCGAGACGAAGGACCTGCTCGGCAAGGGATACCACCAGATGAAGCTCCGGGTCGACCCGTTCGACAGAGGCGCCGAGAGCTCGAGGACAAAGTCCGAGGAGATCACCAAGATCCTGCACAGGTCCCCGGACCTGGTTATCCTCGGGGAGATACAGTCCGAGGAACACTCCAGGGCGTTCTTCCACGCCCTTACGGCGGGCGTCAGAGGGCTGCAGACCTTCCACGCATCCTCGACGGGGCAAGCGGTCAGGAGGTGGAGAGAGATGCACGGCGTCTCGAAAGCGAGTCTCCTTGACCTCGACGTCGTCGTACAGATGAGCCGGCCCGACAGGCTGGAGTCGCGCCGTCGGATACAGGGGGTGTCACTGGTTGTGGAAGAGGACGGTGAACCGAGGCTCAGAGAGGTCTACGCGCGTGGCAAGGGGTCGCTGCTCCAGCGGATAATTTCGTGGGAGAGGCTCCAGTTTCGGAGACCGGGCATCACGGGTGAAGCGTTCTTTGACAAGATGGAGGTCCTGCAGCGTGGCTTCGACGCTCAGGAGGTCGAGGTCAGGCGGTGAGGCCCGCGTCCTGGGGCGTACTAGGCCTCAGCCCGGTGAGGATGGTCGCGCTCGCGGTCTCGGCGGGCGCGGTGACGGCGGCCTGCATCTTGGCATTCACGATCGGGATTCTCGGGGGAGTCTCGGTCCTGCTCGCGGTCGCGGTGGGTGGTGCGGCGACGTACCTCGTTGCCAGCCTCCCGAAGCGCTCACTGGACAGGTCGGCCCTCCTCCAGGCGAGGGAAGCTCCCGAGCTCGCAGCCTCAGCCGCGGTCTACCTGCAGAGCACCGGCTCGAGGTCGAGGACAATACTGATGCTTCATTCCCAGGAGCCACGGCTCGACGGGCTGATCGAACGCGCGAAGAAGCACACACTCCTGGGTCTGGACCCGTCCGCGGCGTTCGACGGGTCCGAGGCGGTGCGGGCGGACTCGACCGCCGGGATTCTGTCGGCCGTGACCCGGGCACAGGGCGAGAAGCTCGCAGACGGAGGGGAGGAACTAGACGGGATGGTCCGCGCGTCGCTCGCCTCGGAAGAGACCAAGTTCCCGGTCTTCCTCACCGTCTCCTTCTTCCTCCCGATAATGCTGATGCTGCTCGTCGCGGTGGGCCACCACGACAGCACCGACGCGGTCCTGAGCCTCGCTGCAGTGGAGGTACTCATCCTGGACCTGGTGCTCTCTTTCGCATCGGCTGAGAGGAAGAGGTTGTCCGAATGAGCTCCGCGGAGATGCGGAGGATGAACAAGCTGAGACAGGTGATGAGGCTTTCCGCGAGGGGCAAGGGGATGGCGGCCTCCGTCGTCGAGACATTCAAGGACAGCGAGATAGATGAGGAGCGCAAAACGGCGAGACGCATACTCCTGGGCAGGCCCCTTGAGGACTCAGTCGGCGCGATGACATCGGGAGGAGGACAAAGCAGGGACCTCCTGCTCTATCTTGTCGACCAGGCAAAGATGAACGCGCCCGAGGCGAGCAGGCAGGCCGACCGCCTGACCGCGATGTTCGAGCGCTGGGTAAGGGCGAAGCAGGAGAGGCTCGTGGACCAGCGGATAATGCAGACGCGCAGCGTCATGGTCTCGGCGATACTGGGCGGGGTGACCGCGATGTTGGCTGCCCTGGCTCCCGTCCTCTCTACCTTCCAGCTGACGCTGACCCAACAGGCAGCGGCGCCGGCCGGTTCTCAGTACCTTGGGTTGTTCCTGGCGGTCCCGAGCGCGTTCTTCCTCGGGATGTTCTTCTCTCCACGACGCGCCCTCCTCAACTCCGCGATATCTGCGGCCGCCTATATGCTGGTGGTCTACTTCTTCGCGCCCCTCGTCCTCGCGATATGAGCGATTGGTCGTTATATAACGCGCGGGGCTCTATGGTAATGATCGAGAAGATATTCAGGCGGCTCAACAAGGACCGGAGGGCGGCACAGCTGATCGAGGAGGCTCTCCTTCTCTCGGTCGCACTGGTAGCTCTCTCGCTGCTGGTCGGAGGGATCGGCTCCATCCTCAAGGAGGCCGGCACGTTCACCTCGAGCATCTGGACCTCGATTTCATCGACGCTAAGCAACCTGTTCAGCTCCGCCTTCCAGTGGTGATTCGGCAGTGGAAGAGGAGAGCGGCGGCGTGTTCTCCAGAGTGAAGTGGAAGCTCAGGAGCTCGCTCCCGATCAAGGTGGACTCGATTGGGATCGTCGAGGGACGCTACCTGGCGATGTTCCGCGGAGACAGCGCCCGGCTCCTCTCCCTCCTCAGGGTCGGACTGGCCGAGACCCCCGACGATTCCAAGCTCGACTACTCCACCGCCGTCAGGATAACGCTACAGCAGCAGCGGATGAAGGGTCTCTTCGATGGCCTCCATCGGTCCAAGATACCTTTCCTCTACCTGGTCCTGGTCAAGCCAGGAGACCAGGGGGACGACGACAACCAGGTCTTCGAGTTCGACCTTGTGGTAGGGACGTGGCTGGACGTCAAGGCGAAAGAGGCCCAGGCGTCGATGCCGGCCCTCGAACAGAACGCCAGCGTCCTGGCGGCGACCCTCGCAGTGGGAGTGCCGAACTCGGCCGTCCGCAGGCTCACCAGGAACGAGCTCCGGGAGTTCGCACAGAACCTATTGCAGCCATCTGAGCCGAAGCTGTCCCAGGTCGCCGACGCGTCGACCATAAGCCGGCTGGAGTCTTTCGACAGGAGGAGCCCGATGGTGCAGAACGCCACGAGCGCCCCGGACTTTTACATCCCGAACGCCGCCGAGTCGGGCACCAGCGGGATTCTCCTTGGGAAGGTGAGGACCAGGTCGGGGACCTCGCATGACTTCCGGCTTCAGCTCGACGACCTGAAGAGGCACACCACGATAATCGGGATGACAGGGGCGGGTAAGTCGACCAGCGCCTCCGTGCTGGTGAGGCAAGTGGCTGGTATGGGGTTGCCCGTGATGGTACTGGACTGGCACAACGAGCACGGAGACCTGATCAGGTCGGTGGGCGGGACCGTGCTGGCGCCCGGGAGCGACCAGTTCACGATCAATCCGCTCGACATGACCATGGCCACGGACCCGATCGAGCACATCGCCATGATCACGGACATCTTCTCCGACATCTACCACTTCACCCATCCCCAGGCGTACATGTTCAGGAACACGCTCCAGCGCTGCCTGGGCGAGGCCTCGGAGAAGGAAGTCCCTACGCTCTCTTCACTCGTGAAGGTCATCGAGGGATGGCCGCTCAGGTCGGCGTATGACAACGAGACCAAGGTCGCGCTGCTGAGGCGGCTGGTACCGCTCACGGAGGGGCAGGTCGGGAGGGCGCTCAACGGACCGTCGAGCCACACGGTCGATGAGCTGCTGGACAAGGTGCTCTCTGTGGAGCTCGGCCACATACGGGACATACAGACCAGGACGGTGTTCGTCGACATACTCCTGAAGATGGTCTACGAGTACCGCGTGAGCAGGAGGGGGAAGATGGAGCACCTGCTCGTGGTCGAGGAGGCGAGGAACGTCGCGCCGGCTAGGAGGGAGGAGGACCCGCCGAGCGTGGGGGAGAGGATGATATCGGAACTCAGGAAGTTCGGGGAGGCCATAGTGTTCGTTGCTCAATTCCCCACCCAGGTGGCGTCGGAGGTGATCAAGAACTCGGGCGTCAGGATCATACACAGGGTCTCGTGGGCGGAGGACCTGAAGCTGATAGGGGAGGCGCTGAACCTGAACAAGGAGCAGCTCGCCCACGTGTCGAGCCTCGGTGTCGGGGAGGCGGTGGTGAGCCTGACGAGACTCCAGAACCCCATCCTGGTTCAGGTCGACGCGGGCTCTGTCCTCGGGCTTGACAGGAGGGACGTGAGCTTGGTCGAAGAGTCGTAGTCGAGCGTCCAATCGGTCCAGGGTCCTTTGCGGATTGTCCCCGAGCGGTAGTCCGAGGCGATTCTGCCGGCAATCGCCCGGGGGGTCGCGCCTGTCGTATCGTACTCGTGGACGGCCGTTGGGCCGAACCTTCGCAGACACGCGTCCAGGACTACGCCTATCAGCTCGGCCTCGACGTTCTCCACGACCTTAGTTGGGGGATAACCGCGGGCCCTCAGCCTGTCCTTAAGCTCCCCGGGTTCGCACCTGAGGACTGCGACGAACCCCGCCTCACCCCGGCGCAGGACTTCTGGGACCATGTGGCCGAACACGACACTCTCAGAGGGGTCGGCCTTGAGGAGCTTTGCCCTGAGCTTCTTCACGTCGACCAGGTATTCACCCTTCTCCTTGGTGGGCGCGTCCGAAATCGCCAAGCCGTTCAGGTCCAGGGCATGTGCCTTCAGCACCTTTGCGAGGATGGGGGCGACCGACTTCTTGCCGACACCCGGCGTCCCGGTAACCGCGAGCATCGATCCCCACAGACCCTTTTCCCATATTAATCCAGCGCGAAAGTTCACGTGAGCGCCAGAAAGAGCCTGCCGCGCCCTTCGGTCATGACATAAATACGGCATGGGACAGAAATCCTATCGATACCGTCTTGAGCATCGACGACAAGCAGGAGTCCAAGGAAGAAGCCGAGGCAATAGAGCAAGAGCACGAGAAAGACGCAGAGCCGGATGTCGCGGATGAGGGCGAGCTGGACCAGGACGACCTGGAAGGCGAGACCGAGGAAGAGTCCGAGGAACACGAATCTGAGGAGATCGAGGACAGGGAAGACGAGATGGTCAGCGACGGCAAGTGATGGTCGTCTTGGCGCCATACTGTCATCATTATTATAACGGCAACGTGGCCCATCGCGGTGGCGAAAAGATACGGGTGAGCCTCTCTTTTGACTAACCGCCTGATGGTGGCGGGCATCATCGTACTTGTACTGGGGCTAGTCATGATAGGCGCCGGCGTGTCGGGCCTAAGGGGCACGACGTCAACCATCAACACGTTCTCCCAGCAACATCCTGGGGAGTATGTGTCGAGCGAGATAATCCTGAACTCGAGCTCTGCCGTGGTCGTTAGGTCTCCAGCTAGCGTCGGTGGGCTTATCCCGGCCGGGAACCTGAGTTCGGTCAACTCCGCCAACATCGCTTCGTACGCTCTATCCACGAAGTCGACCGGTGGAGGTTCTGCGACATATACCAGCCTGACCGGGGACTACTACTACGTGGTATTCTCGTCGTCCCCGCCGAGCTCGTCCATCATAATAGCGGGAAACCTCCGACAGACCATCGTCTCCGGAGTGCTCGCGCTCCTCGGTTTCTTATTCGTGATCGTAGGCATCATACTGTCGCTGGTCGGATGGCGCCGGGGAAGGCGAGCAAACTCCAAGAACAAGAAGCCTTCCGTCTCGGACTCTGACTACTACGCGAACAGGCAGGATGGCTCTCAGCAGCCTCCTCCACCTCCCTCCTCGTCTTCACCATAGGCACGCTGAGCGAAAGCGTGTAACGGCTACCGAAAGAGGATGCCCCGAGCGGGATTTACCCCTGAACGGGTTCGATTTAGCCTCCTGGGACGGGCTGGACAGATGAAGGAAAGAAGCTATTCTGCAATAGCAAGTCGACGACTTCGATCAATATTGGATGAATCGAATCAGGCCACGCCAACCAACGACAGAGTCTGTTTATACTCTCCTTCGAATTGGGCTCGCATATGCCAGTGTTGTGCTCAATCGATGGCATTGAGGCAGAATACAGGCTCTTTCCTCAAATCGGCGGGAATAAATGCGCGATCTCTCTTAGGAATCAAGAAAATAAGCTCAACCTAAAGCAAGCGTCTTCTGGAGAAGGCTTTGCCCAATACTTTTTCCCGTACAAGCAGGCTTCTGGTCCAACAGATCGCTGGGAGGTGCGGACTACCCTCGTTGGGGAGACTCGTGTAAAGTGGCATTCGACTGAATTTGGTTCTGGAGGAGAGTCCATAGAGATTACTTTGGGGGAGCAATCGCCGAAGCTCTTTCCTTGTTCCGGATTTGTGCGAGGAAATCTTGAAGGGACCATAAAGGCTCCGGCCCTTCATTTGAAAATGATGGGCAAGGACATTTGGGTCTTCTTCCTTTACTTCGAAACTGACGGAAGTCGAAGCTACAGTGTTCGGTGCGAGAAGGATTCCCTTGCGGTGGCCAACGGTTCCACATCTGCGACTGCTGTCATCAAAGTTGTAGACGGGAACCCTCCGAAGATTCTTGCCAGCATGAGATCGAATGGGGCGGACTACGAGAGAATCGATCTGATTTTGGACCGCGCCATAGGGAAGGGCTCGCTGCAGGATTCAATCCAACAAGAGCTCGCGACGCTTACCCGCGGGGATGACGGATACAAGGAAGCCAGCTGGTCGCCCGTTAAGGGCAATGGGGTGGAGGTGGTCTGGATCTTCTCGTCCTCTGGATTTCAAAGGGGTAATCTGAAGGATTTGCTCGAGGTACTCGGCGCTGGTGGAAAAGAGACGGGCGATTTCATAATCGCAGACGACCCGGCGATGTCCTATCAGATCGGGCTCATGTTGGAGGGCGGCTCGAAGTCGCAAATCAACGATTGGGCGGGTTTCGAATTCGTGAAGAATTTGCTTTGATGGATATCTTCAGCGCCATGTCTATACGGTCTCTTTCTGAGAACGACCCAGTAAGCGGCGACGCCGACAACAATCAGTCCGGAGGCGACTGCCAAAATCTCCACTCCCAGGTATCCGGAACCGCCAGAATGGGCTGATGTTGTAGTTGAGGAGGAGGTGGTAGTCTTCGAGTTACCTGACGTCTGAACCGGAGAGGTGTTTCCGGTTGCGGTGTTTTGTTGTGGTGTAGTAGTCGCATTAGAGGATAAGCTTGTCGAACTGAACACAGGAGTGAGAGTAAATGACTGTTCGTAATTATACTCAATCGAGCAGTTCGTTATGGATCCGTCTGAGGCTGTATCCCAGGTCCAGTATTGACTTTGGTACTGCCCTGAGATGCTAGTCTGGGTCACGGTCAGAGTGAAATTGTTCACGTACCAAAGCTGATCCTGACCACAATCTTGGACGATGGGGTTGCTGGCGCGTGTACACAGTTCCATATTAGTATACCCGGGGTTGTCATTCAACATTGTGCCATTCCCGCCAATGTCGAGATTGACCAACTCGGTTCCTACGGCTGGAGGGCACGACGGATCTGTTTGATACCAAATGGCGAGGAAGTAAGCGTTGGGTGCGCCCGTCCCGGGCTGTAAGAAGACTGAATAGGTGCAGTCTGCGCAGGTGCCGCCTGAGTCGTCCTCCCAGGTGGTACCGTTCACGCCAGCGAGGGAGGATGGTAATGTTTGGGTTGAAACGCTAGTCGTTGTCGCACTGCTTGCAAGCGGCTCAAGGTGCGGAAAGCCAGCTGCAGCGCTTGAACCTGTCCAGACCTGACCTCCGGCTGTCTGGATTAGCGGGCCGCCGCCTAAGAGAAGCAATCCAACAAATAGGACCGCGACCGATGGCACGGGTCCCAATTTAGTTGCCAGAAATGCATCATGTTATAAAAGCATTCAGAAAAGCCTGCAGAAGATTCTTGTCGGTCTGGGAAGGTCTCACGGACCCCGTGGAATCATATTCGGTGAGGTACCGATTCAGCCAGCCCTTCAACGTGTCTGCAAGCCGCCTACGAGTGGTGCACGGATTTCCGACCCGACGACCGTGCCCGGATCGGAGAGGAGGGGACAAGGAAGATAGAGTGTATCGACGAGGACACGCTGATACTCACGGACGCCATCAAGAGAAAGCAGGAACGCAAGCAGAGGCTAGTCCGGTTGAACCCTGACCGAATGTCCTGGACGAACACGCATCTGAACGGAACGAACAAACTCTCCCAGTTCTGGTACGAGGTGGTCGCAGATGGACCTCAGAACTCGCACCTAGAGTTTACGGGGCTCCAAGTGAACTACGGGAGACCCCGACCCTGGCAAGGATTGCAAAGATGGCTGAGGAGCTCGCGGTCGCTGACTCGGGTGGATGGCTGCTCCTGGCAAGAGAGATGCGCAGGGACCTCTCCGGGCCAGAGCGATGAAGTCGATCAGCTAGGCCGCCGCGGCCAGAGAGAGAGCTGAATAGATGCCCCGAGCGGGATCTAGACCGTAAATGGGTACAAACCTAGTCTAACCCGTTCTGTTTGAAAGAATACTTCTCTTGCTCATTTATGCGGACGGCTGATGATAGAGAACCTGTTCGCACTTTCTTTGAGTAAGACTCTGGCTTCTTCGGGCAACTTTCTCATGTCTTCGCTGTTGAGTTTGCCAAGAGCGATAATCTCGAAACCGATTATCTCCCCGAGGCGGTTGCGCTTACTGACTAGATTTTCGGTGATTGCTTCAGCACCAGTTTCGCCTGACGGATCATCGAGCCAAATGTCGAGCGTATCGGTGCCCGGGTTATAGTAGAGCGACTTTACTATTTCTGTTTCCACGCCACGTCACCGATCATTCTTCTGGTCAAGTAGGCCGTGATTATGAAGCCGTCCCCATTTAAGAACTTAACCACAGTGCATACAAGAAGCTTTGACTCCAACTTGCCGTAGTGAAGGTGGACATTCTGATCTCTCTTGCTCTTCCCGATCTCGACCGGCTCGGTCAGCGAGTTCTTGACTGACTCTTCTAATCCCCGCATGGAAGGGTGCTTGACGTTTACTATGTAATCCCAATAAGACTTGTTCATCCTGATTCTTTTGTTAAGCTTTGAAACTACCTCGAAGAACGGTTCGGAAGACAAGGGTTTTGCAAATCGCCCCACCCATAGTTAAGAATACTCGCAGCTTCTAGGAACTGGTCATCTGAGGATAAATGCCCCGAGCGGGATTTGAACCCGCGTCGCTACCTCGAGAGGGTAACATGCTTGACCGGTCTACACCATCGGGGCCTTTAGCGGGCCCCTTGGACTATGCGGATTAAAGCTTGTTTCCGCGCCGGTCGAAACTCAGTTCTTCAGAACTGCCTTGGCGGCGAGCTTGACGTCGGAGGGCTTGACTGTCTTCCTGCCGGCGTGCTTTGCCATCTCGATGGCCTGTTTGGCCACCTGGGTGCCGATGTCCTCCAGGACCGCCCTAAGCTCCATCGCGGCGTCGTCGCCGACTCTGTCGGCCCCTGCCTTCTTTATCAACCGGTAGACCGCTGCTAAGCCAAACTCAGACTCAGACATAACGTATCTGGCGATATCCGGCAAATAATTAAACGTTTGGGGTCAAAAGGATTGCATCTCAGCTCCATTACCCGTTCGTCTTTCTGATTTCCACCGTTTGACCCAAAGAGGCCAGAATAACGAGGAATAGCACGTGCAGGGTTGAGATTGGCGCTCCCTACAGGAGATATACCCGAGGGACTGGGAGGGAACCCATGAAACTGGTGGACGCGCACATCCACCTGCCGGCGTACGAGGGACAGGCAGGGGTGGTTGAGGCCGCCAGGGCGACAGGAACGACCCTGGTGTCCTGCACTGTCAACCCAGGGGAAGCCCTGGCGAACCTGCGGCTCAGGGAGCGGGACCCCGATACTGTCCGCTGTTTCCTCGG
>Ga0302324_100006128_pt1 | contig 26050 bp, 26 predicted proteins | sample Palsa_T0_1_FD_201949 | JGI IMG/M metagenome (GOLD analysis project Ga0302324, IMG submission 201949) | Peat permafrost microbial communities from Stordalen Mire near Abisko, Sweden - Palsa_T0_1 | ecosystem: Environmental > Terrestrial > Soil > Palsa > Peat permafrost | place: Sweden: Abisko... | reverse complement strand
GAGGCTCCGTAGCGTCGCCACCTGGGCGGCCATCGACCCTGATGAGATCGACCCCGATGAGTACGTCGACGCAGGCAACTCGTCGGGCGAAGCCGCCCCCCGAGGCCGGGCTGCCGTCGTCGGCCCCGCGCCTTCGGCGCTGTCGAGCTCGCCTTTCCGCCAGTCGGTCATGGTGTCACTCGCATCTGACATAATGTCAATCCATTCAATAACTTGATTATGTCCGGAGGCAGCCCGCGCCGACATCGGAGGCGGCACGCGACACTATGTAAGACCGCGCCGACGCGGCCGGGTTGCGCGAGCAAAGGTTAAGGTTTGTGCAGAAGCGACGCACCGCCACGCGGCCGGAAGCCGCAGGCGCGTGCAGCTCCGCGACGCGGCTGCGTCGGACGATGGTTAAGGAGTTGCGATCAAACGACGGCAGCGCGGCGCGCATCCCTCCCGGTTGATGCGCGCGACGCTGACTCGCCGATCGCCGTCTAGGCGAAAGGATCCGTGTTGGTCGACGGCGGCGACGAATCGTGCCCGAAATCGCTCGTCGGCGTCACTTCCGGCGCGGGTGCTTCGGGCGGTGCGACCGGAGCCACGGGCTTCGGCCGCGACATCGGACTCTTCGGAGCCGATGCGGCCTTGGCCGGAGGTGCAGACCTCGCAGGCGACTTCTTCTTTGCAGCCGCCTTCTTCGGAGCCGCCTTCTTCGGAGCCTTCTTCTTCGGCGCTGCCTTCTTCGCCTTAGTCGCTACCTTCGCCTTGCTCGCCTTTTTCGTTTTCTTCTTGGCGACCTTCTTGGCGACGCCCTTCTTAGCAGCTGCGCGCTTTGCCTTCGCTGCCGGACGCTTCTTCCCCTTCGCTTTCTTCTTTGCCATGGTCAGTCATCTCCTCGCGGTCATAGGGCTGCTCGTGAGAGTAGCCCTGAAAAAGTCTGCTGTCATCTCGCTTGATGCTGGAGTCGATGATGAGGATTGCGTACGCTCGATCAGTGATCCCGAACGAACCGATCCGTCCGTTGCAAGATGTTTGGTTGCGACCGCGACGCGTCTTTCGAGAGCTTGCCTCGCAGCCCATCGGCATCGTCGATCACTTGCTCGGCGCGGCGCAAGGTATCGTCAACATGCTCGGGTACTGCCGCGCGCAGGGTTTCGGCACGAAATTCGGTCTGGGCGAGATCTTCTTTACTTCCGCTGTGACCGGTGCGGTGTTCGGCATCGCGAGCTTGCACATCATGGCGGTGATCTATGCGCGCCTCGGCAGCCGGGTGGGACGCGCGACGACGCGCCGCCAGGCCGTGCATGTGCTCGCCTACGGCGGCGTGCCGATGGCGGCCTCGCTCGGCATCTGGCTGTTGACCGCGCTCATCGCGGGCGAGGTCACTTTCGTGCAAGCGCCGAAGGACGTCGACGACTTTGTCAAAGTGCTACTCGGGATGCAGTTCCTGACCTATGTACTGCTGATGATGTGGAGCGTACTGCTGCAGGTCATGGGCTTCAGCGAGGTCCTCGCAGTCTCGAATGCGAAAGCGTTCGGTATCTGGGTGCTCGGTCAGGTCATCGCGGTGCTCGCGATTCTATTCGTGTACGTCTTCGCGGCGACCCTGGTCGGGTCACCTGCATAAGACCGCGCCGGCCGCGGTTAGACGCTCAGGGCGCGGCGGGCTGCGCGGCGTCGGCGCTCGCCGAGTCAGATTGCGACTCGACGGGCTGCGCGGCCGCGGCGTCACCCGAGGCGACGCGCTGAGCTGCGCGGGCCGATCGAGCCGATTCGTCCTTCCTCATCCGCCGGATCACGGTGCGGGCCACTTCGGCCGGCCGCCGCCGCGTCGATGCGTTGGCGCCCGCTCGCGTGCGACGGGGTTTCGGCGCGGACGCGCGGACGCTGGGCGCGGTGGCCGTGCGTGCCGCGGCAGATTTAGCGGGTACCGCGCGTACCGGTGCAGCCGCCTTCGCGGCCTGCGTCTTCGCGGTCTGCGCCTTCGGGGGGGTCTGCGCCTTCGCCTTCTTCAGCGCGACCTTTGCAGCCTTCTTGGCCACTTTCGCGAGCCTGCGCAACGATTTCAGGTCGGCCTTCGCCGCGCGCACGCGTTGTTTCGCCTCTGCGGCACGCTCGACCGCCTGCTGCGCGGCCGCGGCGAGACGCCGGGTCGCCGCACTGCTCTTGCCTTTTCCGGAACCTGATTGTTTGGTCGCCATAATCCGCTCCGCTTCGATCCTTGGAGGCCAAGCTTAGCGCCGCTTAAGGCAGAACGCGAAACAGGAAGTGCCGGATATCCGCGATCTCGGCCTCGCTCACCGAGTGCGGCATCCGGTATTGATGCCATTCGACATCGAATCCCTGCGATTTCAGAAAATCCCGCGACTGCAGCCCCAGGGACATCGGCAGCACCGGGTCATCGATCCCATGCGCCATGAAAATCGGAACTCCGGCATTGGCCGGCGCGCGGTCGAGATGGAGTCGCTCACGCAAGGGCAGGTAGCTCGAGAGCACCATGAGGCCCGCGAGCCGCTGCGGATACCGCAGTCCCGTATATAGGGTCACGGCGCCGCCCTGGGAAAAGCCGGCAAGCACCACCCGCTCGGGCGCGATGCCGCGCTCGATTTCCCGGCCGATCAACGCGCTCACCTCTTGGTCCGTGGCGCGAAATCCGGCCGCATCCTCGGCGGCGCCGCGATCGAATCCCAGGATGTCGTACCAGGCGCGCATGTTCATGCCGTTGTTGATGCTGACGGGGCGAACGGGCGCGTGCGGGAACACGAAGCGCCAGGCCCGCTCACTGCGGCGGACGATTTCCGGCACCATGGGCTCAAAGTCATGGCCGTCGGCTCCGAGGCCATGCATCCAGATGATTGCGGCGTCCGGCTCGGGCGCCGTCTCGATTTCGATGGTTTCCAGCATAGCGGCATAGCCTACCCAATTAGCGCTCGCGGTGGCGGCCCTGTTGACGGCTCTTGCATCTTTATGCAGAATGCGCGCAACTTTATGCACGCGCAGTTCGACAATTCCGGAGCCCCCGCCCGCCGCTTGGCACTCGCGAAAATCATTCGCGAGCAAAACGTGGGGCGGCAGTCGGAGCTCGTCGCCATGCTGCGCAAGCACGGCCACATCGCGACGCAGTCGAGCGTCAGCCGCGACTTGCGCGAGCTCGGCGTCGCCAAGCTAGGGCATCGCTACGTGCTCCCGGAAGATGGGGCGCCGATCAAGGAAGACTTCTCGACGCTCAAGCAGTTCGTGCGCTCGCTGCAGACCGCGGGCACGAATCTCACGGTCTTGAAGACCACCATCGGCGCCGCACAAAGCGTCGCGGTGGCCATCGACACGGCTCGCTGGAGCGAGGTCATCGGCACCATCTCGGGCGATGACACGATATTCATTGCCACCGCCGGGGCGCGCGAGCAGCAAAAGCTCGGCGAGCGGCTGGGCGCTCTCTTCGGACTATAAAACCCTATGACAACCCCTATCGATCAGGGCGCTGCGCCCATTTTACTGGCGTTTTCCGGCGGCCTGGACACCTCGTTCTGCGTCCCCTGGCTGAAGGAGACTTACGGGCGGCCGGTGATCACGGTTACCGTCGACACCGGCGGACTCGACGCCGAGTCGCGGGCTTCGCTCGCCGCCCGTTCGGCCGAGCTCGGCGCGCTCGAGCACCATCTCATCGACGCCCGTGCCGCTTATTTCGCTCAGGTGCTCAAGTACCTGATCATGGGCAACGTACGCCGCGGCGGCACGTATCCCCTGTGCGTGGGCGCCGAGCGCGTGCTGCAGGCCCAGACCATCGCGCAGATGGCCTTGTCGCTCAGGACACCCATGGTGGCGCACGGCTGCACGGCGGCCGGCAACGACCAAGTGCGGTTCGAGGTCGCGTTGCGCACTCTTGCCCCGGAGCTCACCATCCTCGCGCCGGTGCGCGACCGGGCCTTCAAACGCCCCGAGCAACTTCAGTACCTCCAAGATCACCGCCTGCCGATTCCACCTTTCGGCGCCGCGTACTCGGTGAATCGCGGCTTATGGGGCGTCACCATTGGCGGTCAAGAGACGCTCACCTCCGCGGCGAGCCTTCCTGAAAGCGCCTGGGTGCTGTCCAAGGATGCCTTCACTCATCCGCGCACAGCCGAGCGTCATGTCGTGGGCTTCGCGGCCGGCGTTCCGACGAGCCTGGACGGCGAGCAATTGTCGCCGGTCGCCCTCATCGAGAAGCTCGAGCAGCTCGCGGGCCCGTTCGGCATCGGGCGGGGCATCCATCTGGGCGACACCGTCATCGGCACGAAGGGACGCGTCGCCTTCGAGGCCCCGGCGGCGGAGGTGTTGCTCACTGCGCATCGCGAGCTCGAGAAGCTGGTGCTGACGGCCAAGCAGGCGCGCATCAAGGAGTCCGTCGCGCAGCCGTATGGAGACCTGGTGCACGAGGGGCAGCATCTCGACCCGGTGTGCCGCGACATCGAGGCGCTGCTCGAGTCTTCGCAAGCGCGGGTGAGCGGTGCGGTGAGCGTCCTGTTGCGTCCCGGCGCGGCGTTCATCGAGGGCGTCAGCTCGGCGCATTCGCTGATGGCGGCCTCCAAGGGGGTCTACGGCGAGGCGGCGGGCGAATGGACTCCGGCGGATGCGCTCGGCTACTCCAAGATGCTGGCGCTCACGGGCATTTTCTACCAGCGCGCCGGCGCCCAAGCGGCGGGAGGTCCCGCAGCGCCCCGAGGGGCGCCGCGATGATGAACGTCATGCGCAGCGTGATGGTGGACAAGATCGCCTCGGTGACGCAAGCCTTGAATCTCACCCACGAGATCCGTATCGCCCCCGAGATTCCCTGCGAAGAGGGCGTGGTGATCGTGGTCGAGATCCTGAACAACAAATCGACCTACAACACGCTCGAGCTCACCAGCGGGCGGATGGCGAAAGTCGCGCGCGGCGACATCGTGGTGGGCGCGCTCGGTCATCGCAAGGCGCTGTTCGGCTATTCCGGCCACATTCCCGAATCCTTGAAACCCGGCGATGTGATCCAGATGCTGAACATCGGCGGCGTTCTCGGCATTTGCGACTCGGCCACGCCCGACAAGGGCAAGCCCTTCGACTGCAAGGTGCTCGGCTCGGTGCTGACCTTTCCGTATCTCGGCGAGCGCATCGGCGTCACCGCGAAAACCGGCTACAAACCGCTCGACTACGATGCCGTGCTCGATGCCCGCGGCGTGCCGGTGGTTGCACTCGCGGGGACCTGCATGGAGGCCGGCAAGACGGCGGCCGCGTGCGCGATCATCGCGCGCATGCGCCACCGGGGCCTGGTTGTCGACGCATTCAAGGCCACGGGCGTGTCATTACGCCGCGACATCCTGGCGTTCGAGGATTCGGGCGCCCGCCGCACCATGATCTTCACCGACTTAGGCATCGTCACCACCACCGAGCGCTGCGGTCCGGCACTGACCCGCGCCATGCTCACCGAGATGGCGGCCGGGACGCCGGACGTCATCGTGTTCGAACTCGGCGACGGGCTCCTCGGCACGTACGGCGTCGAGTCGATTCTGCGCCAGCCCGACATCAAAGCGGCGCTCACCGCCGTGGTGCTGTCCGCGAACGACCCGGTCGCCGCCTGGGGCGGGGTGAAGCTGCTGCGCGAGCGCTTCGGCATCGAGCCCGCCGTGGTGACCGGGCCCGCCACCGACAATCAGGTGGGCGTCGAGATCATCCGGCAGCAGCTCGGCGTGGAGGCGTTCAATGCCGTCAGCTCGCCTGCCGATCTCGGCGACTATTTGATATCCCGGCTGCCGCTCTGCAACGTCGGCGAGTCGAAGGTCGTGGGCGCGTGAGCGAGCGCATACCGGCGTTCGTGCTCGGCGGCACCGGCTACGTCGCCGGCGAACTCCTGCGGCTCATCGCGCAACATCCGCAGCTCGAGGTGGCCGCGGTGATGTCCGACGGCCAACCCGGCACGAAGGTGGCGGCGGCCTTTCCGCACCTCGCGAGCGCCTATCCGGCGCTCGAGTTCGCCGCTTTGGATGAGCTCGAGTCACGCATGCGCCGCACGCCCCGCTCGGCGCTTTTCTGCGCCGCGCCCCATGGCGCCGCCGCGGCGCTGATCGACCGGCTGCTCGCCGCGGCCGAAGCGGGCGGCACGGAGACGCACTGCGTCGACATCTCGGCCGACTACCGCTATACGAGCGCGGACGCGTACCAGGCGGTCTACAAGCACGCCCATGGAGCTCCCGCGCGCATTCGCGAGTTCACTTGTGCCGTGCCGGAGCATCTCGACCTCGCGCCCACGCCGCACGTCGCGCACCCGGGATGTTTCGCGACCGCGGCGCTGCTCGCAAGCGTGCCGCTCCTCGCCTTGGGACTCGCCGAGCCGCGGCTCTACATCGCGGGCGTCACCGGCAGCACGGGCTCCGGGCGCAAGCCCGTCGAAGGCACGCACCATCCACTGCGCCACGGCGACCTGTACGCATACTCGGCACTCGCGCACCGGCACGCGCCGGAGATCGCGGCCTGTGCCGAGCGGGCGAGCGGCGTCGCGGCGGAGATTCATTTCGTGCCCCATTCGGGCCCTTTCGCCCGCGGCATCCATGTCACGGTGCAAGCGGCGCTCAGCAAGCCGCGCGCGAGCGCCGAGGTGCAGGCCGCGCTCGCCGAATACTACCGCGACCGGCCGTTCGTACGCGTGGTCGCCGCCCCGCCGCGCGTGAAGGACGTCGCCACCAGCAATTACGCGCATCTGCATGCCGTCGCCGACGGCACGTCCGTCGCGGTCATGTGCGTGCTCGATAATCTGAACAAAGGCGCCGCGGGCGGCGGCGTGCAATGGATGAATCGCCTGCTCGGGTTCGACGAGACCTGCGGGCTCACCGCCGCAGCGCCCGGCTGGACTTGAATGGAGCTGGAATAAAACCATGAATACACACATTCGACCCGACGCCGCCGCGAGTTCCGCAAGCAAAAGCCATCTGGCACAGGTCTTCGCGCAATTTCCGATCGAGATCGCGCACGGCGAGGGGGTGTGGCTGCATACGCGCGACGGCCGCAAGATTCTGGACTTTTACGGCGGCCACGCTGTCGCCGGCTTGGGCTACGGCCATCCGCGCTGGGCCGCGGCGCTCGAGCGCCAGGCGCGGCAGATGAGCTTTCAGACCAACGCGCTGCCGCTCGCGGTGCGTGCGCGCGCCGCCGCGCGGCTGGTGAAGTTCGCGAATCTCGGCCTCGATACGGTGTTCTTCATCAACTCGGGTGCGGAGGCCAACGAGAACGCGCTGAAGCTTGCGTTCAAGCTCACCGGCCGCAGCAGCGCCGTCGCGCTCGAGCACGGCTGGCACGGCAGAACCGCGGCGGCGGCCGCGGTGACGTGGGGCGCGCTCGAGAAGTGGTATGGATTTCCGCGCCGGCCGTTCGATGTGACGTTCGCGCCGCGCAACGATCCTGCGGCACTCGAGCGGCATATCGACCGTCACACCGCGGCCGTCATCGTCGAGCCCGTGCAAGGTCTCGGCGGCGCCTACGATGTCGGCAAGCCGATGCTCGAAGCGCTGCGCGAACGCTGCGACAAGGTGGGGGCCCTGTTGGTGTTCGACGAGGTTCAGTGCGGCGTGGGGCGTACCGGCGCTGCGTTCGCAGCCAACTATCACGGCGTGACGCCCGACATGCTCACGTGCGCGAAGGCGCTCGGCAACGGCTTTCCCGTATCCGCACTGATGCTGTCGCCCAGGGTCGCGGCGCAGATCAAATACGACGACATGGGGACCACCTTCGGCGGCGGCCCGATGGCGTGCGCGGCCGTCGAGGCCGTGATCGAGGCGATCGAGGCGGAGTCGCTGCTCGCGAACGTGCGCCAGGTGTCGGCGTATATTCGCGCGCATTGCCTGATCGGACCGGTGACCGGCGTGCAGGGCGCGGGCTTCCTACTCGGGCTGAGGACCTCGCGGCCCGCCAAAGAAGTGCAAACGGCGCTGCTCGAGCGCGGCATTCTCGCGGGCACGAGCGCCGACCCGCACGTCCTGCGCCTGCTTCCCGCCTACATCTTGAACGAAGGGCACGTCGACATCCTGTGCGATGCGCTGGCGAAGATCCCGGCGTGAAGCGCTTTCTGGACCTGGCCGACTTCGATCGCGCCGAGATCCTCGATCTCCTCGCGCTCGCACAGTCTCTGGCGGATCATCCGCCGGGGCCGGTGCTCGCGGGTAAGGTGCTCGGTCTCGTGTTCTTGAATCCATCGCTCCGCACGCTGGCCTCTTTCCAGACCGCGATGGGCCGACTCGGGGGCACTTCGTTCGTGATCACGCCGGGTCAGGGTACTTGGGCTCTCGAGACGCGGCCGAATGCCGTGATGGACGGCGCGGCCGCCGAGCACATCCGCGAGGGTATTCCGGTGCTCGCCTCGTATTGCGACGCACTTGGCGTGCGCGCCTTCGCCGAGGGCAGGAACCTCGCCGAGGATCTCGACGAGCGCGTGTTCCGTGCGATCGATGCGCTCTGCGAGGCACCGCTGATCAACTTGGAATCCGCGATGAACCATCCGTGCCAGGCGCTCGCCGCTTGGCGCACACTCGATGATCTCGACGTGCCCAAGTCCGGAAAATTCGTGCTTTCCTGGAGCTATCATCCGCGCGCGCTGCCGCTCGCGGTGCCCTCCGCCATCGCGCACATGGCGGCGATGCGCGGCATGGAAGTCGTGGTGGCTCGGCCCGAGGGGTTCGCCTTGCCGAGCGCCGTCATGGACAAGGCGCACGCCGCCGCGCGAGCCGCCGGCGGCTCGGTGACCGAGACCGCCGATCGCGATGCCGCGCTCCAAGGTGCACACGTCGTCTATGCGAAAGAATGGGGCAGTACTGCTCACTACGGCGATGCGCAGGCCGATGCGAGTGTGCGCGCGGGCCTCGCGGACTGGTGCGTGCGCGAGGATTGGTTCGCTGCGGCGGCGCCGCGCGCCAAGCTCATGCATTGCTTACCCGTGAGGCGTAATGTCTCGGTCGCGGACCAAGTGCTCGACGGGCCGCGCAGCACCGTGCTGCGCGAGGCGCACAATCGATTGACGGTGCAGACGGCGGTGCTCTACCGCATGCTTGCGGGTTCCCTTTGAGCAAATAAAGCAGCGGAGTTACTTCGATGATGATGAACCGTCCCGATCCTTCGATCGCCGTGCGCGCGTTGAAAAGCGCGGCGCCCTATATCCGCATGTACAAGAACAAGGTGTTCGTCATCAAGGCGGGGGGCGCGGTGTTCGCCGACGATGCGTCGACGCGCGCCCTCATCGAGCAAGTCGCCATCCTGCATCAGGTCGGCATCAAGACCGTGCTCGTGCACGGCGGCGGCCCGCAGCTCGATCACGTGCAAGCTATGCTCGGGCTCGAAACGCGCATGGTGAACGGGCGCCGGGTCACCGATCAGAAGTCCATCGACGTCACGGCGATGGTGCTGAACGGACTCATCAACACCCGCATCCTCGCGATTTGCCGTGCGCTAGACATCGAGGCGATCGGGCTCTCGGGTGTGGATTCCGGCCTGATCCGCGCGCACCGGCGGGGGCCCGTGCCCGTCGCAGCCGGCTCGCAGGAAACCGTCGACTACGGCTTCGTCGGCGACATCGACTCGGTGAACGCCGGGGTGGTCGAGAAGCTGCTGCAGAACGGCTTGATGCCGGTGGTGAGCCCGTTGAGCGCCGATTCGAGCGGCACGTTGCTCAATATCAATGCCGACACCGTGGCCGCGGCCATCGGCGGCGCGCTGTCGGCGGAGAAGCTGGTGCTATGCACCGGCGCGCCGGGCATTCTCGAGCGATCCACCGACACGAGCTCGCTCATCTCCTACACCGACATCAAGGGTCTCGGCCGTCTGCGCGATGCGGGGAGCCTGACCGACGGCATGCTGCCGAAGGCGGCGGCGATCGAGGCCGCGATTCGCGGCGGCGTGCGCCGCGTGCACGTGATCACCTACAAATCACCCGACAGCCTGCTCGCGGAGATCTTCACCAACGAGGGCACCGGAACTCTGGTGGTGCCGGACTTGACCGCGCTCTCTCCCGCCGAGCAACAGAGCCCGACCGCTGCATGAGCCGGCTGTGGGACAAGGGAGCGCCGCTCGATGAGCGCGTGCTCGCCTACACCGCCGGCGAGGATCATCTCCTCGACGAGCGCCTGGTGCGCCACGACATCGAGGCCTCGATCGCGCACGCCGACATGCTCGCGGGGTCGGGGCTCTTGTCTCCCGCCGATCACACGGCCATCCGGGATGCGCTGCAAGCCATCGGCGAGGATCACGCACAGGGACGCTGGCGCCTGTCGCTCGCGGAGGAAGATTGTCAGACCGCCATCGAGAACCGGCTGACGGAGCGGATCGGAGCGGCGGGCGGACGGCTGCATGCTGGCCGCTCGCGCAACGATCAGGTTCTCGCGGCCCTGCGGCTATATGTCCGCGCTGTGTCGCATGAGCTGCAGGCGGCGGCGCTCGCAGTTGCCGAGGCGCTCGAGGCACTCGCCGCTCGCGACGGCGCCATTGCGCTCCCGGGTTACACGCACATGCAGCAGGCCATGCCGAGCACGGTCGCGCTCTGGGCGACGGGCTTCGCGGCCGAGATTCGCGACGACGCGGAAGGTCTGCGTCTCGCCGCGCGGCGCGCCGCCAAGAACCCGCTGGGCTCGGCGGCCGGCTACGGTACACCCAACCTCACTATCGACCGGGAAGCGACTCGGGCGAGTCTCGGCTTCGCGGTGACGCACGAGCCGGTGACCGCCGTGCAACTGTCGCGCGGCAAGGCCGAAGCGCACCTGTTGTTCGAGATCACGCTGCTCACGCAAGACATCGGGCGGCTCGCCGCGGACCTCTTGCTCTTCTATACCCAGGAGTTCGGTTTCGTCGCACTGAGCGATGAGTTCACCACCGGCTCCTCGATCATGCCGCAGAAGCGCAATCCCGATGTGTTCGAGCTGATGCGCGGTCGCAGCGGCGTCGCACTGGCGGCGCTCGTCGAAGTGCTCGGCGTCACGCAGAAGCTCTCCTCCGGCTATCATCGCGATCTGCAGCTCATCAAGCCGCCGCTGTTCCGCGGTATCGACTCGTGCAGGCAGACTCTTTCCATCCTGCCCGCGGCCCTCGCCGGTGTGCGTTTCCGGCCGGAGCGCATCCGCATGGATCCGAGCGTGCATGCCGCGGGCGCCGCGAATGCGTTGGTCGTCGAGCACGACATTCCGTTTCGCGACGCGTACCGGCAAGTGGCCGCCAAGCTCAAGGAACCGAAGTGAGCATCTGGCTGCGTACGGCCTCGCTCGAGCAGCTCAACGCCGCGACGGCGGGCACGATGATGCGGACGCTCGGGATCGTGTTCACCGAGATGGGGCCCGATTTCCTGCGCGCGGCGATGCCCGTGGACGAGCGCACCCGGCAACCCTACGGACTGCTGCACGGCGGCGCCTCGGTCACCCTCGCAGAGACCCTCGGCAGCACGGGCGCCAACCTGTGCGTCGATTCCGAGCGCTTCCTATGCGTAGGCCAAGAGATCAACGCCAATCACTTGCGCGCCGCGAAGAGCGGGCGGGTCATCGGCACGGCACGGCCCGTCCACATCGGCGGCCGCAGCCACGTTTGGGGCATCGAGATCGCCAACGAGGCGGGGGTGCTCGTCTGCATTTCACGCATTACCATGGCTGTCATCGAGAGGCCGCTCCCCCCCGGGGCGCCGGCATCCTGAGGCCCCCCGTCAGGGAAAAGTCACTGGCAATTGCACATCCGAGTGAGTATCGTGCGGGCCATGAAAACCACCACCCATCGCCTGATTCGCCGCGCCTGTGCGGGCGCCGTCCTGGTCTGCTTCGCGCCGCTGATTCTCGCGCAGAACGGCTCTTCGCCGCCTTCCGGGGCAGCGCCTCCGGGACCCGGCGCCGCAACACCGCCCCCGGCTGCGGCTCCGGCTCTCAGCAGCGATCAGGCGAGCTATTTGTTCGGTCTCACCCTGGGCGAGCAGCTGCACGGCATCGGCATCGGCGACGTGCAGTACGATGCGGTATCGAAAGGCGTCAAGGACGCCATGGCGGGCAAGAAATCGACACCGGCGGAGCGGCAACAGCTGAACGAGTACGCGCGCGCCGCGGTGCAAGCCTCCGGGGTTCGCAACAAGACGGCGGCAGCCGAATTTCTCGCCAAGAACGCCAAGGAGAAGGGCGTGCAGACCACTGCCTCGGGACTGCAATACAAGATCATCAAGGCGGGTGACCCCAAGACCCCGCTCATCAGCGCGACCGACGAAGTGACCGTCAACTACCGCGGCAAGCTGATCGACGGCAGCGAGTTCGACAGTTCCTACTCGCGCAACCAGCCGGCGACTTTTCCGGCCAACGGCGTCATCAAAGGCTGGCAGGAAGCGCTGCTCCTGATGCGGCCGGGTGCCCACTGGGAGCTGTTCATTCCGCCGGAGCTCGCTTACGGACCGGCCCCGCGGCCGAACATTCCGGCGAATTCGGCTTTGATTTTCGACGTGGACGTGGTGAGCGCGAAGCCCAAACCCGCCGCTGCGGCCCCCGGTGCCGGTGGTCCCGGTGGCGCAATGCCGAGGCCGTCGACGCCGCAGTAACCGTGCGCTAACGGATGCGCCTTCGCGCGGCTAAAGCGCGAGGCGCGGCGCATAGCTCGAAGTGTTCGCGGGGGCGGGACGCGTGAGGGCAGGAGGGGCCCTGGGTTGGCGGCGAGTGTCGGCATCCCGGCCTCCTTGCGATGAGAACCCCGAGCTTCAGTGCCCGAGATCGAGCGCGTTGGTGAGATCGCCGAGCGGCGGCTCGCCATGTTCCGCGATCGCACGGTCGCGGCGGACGATGCCGGGCAAACTTTCCAGGTCGAAGCGTCGAGTGATCAGGCGCAGCACCGAGGCGGTGTCATAGGGTGTGTGATCCACCCTCGCGTGCTTGGCGAGCGGCGAAATCACGATCGCCGGAATGCGCGCCCCGGGCCCGAGCAAATCGCCGCGCGGTGGGGCGACCTGGTCCCAGGCGCCGCCGAACTCATCGTAGGTGATCACGATCACCATGCCGCGCCATTGCGGACTCGCGCGCAGCTTCGCGACGAGATCAGCGATATGCGCATCGCCATCCGCGATCGACGCGTAGCCCGCGTGCTGGTTCAAGTTTCCCTGCGGCTTGTAGAAGACCACGGCAGGCAGGCGGCCCGCCGTAGCATCGGCGATCAGCTCATCGTAATCCTTCAGATGAGCGGCGCGCGCCGCGGCACCGGTCGCGGGATCGAACTTGGCGTAGTAGTTGAACGGCTGATGGTGCGGCTGAAAATCGGGGCTCCCGGCCGGAGTTTCAGGCGCGTAGATCGCGCGCCGCACTTTGTCCGGCGGCTGGCGGCCGTCTGCGAGTGCAGCATTCCAAGCGCCCGCATACCACACCCAGGATACGTGCTTGGCGTCCAGCCGATCCCCGATGGTGGCGGCGCTCTGCGGCGGCAACGTCGTCGCATTCGCCGGATCGGCGTAGAGCTCGCTCCCGTCCCCGACCGCGGGCGGATTGCCGCTCGGCTGAAAGGCCGGCTGCATGGTGTTGACCGCGTAGAACTTGCCGTCGCCGAAATAGTTCGCGGGCGTGATGTTGCCGCTCAAGGCAAATACGGGCCTGCCGTCGAGTGCCGATTGCGGCGACTTCGCGGCGGTCTTGAGCCGCGGGAGGTCATGACCCGCTGCATCCTTTTCGAGAATCGCGATGGATGGATGCGCCGGCGCCGTATCCGCGGACGGATACTCCGGGGCGCACGCGCAGATGAGGTATTGATGATTGAGGAAGGAGCCGCCGAACGCACCCTGGAAAAAGTGATCGGCCAGAACGTACTCGCGGGCGAGCGCGTAGAGCGCCGAGCCGCTCGTATCCCAGTAGCCCATCGCGAGGCCGCCTGCATCGCTCCACGCTGCATAGCCGTCGTTCTTGCCGCCGTCGATCTGCATCTGATGCTCGAAGAATTTGTGCACCAGATCGCGGGTGATTGTCGAGGTGCCGAGCGTGACACCGGACTGCGCCGTGAAGGCGTGCTCGATGGAGAAGGGGGCGTTCGGCAGACCCATGCTCTGTGTTTGCGTGACAACGGGCTGATAGCCCGTAGCGGTCACGCCGTGCCAGGTCGGCGGCAACACCGGCAACACCGTCCCGTCGCGATCGCGCTGAGGAATATAGGCCGGACGCGGGCGTCCGTCGCGATCGAGCACCTCACCCAGGCCCACGGCTCCGGGAAAGTTGCCATAGAGGTTGTCGAAAGCGCGGTTCTCCGCATAGATCACGACGATGGTCGAGACCTTGGCGCGCAAAGCCCGCGTGGTCGCATCGCCCTGCGTCGCGGGCGTGGCCCGCGACGCCGACGGCTGCTGTGCCGTGGGCGCGGTGCCGTGTGTCGAGCACGCACACGCGAGTGCGCCGGCGCAGAGCGCGGCGGCGCGCCCTGGCCTATGCAAGCGCCGGAAGTAAGATGCGATCACCGGCGCGAGTATAACCTCGGCGCGGTGATCGGAGTTGGGTCTAGAACTGCCAGGTGGCGTTCACGGTGAACGCGGACGGATTGCCGTAGACGGATTCGATGCGCTCGTACTCTGCGCGAAAACCGAAATCCTGCCAATGCGTTCCGACGCCCGCACCCCACGCAAACTTCGTGTTCCACTGATCGATGCGATATGCCGTGGGAGCGCTGCAGGCCGAATACGGCGGCGGGCAGTAGCCACCGCCCGTGTACTGGTACGTCGTCATGTCGGTCTGCAGACGGGCGACGCCCGCCTTGCCGTAGACATCGAGAAACGGCACGGGCATCGGCAAATAACCCACTGCGTACAGCACCGCGGCCTTCGGATGGGAGACGGAGTTCGCGTAGTAGTCGCCGTAACCGTAGTAGCCGCTGTCGCCGTGACCGCTGCCAAAATCGATCCACTCGGCCTCGGCGCCGACGAAGGGTATCGGACGAATGCCGACAATCGCCTTCCAGGCCACATCGTCGTCGTGATAGCCGCCGTAATAGCCGTTGTCGTAGCTGCTGCCGACGTTCGAGCCGCCGACACCGGCGCCGACGTACACGCCGAGCGGATTGTCAGCAAGCGCTGCGGTCGAGGCGCAAACTGCAGCCAGCGCGAACGAGGCACACCAAAATGTCGAACGATTCATCTATGTCTCCAAACTGATTACTGCACTCTCGGACAGGCACGCCGTCCGAGAAGTTCCGAGACCCGGGCACCCGGGCGCGGCGGAGTATAAAATTGGCTGCATGAGGAATCTGCGCGTTTTCGTCCTGCTTGCGCTCGCCGCGGCCGCCGCTGCGTGCGGCCAGAAGGGCCCGCTGGTGCTGCCGGATGCGCAACATCCTCGCAAGAAGGTGAAGTTTCCCACCCCGCCTAAGCCGCCGTCGACGACGTCCGACGCGCCTGCAGCCACCGACCCGGCTAAGGACCCTGCGCCGCCCCAGGCCGCTCCCGAAACGAACTCGACGCCGGATCCCGGGCCGCAGGCCTGAAGATCGGCACCCCAAATGACTGCGCGCAAATTGCTCCTGGTGGATGGCTCGTCGTACTTGTATCGGGCCTTTCACGCGCTGCCGCCGCTGTCGAGCTCGCGCGGCGAGCCGACCGGTGCGGTGCTCGGCGTGCTCAACATGCTGAACAAGTTGATCAAGGAGGAGTCGCCCGACCGCGTCGCCGTGGTGTTCGATGCTCCCGGCCGCACGTTTCGCGACGACTTGTTCGATCAGTACAAGGCGCATCGAGCGCCCATGCCCGACGATCTGCGCTCGCAGCTCGCACCGCTCCTCGATGCGGTGAGCTCTTCGGGGTTGCCGCTCTTGCGCATCGAGGGTGTGGAGGCCGACGATGTGATCGGAACGCTCGCGCTGCGCGGCGCCGAAGGCGACTTCGACGTGCTCATCTCGACGGGCGACAAGGACATGGCGCAGCTGGTCGGTCCGCGCATCACGCTGGTCAATACCATGAGCAACACGCGGCTCGATCGAGCCGGCGTGAAAACGAAATTCGACGTGTATCCCGAGCAGATCGTCGACTATCTCGCGCTGGTGGGCGACAGCTCCGACAACATTCCGGGAATCACCGGCGTCGGACCCAAGACCGCGGCGAAGTGGCTGAGTCAGTATCAGACGCTCGATGCGCTGGTCGCGCACGCCGCGGACATCACCGGCAAGGTCGGCGAGAATCTGCGCAACGAGCTGGTCGCACTCGAGCTGTCGCGAAAACTCGCCACGCTCGATACACGCCTCGCGCTCGACATGACTCCGGAAGATCTCGTACCCGGCGTTCCCGATCACACGCGCTTGCGCGAGCTCTACACCCGACTCGAGCTGCGGGCGCTGCTCAAATCGCTGGAGTCCACGCTCCCCTCCGCCGAAGCCGCGCGGGTCGCCGTCGTGGAGACCGAGGCCTCGTCCGCCGCCATCGACGTCTCGGGCGCCGCGGCCACTGCATTCTCCTCGCTCGCGCCGCCGGAGCCCCGCAATTACGCCAAGGTGGTGACGCGCGAGGCGCTCGACTCCTGGATCGAGCGGCTCGCCGCCGCGCCTCTCGTTTGCTTCGGCACCGAGACCGACCGGCGCGAGGGCATTCGCGGCCGCCTGGTGGGTCTCACGTTTGCGATCGCGCCGGGTGAGGCGGCCTATGTGCCGCTCGGCCACGATTACCCGGGAGCGCCGGAACAGCTCGACCGGGACCGCACGCTGCTCGCATTGAAGCCGCTGCTCGAGAACGAGGCGTTGCCCAAGCTCGGGCATCAGCTCAAGCTCGATGCGCACATTCTCGCGGGTCACGGCATCGCGCTGCGCGGGCAGCGCTACGATTCCATGCTCGAGTCCTATGTGCTCGACAGCGTCGCGACGGGCCATGACATGGACTCGATCGCGGAGAAGTATCTGCGCTTGAAGACCGTGCGCCTCGAGGACATCGCCGGCAAGGGCGCGAAGCAGCTGCCTTTGAGCCAGGTCGACGTCGACCGCGCCGCCGAGTACGGCGCGCAACACGCGGACGTGACGCTGCGGCTGCATCAAGCCATCTGGCCTCAGCTCGAGGCGGTGCCGACGCTGAAGAACCTGTACGAGACCATCGAGCAGCCGCTCGCGCCGGTGCTCTATCGCATGGAGCACGCCGGCGTGCTGGTCGATAGGGCGCTGCTCAAGGCACAGAGCACCGAGCTGGCCGCGCGCATGCTCGAGTTGCAAGCGCAGGCGCACCAGGCCGCGGGCGGCGTCTTCAATCTCGACTCGCCCAAGCAGCTGCAGGAAGTGCTGTTCGGCAAGCTGGGATTGCCGGTGATTCGCAAAACTCCGACCGGACAGCCCTCGACAGCCGAGGACGTGCTCGAGGAACTCGCTGCTTCTTATGAGCTGCCCCGAATGATTCTGGAGTATCGGGGCGTCACCAAACTCAAATCGACCTACACCGACAAGCTTCCGGGACAGATCGACGAGGGCACGGGACGCATTCACACGACGTATCAACAAGGGGTGGCCGCCACCGGAAGGCTGTCGTCGTCGGATCCAAATCTGCAAAACATCCCGATCCGCACACCGGAAGGCCGGCGCATACGGCAAGCGTTCGTGGCGGCGCCTGGATACCGCCTCGTCGCGGCGGATTATTCGCAAATCGAGTTGCGCATCATGGCGCACCTGTCCGGCGATCCGAGTCTCGTCGCGGCGTTCACCGAGGATCGTGACGTACATCAGGCCACCGCCGCGGAAGTGCTCGGCGTGCCGCTCGCGGAGGTCACCGCGGACCAGCGACGCTCGGCGAAAGCCGTCAACTTCGGATTGATCTACGGCATGTCCGCCTTCGGACTCGCGCGCCAGCTCGGCATCGGCCGCGGCGAGGCACAGCGCTATGTGGACCGATATTTCGAGCGCTACCCGGGCGTGCGCCGCTATATGGAGGAGACTCGCAACCAAGCGCGCGAGCTCGGCTATGTCGAGACCGTGTATGGACGGCGACTCTATCTGCCGGACATCCGCTCGCGTAACGCCGCCTTGCGGCAATACGCCGAGAGGAGCGCCATCAACGCGCCCATGCAGGGCTCCGCTGCCGACATCATCAAGCGCGCGATGATCACGGTCGACTCTTGGATCGAGCGCTCACACGCGCCGGCGCGGCTCATCATGCAGGTCCACGACGAGCTCGTTCTCGAAGTGGCGGAGGATGCGGTGGAGAGCGCTGTCGGCGAGCTGCGCCAACATATGATGCATGCTGCCGAACTGTCCGTGCCGCTCAAGGTCGATGTAGGCAGAGGCCTTAATTGGGATGAGGCACATTGATGTATACAGAGGTGCTGCCCCCGGCACGGAACGCCCCCGGCTCGGGAAACTGCTGCGCGGCCACTGCAAAGAATTGATGAGCAGTGGTCAGTAAGTGTGGGTTTTAGAAGCGCTTTATTTGCATGCGGCTAAGCAGGCCCACGGCGGAGCGACGGGCTGTTACAAGTGAAATATTTGGAACGCCCTGGGCTGGAACTTTCAAAGGGCACCCCCATCTAATCCTGTGAGCGGTAACACGCTCCCCGCTCTTCTCCCTGAGCGGGCAGACCCGGTTTGTCATCCCCATGCCGGGTTGGTCTGCCTCGGTGGCTGCGCAAGCGCCACCGGGGCCTTTTTTTTTCCAGCCCCTATTTTTCGACCGTCTCACCGAGCCAGCGCTGCATGACATCGCGCGCCCGGTCCAAACCCGTGCGCGCGTGCGCCGAAAACAATTGTACGGTGACGGCCGTGTCGCTGCATGCCGCTTGCGTTTCCTTGAGCACATGCTGACCGTCGCGCCGATTCAACTTGTCGGATTTCGTGAGCAGAACGTGCGAGTGCCGTCCGCGTGCGAGCATCCACTCGAGCATGGCGGAATCCTGAGGGCCGAGCCCGCGGCGACTGTCGACGATGAGCACGAGCCCCACGAGCGACTCGCGCACGTTGAAATAGTGCTCCATGAGCTCGAGCCAGTTCGCGCGCACCTTCTCCGGTACCTTCGCGAAGCCGTATCCGGGCAGGTCGACCAGACGGCGCTCGTCGGCGAGTTCGAAAAAGTTGATCAGCTGCGTCCTGCCGGGCGTGCGGCTCACGCGCGCGAGCGCCGTGCGCCCCGTGATGGCGTTGATCGCGCTCGACTTGCCCGCGTTCGAGCGGCCCGCGAAAGCAATCTCGCGTCCGATATCGGGCGCGAGCTGATGCGGTTCGGCCGCGCTCGTCAAGAATGTCACATGGGGGTAGAAGCTCATGATCGCCTGGAGGCTAAATATCGAGCGTAGTGTACAATTTGCGGTTGGGAGCAGTTCGGAAGATGGGGTCACAGGCCATATGAATCGGTTTTCGGTCTTGGTAGCAGCGATCGGCGGCATGATGGTGAGCGGAGCGGCACTACCGGCGGGCGACGTTCACCCCGGGGATGCGCAAGCGGGAGCCGGCAAAGCGACGGTATGCCAGGCCTGTCACGGCGCGAACGGCAACAGTGCCAACGGCCAGTGGCCGAGCCTCGCGGGCATCGGGGCGGGCTACATCGCCGAACAGCTGCAGAACTTCAAGGACGGCAAGCGCAACAATCCCATCATGATGCCGCTCGCGGCTCCCTTGAGCCCCCAGGACATGGCAGACCTCGGCGCTTACTTCGACACGCTGGTAAATACCGGGCTCGAGGCCGATCCGAGCTACTGGCAGGCCGGCCAAAAGCTTTACCGGGGCGGCGACAAAGAGCGCGGCATTCCGGCATGCGAGGCGTGCCACGGTCCCACCGGCGCCGGCAACGAGCCCGGGAGATTTCCCGCGCTGCGCGGTCAGCACTCGGAATACGTGGTCAAGCAGCTGAACGACTACACGTCGGGCGCGCGTCCGCCGGGGCCGGGCGGCATCATGCCGGCCATCGCGAAACGGCTGTCGCCGGAGGACATCCGTAACCTCGCCTCCTACGTGCAGGGACTGCGCTGAGGATGCTGCGCTCGCGCCCGCTTCTGCTCCTCTGCCTGACCCTCATGCTCGCCGCCTGCGGCAAGCATCAGTCGGCGAGCGATCGCGCCGCCTCGTTGCCGAGAGCCCGGCCGCCGGCCGTTGCTTCAGCCGTGCCCGTGAGCCCCGCCGCGCTGCCGCCCGCCGCCGCGGCGAGTCCGAAGAGCTCGCGCCCCAATCAGGACGGCTCGGAGATCATGGAGGAGAGCGCCGGCGACAACGGCACGCATAACGCCCTGCTCGCAGCCGTTGCCTCGACGGTCGCCGCGGCCACTCCGACAGCATCCGCGCAGCCGGTCGTTCCCTCGCCCTGGCAACCCGGCGTCAACTACACGCTGATCGTGCCCGCGCAGCCCACCTCGGCGCCGGCCGGGCAGATCGAGGTGCTGGAGTTCTTCTGGTACGCCTGCCCGCATTGTTATGACCTCGATCCCGAGGTCGAGGCGTGGCGGAAAGCCAAGCCCGCCTATGTGACTTTCACCAGGGTGCCGGTCACCTGGAGTCCGGGACATCGCGAGCTCGCGCGCCTGTTCTATACGCTCCAAGCTTTGGGCAAGCTCGATCAACTGCACAGCGAAGTGTTCAAAGAAATTCATGTGAACGGCAATCCGCTCGTAGCCCCGGATGGCAACGAGGCTGCGACCGAAGGCATCCAGACCGCGTTCGCAAAGAAGGAAGGCATCTCCGAAGACGAGTTCAAGAAGGCGTATCACTCGTTCGCGGTGGATGCGGACCTGCAGAAGGCCGACTCGCTGGTGCAGCGCTACCGGATCGACGGCGTACCCACCTTCGTGGTCAATGGCAAATACCTCACCGATGCACGCCTCGCCGGCGGCCGCGAGCGCTTGATGCCTCTCGTGAGCGACTTGGTTGCGCTAGAACACAAGCACTAGGCCTGAGCGCATGAGCGAGACGTCCGCCTCCACCGTCAAGTACGAGGGCGGCTGTCATTGCGGGCGAGTGCGTTTCGAAGTCGAGGCACCCGCCCAGATCGAGGTCGCCGAGTGCAACTGCTCGATCTGCTCAAAAGCGGCATATCTACATCTGATCGTACCGGCGCCCCGCTTCCGCTTGCTCGCGGGGCGCGATGATCTCACCACTTACACGTTCAACACCGGAGTCGCGCAGCACTACTTCTGCAGGCACTGCGGCGTGAAGTCCTTCTACATTCCCCGATCCCACCCCGACGGCGTGAGCATCAACGCGCGTTGTCTCGACGGCGTCGCGCTCGAATCGGTCACCGTGATGCCGTTCGACGGGCGTAACTGGGACGCCGCTCGCGCGGCGTGGCGCGACACCTAAAGGGCGACACGCACGCGGCATCTAGCACGCGGCGGACCGCGTGTCACAAGATCTTCCGCGTCGCAACGATCACTGTCGGCTTCGCACAACAGGCCGACATAATCAAGCAACGCAGGCGTCTTATGTTCAAGTGCGTGCCGCATTAACTTCGATACTGTGACAGGGATCTCGCGAAATCCGCGCAGATTTGGGCGATGCTGACGGCGTACGATTCGGACTGCCAAGTAGTATTTCCACATGTCTTACCCCGCTGCACAAGGAGACACGCCGAAGGGCGTCGTGACGGCGCTGCGTGCCGCAGTAAGCGAGCCCTTGCTGCTCGGCCTCGCGGTCCTCGCATTGATGCGCGCCGGCATTGCCTGCGCCGAGGATCCGACCGCTCATGCGCAGCCCGGGAATGACATTGCACCGCGCGTCTCTTTCAAGGCGGCGGCGCTTCCCGAATTCACCAACCATTACACCCTGTCGGATCCGCTGCTCACCGCACCGAGCGAGTATCGGCTGTCCGAGTTGCCGGAGACGAAATCGTATTCGGCGACGGAGTTCCGGCCACACGGACACTCGATGTTCGAATCCGATCCGCGCATCACTCCGCCGGGCGGCACCCTCACCGCCGACAAGAATTTATTGCAACGGTTGAATGATTACAGAAGTCACGATCGCGTTCGCGTGCTCACGTTGTGGGACACCGGCGCGAGCGCCATCTCCATCCAGACGGATCACAAAGGCGATCCCTCGCTGCAGTGGACCAGCCACTTGTTCAATCGTGGCGGCGCCACGCAAGGACTGCTCGATCACCTGTTCCCGGTATCGGTGTTCGGCGGCGCTACGCACGTGACGCGTTCGGCCACCTCGCAGCCCTCGCGAGTCTCGGGTGCTTTGAGCGCACTGCACTTCGGCAGCTCGCCGCCGCCCTGAGGCGTACAGCCGCTCGCGTCTAATCCCGCACGCCGAAGCGCGCGGCTGTTCTCGCTCTCGCCCGCTCCGCCTCGATGGCCCGATCGCGTGGCTCGGCCGTCGTGATCAGCGAGTCGATCAGCGCCCGGGCCGAGGCGGCCACTTCATCGACGGCGCGGTCAAAAGCCGCGCGATTGGCGATCGAGGGATTCGTGAATCCGCTGAGCTTCCTGACGAATTGCAATGACGCGGATCGGATTTCCTCGTCCGTCGCAGGCGGCGCGAAATTGAATAGCGTCTTGATGCTCCGGCACATGGTTGTCGCCTCCTGCAGCGGGGAAATGACCCTTTTGTAGCGCGCCGGGAATTCGCGCGCAACTGCCGGGGGTGTGGGGCGGCTCCCGGCCGCTTCAGGCAAGGGCACGCGCGCAATGCGCGTCACACGAACTGAGTTAACGCGCCCGCCGTCCGGGTGGCACAATATTAAGAACTGAGCCTCGGAGGGAATTGCGATGGCGGCTTCACTCTATGACCTCAGCGTCGCCGTCTACCTGCAGACGGTGGGTGCGGTAGCCGGCTACCTCGATCGCGCGGCCAAGCAATGCGCAAAGACGGGCTCCGATCCGGACGACTTCGTGAACGCGCGCTTGATCGAGGATATGGCGCCATTCCATTTCCAGATCGAATGTGTGGACCACCATTCCGTGTGGGCGCTCGAGGCCGTGAAGAGCGGCCTGTTCGCCCCGCCGGCGCTGGTCGGACCGGTCCCTTTCGTCGAACTTCAGGCCATGATTGCCCAGACGGAAACTGCGTTGAAGGCGTTCACACTCGACGAGGTCAACAGCTGGGCGGGCAAGCAACTCGACTTCCAAATCGGCCCGCGCAGGTTACGCTTCACGGCGGAGAACTTCTTCCTCTCCTTCTCGCTGCCGAACTTCCATTTCCACGCCGTCACCGCATACGACATCCTGCGGATGAGGGGCGTGCCGCTGGGCAAGCGGGATTATGAGGGCCGGTTGCGGACGAAGGCGGCCGAACCCTCCGCCGTTGATAGACTTAGGCAATGAGCTGGGCTTGCCCAATGCATCGCCGGTTTTTAGCTGAATATGGGCGTAATCACGGAACTTGCGCCGATTACTCCGCGGCAGCTGACGAATAAAGCTCCGACGATTCGTAGTGAAGTACCGTCGCCGGCCGTGTAAGAAGATACTCGTCGTCCGTTTCCGGGTGTGCCCCTGTAGCCTGATATGCCGGTCGTGCGGACGTACTCTACATAGGCGGCTTTCTTCGCGCGCCGAATTTCAGCACGCCACTCCCTAAGTATCGTCATTGATGCCCCTCTTGGATGCCCATGATATCGCAGAACAAATGAGCCGGCGAAGTCGTTCGGCACTGCCGCATCACAAGGTCTGTGATGCGGCGAGTCCTCGACTTCAACCCAGCCCTTGCTGCGTAGCGACGGCCTTGGCGAGCGCGACTGCTGTCATGTATGTGTTCGGCTGAAGGGCAAAACAGTATGCGACGGCGCCCATCACGAGCGTGTTCATAAACAGCGTGCCGGCGAGAGCGGCGAGTTTGGTTGTTAAGGTGTCCATGTGTGTCTCCTTGCCAATGTGCTTGTGTTCAATTCCTGCTGATAGAACACAGCAAGGGCTGAGAAGTTGCAGAGCTGGACGGCGATCAACCTCGGGCACGACCCCGCGACGACAAGGGCTGGTACCCGTCGGGCGTATGTGCGCGCTCATGTAGATTCATGGAAACTGAGCCCGAACTTCGGCATCGCACACATGCTTGGCGTAATCCGCCACCAGCCCGGCATAGTCGGTCACCGCAGGAAATTTCTCGAAGCTATGCCGCGCGGGAGTAGCCGCCCAGGGTAGTCTTTCGCTCGTATACGTTTCGATGAATGGTACAAACCAAGACACATCGTCGAACATTGTCGGCCGAACGTTGACGAACTGATCGACGCCGTGCGGCCTGGTGAACAGCCAACTCTTGCAGTGTGCGCAGAAAAAGTGGCGGTGCTCCCCATGCATCCCGCCGATGACCGGCTCGCCCCCAACTATGAAACCACTGCTCGGAAACATGGCGGTTAACGAATACGCACTGGCGCTCATTCGCTGACACCCTCGGCAGTGGCAGGCCATGGTCAAAATGGGTGCCACGGTTGCTCGGAGACGCAGTTGTCCGCAGCGGCACCCGCCATTCCAAGGCAAAGACCAGTCGGTTGTCATGAGTACCTCCAGTCCTCCAATTACAGATCGCCGCAATTATATCCGGCTGGTGAGCCGACGCCCGCGAGAGGCAGTTCTGGTGGATTGCGTCAGTTGCCCTAACAAGCCATCAAGGTAGGGCCGCAGCTTGCTCGCCCGACAAACACAACTGGACCAAGAACGCAGTCAGGCAAATCATCGGGGCTGCGCGCGTGAGCATTTAGGTAAACGAGCCTCTCCGGAGCGCTCAGTGGTGAACGTCTCATAGGGGTCCAGGAGCGGTACTGGCGCATACCGGAGTGCCTGCCCGGAAGCAGCCGTTCGCCTCGTACGGTAAGCTTACGAAGTAGATGACGAAGCCGAGCTTAGTACGTAAGGAGTCATGAAGAGTGCGAGCAAGAACTCCACCTGATCTCAAGAGCGTACCTCTCTTTCTCTTTGTTTGGTTCATGCTCGGCACGATGTCATCACGGGCGGGACAAGTGGGTCCAAATCATGAGGGAGGCAATGCCGGATATCGCGAGCAGTGCAACTCCGCCACTCCGCAGGCTGCAATCGCCGCCTGCACGCGAATCATCGATGACAAGCGGGAGAATTCGGAAAGCCGCGCGATGGCACTGCAAAATCGCGCTTATTACTACCAAGCGATCGGCGAGATAGATCATTCCATCGCCGATTACACGAGGGTATCGGCGGTCTCCGGCGGGCGCAGCTTCAAGGCGAAGATCTACTCGAACCTCGGACTGCTCTACGAGCAGAAAGGCGACCAAGATCAGGCACTGACCAGCTACGGTGAGGCCGTGAAGTTAGATCCAAAGCTAGCCTCAGCTTACGTCAACCGAGCGGCAATTTTCATCAAACGCGAAGACAAAGATCGGGCGATTGCCGATCTTGACCGGGCGGTACTCTTAACCCCCAAAGACTCCGAGATTTATATCAGCCGGGGCAGCGTCTATGCGCATAGCGGTGATCAGGACCAGGCAATCGCCGACTTCAGCACGTCGATCGCGCTCAACCCGACAAATGCGCTTGCGTGGCGCGACCGCGGGGTCGCTTATCGCGCCAAGGGAGACAATGGCAATGCAATGAGCGACGCAACTGAAGCAATCAGATTGCAGCCCAACGCCGCCGATGCCCATTTGGATCTGGGCCTTGGCCTGCAGGAAACCGGTGATCCGAAGGGTGCGCTATCTGAGTTTAGTAAGGCAATCGAGCTAAACCCGGGGGATGCGCAGGCATTCAAGGCACGGGGAGACGAGTACGTTGCCCAAGGTGATCCGGACCGGGCAATCACTGATTTCAGCCAAGCTATCGCCCTCGATCCACGAGCGACAGGCGCCTACATGAATCGCGGCGCCGCATATCTTGGCAAGTCCGAATGGGGCAAGGCCATACTCGACTTCAGTCAAGTCATTGCGCTTGACTCAACGCAGTTTGCCGCTTACCTCAATCGTGGACAAGCCTACAGGATGAGTGGCAACGAAGACCGCGCTATCGCCGATTTTGATCAAGCCGTTCGTATCAAACCTGATGCGGCCGATGCATACCTACAGCGAGCTTTCCTAAGACAGAAGCATGGGGACAATGCCGGCGCCATAGACGATTACAACCGTGCGATTGCACTCAAGCCGGACGACGCGCAAGCCATCCGCGGTCGCGGGTACGCCCGGCTCAGTCAGCACGAATACGATCGCGCAATCGATGATCTTTCCGCAGCGATCGCTCTCAATCCGAAGGATGCTCTAGCG
>Ga0302324_100006127_pt1 | contig 26053 bp, 26 predicted proteins | sample Palsa_T0_1_FD_201949 | JGI IMG/M metagenome (GOLD analysis project Ga0302324, IMG submission 201949) | Peat permafrost microbial communities from Stordalen Mire near Abisko, Sweden - Palsa_T0_1 | ecosystem: Environmental > Terrestrial > Soil > Palsa > Peat permafrost | place: Sweden: Abisko... | reverse complement strand
GCTCGTGCAGGCAGCAGACGTACTCCATGCCTGTCTGCCGTCCGAACGAATCCACCAGGTGCATGCATCCGCCCCCGGTCAGCATAAACACATGTTGGATGCCGCGATTGGCGAGAAACTGGGTGACGTAATCCGAAAGCTTAATCAAGGGTGGTCGCCATATCCGTAAGGGTCTGCAAAATCTCCGTGGTCGTCAGTAGCGAATCGTTCCAGGGTTGTGGCCACGCGAAGGTGGTCATGCCAATCTCATCCGCCTGCCTCAGGTTCTCCCGCGTATCGTCAATCAGCACATCGCCCTTGCCCAGCCAGCGAAGAAAATCTCCTTTGCCGCGATCGTACGTCGGAATTTCCTCCATTGTACGGGTAGGAACCACTCCGAAGCAGCGGATCCACGCGCCGAAGTAACGCATCACCCACGCAGCCACGTCGGGCGCCGTCTCCAGCGGCCGCGAGGTCAAAGCAATATGGCGAAATCTGCTCCCATGCGCCGAAAACCACGCCAACACCTCGGCATTCGGCACCAGATGTATCCCCGCATCGGTCTTGCGAAAAGCATCCATCGAAGCCAGATACTCCTCGCAAGTCACCCCGAGTGAAACATGCGGAGGATTCTCTCTCAGAGTGCCATACTCCACCGCACTGCTGGGATGCTCTCGCCTCCAGCCCTGGGAGAACCACTGCAGCATCAGATCATTTAGAACGTCGTCAACATCCCAGACGATCGTACGCATCAATCGATCCAATAGGTAACGAACGTCTTGCGGTTCGGGTTCGCCATTATCGACTCATCCGTATACCAGGAATCCGCCTGCGCATAGGCCGAGGAGACTTCCTCAATCACCGCGCCGTTCGACGTCCAGAACGAGTGCTTGATGCCATGCGGAATGGTCACAATGTCGTTCGACTTATGCACCGTCTTCACGCCTTCCAGATCGACCGTCACATCGCCATGCAGGATGTGATAGGTCTCATCTTTGTGGTTGTGCCACTGCTCCGGATGCTTTTGTCCCGGCAGCACTACCATCAGCCGCTTGCAATATTCGCGGTTCACCACCGTAACCGCCGTTAGCCCGCTTTCACGGAATCTGTCGATCCCGTAGTGGTGCGAGATCTCCAATTCGCACTGGCCCGGCACCGACACCTTGCTCTTTTTAATCAGGGATTTCACGTCGCGCACAATGTCCAGCACCTTCTGCCTCCGGTCGCTGGCCTTTACATTCGCTTCCATCACCGCGCCGTTCTCCTCAATTGGCTCGACCGCCACATACTCGGTGTATTTTGAGAGGTTCTGCGCCACCAGTTGTCCGGGAATGTTAGGCATGGCATAGAACAGATTGCCCGGCTTGACGACCTCGCCGACCGCGACCCGTTCGCGCACAAACGCGCCCCGCGCCAGATCCCGCAGCGCCTGCGCCTCGCCCGCTGGAGCCGGATACCGCTTGTTCATCTCGCCCATCATGGTCAGCGTGCTAGCCGCCGCCGCCAGCCACTTGCGCACCTGATCGGGATCCGCGCTATACGCGTTCACCGCATACTTCTCCGTGGCCACGGCGGTATGCTTTTCGAATATCGTCGCGCCTAGCGCCAGAGCAATCTTCACCGCATCGAAGTTATCCGGCCGCTCATGCGTCGAGTAGCCCACCTCAAGCTCCGGATACCGCTTCTTCAGCAAAGGAATCTGGCTCAGATGCAGGTGGTCGTCCGGCGATGGATACTCGCCCACGCAGTGCATGATCGCCAGCGACTTGTTGCGGTGCCGGAAGAAGCTCACCACGCGGTCAATATCTTCGAGCGGCTCGCCCGCCGTCGAAGCGACGATCGGCAGGTTGTACTTCGCAATGCGCTCCAGAAGCGGCCAGTCGGTCATGTAGCAGCTTGGCACCTTCATGAAGTCGTAGCCGTGCTCCACAATCATGTCCACCGAGATCTCATCCCACGGCGTACACATCGAGAGGAACCCGGCATCGACGATCGCGTCTTTGATCTCCTTATATTGGTCCCAGCTAAGCCGCGTCTCGGAGAAACGCTTCACATACTTCAGGTCGTAGCGTCCCTGATAGCCGGGATGAATGCAGCTGTCGATGTCCCGATACTGCAGCTTCACGCAAAATCCGAAAGGAAACCCCTCGGACGCTTTCTTCAACTCCTGAACAATGCGGATCCCGTGCTCCACGTCACCCATATGATTGTTCGCCATCTCGTAGATGAACAGCGGCCGCTTCTTCAAATCACGCATAAAATACCCCTTGTTCCTAGTCCCAGCATCGTAACGATTCTACCAAAGGGGATTTGGGGCACTTGTGGGACCGGCCTTGGCTTGCGTCGCATCCACACCGTCCTAAAACTTCGCTTAGATCTAACTATCCAGTCGATACTATAGATCGAGACTTGTGTGAAACGAATGGCAGACATGGCACCGAAACCTCTTCCTATCGCCGATCTAGAACACGTGCTCCAACATACGGCGCATCTGTGGGAGCAAATGCGGGGCCGCCAGATCTTTATCACCGGCGGAACCGGCTTCTTTGGCTGTTGGCTGCTGGAAACCTTCTGCTACATCAATCGACGCCTAGCCTTGGGCGCCCGCGTTACTGTACTCACGCGCTCTCCTGCGGCCTTTGCCGCCAAAGCTCCACATCTTGTAGCGGACGCGAGTGTGGTGATGCTCAAGGGTGATGTTCGCGACTTTTCTTTTCCCGACGGGCTCTTTCCTTTTGTCATCCATGCAGCAACTGAGGCTAGCGCCCGGCAAGCCACGGAAGCTCCACTTGATATGCTGACGACCATCCTCGCCGGAACACAGCGCACGCTTGAGTTTGCTGCCGGCCATGGTGCCGTTCGTTTCCTATTGACGAGTTCCGGCGCTGTTTATGGCAGACAACCCCAAGGTTTGGAGCGGATTCCAGAGTCTTACGCGGGTGCTCCTGACCCACTAGATCCAGCGAGCGTCTACTCCGAAGGCAAACGCGCCTCCGAATTGATGTGTGCGCTTTATAGCAAGACCACCGGACTTGAGTGCATCATCGCCCGCTGTTGGGCCTTCTGCGGACCTCATCTCCCGCTCGATGCACATTTTGCCATAGGCAACTTTATTGCAGACGTCCTTGCAGGGCGACCGATCCACATTAAGGGGGATGGCACCTCGCGCCGGTCTTACCTGTACGGTTCGGACTTGGCTATCTGGCTGTGGACGATGCTGTTTCGTGCGCCCTCTTTAGTCCCCATCAACGTAGGTTCAGCTAACGACCTCAGCATCCTGGAACTTGCGCAGACGGTCGCAGCAGTCTTGAACCCCGGTAGTACCATCCATGTGGGGAGCCAAGTTTCTTCGGCAACTTCATTTACGCGCTACGTGCCGTCTGTCGAGCGTGCCGGCGAGCTGCTCGGGCTCGCAGAGACCGTTAACTTAACGGAGTCGATCAGGCGAACAGCAGCGTGGCACCAAAATGCGTCGGAGGAATGATGAAGTTAATCAGCGTCGTAAGCCCTTGCTATAACGAAGAGGGAAACGTAAAGGTTTTGACTGATCGGGTGCGCGAGCTCTTTGCCGGAATGCCGCAGTACCGATACGAACACATCATCATCGATAATCACTCTTCTGATGCCACGGTTGACATCCTGCGCGGAATTGCGGCCAGCGATCCCAATGTCAAAGTGATTGTCAACGCGCGCAACTTCGGACACGTTCGCTCTCCCCAGCACGCCCTGCTCGGGGCTCAGGGCGATGCAGTCGTGATGTTGCTCTCAGATTTACAGGATCCCCCGGAACTTATCGTCGAGTTCCTTAGAGAGTGGGAAGCGGGCCACTCCATCGTCGTCGCCGTAAAATCCACTAGCGAAGAGAACGGTCTAATGTACAAGATTCGTTCCATTTACTACAAGACGATCGCGCGTCTGACAGACGTGAAGGTTTTGGAGCACTTTACAGGGTTCGGACTCTACGATCGCAAAGTCGTGGACATTCTGCGTAACGAGTTTCATGATCCCTATCCGTACTTCCGCGGGCAGGTCGCCGAGATCGGACTTCCCCACAAGATCATCCACTATAACCAACAGCGGCGTACACGCGGAATTACGAAGAATAATTTCTACAGTCTTTACGACATGGCCACTCTCGGCATCACTAATCTCTCCAAAGTTCCGCTCCGACTGGTGGTCTTTGTAGGTTTTATTTGTGCCGGCCTGAGCCTTTTTGCGGGGTTCGCCTATCTGATCGCCAAACTGATCTTCTGGAATTCCTTCGAGCTCGGCCTGGCTCCTACGATGGTCGGCCTGTTTTTTCTCGGCTCGGTCCAGCTTATTTCCTTGGGCATCATCGGCGAATACGTCGGTTCAATCCACACCATTGTTCAGAACCGTCCGCTCGTTACCGAAAAGGAGCGAATCAACTTCTAATAACGTTTCCGTCTGTTCAGGAGTTCCATAGATCAATGAACCGTTTTGTAAGTCATGTTCCAGCCGGCCAAGTAGTGCGCTATCTCCTTGTCGGAGCGTGGAACACTCTCTTTGGGTATGGCTGCTTTTTCACCTTTGCCTGGTTGTTTCTGAAGTTGATGCCATTGCATCCGTCGCTTGCAGCGAGTGTTGCTTCGCTCGTCGCGACACCCGTCAGTATTACCGTGTCCTTTATTGGTTATAAATTTCTTGTCTTCAAGACAAAGAACAATTTGCTACGTGAGTACGCGCGAAGCCTTCTAGTTTATCTACCTACCTTATTGGTTAGCGCCATCGCGATAGCTCCGCTCACTGCAATTCTGGGTCGCATGTTTCCCCAACATGTACGGCAAGCCCCTTACGTAGCTGGAGCACTCCTTACATGCTTTACGGTAGTAATCAGCTTTTTTGGTCACAAGCACATCTCATTTCGTAGTCCATCGCCAGCTGGCAACGACGGGTAGCCTAGGCTCTCGCGCGAAGACTCACCAGTCGGCGTACGAATCATGAACCCTGCGGCTCGCTTCACCATACGGCGCGTTAGGACATACTTCTAAATCCTTACGGACACCTTGTCACGCAGGATTATTTGTAGATCGGAAGGGTTGCGGCTTGATTGACAAACTCGCTGGCAGTCTTCGCGATAAAGTCCAACATTGGCTCGGTCAATCCCGGATACACCCCAATCCAGAAAACGTGATTCATCACGAAATCCGTATTGGCCAGCTCTCCCACCACGCGATAGTCATAGCCTTCGTACGCCGGCTGTCGCAGCAGATTTCCAGCAAACAGAAGGCGCGTCCCAATCTTCTGCGTCTCCAGCGCGCGCGTCAGTTGGTTGCGCGTGAACGGAGCGTCGGTCTTCACCCCAATCGGAAATCCAAACCAGCTCGGGTCCGCGTGCTCAGTCGCCTCGGGCAATATTAGAAACTCTTCCAGCGGTTGCAAAGCCTGCTTCAGATACGCAAAGTTCTCTTTGCGCCGCTCGATAAAGTGCGGCAGCTTCTCGATCTGCGACACTCCCAGCGCCGCTTGCATGTCGGTCGCCTTAAGGTTGTAGCCCACATGCGAATATGTGTACTTGTGGTCGTATCCGCAGGGCAGCGTACCCAGTTGCCAATCAAATCTTTTCCCACAGGTGTTATCCATTCCCGGCTCGCACCAGCAGTCGCGGCCCCAGTCACGGAATGAATCAATCAGCACCTGCAGCGCCGGCTTGTCGGTCAATACCGCTCCCCCCTCGCCCATCGTAATGTGGTGCGCGGGATAGAAGCTCACCGTGGCAATGTCGCCGAACGTTCCCACCTTCTGCCCCTTATACGTCGAGCCCAGCGCATCGCAGCAATCTTCCACCAGCCACAAGTTGTACTTCTTGCAGAACGCGGTGATCGCATCCAGGTCGAAAACGTTCCCCAGCGTGTGTGCGATCATCACGGCCTTGGTTTTTTCGCTGTAAGCCGCCTCCAGCTTCGTCACATCAATCTCGTACGTCGGCAGGGTCACATCCACGAACACTGGCACCAGCCGATTCTGGAGGATCGGATTCACCGTCGTCGGGAAGCCCGCCGCCACAGTGATCACCTCATCGCCCGGCTTCAGTTGCCGGTCGCCCAGCTTCGGCGACGTCAGCGCGCTCAGCGCCACCAGGTTCGCCGACGACCCAGAGTTCACCAGCGACGCCGACCGCAGCCCAAAGAATCGCGCTAGCTTGCGCTCGAAATCCTTAGCAAACCGACCTGTCGTAAACCATCCATCCAGCGCCGAATCCACCACCGAGCAAATATCATCCGGCCCAATCACCTTGCCCGATACCGGCACAGTCGAACTTCCCGGCACAAACTCTTTCCGTGGAAAGGCTTCCGCATGAAATTGCGCTGTCAACTCGAGAATTTGTTGCCGAAGGGCCGCTGCTTTTTCCGTCATAGATGCCTCAAGGATACACAACCCTCGGTGGCATTTCTGTCCGCTAGCCGCCCATCCACCCGGTAATGCTTCGTCCCGTCCTCCCATATAATCGCGTCATTCGCATTTGGGGAACCATCGATGAAGGCAGTTATTCTTGCAGGCGGTCTCGGCACCAGAATCAGCGAGGAAACTTCGCTGCGGCCCAAACCGATGGTTGAAATCGGGGGCCTGCCCATCCTCTGGCACATCCTCAAGATTTACTCCAGTCACGGCATCAACGACTTCATCATCTGCTGCGGCTATAAGGGCTACGTCATCAAGGAGTACTTCGCCAACTACTTCCTGCACACCTCCGACGTCACCTTCGACGTGTCCGCCAACCAGATGACCGTGCACAACTCCGTCGCCGAGCCTTGGCGGGTTACTCTCGTCGACACCGGCGAGAAGAGCGGGACGGGAGGGCGGCTTAGGAGAATTGCAAAGTTCGTCGAAGGCGACGAGTCCTTCTGCATGACCTACGGCGATGGCGTCGCCGACGTAGACATCGCCGCCTCCATTGCCTTCCACAAGTCCCACGGCAAGAGCGTCACCATGACCAGCGTTCAACCCATCGCGCGCTTCGGTGCTCTCGGGCTTGACGGCAACCACGTCTTTTCCTTCCGCGAGAAGCCGAATGAAGAAGGTGGCTGGATCAACGGCGGCTTCTTCGTCCTCAAGCCAGACATCTTCGCCGACATCCACGACGATGCACAGATGTTCGAGCAGGAACCCGTCCGCGATCTCGTCGCCCGCGGCCAGGTCGAAGCCTTCTTCCACCACGGCTTCTGGCAGGCCATGGACACCCTCCGCGACCGCCAGCAACTTGAAGAACTCTGGAGCACCGGAAAGGCTCCGTGGAAGACATGGTAGCCCGCTCAAACTCCACGGATCCATCGCCCTTCTCCTGGCGCGGCCGTCGCGTCTTCCTCACCGGCCATACAGGCTTCAAAGGCGGTTGGCTCGCTCTCTGGCTAACGCAACTCGGCGCCAGCGTGCGCGGCTACTCACTCGACCCCGCCACCGAGCCCAACCTCTTCGCCACCGCTCGAATTGGCTCTGTCGTCGAGGACATTCGGGGCGACATTCGCGACGCCTCTAACCTCGACCGCGCCATCAAAGACTTTGCCCCCGAAGTCGTCTTCCACCTCGCAGCCCAGCCCCTCGTGCGCTACTCCTACGAAGATCCCATAGGGACACTAGAAACAAACGTGATTGGAACCGCCAAGGTCCTCGACGCCGTGCGCCGCACTCCCAGCGTTCGCGCCGTCGTCTCCGTCACCACCGACAAGTGTTACGAGAACAAGGAATGGGTTTGGCCTTACCGCGAGACCGATCCTCTCGGCGGCTACGACCCTTATTCCAGCTCCAAGGCCTGCGCCGAGATTGTCAGCGCCGCCTTCCGCCAGTCTTACTTTCCCGTCCACACTCTCGGTCAGCCCGACGGTCACAACGTTGCCATCGCCACCGCCCGTGCCGGCAACGTGATCGGCGGCGGCGACTGGTCAAACGATCGCCTGATTCCCGATCTCGTGCGAGGTTTCCTCTCCGGCAAGCCCGTAGGCATTCGGCACCCGCATGCCATCCGCCCTTGGCAGCATGTACTGGAGCCGCTCCACGGCTACATCCTGCTCGCCGAAAAACTCCTCACGCACAACCCGCGCTACGCCACCGCCTACAACTTCGGCCCCTCTGACACGGACGCCCGTCCCGTCGCCTGGATCGCAGAGCAGATGACGGCCTTCTGGGGCAACGGCGCCTCGTGGGTTCTCGACAAAGCCCCCACCCCGCACGAAGCTGGCTACCTCAAGCTCGACTCCAGCCGCGCCCACACCGACCTCGGGTGGCATCCGCAGCTAAGCCTTCAGCAAGCCCTCGAACTCCTCGTTGGCTGGTATCGCGCCTGGCAATCCGGCTCAGACATGCACCCCTTCACCCTTACCCAGATCGAACAATATCGCGCCCTGCTCCAACCTTGATCCTGTTAGCTTTCCAGAGCATTAACCAAAACATTCTCCGGTGTGGTCAGGTTATGCGTTGCGCTTCCTTGAATTACACGACAAGTCGCCCGGGGTCGTCGACCATCCTCATGCCTAAGTCCGCGCCATGTACGAAGTTGAAGTTATTCCGGATCAAGGTCAGTGAGGAGGGTGGAGGTATCATCTTGTGTCCGTCGAAGCATGCCATTACCCGAGGATGCGGGCGTGCTGTCTGTTACGATTCGAATGACACCCCAACGGGTTTGAGTGGACGTTTGCGCACATCTTAATGACGAATCCCGAACCTGCGAATCATCTACACTTTCCTGCCCTTGATGGTCTCCGCGCGTTGGCTTTCATTCTGGTCTTTGCGCAACACTATCACTTGCTGCCGTGGGGCTGGACGGGAGTGGATGTATTCTTCGTTCTCTCTGGCTTCCTGATCACTGGAATTTTGTTTGATACCCGCGACCGGCAGCATCGCGTACGCAACTTCTACATCCGCCGTACTCTGCGCATTTTCCCACTGTATTACGGCTTGATGCTTATGCTGGTTGTCGTGTATCCAATCCTGCGCTGGCGGTGGAATTGGGGATTTTTGCTATGGCCTGCGTATTTGGGTAACTTTTGTCGAGGGATTTATCCCTACAAATACGGATCTCCCCTCGAGATGCTTGCGGACTTTCAACTGGTAAGCGCCACCCACCGAGCAACTCTATACCTAGGCCACTTCTGGTCTTTGTGTGTGGAAGAGCAGTTTTATCTGATCTGGCCGTGGGTTGTCTTCTGGGTGCGCGACCGGAAGAAGCTGCTGTATATCTGCTTGGCATGCATCGTGGCTTGTCTAGCGATGCGCATAATTGGCAAACACACACTTCCACAATTCATGCTTGATCAGGAAGTTCTGTATCGATGGACTCCCTTTCGAGTCGACGCCTTATTAATCGGTGGATTCATTGCGCTCGTAAGGCGTGGTCCGTCGCCGCGCCGCCTGCTAGTCGCGGCACGCATAGGCTTCGGCATGCTCTTCAGCGCGCTCCTGCTGTGGTTTCTGTTCAACCCTTACGCGCGGCACGGGCCAGTGGGCTATACCTATCCGGTTTGGTCCTTCACTTGGGGGCTGACCTTCGTAGATATGTTTTCGGCGTGCCTGGTTGTGATGGCCCTAGAGCGCGATTCAATCACGTCTCGGATTTTGGGCGTGCGGCCGTTGCGCTGGATTGGACAGATCAGCTATGGAGCCTACGTCTTCCATGACATTCTGCACGACAAATTCAGCCAGGTCATAGGCTCTCTCTGCATTCGCCACGCGACAGCCGCGACAGCAGCACTCGGGCTCGCCTTCACGCTATTGACGGCGTGGGCCAGTTTTCGTTTGTTTGAGATGCGATTCATCCGCCTGAAAGATCAGTGGACCAGGAGCTGAATCCCAAGACTGCCGAGAAGTCGCGTTATCGGCAACTTCGACCAGTGGTCCCCCAGATTCGTCGTTCCACGCCCACGCCAATACTCTAGACACCTGCGCCGGGAGCTCTATAGATTGGGTTGCTGCTCGCGTGGGGTCTCTATCCAAGGATCTGACGCCAGCCTAAGTCGATCAGGATGCTGAAGTCCCAGCCGCCAAACTGTCGATTTCCAAAATAAATGATAAAGACGCTTAAGAATGCACACGCCGTCGCCAAGGTGCCCACAGTGTAAGCTGCGCGCCATCGAGTGTCGAAAACTCGGCAACGATTTCGAAAAATGGAACGAGCAACCACACAGACAAAAGCACACCTGCGCGGATGACGTTCATCCTGAAGCTGAATACTGCATAGTCGAAGCTGTCCGATGTGATCAGATGGGTGCCTGCCTGTAGCCGAACAAGCGCAGGGGCAAGGACGAAGGCTACAACTGTACAAAGCGCACAATCACCTTCACCGGAGCGCCGTCGCTCCGATGGTGGAGGGCAATCGCCGCGCACTCTTCTCTGGTGACTTCGTGATGCACACGCTACGCCATACAATGTTTCCTAGGCTCGGTAAGTCGGGAGTGGATGCGTTCACCATCATGCGGATCGCTGGACACAGCAGCATTGTGGTGTCCCAGCGTTACATTTCCCCGACACCGGAGGCAGTCGAGCGCGCTTTCGAGCGTCTTCAAAAGTCTGGCGATTTTGCCGTTATCGAGCCGAAACAGCAGCTACCCGCTTCAGTATCCGCTACATTGGAGCTTGCGTAGCTCGTAAGTTATGGAAGGGCCTGTAGCTCAACGGTTAGAGCAGGGGACTCATAATCCCTTGGTTGGGGGTTCAAATCCCTCCGGGCCCACCAACCTTCCATTTTGAGACAGGGGAAATTCTTGACCCTTAGCCGTCGGATGACTTCCAGAAATATTTATTCGTGGGCGCTCGGCGAGCGCTTGCGAGGACCTCGCGGGCGGATGCTTATTGTCGCGATGGGTTTGGCGTTGATGCCGCTTGCGGTGGGGCAGGAGCCGGGGCTGGGCGAGGCGGCTGACGTTGCGGCTCTGATGGGTCGTGTGGGGGCGCCGTCTCCGAACGCTGTCGACGAATTCAAGAAGGCGGGGATGGAGGAAGTTCGGCCGCATGCGCTGACGGCGACCGAACGAGCGAAGGTGCAGGGTGTGCTGGCTTCGCTGCCGGAGTTGAACAGACGGGTGCTGGAGAAAAAGCTGCACTCGCTTGCGTTCGTGGACGGGATTCCAGGGGAAGGCACGGGGCTGACTTCTCCGGTCGGAAAGACAGGGCTTTACGACATCACGCTGCGGGCGAGCATTCTGGATGAGCCCCTCTCGACGTTTCTGACGACCAAAGAGCGGAGGGTGTTTCGCGAGGATGGTTCGGGAACTGCGGTCACGGTTACAGGCACGGGCACGGACGCGGTGACGTATGTACTGCTGCACGAGTCGACACATGTAACGGATTTTGTGTGCGGCCTTACGAAGCATCCACAGAGCGGGTTTGGGGTGGGGGTCTGGGCTAGCCAGAAGGCGATGGTGCCGGGGCTGGCAGATTCGATTGCGGCGAAGACTTACTTTCGCGGAGGGTCGAAGGTTCCGCTTGGGCAGGCGGCGACGTTGTATGACGCGCTGGCGCAGACTCCGTTTGTGAGCATCTACGCGACGGCCGAGCCGCAGGAGGATCTTGCGGAGATGGTTGCGTGGCGCGAGATACAGAAGGAGCACCACGGCGACCTGGTGATCACGGTCAAAGATGCGCAAGGCAAGACGTTGGGGCAATGGGAGCCGTTGCAATTCCCTGCTGTGGAGAAGCGCTTTGCGGAGGTGGACAGCCTGCTTGAGGCTCAGGGTCCGTGCAAGGGGTTGTCGTCGTAGAGAGCGGCCCGCGGGGTCGACGCTAGGGCTCGAGAGCTTCCTGCTAGGGCTGAAGGCGCGATTGGTATTGTTGGATCTGGTCGAGGGTTAAGGTGTGCACGTCGGAGCCGCTTTACCAGGCGCGGTACCAGCCGACGAGGAGCTCGAGGGCTTGCTGAAGAGTTAGCTGCGAGGACCAGTTGAGGTCGTTGTGGGCGCGGCTGGAATCGAGCTTGAGATAGCCGGCTTCGTGGAGGCTGGGAGACCTATCGAGAACCCACGAGGCGCCGTTGCCCCAGAAGGCAGTCATCTGCTCTGCGATCCAGGAGACCGGGCTAGCGTCGGTGTCGGAGGGGCCGAAGTTGTAGGCGGTCGCAAAGCGGCGGCCAGTAGCGATCCCCGGACGTGTCTATCATTAGGTTTGCGGTGTTGGACGGCAGTTACAACCCGTCGGGTTCGGGTTTAATCCACCCACCCTACAACTTTGGGTTTGGGAGCGTTGGTGAGCGGCATGGTGGGGAAGGATGTTCGGCGCAAAGCGTTTTTGTATGTGGGGTTCATCGCGACTGGGGTTGCGCTGACGATTCCCGGGGCGCTGCTGCCGCTGTTGCTGGTGCGGTGGTCGATGGATGATGCGCGCGGTGGGCTGCTGCTGTTCAGTTTTTATGCGGTGGGGTCCTTTGGCTCGTATTATGCGCGTGGGCGGATGAACTGGTCGGTGGCGCGGGGAGCGGTGCTGACGGTGTTGGGAGCGATCTGCCTGGGATGGGCGGGGCGGTGGACAGCTTATGGCGCCATCGCGCTCTATGGATTAGGGCTGTCGCTGACCATGACGTCGATCAGCCTGCTGCTGTCGCAGCGATTTCCGGAGCAGCGGCGATTGGAGCTCACGCGGCTGAACCTGGTGTGGGCGATTGGCGCCGCACTGGGTCCTTGGATTGCGCTGCGGTCAACGCGTGGCGCAGCCACAACCCAGGCGGCCGCGGTTGTTCATGGGCAGCATGTGCTGCTCGGTGTAGCGGTCTTCTTCGCGCTGGCTGCGGTGTGGTCGGTGGTAATGGAAGAGGGTCCGGCGGTTGCGGTTTCAGCGAAGCCTACCACTGCGAGTCGACGGAATGCAGGTGGAGGGATCGGCGTTCCGTGGACGCTGCTGGTGTTGATCTTCGGAGCTACAGGCGTGGACGCGGCTGCGGGTGGTTGGCTCACGTCGTATGCGCAGCGCGCGGGCGATTCGCTGGGCATCACGATTGGGGCGGCTACGTTTCTGTGGGTGGGTTCGTTTGTGAGCCGCGTGGTGCACTCGACGAAATGGGCGTCGCGGTTGCCGGAGCGGCGTGTGCTGGGTTCGAGCATGGTGGTAATGACGGCGGCCCTGGCGCTGTTGATTGCGTGGCCTGCTGGAGTTGTGACGATGGTAGCGGCAGCGGTGCTCGGGCTGGCGGCCGGGCCGGTGTATCCGCTGGTGATTGCCGCGGCGCTTCGCTACCGGGAGAACTCGACGGTATTTGCAGTGGCGGGGGTGGGCGCCTCGATCCTTCCGCTGCTCACAGGGGCGCTATCGACCTGGACGCATTCGCTGCGCGCAGGCCTGGGGGTTCCATTGCTGGCCGCGGCGGTGATGGCGGTACTGGTCGCTGTTGCGGGGAGCGCGCTGCAAGGTCGAACTGAGACGGCGACCGAGGCGCTGATCGGCTAGCTTGCGCTCGGATCAGGCTGGTGGACTTTCGATGCTGCTCAATATTTGAAGACGTAGGGGGCGGGCCAGGTGATGGTTTTGTCGGCGCGGTTCACGTAGAGGAAGATCTTTTTGTCGCCGTTGATGGTGGTCGCGACGATGACGCCGGTGCCGAAGGTGCCGCTGCCTGAAGACACCGACTTATCGACATGATGCGAGGTGATGGGGGCGTTGACGGGGCTGGCGATGGTCCAGTCGTCGGTGAAGCGCGCGAGGGGATAGCTGGTGTATTTGGCGGGATGCTGCTGCCAGTCGGGATCGTTGTAGTAGATGCCGTAAGCCTTGGGATAGTTTTTGCCTTCGAGAGCGTCGAAGAAGTTATTGACGCGATGCTCGTAGCCAAGGTTGGAGAAGAGCCAGCCGTGGCCGGAGACGTAGCCAACCAGCGCAACGGCGCCGACCAGGAGGATCGCGACGATGACGCCAATGATGATGTTGCGCCGGCGGTCGTCGTGGGCGGGGTCGTAGGCGGGTGCATCCATTAGGTCTGTCAGGGCCATCGGCAAATTCCTTTTCGGCTAATCTCAGTGTCGCGTATGTCTCGATTTCTGTCTTCCGCTATTAGACACCGGAGAGCACGAAATCGGACATGCGGGGTTATCGTCTGCGGCTACCCTGTGGCTCGGCGAGGGGGAAGGCGTTGCGGATCTGGTCGTACACGATGCCGGTTGGAAGTTGGTAGACGGAGAGAATGTCGAAGCGGACGGCGATGCTGCTGCGGGTGGGGCTGGGGAATTGGCGGAGGTAGGCCGAGGCCATTTTGCGCAGGACGTGTTGTTTGTCGGGATCGACGGCGGTCTCGGCTGGGGCAAAGGCGGCTTCCCTGGACGAGGCCGTGCGTGTTTTGACTTCAAAGACGATGAGGGTGGGGCCGTCCCAGGCTACGAGGTCGAGGTCGCCGGCGAGGCGTTCGGTGCGCCATCGGCGGGCGACGACGGTGTAGCCGAGGCGGCGGAGGTGGAAGTAGGCGGCGTCTTCTCCGCGCACGCCGGTGAGAAGGTGGGCAGGTTTGAGGCTTTTGCGGTCGGCAAAAGCGCGGAAGGCCGTGTAGACGCGGCATTCGACCGCGAGAGTGAGCGAATTCAGGCTCATAGGAAGAGCATAGCCCTGCAGGGACGACATCTCCACAGCGCTCGCGATATACTTGATCGTGCACACCGAGCACAACCCAAACCACCATTCAAAAGAGGTAGCGGCTATGTCAGCAAAGTACATCTTTGTGACCGGCGGAGTTGTGTCGTCGTTAGGCAAAGGTTTGGCGGCAGCGTCGATCGGCTGCCTGCTGGAGGCGCGCGGGCTGCGCGTCAACCTGATGAAGTTCGATCCATATCTCAACGTCGATCCGGGAACGATGAGCCCGTTTCAGCATGGAGAGGTGTTCGTTACCGACGACGGTGCCGAGACCGATCTCGATCTTGGGCACTACGAGCGGTTCACGCATGCGAAGCTCTCGCGCGATAACAACCTGACGACTGGCCGGATCTACGAGCAGATTATTACCAAGGAACGCCGCGGCGATTATCTCGGCAAGACGGTGCAGGTGATTCCGCACGTGACGAACGAGATTAAGAATGCGATGCGCAAGGTGGCGGCTGCCGGCGACTGCGATGTGGTGATCGTCGAGATTGGCGGGACCGTCGGCGATATCGAGTCGCTTCCCTTCCTCGAGGCGATTCGCCAAATGCGTCAGGAGATGGGACGGGAGAACACCTGCTTCGTACATGTGACGCTGATTCCGTGGATCGCCGCGGCGCAGGAGTTGAAGACTAAGCCGACGCAGCACTCGGTGAAGGAGATGCTGAGCATTGGTATTCAGCCAGACATTTTGTTGTGCCGTGCGGACCGCGCGGTGCCGCGTGAGATGCGCCAGAAGATTGCTGCGTTCTGCAACGTGGAAGAAGCTGCGGCCGTGGTGGCGCGGGATGTGCCGTCGATCTACGAGGTGCCGCTGAATTTCTATAAAGAGGGCGTCGACGCATTGGCGATGAAGTATTTGCGGCTCGAGACCAAGGAGCCGGACATGTCCAAGTGGGAGGACATTGTGCGCCGCGCGTATAACCCGAAGGACGAGGTGGAGATTGGGATTGTCGGGAAGTATGTGGAGTATGAGGACAGCTACAAGTCGCTGAAGGAGGCGCTGGTGCATGGTGCGCTCGATGCGAATTTGAAGCTGAAGGTGACGTGGGTTGAGGCCGAAGGGCTGGAGGTTGAGGGCTACGAGTCGCAGCTTGCGGGCTTCGATGGGATTTTGGTGCCGGGCGGCTTTGGCAAGCGCGGCATTGAGGGCATGCTGAATGCGATCAAGTATGCGCGAGAGAAGAAGGTGCCGTACTTCGGGATCTGCCTGGGCATGCAGACGGCATGCATTGAGTTTGCGCGCAATGTTTGCGGGCTGTCGAAGGCGAATTCGGGTGAGTTTGATCCTGCGACGCCGCATCGCATCATCTACAAACTACGCGAGTTGATTGGCGTGGAAGAGATGGGCGGCACCATGCGGCTAGGCGCGTGGGAGTGCGTGATGGAGGCGGACTCGCTCGCAGCGAAGGCCTATGGCAAGACCAATATCAGTGAGCGCCATCGCCATCGTTATGAGTTTAATCGCGAGTATGAAGCTGTCCTCACGGGCGGCGGATTGCGTCTAACTGGAACAACGCCGGATGCTACGTACGTCGAGATCGTCGAGATTCCGGATCATCCTTTCTTCCTCGGCTGCCAATTTCATCCGGAGTTCAAGTCGAAGCCCCTCGAGCCGCATCCCCTGTTCCGGGAGTTCATTAAAGCGAGCTATGCGAATCGCGGGTTGGTAAAGGCTGAAGCGATTGTGCGCGCGGAGATTGAGGCGTAAGGTGGTGTCCCGATGCAGAGGGTGCGATTGAAGCTCATGCTGGGATACGCGGCGCTCGCGTTGAGTTCGGCCGGCGGATTATCGACTGCGACGCTGTTGGGGCAAACCTCACAACAGGCTGCAATTCAGGCGGCAAGCCAGCATGCGGTGCTGGTAGAACTGTTTACTTCGGAAGGATGTTCTTCTTGTCCGCCGGCGGATGACCTGCTGCGCAAGATCGACGGGAAGCATACCAAGGATGGCGCGGTGATCGTCGGCGTCAGTGAGCATGTGACCTATTGGGACCATGGTGGGTGGAAGGATCCCTTCGACTCCGACGCAATTACCGATCGCCAGACGCAGTACAGCCAGCGGTTTCATCTCGACAGCCCGTACACGCCGCAGATGGTGGTCAACGGTAAAGTGCAATTTGTAGGAAGTGACGGCCCGGCATTGCTGCAAGCGATAGGAAGCGCGCCGCAGCAGGTCGCGACGGTCAAGATTGTCTCGGCAAAGATAGAGGGCGGGGCCGTCGTTATGAATGTGGCGGTTGGCGGAGAGCTTCCGAAACGCGGCGCGGACTTGTTCGCAGTCGTTGCCCAGGACGAGAAGACCATGAACGTCACGGCAGGCGAGAATAAGGGCCGAACACTGGAGAATGCGGCGGTTGCACGAACCTATCAAAAGGCTGCGAAGGTGAAGAATGCCGGTGAGACAACGATGCGGATTCCGCTGCCTGACGATTTGAAAACGACTTCCGACAGCCGGCGGCATCTGATTGTATGGGCGCAGGAACCGGATCTTGGGCCAGTGTTGGGAGTCGATACGCTTGCGTTCTAAGCTGCTGCTTTCTAACGTGTGACCTTTTGCGATAACACTGTATCCTCGAGAAAAGCGGATGAGAACAGAACGATGACGATGCAATACAGCTACGGGCGACAACGCGGATCGGGAGCGTTCTTTGGCGTGTTGATTGCGCTGATCCTGGGCGCTGTCGCGCTGGGAATGTTTGTGCATCATGCGCGGTCGGGCATCGCTGGAAAGCTGGCGGGCCTGATCACGGGGCGGCCGTTGACGATTGTGTCTGCGCCGGATGTGGTGGAGAAGGTACAGCAACTGAATCGGCTGGAAACGGTGGTGTATTCGCTCGATACGGTGGTGGAGGGCAACGAGTCGAACCCGGTGCTGCCGGACATGTTGGCCGGGGACAAGCTGCTGATGATTGTGCATGGGCAGACGATTGCGGGCATTGACATGAGCAAGCTGCAGGCCGATAGCGTGCAGATCACAGAAGGCTCGCAGGGCCGGTCGATTCGTCTGTCATTGCCGCCGTCGCAGGTGTTTCTCACGTCAATCGATGTTAACAAGACGCGGGTGTATGCGCGCGATACGGGATTGCTGGTGAAGGCTGATCCGAACCTGGAATCGCAGGTGTTGAAGAACGCGCAGGCGCAGTTGCAGCAGGCCGCGTTGAGCGATGGAATTCTGGATGCGGCCACAAAAAATGCAAGAGCGACGGTGACGGCCATGCTCGGAGGATTGGGATTCGAGCATGTTGAGATTCGATAAGATTCGCAGGGAAACAGGAACTTCCATCGAGTTGCGCGCGTCCTATGATGGGAGAGGCAAGCAGTGATTGCAGCAGCACCAACGGCGCCGATAGCACCGACATCTACGGGAGAGCCGGCAGGTGAACTGCAGCCGCAGAAGTATATGCGGAAGCCGGCGCTGCCGGCGATTACCGGTTTGCGCACGCTGCTGGCGATCACGATCATTCTGTTTCATTTCACACCGGCGGGGCTGACATGGAGCCGGCATCCATCGATCACGCTGTACCCGCTGATCAATATCGGCTACGTGTTCGTCAGCTTCTTCTTCCTAATCTCAGGATTCATTCTTGCGTATAACTACGCGGGGCGACCGGAGCCGATGAACGCGGTGGACTTCTGGGTGGCGAGGTTTTCGCGACTCTACCCGGTATACGCGCTGACCATGGTGATCTCGATTCCGATGCTGATGGCGGAATGGGTTATCCGCTCGCGGACGGAGTTCTGGATGGGCGCCATTGCGACGCCACTGTTGCTGCAGGGATTCTTCCCGCACCTGGCGACATTCTGGATGACGGTGACGTGGACGCTGTCCTGCGAGGTAATGCTGTACATCGCGTTTCCATGGCTTCTGAAACTGCCGTGGCCGCGTAGCACCGGCAAACTGTTGGCGCTGGGATTGTTCTTTTGGGTGGTGGGATTAATTCCGCACTCGATCTATGTGCTGCGAGACCCTGATCACTTTGGGCACGCTGCGGATCGTTACAACGACGGGCTCTGGATCAACACGCTGAAGTACACGCCGCTCCCGTATCTGTGCACGTTTCTAGCGGGACTGACGCTGGGCCAGCTGCAAGCCGCGGCCCGATTGACCGCGCGGCGCAGGGTCATGATTGGAACAGTGGGCTTTTTCGGCGTATGGTTTGCCGCCTATCATTTGTCCGAAACGATGCCCTACATCATGGTGCATGGCGGCCTGCTGACGCCGCTGTTTGCGGCAATCATTCTTGGGCTCTCGGGACCGAGTATTCTGGCGAGCCTTTTCTCGTGGCAGCCCCTGGTTGAAGTGGGTGCATCAACGTACGCGCTGTACCTGCTTCACTTCAACGTGTACCTGCTGCTGCGCAGATTCAACGTGTGGGACAAGCTGCACCTGGCGCGCTTCGATCCTTGGATCTCGTATGTGTTTGTGATCCTGTTGGCGGTCGCGGTGCGCAAATGGGTGGAGCATCCGGTGCAGGTTGCGATTGGGCAGTGGTGGAAGCGGCGGCAGGCGGCGAAGGTGGGGAGCGCGACAATCGCCGTAGGCTGATACTCAGCGCACCGGGCGATACGTTCCAGAATCTAAGCGGTGACCAGCGAGCCGAGCTTCTGGCCTTCGATGACGCGGAGGATGTTGCCGCGCTCGCGCATGGAGAAGATGATCATCGGCAGACTGTTGTCTTTGCAAAGCGAGACGGCGGTGGTGTCCATGACCTGCAGGCCGAGCTTGAGTATGTCCATGTAGGTGATCTGCTCGTACTTTGTGGCGGTGGCGTCTTTCTTGGGGTCGGCGGTATAGATCCCGTCGACGCTGGTGGCTTTGAGGAGCACCTCGGCGCCAATCTCCATGGCGCGCAGGCTGGCGGCGGTGTCGGTGGAGAAGTAGGGGTTGCCGGTGCCAGCGGCAAAGATGACGACGCGACCCTTTTCGAGGTGGCGAATGGCGCGGCGGCGGATGTAGGGCTCGGCGACCTGGTGCATCTGGATGGCGCTCATGACGCGGACGTGGATGCCGGTTTTTTCGATGGCGTCTTGAAGGGCAATTGCGTTGATCACGGTAGACAGCATGCCCATGTGGTCGGCCGCTACGCGATCCATGTGGATGGCCTGCTCGGCGACGCCGCGGAAGAAGTTACCGCCGCCGACGACGATACCGATCTGGCAGCCTGAGCGCGCCGCTTCGGCGATTTCATTGGCGATGGCACTGACGAATAAAGCGTCGACACCGAAGCCGCGGCCAGCGGCCAGGGCTTCTCCGGAGAGCTTGAGGAGGACGCGTTTATACATGGTCATGACCAGTGTACAGGGTGCGGTCCGTAGTCAGCCGCGCGGCGGAGCGGTCAGGAGTTTGCTGGTCGAGATGAGAGCTTGGCGTTATTGAGCTTTGAGCATACCGGTGACGGGGTCGGGGAGTTGTTCGTTGGCGTGCTTGAGCAGCAGCGCGACGTCCCACATCTGGTCCTCGCTCAGGACGCCCTTGAAGGAGGGCATGCCGGTGAGGCGAATGCCGTTCTTGATCTTCCAATAGGTCTCACCGGGCTCGTCGTCACTGACGCCGACAACGTCGCCATGGCTGTGCTTCTTCCATAACTGTGGGGCGTCCGGGTACATGTTCTTCGCGAAGGCGACATCTTTGCCAGGAACGCCGTGGCAGCTGGCGCATTGCAGCTTATAGGCCATGGCTCCAGTCTCATAAACATCTTCGCTGACGCCGAAGGGCGGCTGTCGCATCTGGCGATCGATGCGCGCGCCCAGCGGCACGTGCACGATGTCGGCCTCGAAGGGGAAAGCCTTGTCGGCAACAGCGACGGGAGGGTTGCCGAACTTGAGATAGACGTATGCACTGACGAAGAGAACGATGAAAGCGAGGATGAACCCGAGGAAAAATTTAAGAAACCCGCCAGAACCTGCGCTCGATCTGTTTCTTGACTTGCCCGTTGCCATGAAATCTCCCGACGATGTTAATGCTTCGATCAGTGTATCGAAACGGAGGGTGTAGGTACTTCTGAGTCGAGAAAGTTGCGAAGCGTTCGCAACTCCACAAAGTAAGGAGGGTATAAACGTACACGGATCGAGAAGCTCCTGATCCGACTACGTAAGGAGAGACCCATGCAGTTGAAAAAAGGAACGATATTGAAGGTGGTATTGGCAATGGCTGGTTTGATGGCGGCTGCGGCGCCGTTGACCGCAAGTGCGCAGGTTGTACCGGGACCTCACCCGGCATATTTGCACGCGTTGAGCGATCTGCGCGCGGCCAGGCATTATCTGCACGATGACTGGTCGTGGGGCGCGGTTAAGCATGATGACAATGCAGCGATCCGTGAGATTGATGCGGCCATTGGCGAGATCAAGCATGCAGCCATCGACGATGGCAAGGGCGATGCGGACCCGTTCCCGATCGATCGCAGCCTGAGCCCGCATGATCGTTTCCGCAAGGCCAACGAGTTGCTTGCGTCGGCTCATCATGACTTGGATCGTGCCGAGGATGTTCCAGAGTCGCGTGGTCTGCGCAACCGTGCTCTCGGGCACATCGATGCAGCGCACCAGATCGTCGATAACGCATGGCGGACGGCGAACTGGCAGCAGTAGGGCCTCGATACAGCGTCTGCAGAATAAGAGGGTGCAGCTGCGGCTGCACCCTCTGCTGCTTGCGGCGGAACTTTGGATGATTCTGCGGCGTAGATATCGTAGGATATCTGGCAAGGCTGCGTGTTCGACAAAGGACCCAGCGAAAGGATTGCTGAACCATGCAGAGTCGAATTGTTGGAACCACGATGCCGGTGCTGGAGGCGCTGCTGCAGCCCGGGGAGAGCTTGATCTCGGAGGCTGGCGAGCTTAGCTGGATGACCCAGACGATCGCCATGACCACTCACACGCAGATGGCTGGCGGTGGGGGTATTTTTGGCGCGATCAAGCGCGTGGCCGGCGGGGGAACGCTGTTCATGACCGAGTACACGGCGCAGGGCTATCAGGGCGAGGTGGCGTTCGCGGCCAAGGTTCCGGGCCACATTCTGCCCATCGAGGTCGGCCCCGGCCACGAATTTCTCATTCATCGCCACGGGTTCCTGTGCGCTACATCGCAGATCCAACTGGGCGTCGGCTTTCAGCAGTCGCTGGGCGCGGGCATTTTTGGCGGCGATGGCTTCCTGCTGCAGAAACTTAGCGGCTTGGGCACGGCGTGGCTGGAACTGGGCGGCGAGGTGGTGGTGCGCGACCTGCAGCCAGGGGAGACGCTGCGCGTCCATCCCGGTCATGTGGGCGCTTTTCAGGCGAACGTGAACTTCCAGATCACGCGGATCCAGGGGATTCGGAACATGTTCTTTGGCGGGGATGGGATATTCCTCGCGGCGCTGACGGGGCCGGGCCGCATCTGGCTGCAGACGCTGCCGCTGGCCAACCTGGCGCACGCGCTGCAGCCGTATTTATCGTCGGGAGGCAGTGAGGTTAGAAATGTGGGCACGGCGGCAGTGCTGGGCGGCATCGTTGGCAGCATGTTCGACAATCGCTGAGGCAGATTTAAGCGCCTGTCACCGATTGTCATGGAAACCCGTTGAGGGCTGTGCTAGCCTTTCGCTGAACGTAGAGCTAAACGATTCTCCCAACGGGAGCTTCACGATGAGCGACGAGGATTTCACCACTTCCCCTTCGGGCCCCGAAAGCAACGAACCAGCAGCGGCCGAGCCAGCCTGGGACCCACCGCAACCGACATCGACCCAGGCAGGCTATCCGCCTCCACCGCCGCCGCCGGGCTATACGCAGACGACCTACCCGCCTCCACCACCGCCGGGCTACGTGCCGCCGCCTGCGAGCGCGGAGTTGAGTGACAATGCGGCCAGCGCGCTTGCGTACGTCACCTTCATCCCAGCCGTCATCTTCCTGGTGCTGGCGCCTTACAACCAGAAGCCGGTGATCAAGTTCCATGCGATCCAGGAGCTTGGCCTGACGCTCGTGGGCATCTGCCTGCAGGTGTTCGCGGTGATTCCGATTCTCGGCACGATCGTCTGGGCTGTTGGTGGACTTTGTCTGTTGGCGGTCTGGGTGATGTGCATTATCAAGGCATCGCAGGGCAGCGCGTTCAAGCTTCCGTTCATCGGAGACTTTGCCGCACAGCAGTCTGGCTATCGGATCTAGCGACTGGCCGGGCGGGCACTTAGGCGTTGCAGAGACGGACAAGGACGACGTAGACTCGCGGACATGATGCGAGTGGTGAAGGTGTGTTCGATCGTCCTATTGGCGGCCCTGGCGGGGTCGTGCGCTGTTTCGTGCTCCGCGCAGGATTGGGCCAAGGCGATGCTAGCGAAGAGCCCGCGGCACGGTGAGTTTGTTACCGTTGCGGAAGCGAACGGGCGCATGCTCCAGGTGTGGGTGGTGTACCCGCAGGTAAAGGCCAAGGCGCCGGTCGTCGTGCTGATTCACGAGATCTTTGGGCTCAGCGACTGGGCGCAGGAGATGGCCGACGAGCTGGCGGGTGCTGGCTACATTGTGGTCGAGCCGGATTTGCTGAGCGGGTTGGGGCCGGCGGCTGCAGCTGCATCGCCGGGCACGCCGATGGATCACGACCACATGGGACAGGGTGGTGCGGGCGCGGCGTATGTGGCCGCTGAGCCTGGGGGCACGAGCGCGTTTCCTGACCGCAACGCCACCGTCCGCGCTGTCTCTTCCCTGTCCGATGCGCAGGTGCTGGCCGACCTTGATGCGGTAGCCGATTACGGGAAGAAACTGGCGTCGGCGGATGGCAAGCTTTATGTCGCGGGGTTCTGCTGGGGCGGAGGCAAGTCGTTCCTGTTTGCCACGCATCGGGGCGACCTGAGCGGCGCGTTTGTGTTCTATGGACCACCGCCGCCTGCCGACGCGATGAAGGCCATTACCGCGCCGGTGTACGGCTTTTATGCCGGCAACGATGCGCGCATCAGTGCGACGATTCCACAAACCGTAGCCGACATGAAAGCCGCGGGCAAGACCTACGAGCCTGTTACCTATGACGGCGCGGGACATGGATTCATGCGTGCCGGCGAGGCTCCTGACGCTGATGCAGCGGATTCCGCCGCGCGCGCGCAGGGATTTCGGCGGCTTGTGACGTTGCTGGGCGGGGTTCGCTGAGGGGCAGCGGCTTCGGTGTCATCGGCGACTTCATCATCGGCATCCTTGGAGCGCTCGCTTGGGGGGTTCCTGTTCAGCCACCTGGGGTTCGCCGGCTCCGGCGGTCTCTTCTACAGTATCTTCGTGGCGTTTCTCGGCGCGGTCATTCTGTCCTGGCTGTTCCGCCTGGTCACGGGAAATCGAACCTGAGCCGAGCATCTCTGCAAAGACGAAGAGCCCGGAAGAATGTCCCGGGCTCTTTGCTACTTGCGTTATGTTGAAGGGGCTCAGGCTGCCGGCTCGTCCGCAACGGTGATCTTCGCGGAGGCAACCGTGAAGCTGGGTTCGCCGATCTTGAAGCGTGCGAAGCGACGGACGCTGATGTTCTCGCCGAGCTTGGCGACCTTCTGAGCGATGAGCTGGCCGATGGTGAGGGTCTGCTCCTTGATGAAAGGCTGCTCCAAGAGACAGACTTCCTCGTAGAACTTGCTCATCTTGCCCTCGAGCATCTTCTCGATGATGTTGGCGGGCTTGCCGGTGGCTGCGGCCTGGGCGCGGTAGATTTCCTTCTCGCGCTCCATGTCTTCGGGCGTGACCTCGTCCTTACCAACGTAGCGGGGATCAACCGCGGCGATGTGCATGGCGATGTCCTTGAGCAGGCCCTGGAAGTCGTCGGTGCGGGCCACGAAGTCGGACTCGCAGTTGAGCTCGAGCAGCACGCCGATTTTTCCGCCGGCGTGGATGTAGCTGCCGACCGCGCCCTCATTGGTGGAGCGGCTGGCCTTCTTGGCAGCCGACGCCATGCCGCGCTTGCGCAGCACAACAAAGGCGTTTTCCATGTCGCCCTTGGCTTCCTGCAGGGCCTTGAGACAATCGCCCATGGGGGCGCCGGACTTTTCGCGGAGTTCTTTGACGAGCTTGGCGTCGATCTTCACAGCTTCAATTGTAGACATAATCATCCTTCTCAATTCTGGGCAGCGCGCAAGGCGCATGCGTATTTTGCGAAAATGGCGCGGGCCTGGGCCCGCGCCATGATTCTAGGGCTCGGCCATTACGACACGGCAAACGCCGTGCGCGCGGCCAACGATCTAGGCGCTAACCTCTGCGGCCTCGACCTCGGGCTCAGCGTCCGCGGCGGCCGGAGCCTTGCGAATGCCACCGCCGAGAGCGGCGTTGAGGTCGATGGTCTCGTCTTCGATGTCCTCGACGGATGCCTCAGCCGTACCGGCTGACTCGTGGACCTCGGCGATCGCGTCATCACCTTCCTCACCGAGGAAGTGTGACTCGGTCTCGAGCGGACGAACCTCTTCGAGCTCGTTGGCGAAGGCCTTGTCGGAGATCATCTGGGTGCCTTCGAACGCCGAGTCCGCGATCTTCGTGGTGAAGAGGCGAATGGCGCGGAGGGCATCGTCGTTGCCGGGGATCACGTAATCGACAACGGTGGGATCGCAGTTCGTATCGACAACAGCGACAACCGGGATGCCCAGCTTGCGGGCTTCGGCTACGGCGATCGCCTCGTTGTTGGAGTCGATGACGAAGAGCGCATCCGGGAGGCGCTTCATGTTCTTGATGCCCGAGAGGTTGGTCGACAGGCTCTTGCGCTCGCGCTCCAGCTTGATGACTTCCTTCTTGGTGAGCAGTTCGTAGCGACCGTCGGTGGACATGTCGTCGAGCTCCTGGAGACGCTTGACCGACTTCTGCACGGTGACCCAGTTGGTGAGCAAGCCACCCAGCCAGCGGCTGTTGATGTAGGGCATGCCGGCGCGCTTGGCTTCTTCGGCCACCGCATCCTGCGCTTGGCGCTTGGTGCCGACGAACAGGACCAGCTTTCCGGACGAGGTCAGGTCGGTGACGAACTTGGACGCTTCCTTGAACATCTTCAGCGTCTTCTGCAGGTCGATGATGTAGATTCCGTTGCGCTCGCCGAAGATGTATTCCTTCATCTTGGGGTTCCAACGCTTGGTCTGGTGGCCGAAGTGGACACCGGCTTCGAGCAATTCTTTCATCGTAATGCTGGCCATAGAGGCTCCTGTTTATAGACCGGGCCGCTGCTTCAATGTCGGAGGCGGCTGGTCTGGATTGATCCCTGGCAATCAAGCGTCGGGAGATTTAGGTCCTGGCCTCCGATATAGGTGCTTCGGAGGTTGAAGCGGGGAATACAGCTTCCAGCCTTCGCGAAAAGCCAAAGGCTAGAAGCTCCCAAGCGATTACCGCTTGCTGAACTGGAAGCGAGCGCGAGCGCCCTTCTGGCCATACTTCTTGCGTTCCTTACCGCGGGGATCGCGGGTGACAAAGCCTTCTGCCTTGAGCGCCTTGCGCAGCTCGATGTTGAACTCCATGAGAGCGCGCGTGATGCCGAGCTTGACTGCATCGGCCTGGCCGTTGATGCCGCCGCCCTTGACCGTGGTCAGGATGTCGAAGGTCTCGTTGATGTCCG
>Ga0302324_100006125_pt1 | contig 26055 bp, 22 predicted proteins | sample Palsa_T0_1_FD_201949 | JGI IMG/M metagenome (GOLD analysis project Ga0302324, IMG submission 201949) | Peat permafrost microbial communities from Stordalen Mire near Abisko, Sweden - Palsa_T0_1 | ecosystem: Environmental > Terrestrial > Soil > Palsa > Peat permafrost | place: Sweden: Abisko... | reverse complement strand
GACGGCCGGCGGCGTGCGCGCTGCCACCGCCACCGGTGTCGCCATCGTGATCGATGATTCGAGAGCGCCACGCACGGCGCTGTTCCGGATCATGGGTCCGCGCCAGAATCGTGGCGTCCTTGATGGGAATCTGGCTTTGGTAATAGTAGCGATTGAGCGCCCAGGCCTGCATCTGGCCGCGCGAAAGTTTGCCCTCATGCATCAACAAGTGGAAAGGATGCTGGTGATGATAGCAGTCGGCGCCGATCTGGCGCAGGCGCGCCTCCAGTTCGGCGGCGGTGAGAACCACGCTAGTTTTCGCGTCCGCGTCGGCCACTTTGTTCACAGTTCCAAGTCCCATCCATCTTCGGCGATTTCCCAGCCCGCGGCGGCTACCTGCTGGCGTTCGCGGCTGTCTTCATCGAGGATCGGATTGGTGTTGTTCACGTGAATATAAATCTTCCGCGAACGCGTGAGCTTGGAAAACTTGTCCAGGCTCCCCTCCGCGCCGGAGATCGGAATGTGCCCCATCTCCCGGGCGCTCTTCCCTCCCCCGCGTATGCGGATCAATTCATCATCGTCCCAAAACGTGCCATCGAACAAGAGGATGTCGCACGCGTCGAGCCGCGCGAGCCAGGAATCCTCCATCTTCGCCACGTTGGGCATGTACGCCAGTTTCTTGCCCGCAGCCGATTCCAATATCAACCACACGACCGCTTCATTGCCCAGTAACGCCGCGCGAGCGTTGCTGCCGGTCATCCCGCACGCGTATGCCGGAAAATCGCCGGTGATCGAAAACGATTCGCAGGAAAACCCGTCGGAGCGCGCGTCGCCGCAATCGAGCAGGAATTCCTGGTTTACTGGAAGCACGCGCCAGGACGCTTGGTTGGGTACCTGCTGCAGCGCGCGAAAAATCGAGTTTCCTTCGGTCAGAATTCGGCGCACCGATTCGGTGGCGTAGATTTGCAGAGGCTGAAACTCGCGTAAGTGTAGAAGACCCGCCACTTGATCGACGTCGGCGCCAGTGATCGCAACCGAAGCGATCGGCGAATCGCGCGTGCCGGCGCGGGGCCGCATTTCCTGGGAATTCAGAATTTGTGAACGCAGGTCCGGCGAGGCGTTAAGCAGGCACCACCTCCGTCCGGTCTCGGAGATGGCCACTTGAGTTTGCGAACGTGCCGTGGCGCGGCCGGCGCCGCTCCGGACTCCGCTGCAGTTCCGGCAGGCACAATTCCACTGCGGGAATCCTCCGCCCGCTGCCGAGCCAAGGATTTTTACCCGCACTGGAAAACTCTAGATTTCGGCGCTGGAGTAAGAGCTAATTTCGCAGTTGAGGCTGATCTCTTCGAAGCTAGGCGTGGTCCATTCCATTTGAAAGACCCTCCATCGAATAACATCGAACAAATTGTAAGCCAGACGAGGTCAGCGCGCAATAGCTCGAAAGGCTGCGTTGCCCGGATTGGCCTTCGCGGGCTTGGCCGCCTGCGGTGCGATATCACTCCTCGGCCATCGACCTTGCGCGGTCAATTCCGGCCTGTAGGGCGCGTTCGATCATTGCAGAGTAGCCGGACGCGTGCTTGCTCGCGGCGATCGCCACGGAGATTCCGCCCGGCGTGGCGGCTTCCTTGAGCAGAGCGTCGACTGAGGCGCCGCTGGCGCGGAGGGCGACGATGCCATCGGCCAGGGCGTGCGTGGCGGCGGTGAACGCTGCGGTTGGATCGAGACCGAGGCGCGTACCCGCCGCGGCGAGAGCCGCCAAAGCGTGGTAACCGTGGATGGGCGAGTAGGTGACCATGAAAACGTCGAACAACTCTTCCGGGATCTCCATCACATTTCCCAGAACAGCGAATAGAGCGCGAATTTTTTTCCGATCGGCCGGGCGGAGCGCCGCGTCAAATGCCAGGGCGGTGAGCCCGTGGCCGGTGCGGCACGCGGGGCTGGGCATCGCCCGGACCCATCTCACCGGCGGTCCGAGCTCACGACGCAGGCGTTCGATCGGGATTCCTGCGGCGAGGCTCACTACCAGTAGCGAGCGCCCTCCGAGGTTCAGGCTGGCTAGCAACGCTGCAACCGAGTCTGGACGCACGGCGATCAGCAACATATCGGCGGCGTCTACGGCGCGCTGAAGGTTCGATTCGGTCTTCGCGCCCAGACGGCGGAGAACGCGCAGTTTGTCGGCGTGACGGTCGTGAACGATCAGCTCAAATCTGGCCAGGGCTTTTTTGGGCCCCGTCGATGGGCGGTGGGTGAGGCCTGCGACCATGGCTTGGGTCAGTCTACCGCCGCCCACAAAGACGATGGTTGGGGGATCGCTCGATTTTTTTGTGCGCTTCCTCATCGGTCCTCTCAACCGTTAGCACCGAGCGCTGAACCAACGGCAAACAAGAATTGCGAAGCTATGCCAGCCCGCCGCCATCCACGACCAACGTTGTCCCGGTGGTGAAAGCGGAGGCGTCGCTTGCCAGATATAGCGCGGCTCTCGCAATTTCCTCCACTGTACCGACGCGGCCCAGCGGGCGGCGGGTAGCCTCGCTTCGAAATTCTTGCTCAGACTGGTGAAGCTGGCGCGCTTCCTCGCGGAGCATCGGGGTATCCGTGTCTCCCGCGCAAACACAATTGCACCGAATGTTCTGCGCGCCGTGATCGATCGCCATAGCCCGCGTTAATTGGACTACCGCGCCTTTCGATGCGCAGTAGGCTGCGGCCATTGGTCCCGCCGATAGTCCCCAGCCCGACGCGCTGTTGACGATCGAGCCGCCTCCGCCCGCTGCCATTACCGGAATCGCGGCGCGGGACAGCAGGAACACCGATTTCAGGTTTACTTCCAGCACCCGGTCCCAATCCGCTTCGCTCGTTTCGAGCACCGTGGCGCGGCGAATGATCCCGGCATTGTTGAATAAAATGTGCAGGCCGCCGAATTCGCGCACCACGGTTTCGATCGCATGCCGGCAATCCGCTTCGCTGCTCACGTCGGCACAAATCGCGATGGCGCGTCCGCCGGTGGCCACAATTTCGGCAGCCACTTCCGCCCCTTTTTCCCGATTCACGTCGACGATGGCGACCACGCCGGATTCACGCGCGAACAGCAACGCAGAAGCGCAGCCGATTCCTGAAGCGCCGCCGGTGATGATGGCAATTCTCCCGCGCAGCCGGCCGGTGGCTGTCTCGTTGCCCGGTGGCTGCGTGGACATCATCGGCTCGCCAGGCCCCCGGCCGATTCGCCGCCGTCGATCGCGTAGACCTGGCCCGTGATGTAGGCCGCATCGTCCGAGGCTAAGTACGCGAACAATCCCGCCACTTCCTGCGGCTGGGCGTGGCGGCGCAGGGGAATTTTCCGGTTTACCTCTTCGAACATTTCGTCGGTGTATTCGGCGCGCTGCATCGGCGTCATCACGTAGCCCGGCGCCACCGCGTTCACGCGGATGTGCGGGGCCAGTTCCAGAGCCATGGTGCGGGTGAGTTGCACCACGCCCGCCTTGGTGGCGTTGTAGTCGGCGTAAAATTTGTGGCCTAGGAAGGCGTTTGTGGAGGCCATCTGCAAAATCACGCCTGGGCCGCCGCGCTGGACCATGTGTTGCGTGGTTTGCTGGGCGACGTTGAACACTCCGGTCAGATTTACGGCGAGCACGCGGTTCCATTCCTCCGCAGTGATCTCCAGAAAATTGTGGCGGATGCTGATTCCGGCGTTGTTCACCAGGACGTCGATCGCGCCCATTTTGGCGACCGCTTGCGATACCGCTTGTTGCACTTCGCTTGGCACGGTGACGTCGCAGGGCAGCGCCGCGGTTAGCGCCGGTAATTCGCGGGCGATTTTTGCGCGACCCGGCGCGCTGGAGTCAAGGATGCAGACTACCGAGCCTTCTTCGAGGAAGCGCGCGGCGGTGGCCGCGCCGATGCCGCTGGCGCCGCCGGTGATCAGGATTCGTTTGCCTTGCAAGCCGCGCATCGAATTTCCTTCTCTCAATTCTCTTGTGACGCCAGAGTATAACGGTTTGCGCGGACGCTACACAGTGCGGTAGCGGATCACCGCGAAGGGAAAATTGCCGATCAGGAGAGCCAATCTTTGAGTTTGTAGTAGGCGCCGGCCAGGGGCAGGAACCAGGGGGTACCGGAGTACAGGCCCAATGGGGCGCCGGGGAATGGGACATCGAGAAATGGATTAGCGTCGCGGGCGCCGGCCATCTGCTCGGCCATCTTTTGTCCCAGGTAGGTAGCCATGGCTACGCCGTGGCCGGCGTATCCGATCGCGTAGTGCATCCCATCAATGGTGCCTGCATGGGGCAGGACGTCGAAGGTAAAGTCCAGCGTGCCACCCCAGGCGTACTCCGTCCTTGTTTCCCGCAGGTAGGGATAGGTTTGCAGCATGGCCTTGCGAAGAATCTCCGCGCTGCGGCGAATGGTGCGCGGCGTTTCCGGGAAAAATGCGGCGCGGCCGCCAAACAGCATGCGGCGGTCTGGTGTGAGCCTCCAATACCACAGGAAATTCTTGGAATCGTAAATCATCCGGTTACGCGGGCTGGCGCGAGCGGCCAGTTCTTCGGAAAGCGGCTCGGTGACAATGATGAACGAACCGATCGGGATGACGCGCTTTTTGATCGCTGGAGTGACCGGGGTGGTGTAGCCGCCGGTGGCGATGAACACTTCGTTAGCAACCAGCGCCCCGCGCGAAGTGGTCACGCGGAACGGTTTTGCTCCCCCTTCGCCTGCGAGCCGCTCGATTTTTTCCACCCGACAGCGATCGTGGATCTCTGCGCCCGCCCGTTGTGCCGCTCGAGCCAGGCCAGAAACGTAACGCGCGGGGTTCACGCCGGCGCTCAAATGGTCCACCAAGCCGCCGTAGAACATTTTGGAGCCGATTTCCACGTCCAGGCCCAACTGCGGAACCACGTCGACGTGATAGTTGAATTCCCTTTCCAGAATGTCGGCGGAGCGGCGAAAGCGCTCGAAATGGGATTTCTTCCAGGCGACTTCCAGGTGCCCGCAACGTTCGAAATCGCACGAGATGTTTTCTTCTTTAACGATGCGTTCGACGCAATCGATCGAAGCGACTGAAGCGGCAAACATCCGGCGTGCGGCTTGGTCGCCGTATTTCTCGCGCAACTCCTCAACGCCCAGCTTCAGCCCGGTGAGGACCATGCCTCCGTTACGGGAGCTGGCGCCCCAGCCAATCGATTCCGCTTCGAGGACGGCAACACGAACCCGCCGCTGGGCCAGGGTGCGAGCAGCGGAAAGGCCGGTGAATCCAGCTCCCACCACCGCGACGTCGACCTTCTCGGGGAGAGGCTGGGCGCTGCCCGCAGGCATTTGCAGCGTGTCCGCCCAGAACGGCTGCTCCTTAAATGAGGTAGGGCCCATGAATAAAGTTCCGGACAAGATGTTAGAGGCAGTTTGGTGGCGGCGTCAACGGCGGCGGAAGTTATAGTGCGACATCTAGGTGACTTACTCAACATGTAATAGATATTATATGTTATATACTGTATGGTAAGAATGCTCGGGCCACGCTGCCAGAATCCTGCCATTATGGCCCCGATGGGTTCGAAAGCATATCTCAGTGACGCGGGAAATTCACGGTCACGTAAATCTGTACCGCCACCGGCCGGCCATTCTGCAGCGCGGGTTCATATTCCCACTGCCGAACCGCTTCCAGCGCCGCATTGCGCAGCACTCCAGGGCCGGACACCACTCGGGCCGTTGCGACGCGCCCGCTGTTATCCACCACCACGCTCAGGATCACGTCCCCGCCGATTCCCGACGCGCTCGCCGCGTATGGCACCACCGGCTGAATTTTGCTGCGCACCCGCGGCGCCCGTACACCTTCACCGACGCGCAGCGGCGCGGAAGCGCCCCCGGGAACCGGGACTTGCGTAACTCCGGAACTGCCGGACGCGCCTTCGGCGGGCTTGGCGGTACCGGTTGGGACGCTCTTCGCCACGCGCGCTTGAATATCCGCCGGCAGCGGAGGAACCGATAACGAAGCAACCGCTGCGTCTCGCGCCGCGGCGTTTTCGTCTGGGTCTACCGCAGGTGGCGCCGACGGCGCCTTCATCAGATATGAAACGGACGGCCGCAAAGTGTGAAACGCAGCGGCCCCGGCCGCAAGAAGAACCAGCGTCGCCGCTGCATGAGCCAAAACGCTCTTCCCACCGCTCTCACGCTTTGCCAGCGTAGGGGCCATCGTCCCCTGCACCGCGGTACTGCCCGGCGTGCTCCACGGCTTGCTGGCCGCCGCCGCGGGATTCGTGGAATACCATTGCGGCACTATGTCTGGTTTGCGCGGATTCGGTTCAGCAGCGCGGGGCGACGAATCTTCATCATCTTCGTCGGCGTCGGCCTCACTGTCCTGGGCCTCCGCTTCGTCCGTTTCATCTTGTTCGTCGTGGCCGGAATTGGCGGCATGTGGATGGTGATTCGCCGCGGATTCTTGTCTCGTCTCGGATTCTTCGTCGCTTTCGCCGCGATCAGTCGATTCGTCTACTCCAGAAGCTTTGGCCCGCGCCTGCGTTTCTTGGCGCGGGTGCTTGTTCGTCGCCCCGTCGGTGTCGTCCGCACCGAGTTCGGCGGCGTGGGCAGACTCAGAGTCCACTTGGCGCACATCCGCGATAGCGCCCGAGGCAAAAAGCTTGAGCGATGCCGCATCGTGTTCCGATTCGTTAGCGGTTGCCGGCACACTCTTGTTGAGGCTGCGAAACAGGCTCCATACGCTTTCCAGAGAAAGCGCTTGCGCGGACGGCTCCGTCTCCGGCGTGCGTGGACGAAAACCATCTTCGCGCATCGCTGCCTCAGCGGACGGGGTCACTAATGCAGCCTTCAGCTCCGCCAGCCGGGTATTTTCCAGCGTCTTTTCTTCCGAGGCCCGCATGTCTGCGTCGGAGCTACCTGCCGAAGGACGATCCAGGTTGGAGTGGACGATCGATCCCGCGTTCCACATGTCTTCTGGCGAAAGGTCATCTCGATCGAGGTTCTCGACCGGACCTGCAGCCTGCTCGGGTTCCTCCGAGGCCTGCTCGTGTCGCGCCAAGGCGGCGGCAAGTTGCGGATCGGTTTCGGCCTCGCCAGCCGACCATGCTTCCGGCGCCCGCGCTTCGGTGGAACTGATTTCCTCGTTTGATTCCGACAGTCCGTGCAAAGGCTGAAGCAGGGATTCCAGCTCTGCATCCAGATCCTCCGCGCCGGCGGACGGCGGATCGACCGCGAGAGATGCCACACCGTGCGAAGAATGTGACGAAATTTCCGGCTCAGTCACGACTGTGTCTGACGATGAGGCTAGAGGCCATTCGCCGGCGGGCAAAGATACGGCAGCGCTTTCTTGTTCCGTTTCCGCCACTGACGCGTCTTCCGCTATCGCTGCCTCAAGCGACCCTGCTCCGGATGTTACTGCCGCATGGTTGGCGTCCGCGGCAAGATCAAATTCGCTTACTCCAATTTCGCTGACCTCAAGATCGGCTTCCGACGATGAAGCGCCTGGTTGCTCCTCTGCGCCCCCGGTGACCTGCGCAATTCCGGCCAGCGGTGCAGCGCCTTGGGAGTTTTCCACCGCAAATTCGCGGGATTCTTCGGCTGGATCCACGGGCGCGGATTCGATCGCTGGCGCTGGCGGCTCCGGCGATGCAGCTGGCTGTCGCGGTTCGGGCGCAGCGCTTCTCTTCCAGAAACCCTGTGCTGTGGCCGGCGCCACCGATGGCTCAGCGGGTACCTCTTCTGCCGGTGCCTTCAACAGCGCAGCCATTTCGAGTAGCTGAGCCTTGAGCTCTTTCGGGTTCGCGCGCAGCAATTGCTCTGCGGACATCTCCACCAGCGTATCCAACGGCGACGATCCATTTTTCTTCGGATTCGCCGGAACTCCCGCAGCTTCCTGCGAAAGGGCGGTTTGCCAGAAGCCGTTCATCGCATGGTTGAATTCGATCTCGACGTAGCCTCGCGTATCCGGGAAATGCTTAATATTCACGATGCGGCACAGCGCTTCTTTGCCGGTCTGGCGATTCGTCAGGCCGACGAGCTGCCCGGCTTTGGCGCTTCCAACCAGCCGTACCACCGCGCCTTGCGCGAATACCACCACCGTGGTGGTTTCTTCCGAGAAGTGCTCCAACTTGCCGGGCTGGCCCGGGACCGAAGCCACCCGCCGCGACCCGCGAACCAGGACTGGAATTTCGATGGATACCGCTTGGGTGCGAGGGCCGGCTCCTGCTCCGGAGCGTAATTCGCTCGTATGTCCGAGCTGGTTGACTGCTTCTGTGCTGATAGGGGCCATGTTTGGGTTTATCGCGCAAGCTGGGCCTAAACCCAGCCGAACCGGCGTGATAGAGTCATTGTGAAGCGGAGTGGAACTGCGCACCTATAGTACGATCGTACTAAGGCGATACCTTATACGCACATAGGCTATGCGCGGCAATGGGACCAGGAGTTGTGGTAGCCTCGCAGGCGTAATTTCCGATGATCTCCAACCGCACGATCGCAATTTCTGTCGCGCTAGTACTGTTCGCGTTCCTCGGGGCCTATTCCCCGACGGTGGAATCGCGGTGGGCGCGCGCATCCCACGCCCCCGCCAAGGCCCCCACAGATGGGGAAGCGCAGGGTGCCGCCGGCGATCCCAAGCCCATCTATGCCGGCACGCGTATCGAGCACGATTGGATACCGATGAAAGACGGCACGCGCCTCGCGGTGAATCTATTCTTCCCGGCCAACGCCCACCCCACCGATAAATTTCCGGTGATTCTGGAATACCTGCCATATCGCAAGGACGATTGGGCGCTGGAGCGGGATTACGGGCTGTATTCCTATTTCTCGCGCTTCGGATACGTCGGAGCTCGCGTGGATATCCGTGGCACCGGTGCGAGTGAAGGACTCCCGCTGGACCGCGAATACTCCGACCAGGAACAACTCGACGGTATGGAAGTGATCGCGTGGCTGGCCAGCCGGCCGTGGTCGAGCGGTAGCGTGGGCATGCAGGGAATTTCCTGGGGCGGGTTCAATTCAATTCAGATGGCGATGCGCCATCCCCCGGCGCTCAAGGCGATCATCAGCGTCGATTCCACCGACGATCTGTTCCACGACGATATTCACTACATCGACGGCATGATGCATGCCGACGAATTCGAATTGGGCATGGACCAAGAGTTGATGACCACCGCGGCGCCGGACTTTCCGCTGGACGAAAAAAATCTAAAGGCGCGATTTGATGCCGATCCCTGGTTCCCGCTGTACCTGCATCAGCAGCGCATGGGGCCTTTCTGGCAGCGGGCTTCGCTTCGTCCGAATTACGACGCGATGCAAACCCCGGCGTTTTTCATCGGTGGATTTTGTGACGGCTATCGCGACGTGGTTCCCCGCGGGCTGGCGAACATCCATCATGCTCCGGTGAAAGCAATCCTCGGACCGTGGAACCATACGTTCCCCAACGATGCGGACTATGGGCCGCAGATCGAATGGCGGCTGGTGGCGGTGCGTTGGTGGGATCGTTGGCTGAAAGGCGTGCGCAACGGGATCGAGAATGAGCCGGAGCTCAGCGTCTACATGCGCCATTGGTATCCGCCCGATCCGGCGCTGAAAGAAATTCCGGGGGAGTGGCGTAGCGAGAAAAAATGGCCTCCCGCGGACCAGACGGACCGCACGTTGTATTTCGACGGCGACCACGCGCTGCGAGACTCCGCCGTTGCGGCCGTCGGGAAACACGAGCTGCGGTATGTTCCCACGGCCGGCGTGGAAGACGGATTTTGGTGGGGCGAGTTGCTGAACGATCAGCGGCCGAGCGACGCGTTTTCCTTGGTCTACGACACCCCGCCGCTCGAAAGCCCCACAGCCATCCTCGGATTGCCGCGCGTTTTGCTGCGGGCCGCGGCCAGCGCGCCGCTCGCAAACTGGATCGCTCGACTGGAGGATGTAGCGCCCGACGGGCGCGTGACGCAAGTGACCGGCGCGGGGCTGAACGGCGCACAGCGGGACTCGTCCGCGGACCCGACTGACCTGGAACCTGGGAAAGTCTATCCGCTGACAATCGAGATGCACGTAACCTCGTGGGTTTTCCCTGCTAGACATCGGATTCGTGTAGCCATTTCGAATTCCGCTTGGCCGATGATCTGGCCCACCCCTTACGCCATGACCACTTCGCTCGGATTGGGTGGCGCGGATGGCTCGCGGCTGATTCTGCCGGTGGTCCCGGTTTCCGCGGGCGCGCCGCCCCATTTCGAGCCTGCCGTTGCCGATGAGGCGTTACCAGGCGTCGACTCACACGGCGATACTTGGCCAGGCAGCGTGACCACCGAGCGCGACGAAATCAATCACCGCACACGGGTCTATTGGAAAGGCGATTCCTCTTCCGGGTTTCCGTGGGGCCGCGAGAAGTATCATGAGGACCTGACCTACGAGGCCTCCGACGCGGATAGCGCGGTGAGTTCGATTCGCGGCGAGGCCGACACGATCATCGATGCCGGGGACCGCGATATCGTGTGGCGCTCGCATTTGCAATTGAAAAGCGACGCCCAGAGTTTCTATTACGAATACCGGCGCGAATTGGTCGTCAACGACCGGGTAGTGCGGAAGAAAAGCTGGAAGGAGACGATTCCGCGCGATCATCAGTAATGCGCGATAGTTGGGCGCTAGGAATCACACGGAACGGATTCGGTTTCGTGTAGCCTTGGAACAGGATTGCCAAAGCTGGAAGTGCAATTCTGAAATTGATCAGCCTGCGACGGAAACAATCCCATACCACACATTCCCCGGGGGATTTGGAAACGTGAAGAACTCCGCGGTTCTGTTGATTAGCTGCCCGGATCAGAAAGGTCTGACCGCGGGCATCTCCGATTTCATCTACCGCAACAACGGCAACATCCTTCACGCCGACGAGCACCGCGAAGACCACCAAAATCTATTCCTGATGCGCGTGGAGTGGGATCTCGCGGGCTTCGCGATCGAGATGAAGGATTTCGCGCAAAAGTTCGCGCCAATCGCCGCGCGCTTCGAAATGAAGTGGCGCGTGGCGCTTACCAGTTACCGTCCGCGGGTGGCCCTGTTTGTTTCGCGCTATGACCATTGCTTGATCGATCTGTTGTACCGCCATCGCGCCGCAGAGCTGGCCTGCGACATTCCGTTAATCGTCAGCAATCATCCCGACGTTCAACCGCTCGCGGATTTCTATCGAGTGCCGCTGCACGTGATTCCCATGACCAGGGAAAACAAGCCGGAAGCCGAGCGCGCCCAGCTCGAGCTGCTCGCTCCGCAGAACATCGACTTGATCGTGCTGGCCCGCTACATGCAAGTCCTGTCGCCCGAATTTATCCGCCACTATCCCAACCGCATCATCAACATTCACCATTCCTTCTTGCCCGCTTTCACCGGCGGCCGGCCCCATCAACAGGCCTTTCAGCGGGGGGTAAAGTTGATCGGTGCCACCAGCCATTACGTCACTGAGGTGCTCGACGATGGCCCCATCATCGAGCAGGACGTAGTGCGCATCTCCCACCGCGATCTGCTGGACGACCTGATTCAAAAGGGCCGCGACCTGGAGAAAGTGGTGCTGTCTCGCGCCGTGCGCTGGCACATCGAAAATCGAGTTTTGCTGTACGGAAATAAGACGGTGATCTTCGATTAGCGGATAAGCAGCGAGAAGTCGACGCCGCCCGGTGAATCCGAATCTAAAATTTTCCGCGAGCGTTCAGCCCTGCGCCGACGTCGCCCGCGTTTCTTTTAGGTCTGCCGCCAGCAGGCGGTGAAACAAATGCTCGCCTGCCTCGCGGCGCACCGAAAGCCGCCCGGCCTGATAGGCCCGGGAATTCAAGCCGCGCTGCACCGCTTCGCAGATATCCACGTCCTCGATCTGCACCCGATCGCTCACCGAAACGCTCTGGGCGTTGTATTCCTTGCTCGAATCTTCGCTGAAATAGAAGTCGAAAATCACCAGCGTGCGGCTGGTGGAGAGCGGAAGCACCAGGTTGGTATCCAGGTAGCCTTCGTACCAGTTCAGCATGAAATTCGGATACAACCACAGATAGTAGGCCATCGCGCCCCTGCGCGTGGCGCTGGCATCGGCGTCTTCGTTCCCGGCTTTCACCGGGCTCGACTGAATCGAGTAGCGTTCCCGGTTTTCGATGTTGTAGTTCACATATTCCAGCACGCTGTTGAGACCTTTGTGCAGGTGCGGCACGTGGTAACCGCCGTCCAGGTAGTTATCCACGTACACCTTCCAATTGCAATTCAACTCGTAGCTGCGCCGCTCGTAGAAATTCAGCGAACCCAATTTCAGCGGCTTTACTTGTGCGATCATGCTGCCCAGATGTTGTTCCAGCGGCGGCGCCTGCGGATCGAGGTTCACGAACACAAATTGTTCCCAGGTGCTCAGCGTGATGGGTACCAGGCCGTTCTGCGCGCGGTCGAACTGGCAGACGCCGTCGAATTCCGGCGTCCCCTTCAGCGCGCCTTCCAGTCCGTACGTCCAGCCGTGGTAGGGGCAGCGGAACTGCGCGGCGTGGCCCTGCGCTTCGGTCACCACTGCGGCGGCGTGGTGCCGGCACACGTTGTAGAACGCCCGCAGTTGATTGTCGTTGCCGCGCGCGACCACGATGGGTTCGCCGGCCAGCGTCGCAGTAAAAAAATCTCCCGGCTTGGCCACTTGGTCCAGGCGGCCGATGGCCTGCCAGTTGCGCCCAAAAACGTTAGCGCGTTCGAGCGTCTCGATCCGCGAATCCACATACCACGGCGCGGGGATGGTGTACGCCTGGTTCAGCGGCGCCGAGGCGTCGTAGATATTCAAAATGTCGTTCACGGTTGGTTGCATGTTGAAAAACCTCTCTGCCACTCAGGTTGTGAGCATCCGGTAGTTCCCTGCGGCGCAACGCGTACGCGCCGCGCCGATCGAAGTCGCGCCTCTAGCGCGCGCCGATCGCTCCTCGTAATACTTCCAGAAATTGGTGGATGCGCGCTTCGTTTTTCTGGGGGATCGATGGATGCGGAAAAAGTCCCGGGTCCAGCTCCTCGGTGAGCAATGCATCCTGAAATCGCTCCACCGTCCAATCCAAGATCGAAGAGATCATCGCCGAATCCACGTCCGACCTCAATTCACCGCGGGTAAGCCCGAAGCGAACGAACGCAGCGCTGCCGTAGGGATCCTCCGTTGCTAAGAAACGATTGATCTCACGCTTGATCTCCAGGTCTACGCCGTAGTTCCCGAGCAACGCCACGCGATATGGAATCCAGTCTTCCCGCAGCATGTGTTCCGTGTTCACCAGCCAATAACGCAGAATCTCGAAAAAACCGCCCTCGCGAACGTTCGCCGGGCAATCCAGGTATTTCGAAAACGAGCGCACCGCATGCTTATATGCTTCGACGAAAAGGCCGCCCTTGCTCCCGAAATAATGAAAAATCGACCCCTTCGCAACGCCCAGCTGCACGGAAAGATCCTCGATGCGCGCCGCGTGATATCCGTGCTCGGCGAAATGGCGCATGGAAGCGTCGATGATGCGCGCCCGTTTGGCCTGCCATCGCAGGCGGCTGGCAGGCTGAAGTCTCGCCCGGGAAACACTGGGGCTCGAGAGCGGCTTGGGTGCCATGCTTGACCCTCGGTCAAGACGCCGTACACTGTCTTTGTGTATTCGGCTTGAATATGCTATCTATTTTCGCCGGGCATCGTACCATGACTTCGGGTCAACTTATACCGTGATTTTCTCCCGCTCCGCTCCCTACGACGCCATCATCGTCGGCGCAGGACACAACGGCCTCACCGCTGCTGCTTACCTCGCTCGCGCCGGACTCTCCACCCTCGTGCTCGAACGCCGAAGCGTGGTCGGAGGTTGCTGCGTCACCGAAGAAATCGCGCCCGGCTGCCGCGCCTCCACCACTTCTTACATCGCCAGCATGCTGCGCCCCACCGTGATTCGCGATCTGAACCTCGCCGCGCACGGGCTTCGCATGGTGCCCTGCGATCCCAGCCTGGCCGTGCCCTTCCCGGATGGACAGGTAGTGCCCTGGTGGAGCGACCGCCGCCAGGCCGTGGAAGAATTCCGAAATATTTGCCCGGCCGACGCAGAAACGTTTGTCCGCGTGGATGATCAATTGAAAAAGCTGGCGCGATATCTGCAGCCATTCTTTCTTGAGCCTCCTTCCGATGTGCAGGCCCACGGGCTGAGCGGTTTTCTGGAGCTGCTGCGCGTCGGCAAGCGATTCCGCGGAATTTCCGGCGACGAAATCGCGCAGCTCACTGCGTTTTTCACCGGCAGCCTCGGAGATTTTCTCGATCGCAACTATCAATCGGAAAAAATCAAGACTCTATTCCTGGCCAACAGCGTCTACGGAAAGCATGGCGGGCCGTACGATGCGGGCTCGGCGTTGGGACTGCTCTTCCATCTCTTGAGCGGCGGTGATGGCGACGTGCAGGGATTTTACGGCCACGTGATCGGCGGCATGGGGGCGATTACCCAGGCGCTGGCTGCGGCGGCGCGGGCGCATGGCGCCGAAATTCATACCTCGGCGCCGGTGGCGCAAATCCGGTCAGGCCGCGCGGACGAAGACGGCGGCTCTGGCATGCGGGGAAAATCTGCGGCTGCCGACTTCCCCAGCGTGCTGCTGGAAGACGGAACCGAGATCGCCGCGCGCGTGGTGCTTTCGAACGCCGATCCCAAGCGCACGTTTCTGAAATTAATGGATCCCGGCGACCTGCCTGCCGCATTCGTCCACGCCGTACGCGGAATCAAGATGGACGGCCCCTGCGCCAAAGTGAATTTCGTTCTCGGCGTAGAACCGCATGTCACCGGCATGCCGGGAAAATGGAGCGCTTCGCAGCGCGCCTTGTTCACCTTGGTTCCCTCGCTGGAATTTGCCGAGCGCTGCTACGATACCGCCAAGCTCGGCGAAATTCCCGAGGAACTGTGGGTCGATTGCGTGGTGGCTTCCAACGTCGACGACACGCTCGCCCCGCCAGGCAAACACGTGATGACCTGTTTCATCCAGTTCGTCCCCTACAAACTCCGCCACGGCACGTGGGACGAAAAGCGCGAGTTGCTCGGTGATCGCGTGGAGAAAAAAATCGCGGAATACGCTCCCGCCTTCTCCGGTTCGGTCTTGGCGCGCCAGGTGCTCACCCCTCTCGATCTGGAGCGCGAGTACGGACTCACCGAGGGCAACATTTTTCACGGCGACCTTTCGCTCGAACAGCTTTTCTTCATGCGGCCGGTGCCGGGCTGGTCGCAGTATCGCTCTCCAGCGCCGGGAGTGTATTTGTGCGGCGCCGGTGCGCATCCGGGCGGTGGCGTGACGGGAGCTCCGGGCTACAACGCGGCGCATCAAGTGCTGCGGGACTTGCGGCGCCGTTCCTGATCGAGTGGGAAGATGAAATCAACGCGAGGAAATTCAGCGCGAGGTGAACGATGAAAAAAGGAATTCTAGAACGGCTGAAAGAAGGAGTGGTGCTCGGCGACGGAGGCTATCTGCTGGAGCTCGAGAAGCGCGGCTGGGTGCGCGCCGGACCGTTCACGCCGGAAGTGGCCCTCGCTCATCCCGAAGCGCTGCGCCAACTGCACATCGAATTCCGCGAGGCCGGCGCGGACGTGCTGCAGGCGCTCACGTTTTATGCCAGCCGCGATAAATTGGCCACCGTCGGTCTGGAACATAACGTCGAAGCCCTGAATCGCGCCGCCGTGCGCATCGCCCGCGAAGTGGCCGGCGACCGTTGCCTGGTGGCCGGAAATTTGAGTCTCACATGGATGTACGAAGAGGGCAGCGCGTCGTCCCGCAGCCGGGTGCTCGCGCTCTTTGACGAGCAACTCGACAGCCAGGTGACCGAGGGCATCGACTTCGTCATCGGCGAGACCTTTTCTTTTCTCGGCGAAGCGCTGCTGGCCGTCGAATCCGCCAGGAAAACCAGGCTCCCGGTGATGGTCACCATGTGCTTTGAAAATCAGGACGTCACGCCGGAAGGCAAGACCGCCGCCGAGTGCGCGCGGGCGCTCGCCGATGCTGGCGCGGACATCGTGGGCATCAATTGTCTCCGCAGTCCGGAGCACACTCTGCCGCTGATCGCCAAAATGCGCAAAGCCACCACTGCCTACATTGCGGCGCAGCCCGTCGCGTTTCGCACCACCGCGGCTAACCGCGATTTCACCAGCCTCCCCGCGTTTCCGCACCAGCTCGAGCCTTTCCAGCTCAGCCGCGGCGAGATGGCCGACTACGCGCTGAAGGCCCGCGACATGGGAGTGAATTACATCGGAGCGTGTTGCGGAGCGGCTGCCTCGCACATCCGCGAGATGGCCCGCGCGCTCGGCAAATTGCCGGCGGACGATCGCGTTTGGAAAAAGGGCGGTGAAAAACCAATGTCGGCCTACGAATACTACAAACATGAAGAAGCTTAAACCGCCGATTCGGCGCCGTCCGTCGGTCGCTGCGGCTGGATTCGCCGCGAACCGCAGCAATGCTATAGTTTAGGGGAACCTGCGGGCTTTCGCCGAAATGCCTACACCGCCCTCCACGCTCTCCGCTGATAGTCTGGAAGTATCCGTGACGATTCCCTGTCGGAATGACCCGCCCCGTAGTTCGGGCGTTCGGCATATCAGGTCGTTTCCAGGCGCTATGGACGCGAGCCGCGAAATACTTACCGCGCTCGAAATTAAATCGCGCGCCAAACCTAAGGAATGATGGCAGCCGATCGCTACCGCCTCGCTCGCCAAACCGCCGCCTGCCAACGGCACTTCGTTCCCTCCACGCCGCCGCCTGCTCAAAAATACGTATTCGACCGGATGTCGGAATCTCGCCAGGCTTTGTATCCTGCCTCTCGGAGTTCGCGACGGACGCCATGTCCCGGCGCTGATGTAGGTGCCCTGGCGCAATGAAACTTTTGATTTATGCGCATCGCTGGGCTCCCGAAACGGGAGGTGTGGAGACAATTACCGCGGCTCTGGCGCGTGGAATTTCCACCAACCTCACCGGCTGGCAGGTGACGCTTGCCACTCGCACGCCTGCCGGCGCAATGAATGATGGTGATCTGCCCTTCCGCGTCGTTCGGCAGCCCGGAACCGCCGCCCTCGCGAGAATGGTGAAGGCAGCCGACCTCGTCCATTTGGCGGGTCCGGCGCTCCTTCCTCTGATTCTCAGCATTGTTTTTCGAAAGCCGGTGGTGATCGAACACCACGGTTTTCAAAGCATTTGCCCCAACGGCCAATTGCTTCTCGCTAGCACTCGAGTGCCGTGCCCGGGGCATTTCATGGCCGGGCGTCACGTCGAGTGCCTGAAGTGCAACCGCGGCGAAGGCGCCCTCGCCAGCTTTAGGCTATGGGCGCTCACTTTCCTGCGGCGATGGCTCAGTGCCCGGGCCACCGCGAACATCGTCCCCACCGCATGGCTGGGAACGCTTCTGCGCTTGCCTCGGATGGTGACCGTTCACCACGGCCTGGTGCAAATTGAAGGACCACCGGCCAAACGCAGCGAGGACCGTGCGACCGGCGATCGCCCATCGCCAACCATTACGTTTGCTTTTAACGGGCGGCTGGTGACCACCAAGGGCGCGCAGATCCTGCTTGAAGCCGCGCGCCAGTTGAAGTCACGCGGTTTGCCGTTTCAGTTGTGCCTCCTCGGCGACGGAGCGGATCGCCCAAGACTCGAAGCGCTCGCGGGAGAGTACGGGTTACAGGAGACCGGCCGCTTCTTGGGCTACCTTTCCGGCTCGTCGCTCGAAGCAGCGCTGCAGGCGGCGGACGCGATTCTGATGCCCTCGCTGGGCGGCGAAGTTTTCGGCTTAGTGGCCCTGGAAAATATGATGCGCGGCAAATTGGTGGTGGTCTCCGATATCGGCGCGCTGGCGGAAGTGGTGGGCGATGCAGGCCTCACCTGCCCCACCGGCGACGTGGACGCATGGGCGTCTTGCATGGAGCGATTGATCCGGAATCCGGACCTGTGCTCGGAACTCGGCCGTCGCGCCCGGGAACGCGCAGAGAAATACTTCTCCATCCAACAAATGATCGCCGGCCATATCGGCGTCTATGAACGCGTGCTCAAGAAAGTGCCATGAATGAAAATTTACATCCGATAACCTTTGAGGGCTGCGTCGATATCGTCATTCCCGTCTTCGGAGAGCCGGGCGCCGCGCTGGAAGCCGCCCTCGATGCGTGCTTGCGCCAGTTTCAGACCGTCTCGCAAATCTTGGTCATCGACGACGGCTCGCCGGTTCCTGTGGTGGTTCCCGAGCGCATCCTGTCGTCCGGCAAAGTGCAGCTGTGGCGCATGCCGGAAAACTGCGGCATCGCTGCCGCCCGAAATTTTGCCATCGCTCGCTCCACCGCTGCGTGGGTTGCGTGCATCAATTGCGAAGTATTGCCGGCCCCCGACTGGCTGCAGGCCTGTTCCAGCCATCTTTACGAACACCCGCGCGTCGCGGCATGTTTCAGCCGGATGGTCCCCCACAATCCTAAGCGGCTGCTTTCCCGCTGGCGAATGCGCTTTCAGGAAACCAGCTTCGGCGATCGCTCCCGTTCGGCGTCGGCGCCGGGCCACGCTGTCCTGTTTCGCCGGGAAGCGCTGGACAGCGTCGCCGCATACGATGTCCGTTTTCGGCGGGTCCGTGAGGATTGTGATATCTGCGAGCGCCTAAAAAACGCCGGATGGGAAATCCATTACCTCAACCAGAGCCGCTGCACGTCCATTCAGAACGATGATCTCCCCATGTTGCCGCGGCAAGCGCTGGCGCGCAGTGACTGGCATTCCCCCGACGATTATTCCTTCCCAAAAGTGGTCATCGATCAATCCCGCTGGCTGGTGATGCGCCTGGGCCGCAGCCTCGTCAAGCTCCGCTTCTACTTCTGGCCAATCGATGTCGCCGTATGGTTCGGAACCATCGGCATCGCCGCGGCCAGCTTTCTGCAACTCCGCACTCGAAGCGGCCCGCAAGAATTTCCCACTCTTCACCGCAATTGATGGCTTGCCGCGGGTCGCCCTTTTCCTTACCCTTCTGAAAAATTCGCCCACCACTTTTGCCGCATGATGGATCAGTACCGGTACACCTCCCAGTCGAATTGACACCACCCACCGCCAGCCCTAATATGAAATCCAGGGAGCAGGCGGGCCAGTATCCGCATTGCCCCAGATCGAAACATGAGGCAGCGGAGGGCGCTATCCTCCGGTTTGTGCAATGTTCGCTCGACTTTCTTCCACTCTAGCCGCCGCCGACCATCTCGGTAATCCCTTCCACGTTTTTCGCAAAAACCTGTTCGGAAAGCCTTCCGACCTGATGACCATGGTCGACCGCGCCACCGGAGTGCGCTGCGAATGCACCGTCGACTCACATCAGATGTTCAGCGCCACCTGGTATAAGCACCTCAATGATGTTCCGGGCCTGCCGATTGGTCCGGGGGATGTGGTGATTGACATCGGCGCGAACCAGGGATTTTTCACCTGTTACGCCGCGCAGAAGGGCGCACGCGTCTACGCCTTCGAACCGGTGCCCGAACTGTACCAACGCTTGCTACGCAATGTGGAGCGCAACGGCTTCTCGGACCAAGTCGTCGCGGTGCAGGCAGCAGTCAGTGACTCCGGCCAGGAAGTGGAAATGTTGGTTTCCCATTCCCTGGGCGGTGGGCAAAGCACGATCGTTCCCGCGTTCGCACGGCACTTCCAGACCTCCATGGGAGACGCCATCCGCGTGCGCTGCGTCACCCTGCCGCAAATTCTCGCGGAATACGCCATCGACCGCGTGCGCCTATGCAAGATCGACGCCGAGGGTTCTGAGTTGAATATCCTTCGCGCCATCGATTCGCTTACCTTGGCGAAAATTCAGGGCTTCGCTCTGGAATATCACGCCGAGGCGTATGCCCTGCCCACGCTGATGAAGACCATGCTGCGCTGGGGCACCCACCAAGTCAGCCTGATGGACGCTCGCCCGTTCACCGGCGATCAAATTTATGTCATTTCCAATGACGTGCTCTCCTCCATCCCCGGAACGATCATTCCGCCGGAGCCAGCACGAAAGTATGGGCGCGCCGGAGCGCCAACTCGGGGGTCGCAAACGGATAACGCGGGTCGAGCCGGAAGGGCCGTTGCTGCGCCGGTGGCGGCCGCCAGCACGCACCCACAACAGATATCGGGACAGGAGAAAATAACGGATATGGGCCCCCAGATTCTGCCATTGGCTTCCTCAGACGTCCCCGTGGTCGATGTGGTTATCCCGGTGTACAACGAACGGGGCAAGGCGCTGGATGCGACGGTGCAAGCTTGGTTGGATCAGGATCCTCCGGTGTCGGAAATTTATGTGGTCGATGATGGATCGGAAGTACCGGTTACGCTCTCCGATTCGATTAAATCACACGGAAATGTGCGCTTGATCCGCCTGATTGAGAACGTCGGCAAATCGGGAGCACGCAATGCAGGAATCGCCCTCTCCCGAGCCCCGTTGATTGCGAACGCTAACTGCGATGTGCTGCCCGCTCCCGATTGGACGATCACTTGCGCACGCTATCTCGCGTCCCATCCCAACGTGGGAGCCTGCTCCACCCGGCTCGTTCCGCAGTTTCCCGAGCGCTTACTGTCCCGTTGGCGGATGCGTTTCCAGGAAGGCAAATTCGGCGGCGAAACCTTGGAAGTCCCTTTCGCTCCAGGCCACGCGGTGCTGATGCGCCGCGAGGCGGTGGAAGCCGTCAATGGATATGACATCCGCTTCCGCCGCGACGAAGAGGATTGGGACATCTGCCAAAGAATGCTGGCCAAGGGTTGGGTAAGCCACTACCTCCCCGATACCCAGACGGTTTCGATTCAGGATGACTGCATCGAAGTGCTGGCCAATACTTCGCTCTACCGCGACGGCTGGCATGGCCCGGAAAGCGGCGGTTTTCTCTGGGTACTTTGGCGCCAAACCAAAATGCTCGGAATTCGCTCGGGACGAAACGCCGTCAAAGGCCGCTTTTATTTTTGGCCCGCGGACCTCGCCGTTTGGGCCGGCTCTCTGCGCATTGCCGCTAGAAAATTGTGGGCCGCCCGCAAATTTCACGCCCAGCCTCAACCGGTTCGCAGCAGCTCACCTCCCTCTCCGATGCCGTCCAATCCCCATTCCCCGCCAATTTCAGGCCGCCAGGCTCAGCCGCCGGCTAACCTGCCGCACCGCTCGGAAGGCACTTCCAGGCAATTGTCTTAGCAGCGCTCGTAGACCAAACTGCCGTTCCCATATCTCCCGGTGAATCAGCATCAAGTCCCCGGCGAACGCCGCAGCCTCCTGGAATCGCGGATAGGACGCCACCCAATCCTCGGCCACAAACAAGAAAATATTCTGCCGATACCAAAATTGAACCTCCGGCTTCGTCCAAATTTCCTCGCGGATCAGGTCCAACATCCGGTAGCCCCGTTTTCGAAGAGATCTTGCCAATACCCAGGCCACTGTTCGTTGACGTGATGGGTACCGCCCTGCAGCGGCACCGCCGCCGAGAAAAGCACCCCCGGCGCCAGCCGCGCCAGCGACTGGATAAAACCGGGAGCCGCATCCTTCGGAAGGTGCTCCGCCACTTCCAGACATACCGCCAAATCGAAAACCTCCGCCACCTGAAACGGCTTGCTCAAATCTAAAGCTCGGAAGCAATCCTGTGGGATACATAGCCAGGCCGGATCCACGTTGTAACCGTCCAACCCCAGGATTCGGCTGGCTCCGTGCTTCCGAAACACATCCAGCCATGCCCCCGAGCCGCAACCCACGTCCACGACGCTACTGGGATGAATCAGCGAGGAAACCAGCGGGACCACGTGCTGCGCGGAATCGCGGTTCTCGGCTGGCCCGTTCGGGCCATAGTAGGCCGCGTCATAGGAGCTGTGGTTTCGAGGAGAGGGGGCCGGAGCGACCTGCAGCCTTGAAGGCGGTTCCAAAACGGGACATGGCTTTCGCACCCGGTACGAGAGTTCAAAACCGACGCGGGCCAACGATAGAAGACCCACCAGTGCAGCGCAATTCGGTGTACTACGGACTTTTGGGTCCGTTGCATTACTCGATTTTCCGCCGTGCCAGCCCTTGATTCCGCCCCCTGCGCAACAAGCAAATAGCGCCGCGCAAGAATATGAACTAAAATTGCCTGCCGGCTTCAGGACCACCTTCGGCAATCCGGCCCATCGGCTGTTGCAGCGACGGAATGACGGCGCAGTCCGGGAGCGGTCAGAATTCGAAACTCGGTCATGCATGCCTATCTCTACCGGCGGCCCGCCCACTAATGGCCTCTAAGCGACGCATCGCCGTCATTACTCCCTTCCTCGATAAACAGCATGGAACCGAGCGCTGCATAATCGAAGAACTGGACCGCCTGGCTGACCACTACGAGATCCACGTCTACAGCAAGCGAGTCGAGGATATTGCGCCGGGGAAAATCATCTGGCACCGGATACCCGATATCCCCGGACCGTTCGCCCTGCGTTATCTCTGGTTTTTTGCGGCCAATCATTTTTATCGCTGGCGGGACCGGCGTTTTCGCCACCTCGATTTCGATCTGGTGCTTTCGCCCGGGGTAAATTGCCTGGATGCGGATGTGATTATCTGTCACATCGTTATTCGCGCGTTCCTGCAAAACATCCAGCATTCGTTGCGTTTCCGCGCCACCCGCTTGCGCTCCTGGCCCCTGCTGCTGCACCGCCGGCTCTTCTATCAAATCGTCGCCACTGCGGAGAAATTCGCGTATTCTCGGCAGGATTTGTACCTGGTGGTGCTCACCAACATCATGGGGCGGGATGTGCAGCGGAACTTCGGGAAATCCCGGCTTTTGTTTCAATCCTACTGCGGCATCGATTCCCAAAAGTTTTCGCCCGCGGTGTGCGGCCCGTTGCGGGCCGAAGCCCGGCGCTCGCTTGGGTTGCGCCCGGATGACTTCCTGATCTTGATGCTGTCAAACGATCTGATAACCAAGGGGCTGCGCTGCTTGCTGGAGGCGGTGCAACTCTTGCAGAATCCATCCGTCCGAATTATCGTGGCCGGCCATGACGATAGCGCCCCTTATCATAAGTTCCTGCGCGAAAATTCCATGGAGTCGCGCGTGCATTTTCTCCCGGTTCGCCCGGACGTGGAATTTTATTATGCCGCGGCCGACCTGTACGTTGCACCTTCGCTGTACGACGGCTATCCGCTGCCGGTATCGGAAGCCATGTCCTGCGGCATTCCAGCAATCGCCAGCACCCACGCCGGCACCAGCGAAATTATTCGGGATGGGGAAGACGGCTTCGTGCTGGCCGATCCCGCGGATTCCGCCTCCCTCGCGAAAATGATCCGGAAGTTAGTCGACGATCCCGCTCTGTGCGCCCGCATGGGCGCCAACGCCAGCCGCAACGTCGCGCAGTTCACCTGGGATCGCAATGCCGCGGAGCTCAAGGTAATTTTAGAGGCGTTTCTCGCCAGCCAGGAAAAGACTCCCTAGAACCAGCCGGCCCACCGATGGGCAATCCTAAAAGAACTTTCGCGCCTGGCGCGGACCAGCCGGGGTAAAACTCACGCCCGGGATTTCTTGCGGCGCCCTTCATCGAAATAATAATTCACCTGATCGCGCACGATATCCCGAACCGACTTCTGTACTTTCCATCCCAGCGCCTGAATCTTCCGTGTATCACTCAATAAGATAGGTACTTCCGAGGGGCGAAAGCGCTCGATATCGAATTCCACCCGCACGTCTCCCTGGCTGGTTCGCACCGTCAAACCCTTATCTTCAGCCTGGTACTCCAGGGAACCTTCCAACATGGCGTCGTCCACCCGCGTGCCGGTCCACGTCGCGCCGAATCGCTTTTGCGGCGCCTCTTCCAGCGGATTATCCACCCGCTTCTGCCCGGAGAATGCCGCCACCGATTCCACTTTGTATCCGATCTCGTCCAGCGCCAGCAACAGATAGCTGAGAACCGAATGCGTGCGCATCGATCCTTGCACGTACACGTCGCCGCTGGCGGCCTTTTCCTCCAGCAGCGCGTAGCCTTCGACGATATCCAGCACGTGGCTCCAGTCCCGGAACGCGTTGACGTTACCCAGTAAAATTCTATTGGTCTCTTGCTGCTTCAATTGCACGCACTGCCGGGCGATGCTGGCAGTGACGAAGTGGTCGCCGCGTCCGGCGCCCTCGTGATTGAAGCCGCGCGAGATCACCGTCTTCATGCGGTAAGAATAGTGATAATTCTGCAGCAGGAAGTCGCACTGCACTTTACTCACCGCGTACGGACTCATCGGCCGGAGAAGATTTTTTTCGTCGATCGGCAATTCCGGGATGTGCACGGGCTCCGGGAAAATCGTGCCGTATTTCTGCCGGGCTTGGTCGTATTGCTCTTGCGAGGCAAACTGCAAACCGTACTCTTCCGATGATCCCGCGAAAATCACTTTGCAATCGAGATTCTTGATTCGCACCGCTTCCAGCAGGTTGGCCGTTCCCAATGTGTTTACCCGGCAGGTTTCCAGCGGGTTGACGAAGCTGCGCGGGACGTACGACTGCGCCGCCAGGTGAAAGATGGCGTCCGGTTTCGCAACATCGAGTGTATCCAGCAGGCTGGTCAGATCGGTCAAATCCCCATCCACCATGCGCACCCTTCCCGCAATTCCTAAATGCGCCACTCGGTCCGGGATCGTCGGCGTCGACGTCCGCCGCAGCAGGCCGTAGACTTCCCAACCGGAATTCAGAAGTCTTTTTGCCAAATAGGGACCCACAAACCCGGAAATCCCAGTGATCAGCGCCTTTTTCATCGAGCTTCTCTCCTAGAACCGCGGCCAACCCTCGCATGCTTCAGCGCGCAGAGCGTACATCCAGGCGCGATGGCGCCTAAACACCGAAAAATCCAGCGATCTGGTTCGGGATTTCTGAAATGGAGCTCAGCGCCAGACGTCCGTGCAGATCGTTCCCAGCCGTGGGTGCTGCTACTTTAATCGACCTGAAAAAACGATACAGGCAGGCCCTCGCCGGTGTCAAGCAATCCAGCCGTTCTCGTGGTAAGGGAGCCGCCTCTGGATGGCGTATACTCCGCAGCAGAATGGGCATAACGGTGGGCCTCTTAGAGGAGCGACGCGATGATGCCTGCGATTGCAGAATTGCGACAGTTCGCCAAGCGTTACACTTCGGCGTGGTGCAATCACCAGGCCGTCAGCGTAGCTGGCTTTTACTCCGAGCACGGGTCGCTGCAAATCAATGATGGTGCTCCCGCGGCGGGTCGAAGCGCCATTGCCGACGCGGCGCAGGCCTTCATGATCACCTTTCCGGATCTGCAGCTCTTTATGGACGACGTCGTCATCCGTGGCGATGCTGCCGAATATCACTGGACCTTACTGGGCACCAACACCGCACCGGGCGGCACTGGGCGGCGGGTTCGCATCAGCGGCTTTGAAGTGTGGAAGATCGGAGAGGATGGACTAATCGCTGAGTCGCAAGGCCACTTCGATGCTGCGGATTACCAACGTCAATTGGAACGCGGCGCCGAACAGCCCAAGTAGGAACCCGCAATGGTGCGGCCGCATTCCGATGCTCGCGGGCCGAAAATCCCCCGAAAATAAAGACTCGCCGTGGCGAGTCTTTTTTCGCTGATCATTCGGGAGCGTCCTGGCTGCAGTTTGAGACGCAAGCCCGCGAAACAAACGCTACAGCTCGGTGTACAAACTGTCCGAGATGATCGTCCGGCCCTTGGCCATCTCCCCTAACCACGCCTGATAATTCTTATCGCCTCGTATTTTGGTCTCCGCATCGGCGAACGCATTCAAATCCGGAAATTCAATCGCCACTATAATGTTTCCGGCATTAGGTCCGGCGAAAGTTGCACGCCACACCCGAATCGAGCCCGTAATTCCAAGGGCGCTCATGATTCCTTTGCCTTTCTCCAGCCACTGCAGATAGCTCGCAACATCGTCCGTCTTCACCACCACCACACGCATGCCGGTGGTCTTTACCGCGTACCCAGGGCTTGCCATTGAAATCCTCCTCTCTTGAGTAAATTGCGAATCGAACCGAACTTCGAGGGCCGCATCACACAACCGGGAGAGAGGATCTCGCCTCTTCTACCCGGCCGCATGGCCTAGCCACCGCCTCAAGAGGCGATGCGAGCGTGACTATATCGAGTTCCACATAGGAGTCAAGAAATTCGGCTCCCAAAATGGGTCTCCGGCCAGGCGCCCTGGACGTAATAGCCCCC
>Ga0302324_100006123_pt1 | contig 26056 bp, 22 predicted proteins | sample Palsa_T0_1_FD_201949 | JGI IMG/M metagenome (GOLD analysis project Ga0302324, IMG submission 201949) | Peat permafrost microbial communities from Stordalen Mire near Abisko, Sweden - Palsa_T0_1 | ecosystem: Environmental > Terrestrial > Soil > Palsa > Peat permafrost | place: Sweden: Abisko... | reverse complement strand
GACGGCTTTAGACAAGGTCAAGGCGAATCCGTTCAGCTTCTTTGGCTGAGCGTGCTGCGGATGTTCGGAGGATACGGCTGCCCTTTCAGACACGGCATGTTTGTGACCTGAGCTCGGGCAGCCGTTTTTTTGTTACGAGTGCAAAGGGCGCAGCGTGCCCTCATTTCACCATGCGATTACTCTTATCGCTTGGCTAAGTTCACTCGGCCGCCGCTTTCATGGAGTGGTAACAGCAGCGCTTGCTCTGCGGAGGTCCTTACGCCAAACTAAGAGTTGACGCTCGGCTTTCCCGGAGGAGTTCCAGGACAGCCCGTTCAAACGATGGGGCTCTTTCGCGGACGCCGACTTCCTCGCGATGGCCGGGCGCTCACTTCTCCGTCTTCTCATAGCTCGTGAGCAGCCAGCCCGGAGCTTCGTCCTTTCCCAACCGAGGGAGACCACCGCCCGGCACTTCCCGTCCGATTGCTCCTTCTCCATCACCTTTCCGTTGTCGGGTGGTTCAGAGCCTTGGTGACGGGCACCTTCTTCGGATCGCGGCTGCGGCTTTCGTCTGCCCGCGAATCACGGTGAAGGCGCTTGAAGAGTTTGCCACGGCGGCACGAGTTTACCTGCGATCATACCCCAACGAGTCGTTCACAAGCCTTGCAGAATTATTTTCCCGTCCTAAACGGCTGAAAAGTCAGCCACTTGCCCGTTCTGTCGTCCACCGTGCTGGCCGGCCGCACAGCGCCGCACGCTATTTTCAAATCAGCTTTCAGTGGTCCCGTCTTGCCGGTGTCTCCCTGCTTGCCGAGGATTGCCCGTCCCCCAGATCGGGGCAGCGCCGATTCTTTCTCGCCGCAAGGTGTTCGAGGCGTCGGCTCACGGTTATTTGCCTCGAAAATACTTTCGAGGTACGCGCCCATTCCTCTTCGCCGCAAGGTGCTCGAAGGGTGGGCCGACAGTTGTTTGACAACTTAAAATCGCAGGCCCCGCGTTAAGCCGGAGGCGCATCCTGGGTCACCCATTTTCATCCGCAGGGATGGCCCAGCGGGCCAAAGAGGTTGAAAACTTAATATTTGCACGTCCTCCGGACGTGGTCGCGTCTCTTGGGTGAGGGTGCTTCACCGTTTCGGGGGGTGGCGTTTCGGAGCGGCGACCGCGAGGGAACGCTATTTTCAAATTCGCCCAATGGCATTCTGGGCCAGAGCGCTTGATCGGCGGTTGGCTTTGTTTTTGCCAAACAGTCGGCGGCCCGCAAGATTGGGTTCGTTGCGCAGCGCGGCAAAACCGCCCATTGGATTCGTATTTTCAAACTCGCCCAATGGCATTCTGGGCCAAAGCGCTTGATCGGCGGTTGGCTTCGTTTTTACCAAACCGTCGGCAACCGCAAGATTGGGTTCGTTGCGCAGCGCGGCAAAACCACCCATTGGGTTCGTATTTTCAAAACTCGCCGATGGCATTCTGGGTCAGAGCGCGTGAATCGGCGGTTGGCTTTGTTTTTACCAAACAGTCGGCGACCGCAAGACTGGGTTCGTTGCGCAGTGCGGCAAAAACCACCCATTGGGTTCGTATTTTCAGACTCCCCATTGGCATCTTGCGCTAGGGCGCTCGATCAGGCGCTTGGGTTTGTTTTTACAAGCTGGCGGCGTTCCCCCAAAACGCAAAGGGGGCGGCTGCGCGCCGCCAATCGGCAAGGAACTCGTCCAGACTACGTTGTGTCCCTACTAAACCGCGCGATTTAAGCCGATAAGTTCGCTGGGTGGCCATTCTCGTGGTTAGCGAGCGTGCCCCCAGAGAATTTCGATGAAAATCCGCCGGATCTTGATATTCACAGTATGCGCGCTTGCCGGAGGACTCACACTCCGTTACGGCATACAGAAACTTAGCTTGTATGGTTCGATCTCCGGCCACACGGTACCGATGAAGGAACCGCTACCGGCTTATACTAGGGCACTAAGACCGAACTATCCGTACTCCATAATTCCGGGAGGGGCCTATTCCACTGCCGAACTAAAATATGCGGACCAGGAAGACGAGGTGGTGAAGGAGCACTATTCAAATTTCGACGTGAAGAAAGCGCAAATGGTGCAGCTTACGGAGGATAAATATCAGTACGCGTCTTACCGGAAACAGAATAAAGTGTACTGGACAAAGAAGAAATTGCGACTTCGCAAGGGTGAACTTCTGCTGACGGATGGTGCGAGCTATGCGCGGGCACGATGCGGTAATCGCCTGTCGGAAAAACCGCAGACACCGGTGAGCCTCCAAGAGCCGCCGCTCAAAGCGCTTTTAATGCCCCCGATGCAGTTAGGAACTCCCATGGAACTGGCGGAGAATCCGCCTCTAGGCGAGCTGTCGGCCATTCCGCCTGCGAACATAGAGCGGCTCCAGCCGGTCTTACCCCCTACGAGCATCGGGATATCTGAGATAGGGCCTTTATTTCCCGTAGGTCCAGGCGTTCCCATTTCGCCGCCCATATTTCCACCGGGATCGCCACCGAGTACACCCAGCAAGCCGCCTGGCACTCCATCTATTCCGCCGAGCATTCCGCCCACAATTCCACCGGGAAGTCCGCCGATTTCCACGGTTCCCGAACCAAGCGCGGTGTATCTCTTCCTGGGTGCCTTTGTGCTCTCGCTCTACGGTCTCACCAGGCTCATGCCAGAACAGGAAAAACGAGAAGCCCCCGCTAAGGACGAGAGAGTCGAATAACTCGATGCCGCTCGCGGTCGCGGTTCTGAAAACACCTTCGGAACCGCGCGCGTAAGCAAGCGTTCCTTCGCCCCCAGAACGGCGAAGGACCATTACAAACAAAGTACTTTACAACACAGAGTAAAAGTGCCAGAATGGCGTTATGAGACTTATTGCTGTGTTGCGGAAGCTGGCAAAGGCCTTTGCCCCCGGCCCGCTTGACCAAAAGCCGAAAAGCAAGAAGTCAGCCGCTTTTGATGCTCGTCAAGAAGGCGCTTGGGAAAACGACGGTTTTTCCCGCAGGCAGTTGCGGGCGCGTTGGTGAAAGTCTGATAAACCGCTAGGCCGTCGCCCATTTGCGCCTAAGCTGGAGGCCGCAAAGGATGCTAAGGCCGGAAAGAACAAACATGCGCGGTTCGGGCGCATTGGTCACTTTAACAATCATGTCGTTGTAATCCAGTGACCCATTGTCGGTGTCGTCCATCCCCACGAAATATTGGCCCGGGGTGCCGCTAAACACCGCGAAATGCTGGGTAGTATCGATCGGATTTTTGTCCGGCCCGGCGCTATAATCCTGCGTCTTGTTCATGAACCAGAAATAGTCGGCCTGCCCATTACCCTGGATATTTTCAAGAAAAAGCCCGTAACTACCGCTAGGAGTGAAGGTTGCAGTTTCGCCGATCGTCGCCGTCTTTGAATTCCAAAGGGCCGTCATCGCGCCGATCGTACCGTTGGCGTTGATTTCATACCAGCCGAAAACGTTGTAGCCGGAGTTTTGGGGTGTTCCTAACTGATTGGTTAGCATTCCCAACAGCGACACGGTAACGGGAATGCCGCTGCTTTGGAAATACATGTTGGCGACAGACGCCGTACCGTTAGCCCAGTAGGCAATCGCGCCGGGAGGGCTTGCAATGACACATCCCCCGGTTCCCACCAAACACCAGCCGATGTTGGCCGTTGGACCGTCCGGCGAATAGTTGTTCCAATAAGGCCCACCGTGAATCGGGGCGCTTGCCGGACCCAAAACCGCAGCAGTCCACTGTTGAAAGGCACCTCCCGGACCGGCGAGCGCGTCCGCGTGTACCGTCTGGGTAAAGAGCGCTAAACCGATAATGGAAGCCAGCTCGATATAAATGCGTTTCATTCTATAACTTAGTTCACAGTCTAAACGATTATACGCAGGTCCTAAGCTGGCTGACAACGCCGATTGCCGGAATGGTAGAAAGCGGCTATCTCGTTTCAGCCCTATTGTTTGCGGAGAATATTATGCCCAGTACTACAGTACTAATGAGATATTTGGGGTCCGCGCCACCCTACGTAATTCTCCTCATGACTCCCGAAGCAGCTAATGACGCTGTGGGGAACGGCGCAAGTGGCGCCAAAACACCGTTGCGACTGCCAAAACGGGCACGGCAACTAGAAGTCCAATGGGACCGAAAACCAGGCTCCCTACCAGTAAGGCAGCCAGCACCGGCAGTTCCCGCAATCCCAGTGGCCGGCCGATCAGCCTCGGCAGGAGCACGAAATATTCGATGCCCAGAATCACCAACCATGCTACCAGCAAAATGAGGTAACGATTCACCGGAGCGTCCGCCAAAGCCAGACTGACTGCGGCGAAACCCAGCGGAAACAACGAACCAATCCCGGGAACGATGCTCGCGAAGCCGCTCAAAACCCCAATCCCGTACCAAAATGGAACGCGAATCGCCCAAAAGGAAGCCGTGTACAGCGCTGATAGCGCCAGGCAAAGAAGAAACTGCCCGCGCAAATAGACGCCCATAAGGCGAAACCACTCGCGGACAGGTTCACGCACATTCGCCCCCGTCACATACTGTCACATACTATCGTTATGGCCGCCCTCTGGCGCGATATTCGCTTTGCGCTTTATACGCTCCGCCGAAGTCCGGCCACTACTTCGGTCGCCGTGGCAACCCTGGCCCTGGTCATCGGCGCCAATGCCGCGATTTTCAGTTTGCTGAACGCACTCGTCCTGCGACCGTTGCCCATACCGCATCCGGAGCAGTTGGCCGATCTCACCACCCGCATTCCCGACAACGTCAACGGAGAAGATTACCTGACGCTGCCGATGTTTCAGGAGTTCGCCCGCCACCAAAAGGTGTTCTCAAATCTATTCGCCTGGACCGGCGGCGGTGTCAGCAATCTCGAGGCAAACGGTGCGCATTTCACCGCCTCCATTTCTTCCGTTTCAGGCGATTACTACAAGACCATGGGGATCGCCCCGCTCCTCGGGCGTTTTATCGAACCAAGCGACGTCTCTCTCAATAGCGGAATATCAAACGGCGTGGCGGTGATCAGCTACCGGCTCTGGCGCGAATGGTATCGCGGCGACCCCGGTGTCTTGGGCAAAACAATCCGGCTGGGGGATAAACCGCTCACCATCATTGGCGTGGAACCGGAAGGTTACTCCGGATTGATCATCGACGGCTCTGGCGACGTGACCGTGCCGCTCTTTGGTCCCGGTTCGTATGGCACTCGCGAACCCACCGCACTCTGGCTGAAACTCTATGGACGCATGAAGCCAGGCGTGACGCTTCAGCAAGCGCGCGCCAGCCTGCAACTGCTCTGGCCTTCCGTCCAAAAGCTAACGCTGCCGCCGGGGTACGAAGGCGAACGCAGCAAGCGATTCTTTGCGCGCACGATTGCGCTCGAATCGGCTCGCAATGGCTTTTCTTATATGCGCAAACGCTTCGCTCATCCGTTAGTTGTGCTCCTCGTTTTGGTCGGGTCCCTGCTGCTGATTGCCTGCTTGAATCTGGCCAATCTGTCCATCGCCAAAATGGCTTCGCAACAACACGCGTGGGGAGTGCGCCTCGCTTTGGGCGCAAGTGTTTGGGACCTGACGCGTCCGCTGCTGATCGAGAGTCTTTTGGTCTCTATCGCCGCCGCGCTTCTCGGCCTTGCAATGGCCTACGCGATCACCCCGGCTTTGTTGCATATGACATGGACGGGCCTCGTCGAGACACCCTTGAGCACCACGCCCGATTTCCGCGTTGTGGCATTTACCGCCGCCGCCGCAATCATAACCGCCCTACTCTTTACGATTATTCCCGCCTGCTATGCCACCAGGGCGGGTGCCATCAACTCTCTTCGCCAGAACATGCGCTCCGTTCACAGAGGGTCGACGCAATTGGGCAAGATGCTGTTGGCCGCTCAGGTGGCCTTGTCACTGGTTCTCGTAACCGGCGCCATTTTATTCGCTAAAACGCTCATTAGCTTGCACACAGTCGACGTCGGTTATAAACGAGATCACTTGCTGACTCTGCAACTGTTCCCTCAACCAGGAAGCGGCAAATTGCAGAACTTCGACGCTTATCATCGCGAATTGACCGACGAAATACGCGCCATTCCAGGCGTACTCGCGGTGAGCTATTCGAACAGCGGCGCCCCCGCGAACCCCTTCGAAGGTAAGAGGCCGGTCTATCGCTCCCCCGAATCGCAGCCCGTCCAGGCGATTGACGATGTCATCGGGCCTGACTTTTTCTCCACCGTGGGTATGCGCGTTCTGGCCGGCCGCGAGTTCACGTGGAGTGACGATGAGCATTCACCGCAGGTCGCGGTGGTGAGCCAGACGCTTGCCGAGCGGCTGTATGGCAGGCAGAATCCCATCCGCCAATATCTGTATTGGGGTGTTCGCGCCACGCAGATGAAGTTGCGTATTGTGGGCGTGGTCAATAGCGCAAGTCTCTGGAACGTCGAGACAATTCAGCCAATGGCGGTCTACCGCCCGCTCTTGCAAAACCCTGAATACAGCGACGAGCCTTTAATGGATGTGCGAACGGCCCCCGACCCAGCCACTCTCAAGTCCGCCGCCGAGCGTGTCATCCGTTCCCTGGGCCATCACTATTCCTTACGCACGGCAACGTTAGACGAAAGGCTGAGCAGTTTCATAACCGTGCAACGCTTGACCGCACTCTTGGCTGGCTTTTTCGGCGCAGCCGCCTTACTCATTGCCTCAATCGGGCTCTATGGCCTCGTCTCCTTTCACGTGACACAGCGGACCCGGGAATTAGGCGTCCGGATCGCTCTCGGCGCGCAATCGCGACAAGTGTTGTTGATGGTCCTGCGCGAAGTTCTGCTTGTTGCGGCGCTCGGATGTCTGCTGGGTTTGGTCTCAAGCATCGCTCTCCGTTCTTACGTGGCTGGTCTCGTCTTCGGCGTCTCCGCCACTGATCCGCTCGTGCTTGCTAGCGGAATCCTGATACTCATCGGCGTATCGATGCTCGCCGGATTCGCGCCCGCCAGACGCGCAGCAGCCGTGGATCCAGCCGAAGCCCTACGTTCAGGCTGAAACGCTACTCGCCAATGATCTTCACCAGCACGCGCTTGCGCCGCCGCCCGTCGAACTCTCCGTAAAAGATCTGTTCCCAAGGTCCGAAATCGAGTTTCCCCTTTGTCAAGGCGACCACCACTTCCCGGCCCATAATCTGCCTCTTCAGATGTGCGTCCGCATTGTCCTCGCCCGTGCGGTTGTGCAGATAGCTGGACACCGGCTCATGCGGCGCCAATCCCTCCAGCCATTTTTCATAATCCTGGTGCAAGCCGGATTCGTTGTCGTTGATAAAGACCGAAGCCGTAATATGCATCGCGTTCACCAGCACCAGGCCTTCCTCGACCCCGCTCTCCCGAATACACTCTTCCACCTGGCCCGTGATATTAACAAACCCGCGCCGCGACGGCACATTGAACCACAATTCGTTGCGATAGCTTTTCACTTTTTCTTAGCCGCAATCCAGCGATCCACATTCGCTTCCAGCACATCCAGCGGCAGCGGCCCTTGTTCAAGCACCGCGTCGTGAAAAGCGCGGATGTCGAATTGATTCCCCAGCTGCTGGCGCGCGCGTTCGCGCAATTTCAGAATCATCATTTCCCCGAGTTTGTAGCCGAGCGCCTGCGCCGGCCAAGCAATGTAGCGATCCACTTCCGTTTCGATATTCTGGTCGTCCATCGCCGTATGCGCGTGGAAGAAGTCGATCATCTGCTGGCGTGACCAGTGCTGTGAATGGACCCCGGTATCCACCACCAGCCGGACCGACCGCCACATCAGATTTTGCAAGCGCCCATATTCGCTATAAGGGTCCTGATAGAAGCCCATCTCATGCGCCAGCGTTTCCGCATACAGTGCCCAGCCCTCCGAAAACGCGTTGTAAGAAGCGAATTTGCGGAAGGGCGGCAGGTCCGTCAACTCTGCAGCAATCGAGATTTGCAGATGGTGCCCCGGAATGCCTTCGTGATAAGCAATAGCTTCCACGTTCAGCAGCAGGCGCTTTCTCGGTTCAAACTCATTCACGTTGATACGGCCGGGGCGTGAACCATCGCCCGCGCCCGGCGAATAATCGGCCGGTACCGCGTTCGGCGCGCGGTAGGCTTCCATCGGCACCACAGACAGCTTATTCTTCGGCAGCCGCCCGAAATATTGCGGCAGCTTGGCGTACATCTGATCCGTATAGCGCGCGTACAGGCCCAAAATCTGTTCGCCCGACGTGCCATGCAAATGTTTGTCGGCAAAAATGTGTGCGTTGAACGTTTTGAGATCCGGGTAGCCTTGCTTAATCGCAATGGCCAGCATCTGTTTCTCAATTTCGGCAACCTGCTTCAGCCCAAGCTCGTGCAGATCGTCCGGATTCGAATGCGTGGTGGTTTGTTCTTCGATCGCTTGCCGGTAGCTGGCTGGGCCGTCCGGCAATGACCAGATACCAAATTCAGTGCGGCCTTTGGGCGCGTAGTCGTCTTTCACAAATTTGGCGAACGCCGCAAAGGCGGGCAGAACCTTCGTGCCGGTAACATCGTTGATCTCTTTCGTGAGGCGCGCGCGATCGGCGGTCGCGATGCCTTCTGGAAAATTTCGGCAAGGCCCGGTGAAGGTACTTTGGGCCAGCGACTTCGCTGCCACTCCCGCCGCTTCTTCGGCCACTTTGTCGAGCAAATAACGCGGCGGTATCAGACCGTCGTGCATGCCTTGCCGCATATTGGCGATGGTTTGTTGGAAGAGCGCGGGCAACTTGCGCAGGCGGCTTAAATAGTTTTCGTAATCCAGCGCCGTCTTGAAAGGCATATCTGTGGCGAGACCGGCATAATCCTGCGGACCTGCCATTTGCGTGGCGGGCATCTCCCACCTCTTGAAGGGCGCGCCCGCAATCGACGTTTTCAAAGCGCGCACCATAAGGCTCTGATTCAGTCGATCGCCTTTCGAAAGCTGCGCCGGGTCGATTTGTTCAAGCGCGGCGAGCAGATGGCGGTTGTAGTCGAGCTCACGGGCAATGGCCTCGGGAGAGATGTCACTGAGGAGGGCGTTGTAACGGTTGTCGCCGATCGCCGTGGCGAGTTCAGGGTCGGTGCGCAACTGGTGCTGCCAGTCTTCGTCGAGCAGCGCAGTGAGTGTCTCGTGCGGAGTCGCGGCAGCGAGATAAACCAGCGTCAAAGAGAGCATTCCAACAAGTCGCAGCCAAGTCATAATGGAATTTTCCACGCTATCACGCTCTGCGTAGGGCGGTCCTCCTGGACTGCGCGGGACGTCCTCGTCCCGCTGCACGGGGGAACCAGCGCTGCGCGATCGACCGAGAAAAATACGCTACACTTTCAGGCAATGCTTCACCGTCAACTCGCGCAACGCAGAGCCCTCCCGCTTATCATCATCCTTGGCATGCCCCTGGCTTCCCAAACTTCGTCCGAATCGCCTGACAAATACCAATGGCTCGAAGATGTCTCCAGCGAACGTTCGTTGGCCTGGGTCAAGGCCCAAAACGAACGGTCCTTGAAAGTGTTAGAGAGCGACCCCCATTACAAACCCCTGGAAGCCGCCGCGCTCAAAGTGCTGGAATCCCCAGACCGGCTGCCCATGCCCGATTTAAATGACGGCGATGTTTACAACACTTGGCAGGACGCCAATCATGTGCGAGGCATTCTGCGGCGCACGTCCCTTGCCGATTACCTAACTCCAGAGCCGCATTGGCAGACAGTGCTCGACTACGACGCCCTCGCCAAACAAGACAACGAGAAATGGGTCCAGAAGGGACGCGCCTGCCTCTATCCGGGCAACAAGTTGTGCATGGTTTCCCTCTCCGCCGGAGGCGAGGATGCCGACAGTATGCGCGAGTTCGATCTGCAGTCCGGTAATTTTGTCGAGAACGGCTTTGTTCTACCTCGATCGAAACAAAACCTAGCGTGGGTAGACAAAGATACCCTCCTGGTGGCGCGCGACTGGGGCGCCGGTACCATAACCAAGTCCGGCTACCCGTTTGTGGTGAAGCGCTGGAAGCGCGGTCAGCCGCTTGCTGAAGCGAAAGAGGTCTACCGGGGTACCGAAAGCGACGTCAGTGCCGGTGCCTTTGTACTCAACGACAGCACAGGCCACCAGGCGACAATGGTCGCTCGCGCGGTGAATTTCTTTGAGACCGAGGTTTCGCTGCTGACGCCTGGCGGCGCGGAACGAATTGGCTTGCCCGGCAAGGCGGAGATCAATGGCTTGCTCCATGGCCAGATCGTCGTCACCCTCAATCAGGATTGGCAGCCGGAAGGTCAGCAGACAAACTTCGTTCAGGGCTCTATCGTCTCCTTGAATCTCAAGGATGTCGAAAAAGATCCGCTTCATCTGAAACCCACTGTCGTGTTCACTCCGACTGCCTTGGAGTTCGCCGAGAGCGTCGACACCACCAAGGATCGCCTTCTCGTGACAACTCTCGAGCATGTGCAAGGGCGCGCTTACAGCTACTCACTGGACGCGACCGGCGTTTGGGCACGGCGGAAATTCGATGTGCCCGACAACCTCGCCGTGTCCATTGAAAGCACTAACTGGTCCGACAACCAATTTTTCCTCTTGATTCAAGGATTTCTAACTCCCTCTTCGCTCTTACTGGGCGATGCCGCTGCCGGAACACTAAAGGAAGCAAAGACGCTGAAACCGCAGTTTGACGCGTCTAAAGATGTCGTCGAACAATGGGAAGCCGTGTCAAAGGACGGAACCAAAGTGCCGTACTTCGTCGTGCATCGCAAAGACATGAAATACGACGGCGCCAATCCGACGCTGCTGACAGCCTATGGCGGCTTCCAGGTTTCGATTACGCCTTCTTATTCATCACTCACCGGCAAGCTCTGGCTCGAGCGCGGCGGCGTCTTCGTCGTAGCCAACATTCGCGGCGGCGGCGAGTTTGGTCCCGCCTGGCATGACGCTGGACTTAAGACCCACCGGCAACGCATTTATGACGATTTCGCTGCCGTCGGCCATGATTTAGTGACGCGCCGCATCACCTCGCCCCGGCGTCTCGGCATTGAAGGCGGTTCAAACGGTGGTTTGCTGATGGGCGTCGAAATGACCCAGCATCCCGAAATGTGGCACGCGGTCGTCATCCAGATTCCCCTGCTTGACATGCTGCGCTTCGAGCAGATTGCCGCCGGCGCGTCCTGGGTCGGCGAATACGGCTCGGTCTCCGTGACCGACGAGCGCGCATTTCTCGCGTCCATTTCTCCCTATAATCAACTCAAACCGGATGTGAATTATCCCGAACCGCTGATTTTTACCACCACCAAAGACGATCGCGTCGGTCCCGTCCACGCGCGCAAGTTTGCGGCAAAAATGGCGGAGTTCAAGAAACCGTTTTTCTATGACGAGATTATCGAAGGAGGTCACGGCGCGGGAGCCGATTTAAAGGAGAAAGCCGCGACCGCTGCCGTGGAGTTTACTTACTTGACCAGAAAGCTCATGGACTGAGGTTCCTCGCTAAAGATGTGAGCCGAACCGTCCAGCTTCGTGAATAACATCCCGGCGATCAGTAATACGCACGCAACCATAATGACCGGCGCATTGTAAGTGCCCGTCGCCTGCACTAAGTAACCGGCCGCCACCGAACAGACAAAGCCGCCGATATTCCCCGCCGAATTCATCGCCCCTGTTACTGTGCCCGCCCGTTCGCCACCCATATTCATGGCGACTGCCCACACCGCCGGCACCATGAAATCGTTCACCCCCAGAGCCGCCGCCGAAACAATCACCAGCAGCGCTTTCTGGTGGATCTGGACCATCGCCAGCATTAAGCCGGCCGCTCCCAGCAAACTGGCCGTCCCAATCAAGCGGCCGGCAACACGAATCCCCCGCCGCGCCGCCAACCGGTCAAACACCGGCCCGCCAATCAGGTTGGCAACCGTTCCCAGAATGTAAGGAAGAGCCGAAAACACGCCCATTTCCTTTTCGCTGAAGTGCCCTGTCTTGACTAAGTAGAGCGGATACCACGAAAAATAAAACCACGGCCCCCACGCGTAGAAGAAATAGGTAACAACCAAAAGCTGCATCTGCTTGCTGCGAAACAATTGCTGCCAATTCGTCTTAGCGCGTTGCGCCACGCTAAACGCAGGCGGAATTTCGGCCAGCTCTTCATCCGTGATCCCCGGCTGTTCAGATGGCTTGTCCCGGTACCAGGCAAACCAGCAAGCCGCCCACACGGCGCCCACCACGCCCAACAACATGAAAGTGGTCCGCCAGCCCAGCCATCGTTGCAGCGGCACAACAATCAATGGGGCCAGTGCCCCACCCAACCGGCTCGCTCCCCAAATCATTCCTTGCGCCTTAGCGCGCGCAGTGGCCGGAAACCAGCGCGCCAAAGCAGCCGAGATATTCGGATACGCGCCGGCCTCACCCACGCCGAACAAAAAACGCGTCGCCAGCAAGCTGTAAAAGCCCGTAGCAAATCCCGTGAACGCGGTAAACGCCGTCCACCAAACCACCACCCGCGTCAGAATTCGGCGTGCCCCCAGCCGGTCCCCCATCTCTCCGGTTGGAACCTCGAACAGCGCATAAGAGAGAATAAACGCGCCCGTGATCCAACCCCAGTGCGCCGTATCGATACGCAGATCGGCTTCCATGCGGGCCGCCGCTACCGAAAGGCTAATCCGGTCGAGAAACGTGATAATAGCCAAGACAACCAGGAACGCTAGAACCTGCTGGCGCTTCTTCATTCTGCCCATTCGCTTTGCTGTGGCATCGGTTTATTCGCGAATGTTAGCAGACTCGCCGTCTATTCGGGCGGCTCCATGCTACAAACGGAACGTATGGACACCTTGCCCCCGAAACCCGGCCCAATGAACAGCCCGGCGGCCAGCAGGCGGGATTTCGCCAGTCTGTATCGGCGGGCCTTCGAAGAGTTCGGAGCGTCCACCTTGTGGAGCAGCGGGCCGGTGCCTGATCCCACCCCCGCCGACGCTCTGGCCATTACGCAGAGCCTTCGTGTAGAAGGGAATTTGAAGGCGCGGCGTTTAGCGGAAGAGATCGAGCAGGCGTGCCGTGCCGCTGTCTAAGATTCAGATCGACGTTCTCCGTCTTTTGGCCTCCCACCGCGACCCGGAAAGCTACGTCGCCGGAAGCACGCCGTTGAATCGCGATGCCCCACGCTATTCCGGCGATATCGATGTTTTCCGCGACCGGGAGGAGCGCGTCGCGCAAGCTGCGGAACAGGATACGGTTTTGCTGCGCCAGCATGACTACAAGCTGCGGTGGCTCCGGCGCGATCCTGCGATCTTTACCGTTCTGGTCGAGCGCTCCGGCGAGACGACGAAGCTCGAATGGGTCGCCGACAGCGATTTCCGCTTTTTCCCAACCATCCCAGATGATACTTTCGGCTATATCTTGCACCCGATTGACCTCGCCACGAACCAAGTGGCGGCCGCGTATGGGCGCCGGGAGCCGCGCGACGTTGCGGACCTTCTGACAATACATGACCGCATTCTGCCGCTCGACGCTGTTGTCTGGGCTTCAGCTGGCAAGGCCCTCGGCTTCACACCGGAGGGCATCGTTAACGAAATTCGCCGCATGTCTCGCTACACGGACGCGGATTTTCGGCGCATTGCCAGCGATCCGCCGCTTGATCCCGCCGCAGCGATGACGCGGCTTCGCGAAATCCTCAGTGAAGCCGAGGCGTTCATTGCGCGCATGCCCACCGATAAAATCGGCCTGCTGTTTCTAAAGGGCGGCCAAGCTGTTCAGCCCGATCCCGACCGCTTGCCCGAATATCAGACACACCCCGGCCGGAATCGCGGCCACTGGCCAACGAGTGTCGAAATTACGGCCGCAATGTTCGAGCCCTACCACAAAAAGCCGACTCCGTAATGCCGTGGCGAATTAAGCACTTTGATGAAAATTTTCCTCTACTTCATTGGTAAACCGCGCGATGCGCACGCAAACGCCATCGCCACCGAATTCATCAAGCGCTCTGCCCGCTACACACCCTGCGAAATGCGCGAAATTTGCGCCGCCCGCTTTGATCTCTTCGCTCGCCACCCAACTGCCCGCAAAATCTTTCTCGATCCCGCCGGCCGGCCGCTGGATTCTCCCGCCTTCATTCAGATCGTCGAGCATGCCGAACGGCGTGCCCAGGATCTGGTCTTCCTGCTCGGCGGTCACGACGGTTTACCTGCCGGTTGGAAGCCTCGCGCCGATCTGCTGCTTTCGCTCTCGGCCATGACATTCCCCCATGAACTCGCGCGCGCCATGCTTGCCGAGCAAATCTATCGCGCATTTACGACGTTACGGGGGCATCCCTATCCGCGCTGACGGGCGATCAGGGCGAGGACCGGCCACGTCGCAATCTCACGCCTATAGCCCTACCGACCACGTCTTTTGGGAAATTTGAGAGAATTTTTCGCGGCGTTGTTGAAACGCTCGGTACCAAATTGCAACTATTACGAGGATGGAGCTGTAGCGCGAAAAATGGTGCCCGGGACGGATGGCGCAACGTTTTGCGGAGGGCCGCCGCTCCGCCAGAGACTACCCCAATTACGCTATACTCTATACCAGTTTATTTTCCGGGGCCACTTCGGTGAGTCCTCGACTCGGAAACACGTCTTTTAAACAGTGCGGTGCGGGGTTTCTTGCCCGCTCCGGAGGCCCAGTTGGTTAGTAGATGCCATTATTCTCCGCGTGAGTGTAATGAGGGGGATATGCAGAGATCCGACGAGATTACTGCAATATTGCAGGCGATTCGTGCTGGAGACCGCACATCGGAGGACCAGTTGGTTGGTCTGGTTTACGCGGACTTGAGAAGTGTAGCGCGGCGCTATATGGCGAGGGAACAATCGGAGCATACGCTTCAACCGACCGCGCTTGTCAACGAAGTTTTCCTGCGCTTATTCCGGACAAAGCAGGCCGGTGACGAGCGGGTAGCGCCCGTCGATTGGCAGAATCGCGCACACTTTCTTGCGGTGGCCGCCCGCCAAATGCGCCGAATCCTAATCGACCATGCCAGGCAGAAACGCGCGGAAAAAAGAGGCTTCAGCCTCAAAACGTCTATCGAAGATATCGGTTTGGCTGCGGCACCCAGCCAGCCGTTTCACGACTTTGACACAATCAACCTGCTGCTCGATACTTTGAGCAAGAAAGATCCCGCAGCGGCCCAGGTCGTTGAACTCAAGTTTTTCGGCGGATTAACGGATCGCGAAGCCGCTGTGGTTATGGGAACGAGTGCCTCGCAAGTTCGCCGCCACTGGACCTTTGCGCGCGCGTGGCTGCGGCGGCGCTTACAGGATTCCAAAAATGTTGAATAGTTTTTCGCGGCTACGCCGCTGATCGAAATAGGAGGAACAGCAATGAGTAGAACTTTCAGAATCGTTTTCGCACTCCCACTGATTTGCATTAGCAATGGCATTCTCGCTCTCGGACAGTCCGCAACCGATACGGCGCCGGCGGCTAAGCCAAGCGCCACGCCCCATGCCGCGCAGGCGGCGCATCCGGCTGCCAAACCCGCGAGCAAGGTGGATGAGGTGATCAAACTCGTAAAGAGCGGAATGTCGGAGCAGTTCATTATCAAGAGCTTGCAGAACAACCCGAAGCCCGTCGCGCTATCGACCACCGACTTGGTGCGCTTGAAAGAGGCGGGGGTGTCGGAAGCGATTATCGGCGTCATGATGGATCCCAAGAGCACTCCGGCGGCGACTCCGGCCCCAACCCCCGCTGTCACGCCTGTCACAAACGTACCGCCACCCGCTCCCGTGGAACAGCCATCGCCCGCGGTTGCGCAAGCTCTGGCCAATGCGCAGAAGAAAAGAGTGGCCGTGTATCCGTTTGACTATTCGGCTGTTATGAACCAAGTGCAGGCGATTTTCAATACGCAAGCGAACATCGGCCAAGGCATCCGCGCCATGGCGCAAACCAGGCTGACGCAGGACGGCAAAGTGGTGGTGGTGGAGCGCGAGAAGATGGAAGCGATTTTAAAGGAGCAGGACAATGGAGTAGGCAACCGGGTGAAGCCCGGCAGTGCGCCCCGTATCGGCAAAATCTCCGGCGCTGACGCCATCCTCGCCGGCGATATCGTTGTGTTTGGCCGCGACGACAAAAAGAAGGGCGGCGGAGTTGGCGGATTTGGACAGCTTTGTACTTTTTGCGGTCTTGCGGGGGGCGCGCTTAAGGGCTTCAAGAAAGAAGAAAAAGCGGTGGTTGTGATCGATTACCGCCTCATTGACGCAGAGACCTCTGAGATCATTGCCACCGGAGAAGCGCGCGGTGAATCGAAGCGAACCAGCATGGACTGGGGCGCGTTCGCCGGCGGCTACAGGGGTGCCGGCGGCGGCTCGTTTGACATGACAAGCTCGAACTTTGCGGAAACCATCATTGGCGAGGCAACGAAAGACTGCGTCGATAAATTGATCGCGGGCTTTACCACCCAGGCCGAAGCCATGAAAAAGAGAGTGCGTGAGGTGGAAGCCTATGTCGCCGACGTTTCGGGCGCTTCCATGGTCATCAGCGCCGGTTCCGGCGATGGCGTGAATGCCGGAGAGACCTTCGAGATTTTCCGCGTTGATCGCGAAGTGAAGGACCCGGTCACCAAAGAAGTTCTCGACCGGGTGGTTACGAAGGTCGGTGAATGTAAAATCGCCAGCGTGCGCGACAAGATCGCTACCGGTTCCTATTCGGGCTCGCCCGCGACTGTTGGCATGGTGGCCAGGAAGAAGATATAGATCCCGGAGGACATACAAATGATGAAACGAATCGTGATTGTGGGAGCGGTTTGCGCCTGCCTGGGAATGGCCCAAGCCAAGAAAACGTTGTCCATTGAGGATTTCGATTATTCGACGGTAATGAGCGCTGTTCAGGCAATTTTTGGCACGCAGCAGAATATTGGCCAGGGCATTAACGCGATGATGACTAAACGCGTCGCCCAGGGTGGGCGCTTTAACGTTGTCGAGCGGCGGAAAGTAGCCGCGCTCACCAAAGAACAGGACTTTTCGGCGAGCAATCGAGTCAAGCAGGGCACTGGTCCGCGGGTCGGCCAGATCAAGGGCGCCCAACTCACTATGATGGGCGATATCGTCGTCTTTGGCCGCGACGACCGCAAAAAGAGCGGCGGCGTGGGTGTGTTCGTGCCTGGCGTCGGCGGCGGCGTAGTGGGCGGTTCCAAGAGCGACAACAAGGCTGTGGTAGTGCTGGATTACCGCATCGTGGACGTGGAGACTTCGGAAGTGGTCGCCACCGGCGAGGCGCGCGGCGAATCCAAGCGCACCAGTAAAGGCTTTGGCGCGGGGCTGCTGGCCGGTTGGGCGGGCGGCGGCGGTGGCTTCTTCGACATGTCAAGCTCGAATTTCGGCGAAACCATTATCGGCGAAGCCACCATGGACGCGGTAGACAAATTGGCTGCCCAGATCGCCACAGTCAATCTGTCGGGAGGGGCGGAAGATCGCACCTTAGATCTCGACGCCCGTGTAGCCGATGTTTCGGGCGACATGATCACGATTAACGCCGGCAGCGCCGCCGGGCTTCAACCTGGCCAGACGTTCACCATTTATCACAAGGGCAAAGAAATCAAAGATCCGTCTACCGGCGAAGTTCTCGATGTGCAGACGACACCCATCGGTAAAATTTCGATTACCGCCGTGCGCGAGCGCGTTGCTACCGGATCGTACACGGGTTCAGCTCCGCCGGTGGTTGGCGACGTTGTCCGCCCGTAATCGAAGGACCACTGCCATGCTTCTCATTCGCCTGGTTTTTATCGCCGCGCTGTTGGCGGGGATCATAACGGCCCAAGATAGATCCGTGAAAGATCCTGCCTTGGCCGACGCTGAACTCCACTTTCAATTGACGTCCACGCGAGCGGTGGCGAACCTCCGCTCGCTAGCCACTATTGAGGCGGCGCTCGAAGCGAGAGGCTTCACGCTTCATCCACGCATTGCCGCCTTGCGGCTGCGGATTGAGGCGGCGCTTGATAAAGCGGAGAGGGCCGTGGAAAAGAACGACGCCACTACGGTCGAGGAAGAGACGCACAAGGCCGATGGCTACTTGGAGCGCTTAGAAGCGCAGATAGGAGGGTGACGAAGATGTGCAATGGTTCTTTCGCGGCGGTGACCACGTTATGCGCAGCTCTGTATTTCGTCCCCGCCATGCCGGCGCAGGATGCAACCACTGGTCCGGCGGTGGAAGCCGCACAACCGAAGTGGAGGCAGGCGCTTCTGGCTCTGCCCAGGGAACCGCCCGCGAGCACAAGTCCGCAGGATGTCTACCGCGTGGAACGGAATCTCCGTTTGGCGCTCCCTTACCTCGCGGCGGCGCGGCTGGCCGATTACGAAGCGAATCGCGAATTGGTCCGGCGCGTAAGCATTTACTTGGCGGGCATACAGCTCTTGGCGCAAGATCGAGAGATGCGCCGTGCGCTCAGCAGGGCTCAGCGCACAATGGACCTGTTACCGTATTTACCCAGCACGACGCCTTTTCCTGAGGGTGCGCCGCTCCCCGCGCCCGGACCATCTGCCTATCAAGGGGCCGAAAGTAGACCGCCCTTTTCTCTCGCCGCGCCAGTGTTGCCGCCACTGAGTGGCGAGGCGAAGGCGAGCGCCGACAGTTTGTCTGCCCGCTACGAGGGAGCGGCAGCCCGCGCCTTGTCTGCCTGGCAGAGCGCAGAGCAACTCCGCCTTTCTCTGGCCTCCCAAGGTGCTGTTCTGAACACCCAAACCGCCGCCGATGTCGGCCGCCTGGAAATCTACTTCAATAACGCTTCTAAGGAACTCCTTGCCCAGAACTGGGCGGCCGCCCAAACCCAACTGGAGCGGGCCGAATACACCACCGAAAGAATCCTGAAAGTAGTGGGCCGGTAATGATGAGCGCCGCCCCCTCACCTTCGCGAACCCGTTTTTGCGCCCAATGCGGATCGCCTGTCACCGACACTTCCTCATTCTGTGAGCGCTGCGGGACGCCCATTGCACGCGATGCTGCGTCCAACTTCACGCAAGTCAGGGACCTCTTCTATCAGGCGCAATCCATAGAGCCGGCGAAGCTTGATGCCTGGTTGCAGCAGGCGTGCCGCGGCGACACCGCGCTCCAGAGCGAATTGCGAGGCATGTTGGCCGAGCAGAAATCCTCGCTTCCCGGTAGTTCATCCCCAATTCCCGGCAGCGGCATTCCCACCATGAGCGCGCCCGCCGGGCAGTTCTCACAAGAAGCCCGACCCCAATTCGTGGGGCCCTATCGTTTGCTGCGAGAGCTGGGCCATGGCGGTATGGGCATTGTGTACCTAGCCATGCGCGACGACGGCGCGTTCCGCAAAAATGTGGCCCTGAAACTTCTTCTTCGCGAAATGGCGAGCGCGGAGTTTGTGATGCGTTTCAAACAGGAGCGGCAGGTGCTCGCCGCCCTCGATCATTCCAACATCGCGCGCATCCTAGATGGCGGCGACGCCGCCGACGGCAAGCCCTACTATGTCATGGAGTATGTGGAGGGCATGCCCATCGATAAGTATTGTGACCACCACCGGCTCTCGTTGAGTGAGCGTATTCGCGTCTTTCAGCAAGTGTGCCACGCGGTCCATTATCTTCATCTCAACCTGATTCTTCATCGCGACTTGAAGCCTTCCAACGTACTGGTCAATTCCGAAGGTGTCGTGAAGCTACTCGATTTTGGTATCGCCAAAGTTGTCGGAGCCGCCATGGCTTCCGCCGAGCTGACCGGTGCGGACGGACGGCCCATGACGCCCGCCTACGCTAGCCCCGAGCAAATTGAAGGCGGCACGCTGCAAAAGACTTCAGACATCTATTCGCTCGGCGTGATACTGTACCGTCTGCTGACCGGCCGGATGCCGTACGAAGACATCGACGACAAAATCGCGAAGCTGGCGACGCGTCGCGATCCGCCGCCCCCTAGCGCAAATATCCGCGAGGATTTAAAGGCCGCCTCGGACAGCACCACGAAATTGCGCCGAGCTATGACAGGGGAGCTTGACAGCATCATTTTGATGACGCTGCGATACAACCCCAAGGACCGCTATCAATCCGCCGCGGAACTGGCCAACGATCTACAGCGCTTTCTCGATGGCGAGGCCGTGACCGCTTATCACAGCTCCGTCTTAGGGCGGTCGATAAGATTCATGCGCCGCAAGCGTACCGCGATCGCCGTCCTGGCCGGATTCCTGTTGCTGGGGGGTTTTGGAGCTTGGCAATGGGAACGCGTGCAGGCGCAGCGAACAGAGACATTGGCGCGCGAGAAACAACTGCAGGAATTGTTAGGCCGGCTGGAGAAGGCTCCGGAAACCGGAACCAGCGGGCCCAGCGAGACGGTAAATCCGCAAACCGTCGCCGATACCTGGCAGCATGTGCGCGAATTGAAGCAGGCATTTTCCAAGGAGTTCGTGGCTTTGGTCGCGCGCAATCCGCAGCCCTCGGCGGAACGCGATGCGCTGCTGGATCGCGGCGTGCGTTATCTGGATAAGGTCCGCGCCGTGGCCGCGGCGAACCCAAAACTCGGGATGGAAATCGCAGACAGCTACCGGCAGTTTGCTTTGCTGCAGCAAAACGCTCCACGCCTGGACGGCCAGAGTAAGGAATGGGAGCTAAGTAATTTTAAAAAGGGTGCGACGGTTCTTGCCGGTGTCTGTAGCGCGGATCCTGACAACGCGGCGGCTCGCCAGGAATTGGCAGTGTTGAACCAGCACATCCAGCAGTTGGGCGGTGCGGTGCAAGCCCTCGCGCCTCGCTCGGCACCTGTGTTGCCCGCAGCAGATCCGAACCCTCCGCTCGCCACCAACACCGCCGTAAAACGGACCACCCCCCCGGCATACCGGCCGCCGCCTGTCGCACCCCCGCCGGATACCCCCGTCCCCGAGGCTAAACCAACCATTTCCGACGAGGAGCGGGCGGATTTGCAGGACCGCATCGAGAGTGTTTCGGCAAAGATTGAGTCTGCGGAGCGAAATATTGCTCCCGTGCGCCAAAGCCTCGAACAGCGCGGGCAATCGTTAAGCGCCGATCTCGTATCGGCTATGAGCCTGATGCACTTGGACCTGGACCGCGCTAAACGCGACTTGGCCGCAGGCGACGCGGCGAAAGCGCGCGACAACTTGACGGCTGCCGACGGACTGGCCGCCAAAGTTTTGCGCAGCGTGGGGCGTTGAAACCAGCGCTCAATGCAAATAAAACAAGCTCAACCTCGGTACCCGCGCCCGCTCCAACACCGCTGTATCCAAATAACGCCGCTCCAACATCGCCAATTGCTCCGCCGTCATTTTCCCTCGATACGGGCTCAACTCTCTGTCCAGCGACTCCCGCATCGCGTACAAATCTTCCTCCGATTGGCCAGCCCGTAGTATGGCTACAATCTTGTCTTCGAGCGCCGTCAATCTCCTCTCCAGATCTTCCAGCTGTTGCATCCGCTGCTCGGCATTCGCCGCAAGCGTCTCAAGTGTCGCGCTGACCTCGCGCAGCGCACTACCACCGTTCGCTCGCAGCGCCGCCGCCGCGCGCGTCAAATGCCCGCGCAAATCGTCCACGCTAAACGGTGCTTCACCCTGCCCACGCGTCGTCTTGCCCGGTGCGCGTTGCGCCTCTTCCATTACGGCCTGCGCGCAATACGCCAGCGAATTCACATTCCGCCGCTTATTCTTCCGGCTCCGCCATTTCTCAAAGGCTCCGTCAATGCCTTTGAGCACCGCCTCAAGCGGTACGCCCGCGTTCTTCCAGCTTTCAATCAGCGCCCAATCGAGCGGCGACAGCAGAAACAATCCGGTCCCACGCGCTCTTTGGAAATGTTCTTCAATCTCGGTGAAGTAGTTGAAGTAGTTGCTCGGCCAGTCAATCTCGGGAGATTCGCTCTGGTTCATTTCTTTTTTGGGGCGCTTACGCTTCCGGCTCGGATTGGGAATTGTTTCAATTCGCCGGCCGCACTCCGCCGGCAGCCAGCCGCTGCGTTTGCCCGTCGTCGAAGCGTATCAGCAAAAAGCCGTTTTCATCCAAGCCGCTGGTCGTGCCTTGCGCACCGCTCTCTTCCACAATCACCCGCCTGTTCCGCGCATAGCTCGACGCTGCCGAAAACGCCCGCAAAATCTCAGCCACCCCTTCGCGGTCCAATCTCTCGCAGAGGATATCGACCGATTGCAATAACTCTACAATCGTTTGCTCTCGTGATTGCGGCCGTCCATTCGATTCCATCCTCAAAGAAGTCGCGGGCGTACGCAGATCGTTGGGAAATCCCAGTTGATTCACATTGATCCCAATGCCCGCGATCACGCACTCGCCAATCAAATGTGTGAGAATGCCCGCCACTTTTCGCTCTCGAATCAAAACATCGTTCGGCCAGCGCAAATCGCACAGCAAATTCGTTGTTTTTTGAATCGCATCCGCCGTAGCCAAACCAACCAGCAAGCTGGCCACCGGCACGCTAGCCGGTGGTACCTTCAACCGCAACACGATTGAGCAGTAAATCCCCGCAGCCGCCGGCGAATGCCATGTGCGGCCCAATCGCCCCACCCCCGCCGTCTGCTCTTCCGCCAAAACAACCGTTCCATGCGGCGCGCCCAACTCCGCAAGATTGGCCGCCTCTGTCATGGTTGACCCAACGCTCTCAAAAAAGTGAATCTGATTCGCCGCCCGCTGCGACGTGATCCGATCGATATCTAATCTCACTGCTAGTCCAGGTTCTCCAGCAGCTTTTTGTTCTTCGCCAATTGCTCTTCATAGTCCGCCCGTTTTGCCCGCAACGCCGTCACCACTTTTTCCGGCGCCCTGCTCAGAAACGTCTCATCGCTCAACTGCCGGTTCGAATTTTCAATCAGGCGTTCATAAGATTCAATCTCTTTCAAGATCCGCGCGCGCGCGTCGCCGCTCGCTGAACCATTTTGCGCGGCCGGCGGAGGTGCGGCATGTAGTTGCAAATCGAATTCCGCTGTCGATCGAATCAACCCTTGATGCTCGCCAATTTTCCCCGTGCGCTGTTCCAACCCCAGCTTCGTCAGCGTTCCGATCACTGCCAAATCCGTTTCCGCAAACTCGGCCGTATGTAAGTGCAGCGTGGCTTTGATCGTCGCTTTCGGATCAAGCTTGTTGTCGGCCCGTAACTCGCGCGCAGCCTTCACCACTTCCTGCAGCAATTCAAACGTCCGCGCGCGCGCTCCGCCACCGACTGCCAAACCAATCGCCGGATACGCCGCCAGCGAAATCGATTTCGCCTGCCCGTGAATCAGCCGCTGCCACAATTCTTCCGTCAAAAACGGCATCAGCGGATGCAGCAGCCTCAACGCGCTTTCGTACACCGTCAGCGTCGCCTGCCAATGCGCATCCACTCCCGAATTTTCGCGAAAGCGCAGCTTCTTCACTTCCAAATACCAATCGCAAAACTCACGCCACCAGAAATCCCACAGCGTTTGCGCGGCTTCGTGATACCGGTGAAGTTCCAGTGCCCGGTTCGCGGTCTCAGTTGCATACCCCAGCCGTTCAAAAATCCAGGCGTCTTCAATCGCATCCGAATCAACAGCCCCGCCCGGCGTCCACCCCGTAACTCCCGACCGCTCCATATTCATGAACAGCAGCCGCGACGCATTCCATAACTTGTTGGCAAACCCACGGCCGGAATCCATGCGGTCTTCTTTCAGCGCAATATCGTTCCCCGCCGCCGCCGAAAGCAGCAGCGCAATACGCACCGCATCCGTGCCGTACTTGTCCATGATCACCAGCGGGTCGATTACATTGCCCTTGGTTTTCGACATCTTCTGCTTATCCGCGTCGCGCACCAAACCGTGGATATGCACCTCCCGGAAAGGCACTTCACCCGTCAGTTCAATACCCAGCATAATCATGCGCGACACCCAGAAGAACAAAATGTCGAAACCCGTGATCATCAACGACGTCGGATAAAACGCCTGCAAATCTTCCGTCTTGTCCGGCCAGCCCAGCGTTGAAAACGGCCACAAGCCCGAACTGAACCAGGTGTCCAGCACATCGGGATCTTGCTCTACTTCCGTTGAACCGCACTTGGGGCACGTGGCCGGCTCTTCTAACGCCACCGTCATCTCGCCGCAAGGCTTGCAATACCAAGCCGGAATGCGATGCCCCCACCACAACTGCCGCGAAATACACCAATCGCGAATATTCTCCATCCATTGGAAGAACAACACTTCGCGGTCGTCCGGCACAAAGCGGATGCGCCCGCTCCTCACCGCTTCCATCGCCTTCTCCGCCAGCGGCTTCATGTGCACAAACCACTGGGTGGATACCAGCGGCTCAATCACCGTCTTCGAACGTTCACACTTGCTTAGATTGACGGTATATTTTTCGGTCTTCACCAACTCGCCCGATTCTTCGAGCGCCATCACAATGCGCTTGCGTGCTTCATCGCGATTCAGCCCCGCATACGGCCCCGCTGCCGCTGTCATGCGCGCATCCTCGCCAATCACCTTGATCGCCGGCAGCTTCAAGCGCTTGGCCGCTTCGAAATCGTTCGGATCGTGCGCCGGGGTCACTTTCACCACGCCGGTACCAAATTTCGGATCCACCATCTTGTCCGCCAAAATGGGTATCTCGCGATTCATGATGGGTAAGATGGCGGTTTTGCCTAAGAGATGTTGATAGCGCGCATCGTCGGGATGCACCACCAATGCGGTATCGCCCAACATGGTCTCCGGCCGCGTCGTTGCGACCGTCAGCGTCTCTTCGCTGCCTGCCACCCAATAACGGATGTGCCAAAGGCTTCCTTCAACCGCTTCGTGGATGGTCTCCAGGTCCGAGATCGCTGTTTGGCAACTCGGGCACCAGTTGACCATGTATTCGCCGCGGTACATCAGGCCTTTGTTCCACAAATGGACGAAGTTTTCGCGCACCGCGCGCGACAATCCCGCATCCAAAGTAAAGCGTTCGCGCGACCAATCGACGCTCGCGCCTTCCCGCCGAATCTGTGCCTTGATGAGCCCGCCATACTGCTCTTTCCACTGCCAGACCCGCTGTTCGAAGGCTTCGCGCCCCATGCCGCGCCGCGTCAACCCTTCTGTTTTGAGTTGCCGCTCCACTACCATCTGCGTGGAAATGCCGGCATGGTCGGTCCCCGGCAGCCATAGCGTTTCCTCGCCGCGCATCCGGTGCCACCGCACCGCCACATCCATCATGGTGTGCTCAAACATGTGCCCAATATGTAGCGAACCGGTGACATTCGGCGGCGGAATGACAATGGAAAACATCCGCCCTGCGAGCGCTTTTTTCGCATCCGCATGGTAGATGCCGGACTCAATCCACCACTCCGCCCAATGCGGCTCAAACCGCTGCGGCTCATATACTTTCTCTAATTGCATGGGAAGTTTCAGCGTATCACCCGCTCGCGCTGCGCGAGTCACGGCTTATCTCGGCATGAAATGGCCTTGGGACCGAGGTTTGGCCGGATGCTCAGTTGCGTTCGCCCCACTGAGAAGGTTATGGCCCTATTTGCGAACGAGCGGGCTTTCCAGCCGATCGATTCGTTCGTCAACTCGCTTAAATTCGGATTTCATCAGGTCTTTGAGGTCGTCGAAGCGTTTGCCCATATCGTCGAAGCGCTTTTCGAAGGAGCTTCTCATGTCGTCAAAGCGCTTATCCATGGAACTTTTCAAGTCGTCAAAGCGCTTATCGAAGGAGGCTCTGAGGTCGGTCATACGCGTGTTCTGGCAGAAGAGGCCGATTATGACGGTGAAGCTAACCAAAAGCGCCGGTCCCCATTGGCTCAGGATAGTGTTGGCGACTTGCATTGGTTTGGACGTTTCTTCATTCTCTCACGGGACGCGGACAATATTCTTGGGTCATGCACGGAACGGTGTGCGACACAGAAGTGATGCATTCAATGGGGCACTGGCCAAACGATGGGAATACGCAGCTGAAGCCGGGACTGTTTTAGCGGAATGCCCGCCGCCTACTCATACCTCAACGACTCCACCGGATCCAACCGTGACGCCTTCACCGCCGGATACACCCCAAAAAACACCCCGATCAACACCGACACCGTAAACGCCACCAGCACCGCAACGGGCGGCACCACCGTATGCAGCGCCGGAACCAACGCGCTCACTAACAGCGTCATCAAAATCGCAAACACCACGCCCAGCAATCCGCCTGTGCCCGAAAGCGTCATCGCTTCAATCAAGAACTGCGTCACAATATCTCCGCGCTTCGC
>Ga0302324_100006122_pt1 | contig 26057 bp, 36 predicted proteins | sample Palsa_T0_1_FD_201949 | JGI IMG/M metagenome (GOLD analysis project Ga0302324, IMG submission 201949) | Peat permafrost microbial communities from Stordalen Mire near Abisko, Sweden - Palsa_T0_1 | ecosystem: Environmental > Terrestrial > Soil > Palsa > Peat permafrost | place: Sweden: Abisko... | reverse complement strand
GGGCGCGGGAACCATTTCGGAAATTGTCAAGTAGCAGAAAGACAGCTGACAGCAGACAGCTGACAGCGGACAGCAAGAGCTTGAGACTGACAGCTGTCCGCTGTTGGCTGTGAGCTGAAGGGGCAGGCATGGTAGGACAGAGAATTCGCATCCGGTTGAAGGCATACGACTATCGCGTGCTGGACACCTCGACCGGCGAGATTGTGGAGACGGCCAAGCGCACCGGGGCAACGGTGGCCGGGCCCATCCCATTGCCGACGATCAAGAACAAGTACTGCGTGCTGCGCTCGCCCCATGTCGACAAGAAGTCGCGCGAGGCGTTCGAGATCCGCACGCACAAGCGGCTGATCGACATTCTCGAGCCGACGCAGCAGACGGTGGACGCGCTGATGAAGCTCGACCTGCCGGCAGGCGTCGATGTCGAGATCAAGGCGTTTGAGAAATAGCTGACAGCGAACAGCTGACAGCAGACAGTGAAGAACTGAGCCGAACAACTGGCAGCCGTTTGCTGTCAGCTGTCAGCTCGCAAAGGATTCCGGCAGTGCGATGACATTCAACATCGCATGATGAGGCGAGGAAAGACATGGCAGTTACAGGCATTCTGGGAAAAAAGATCGGCATGACGCAGGTCTTCGACGAAAAGGGCGACGTGCACCCCATCACGGTGCTGCAGGCGGGTCCCTGCGTGATTACGCAGCTGAAGACGCTGGCGCGCGATGGATACGATGCGGCGCAGATCGGCCTGGTCGAGTTCGTCAAAAACAAGAACGTGACCAAGCCGCAGGCCGGGCACTTTGCCAAGGCCGAGGCCCCGCCGGTCAGGGTGATCCGCGAAGTGGGCGTGGTTGCCGAGGCCGAGGGCACGGAGAACACCAAGGCGGGCGACCGCGTGCTGGTCGACATCTTCTCGGACGCGAAGTTTGTGGACGTGATTGGCACCTCGAAGGGCCGGGGGTTTGCCGGCGTGGTGCGCAGGCACGGCTTTGCCGGCGGACCCAAGTCGCACGGGCACATGTTTCAAGTGCAGGGCTCGATCGGCGCCTCCAGCTTTCCGTCGCGCGTGTTCCCAGGGCAGCGCATGCCGGGGCACATGGGCGCGGAACAGGTGACTGTCCGCAACCTGCGCATTCGCGGCATCGACCTCGACGAGAACCTGCTGATGGTCGAGGGCGCGGTGCCCGGATCGCGCGAAGGCTACGTGCTGATCTCGAAAGCCAAGACTCCGCCGCGCGAGCGCCGCGGATTTGCCGGCTCCGGAACGGTTGACCCGCTGAAGGCTTCGAAGAAGGCGACGGCGAAGCGCAAGTAACCAGCTATCAGCTCTCAGCTCTCAGCATTCAGTTTTTTCGCGGGGGAGTGAGGCTGAGCGGATTTGGGATGAAAGGGCTGAAAGCTGACGGCTGATCGCTGACAGCTCTTAGGAAGAAGACGATGGCACAAGTGGATGTAGTGAATCTGAATGGCGAGAAGGTGGGCTCGATCGACTTGGCGGACGCGTTGTTTGCGGCCGACCAGGTCAACGAGGGCCTGCTCTGGGAGGCGGTGAAGCACTACCGCGCCTCGCTGCGCCAGGGCACCGCCAAGACCAAGAGCCGCACCGAAGTGGCCGGCTCGGGCAAGAAGCTGTGGAAGCAGAAAGGCACGGGCCGCGCGCGTATCGGCTCGGTGCGCTCTGCTCTCTGGCGTCACGGCTACACCGTGCACGGGCCGCAGCCGCGCAGCTACGACTACGCCTTCCCGCGCAAGAAGTTGCTGGGCGCGCTACGCTCGGCCGTGGCTTCCAAGCTGGCCGACGGGACTTTGACCATTGTGGACTCGCTCGAACTCAAGGAGCCCAAGACCAAGCTCTATCGCGCCGCATTGAACAGGCTGGGCGTGACGCGAACGGTGCTGGTGGTCGAGAACTCGAAGACGCTGACGCAGAATTTTCTGCTGGGCGCGCGCAATCTCGAGGGCGTTGAAGTGGTGCTGAACAACGAGGTGCATCCCTACGATCTCTTGCGCCATGAGCGGGCCATATTTTCCCGCGCGGCGCTCGAGCAACTCGTCGAAATGCTGACCCGCAACGCGTCGAAGAGACTGCAGACGGAGGCCGCGTAATGGCTACTCTCTATAACGTGATTCGCCGCCCGCTGATTACCGAAAAGGGCCTGGCCGTGAAAGAGACCGAGGGCACGCTGGTGTTCGACGTGGCGCCGAACGCGACCAAGACCGCGGTCAAGCAGGCAGTGGAAGCGCTGTTCAAAGTGAAGGTGGCAGGAGTGCGCACCGCCAACGTGGTCGGCAAGGAACGCCGCCGCGGCAAGTACGCGGGCTTCCGGCCGGACTGGAAGAAGGCTTATGTGCGCCTGAGGGCGGGCGAAAAGCTGCCCGAGTATGTGAGCAACCTGTAAGGCAGCGGACAGCTGTTAGCTGACAGCTGACAGTACGGGCCCAAGGGTGGGATTTGAAGCAAGCAGTGGATGCAAGCAGGGTGAACCGATAGCTGACGGCTGAAAGCTGATAGCTGGTTTGCCAAGGACAAAGACGATGCCGATCAAGACCTACAGACCGATAACGCCGACGCTCAGGTTTCAGACCACGCTGGTCAACGACGACCTGACGACGAACAAGCCGCACAAGCCCCTCTTGGCCGTGCGCAAGCGCACCGGCGGCCGCCGCAACTCGGGCGATCTGACCATCCGCCATCACGGCGGCGGGCACAAGCAGATGCTGCGCCTGATCGATTTCAAGCGCGAGAAGTACGGCGTGCCGGGGCGCGTGGCGACCATCGAATACGATCCCAACCGCTCCGCGAGGATCGCACTGGTGCACTACGCCGACGGCGAGAAGCGCTACATCCTGCAGCCGGTGGGGCTGAAGGTCGGCGCCACAGTGAGCTCCGGCCCCGACGCCGACATCCTGGTAGGCAACGCGCTGCCCTTGAAGAACATTCCTTCGGGCACCACGGTGCATGCCATCGAGCTTCGTCCCGGCAAGGGCGCGCAGATGGCCCGCTCGGCCGGAACGCAGGCTCAGCTGGTGGCCAAGGAAGGCGACTACGCGCTGCTCAAGCTGCCCTCGGGCGAGACCCGCAAGGTGCTGGCCGAATGCATGGCGACCATCGGGCAGGTGGGCAATACGGATCACGAGAATGTGGCCATCGGCAAGGCCGGCCGCAATCGCTGGAAGGGCATTCGCCCCACCAACCGCGGCGTGGCCATGAACCCGGTGGATCACCCGCACGGCGGCGGCGAGGGGAAGACCTCGGGCGGACGCCATCCGGTGACGCCGTGGGGCCAGCCGACGCGCGGCTACAAGACGCGCAACAACAAGCGGACCGACGCGTTCATCGTCAGCCGCAAGCAGAAGTAGCAGCGAACAGCAGACAGCTGACAGTAGTAGGCGACGTTTCGCAGGGATGAAAGCTGGCGGCTGTTAGCTGTCGGCTGGGAGCTGATTTTATGGCACGTTCGACAAAAAAAGGGCCGTTTGTGGATGCGCACCTCACCGTGAAGGTGGAGTTGCTGAACCAGGCCAACGACAAGAAGGTGGTCAAGACCTGGTCGCGGCGTTCGACCATCTTTCCCGAGTTTGTGGGCCACACCATCGCCGTGCACAACGGCAAGAAGTTCATCCCGGTATATGTGACCGAGAACATGGTGGGGCACAAGCTGGGCGAGTTCTCGCCCACGCGCACGTTCAAGGGCCACACGGGCGGCAGCAGCAAGTCCGCCGAAACTTCGGCCAAGCCGCGGTAGGGCAGCATACAGCTGACAGCAAACAGCTGACAGCTGGCCAAAGATTGAGGTAGAGAACAATGGCAGCAGCAGTCGAGACAAGGGAATACAGGGCCGAGGCCAGGTTTCAGCGCGTGTCGCCGCAAAAGGCGCGGCTGGTGCTGGATCTGATCAAGGGCCGCGGGGTTGAGGAGGCGCTGACCATCGCCCACTTCACCAAGAAGCGGATTGCTCCGGTGATTCACAAGCTGTTGACCTCGGCAGTGGACAACGCGCGCTACGTGTCGGGCGAGCAGGGGCACGACCTCGACGTGGACAATCTCTACGTCAAGCTGGCTCTCGCCAACGAAGGGCCGCGCATGAAGCGCATCCGTCCTGCGCCCATGGGCCGCGCGTTCCGGTATCAGCGGCGGCTCGCGCATCTGATCGTGGCCGTGGCGGAACGCGACAACGGCGCGGGCCTGGTGACACGCGTGGAAGAACCGGCTGCGAAGTCGGCGAAGAAGTCTGCGGCGAAGAAGACGGCCGGCAAGGCGCCGGCAAAGAAAAAGAGCAAGGCTTAGGCGAAACGCGGGTCCTTCGCTGCGCTCAGGATGACAGAGTCTGGGGTGGCGCGAAACATGTTTGGGACGCCGTTCAGGATGACAGGTTTTTGTGGTTGGGGCAGCGTGTCGGCCCCGTGGCAACAAGAGGATTGAGGAAAAGCACATGGGACAGAAAGTCCATCCTTACGGATTCCGGCTGGGAATCAACAAGCCGTGGCGCTCGCGCTGGTTCAGTGAGCGCGACTATGACAAGCTCCTGGTCGAGGACGTGAAGCTCAAGGCTGAGCTGCGCGAGAAGCTCAAGGCCGCCGGCGTGAGCTCGGTCGAGATCGAGCGTCCGGGCAACAAGCTGCGCTTCCTGATCCGCACCGCGCGTCCGGGCATCGTGATCGGCCGCAAGGGCGCGGAGATCGAGAAGCTCAAGATCGAGCTCGGCAAGCGCACCAGCCGCGACGTGTTCATCGACATCATCGAGGTGAACAAGCCGGAGCTGGATGCGCAGCTGGTCTCGGAGAACATCGCGCTGCAGCTGGAAAAGCGCGTCAGCTTCCGCCGGGCCATGCGCAAGAGCGTGGATTCGGCGCTGCGTTTCGGCTGCAAGGGCATCAAGGTGCGCGTGTCGGGCCGGCTCAATGGCAACGAAATCGCACGCTCGGAGTGGTATCTGCAGGGCCGGTTGCCGCTGCACACGCTGCGCGCCGACATCGATTACGGGTTTACCGAGGCGCATACGACCTATGGCGTGATCGGCGTCAAGACGTGGATCTATCGCGGCGACATCTACGAGCAGAAGCGCCGCCAGACGCCCGCGGTCGGGACGTCGGTGTTCTAAAGCAGCGAACAGCGGACAGCTGACAGCTGCCAGTAAAGGCCCGGGTTTGAGGTAACTGAAAGCTGTCAGCTGTGAGCTGTTAGCTGCTTTTCGAGGATTTTCGTTATGTTGATGCCAAAGAAGGTGAAGTTTCGCAAGCAGCAGAAGGGCAAGCGCCGCGGCAAGGCGTGGCGCGGCTCCTCGCTCTCGTTCGGCGAATACGGGCTGAAGGTCATGGAGTGCGGCTACATCACCGACCGGCAGATCGAGGCCAGCCGTATTGCCATGACGCGGTTCATCAAGCGCGGCGGCAAGATCTGGCTGCGCCTGTTCCCGGACAAGCCCATCACCAAGAAGCCGGCCGAAGTAAGAATGGGCTCGGGCAAGGGCGCTCTGGACCACTGGGTCGCAGTCGTCAGGCCGGGCAAGATCCTCTTCGAGATGGAGGGGGTGCCGGTGGAGATGGCTGAGGAAGCAATGCGGCTGGCGTCGAACAAGCTTCCCTTGCGCACCAAGTTTGTGATGCGGCCAGGGGCGGTGCGGGTTGAGGCGGCGGCGAAGAAGTAGGCGAGCTGTTGGCTCTCAGCTTTTAGCTCGGAGCAGCTTGGGCGAACATAGGTGTTCCGCGGGCGACTGACAGCAGGTTGGGTTGAACAAGTGAACGGCTAAGAGCTAAAGGCTGAGGGCCAGCAGCTTGTCGGAGAGAATTCAAATGGAACTCGGAAAAATTCGCAGTTTGGGCGACGAGGAACTGGCGCGGCAGGAGAAGACTACGGCCGAGCAGCTGTTTCGGCTTCGCTTTCAGGTCTCGCTGGGGCAGAACGACGGAGTGAAGAAGCTCCGCCAGCTGCGCAAGGAGATCGCACAGATCAAGACCGTGGCGCGTGAGCGCTCACTTGGCATCCGGGGCGCAAGCACGGATGCTGAAGTCACCACCGCGAAGGGAGCCCGCTAATGCCGGCAACAGAATCAGCAGTGCAGGCGCCGGCCACCTCGGGCGCGCGGCGCAATGAGAAGGTTGGCAACGTGGTTTCGACCAAGATGCAGAAGACCATCGTGGTCGAGGTCGAGATGCGCAAGGCGCATGCCAAGTACAAGCGCATCGTGCGCTCGACCAAGAAGTTCTATGCCCACGACGAGCAGAGCTCGGCGCGCATGGGCGACGTGGTGCGCATCCGCGAGACGCGTCCGCTGAGCAAGCTGAAGCGGTGGTCGCTTGAAGAGATTGTCCGGCGCTCGTCGCTGGGCCAGATCGAAGACGCGACCCAGCAGACGGCCAACAAGGCGGCCAACGCGGCGGCGCTGGCGGCATCCAATGCCGCGGCCACGGCGGCGGCTGAAAAGAAGGCAAACAAGGCTGCCATCTAAGGCTGGCGTCGAGGAGAAGAATCCATGGCAGTGCAAATGAGAACGATGCTGGCGGTGGCCGACAACTCCGGCGCCCGCAAGCTGCAAGTGATCCTTCCCTTGGGCGGCGGCCTGGGCAAGAAGGCCGGTCTGGGCGACATCGTGACCGCGGCGGTAAAGGAAGCCTCGCCCGACGGCACCATCAAGAAGGGCAAGGTGGTGAAGGCGGTCATTGTGCGCACGCGCAAGGAGTATCGCCGGCGCGACGGCACCTATATCCGCTTCGACGAGAACGCGGCGGTGGTGATCGACGATGCGCATGAGCCGGTGGGTACGCGCGTCTTCGGCCCGGTAGCCCGCGAGCTGCGTGAGAAGAAGTTCTTGAAGATTGTGTCCTTGGCTCCAGAGGTTGTGTAGGCAGTTCGGAGGAAAGTGTGGCGGAAAAGCTTGATCAGACCCTGCGGGAAATGGGCGACCACCTCGGATTCCTAGGTTATGAATCGGAGGTGAAGGAGGGAAAGGTCCATCCTTATCTCTATCTGCGTCACCTACGCAATCCGAATTTGATAATGGACTTGTTCGGTGGCGCGGTTAAGTGCACAGCATACTTCAAGCTCTCAGTGGAAGGGTTATCGAAGCCCCCGGAGCTCTTGAGCTTGCTAGCTGAGCTGAACCAAAGGGCGAACGCCGTGAAATTCTATACGGACGAGGACAGTTTTGTGCTCGAACTTGTGCTTCCTCATGAGTACTCCAAGACTTCTTTTGGGTCTTATTGGTCTCTGGTGGAGTCAGATTTTCGGTTGATAGCGGACGGGCGCATTGCGCCATTCTTGGAGTAGTTGGGAGCAGAACATGCCGAGTTTGAATATTCATCGCAACGATACGGTCAAGGTGCTCTCGGGCACCGATCGCGGCAAGCAGGGCCGTGTGCTGCGCGTGTTTCCCGACAAGGGCACGGTCCTGGTCGAGCATGTGCGCATCGTCAAGAAGACGGTCTCAAGCAAGCAGGGTCAGCGCACCAAGGGCGGCATCGCGGAGCAGGAGTCGCCCATCGATGTGTCCAACGTGATGCTGGTCTGCCCCAACTGCGGCCCGGTGCGCGTGGGCTACAAGGTTGAGGGCGACACCAAGACGCGCGTCTGCAAGAAGTGCGGGCAGACGCTGGCGACGAAGAAGTAACCACAGCTGACAGCAGACTGCGAACAGCTGACAGTTGATTCCGCGGCGGTACACGGGCTGCATCGGCAATGGCCCACTCCGAACAACGGAAGAGAGAGAGCAAACGACATGGCAGCACGGTTGAAAGAGCGGTATCACAAGGAGATCAAGCAGGCGCTCAAGAAAGAGCTCGGGCTTGACAACATGATGGCGGTGCCGGCCCTGAAAAAGGTCGTCATCAACATGGGCCTGGGCGAGGCCACGCAGAACACCAAGCTGCTCGATCCGCTGGTGCACGACCTGACCACCATCGCCGGGCAGAAGCCGGTGACCACCAAGGCCAAGAAGTCGATTGCGGCATTCAAGGTGAGGGCGGGCATGTCGATCGGCGCCATGGTGACGCTGCGGTCCGATAAGGCCTACGAGTTTCTCGACCGGTTGATTTCGACGGCGTTGCCCAGGGTGCGTGACTTCCGCGGCGTGTCGACGAAGAGTTTTGACGGGCGCGGCAACTACACGCTCGGATTGCGCGATCAGCTGATCTTCCCGGAGATCGATTACTCCAAGGTGGAAAAGCTGAAGGGCATGAACATCACCATCGTGACCACGGCCAGGGACGACAACTCGGCGCGGGCGCTGTTGAAGCACTTTGGCATGCCGTTCCGGGCGGGAGCGTAAAGCAGCTATCAGCTATCAGCTTTCAGCGGTCAGTTTGATCGAGGCGCAGCGGGCAGCAGAGGCAAAACGAACTTGAGTTTGTTCCGTGAGCGTGCTTTGACGCCGGCAGGGAACAAACTAAAAGCTGGCAGCTGAGAGCTGACAGCTGGCGTTGAAGAGGAAAAATGGCAACCACTGCAAAACGGGTAAAGGACGCGCGGAAGCCGAAGTTCAGCTGCCGCAAGCACAATCGGTGCCAGCTGTGTGGCCGGCCGCGCGGGTTTCTGCGCAAGTTCGGCGTGTGCCGCTTGTGTTTCCGGTCGCTGGCGCTCAAGGGCGAGATTCCCGGCGTCGTCAAGTCGAGCTGGTAGCAAGGCAGTTGTCAGCGATCAGTTGTCAGTGGTCAGTTTGTTCGTGCTAAGGCCGGCAATCGTGACTGGGGCCGAAGGATGCGGCGAGACTGAGAACTGACAACCGACAACTGACAGCTGACAACTGTAGTAAGCATTCCCGCTGGTTTCCGCAAATCGCGGACGAACGGGGAATGAAGGAGAAGGAATGAGTCTGACCGACCCAGTAGCGGATTTTCTGGCACGCATCCGGAATGCGATCCGGGCGCGCCATCAGAAGCTTGACGTACCGGCTTCGAAGCTCAAGACCGAGATCGCCCGCATCCTCAAGGAGGAGGGCTACATCTCGAACTACAAGACCCAGGAAGAAGAGGGGCGGCAGGTGCTGCGCGTGTACCTCAAATACGGCGGCACGGAAGCCGCCATCCGCGATCTGGCGCGCATCTCGCGTCCCGGCTGCCGCGTCTACATCGGCCGCGACGAAATCAAGCGCGTGCAGGGCGGTCTGGGCATCTCCATTCTCACCACGCCCAAGGGCGTGATGACAGGCCGCCAGGCGCGCCGCGAAGGCGTGGGCGGCGAGCTGCTGTGCGAAGTGTGGTAACGACAGCGCACAGCAGACAGCGGACAGTCAAAAAGCCCGCGTCGACTGTTTGCTGATCGCTGACAGCTGTTTGCTGGACCAGGCTGCAGTGGAACGTGGGACGATCGAAGCGACTGAGTTTCCTGATAGCTGTTTGCTGTCAGCTGTACGCTGTCCTCGGGACTCGCAAGCCAATAAAGGATTCAATCGATGTCGCGTATTGGAAAGAAGCCGATCCCGCTGCCCGCGGGCGTGAAGTATAAGGTCGAGGGCAACACCGTGCTGGTCGAGGGGCCCAAGGGTAAGGTGTCGGCGCTGATCGCCGATGGCATTACGCTTGAGACCAAGGGCGCAGAACTGATTGTGAACCGCGATTCCGACAAGCACGCCGCGGTGCATGGGCTGACCCGCGCGCTGGTGTTTAACGCGGTGCACGGCGTGACGACCGGCTGGAAGAGGGAACTGGACATTGTGGGCATCGGCTACCGCGCCGAGCTCAAGGGCAAGGGCACGGTGGTCTTCACGCTGGGCTATTCGCACCCCATTGAGGTGCCGCTGCCCTCGGGCATTGAAGTGGCCGTTGACGCCAAGCAGACCCATGTGACGGTGAGCGGCATCGATCGCCAGAAGGTAGGCCAGGTGGCCGCCGACATGCGTTCGCTGCGCAAGCCCGATCCTTACAAGAACAAGGGCGTGCGCTACTCCGACGAGAAGCTGAAGAAGAAGGCCGGCAAGACCGGAGCGAAATAAGCTGACAGCTGACAGCAGACAGCTGACAGTAAAACGGCAGAGACCGGAACGAATGAATTGTTTGCTGTGAGCTGTTAGCTGTACCAACCGAACGGCGCCGCAGGGCGGCTCCGCTGATAGGAAACGAGAGACCGATGATTACCGAGAACAAGAGAAACGAAATCCGCCAGCGCATCCACTCGCGCATCCGCCAGAAGCTGGCCGGCACTTCCGAGCGGCCGCGGCTCAATGTCTACCGCTCGCTCAACCACATTTACGCACAGGTGATCGACGACCAGACCGGCGCCACGCTGGTCGAGGCCTCGACCATCAAGATGAAGACCGGCGGCAATGTTGCAGCGGCGAAGGAGATCGGCAAGACCGTCGCCGAGCGGGCCGTCGAAAAGGGCATCAAGGCCGTGGTCTTCGATCGCGGCGGCTATCTCTATCACGGGCGCATCAAGGCGCTGGCCGACGCGGCCCGCGAGGCAGGGTTGCAGTTCTAAGCTGACAGCTGACAGCTGACAGCTAACAGCTTTGAAACGAGAGAACAATGACGATGTTGAAGAAGAAACTCGATGCCAACCAGTACAACCTGAAGGACCAGGTGGTGGCCATCAATCGCGTCACCAAGGTTGTGAAGGGCGGCAAGAACATGTCGTTTGCCGCGCTGGTGGTGGTGGGCGATGCCGGTTCGGGAGTGGTGGGCTACGGTTCGGGCAAGGCCAAGGAGGTTCCCCAGGCCATTCGCAAGGGAATCGAGTCGGCCAAGAAGAATCTGTTCCGGATCAACCTGACCGAGACCACGATTCCGCACCAGGTTCTGGGCCGCTACGGCTCCGGGCAGGTGCTGCTCAAGCCGGCTCCCGAGGGCACGGGCGTGATCGCCGGCGGCGCGGTGCGCGCGGTGATGACCTCGGCCGGCGTGCAAAACGTGCTGACCAAGAGCCTGGGCTCGCCCAACCCGCACAACGTGGTCAAGGCCACCTTTGACGCGCTGGTGCAGCTGCGCGACCGCGGCGAAGTGGCCGCCATGCGCGGCAAGTCGATTGAGGAGCTCTAGGCCATGGCTGAGACCAAAAAGATTCGCATTCAATACTACCGCTCGGCCATCTCGACCCCGGTGAAGCACAAGCTGGTGGTCAAGGGGTTGGGCTTTACGCGGCTTAATCAGATTGTCGAGCGCGTGGACACGGAATCGACCCGCGGCATGGTCAAGGCTATTCCGCACCTGGTCAGAATTCTGGAAAACTAGCTGACAGCTGCATTTACGCGAGTCGGCGGGCACCAATCCCGTCCGGCGCTACAGCGAGGACATCATGGCAAAGAATCTATCGAATTTGCGCGCGCCCAAGAGGGCCAACACCGGACGCAAGCGCGTGGGCCGGGGGATGGGCTCCGGCATGGGCAAGACCTCGACCCGGGGGCACAAGGGCCAGGGATCGAGAACTGGTTCGAGTTTAATGCGGGGCTTTGAGGGCGGGCAGATGCCGCTGCACCGCCGCCTGCCCAAGCGCGGCTTCACCAACATCTTCCGCACCGAGTACACCGTGGTCAATCTCGACCGCATCGCCCCACTCGAGGTAACCGAGATCGCGCTTGAGGACTACAAGAGGCTCGGCCTCGCCTCCAGCAAGAAAGCCCTCATCAAGGTTCTCGGCTCCGGCGAGCTGACCACGGCCATCACCATCCATGCGCACAAATTCTCCAAGTCGGCCGTCGAAAAGATCGAAAAGGCCGGCGGCAAGGCTGTGGTGCTGGGCGGCGGCGCCGAGGCTCCCAAGGGCAAGCTGGTGGCCAAGAGCGCCCGCAAGTAAAGGTTCAGGCGGGACCGAAACCCCGCCTGCGCGTTCCTGCTGGACAGCTGTGACCGCAAACATATACAACGTTCTCCGGAGCCCCGTAAGCTCGCCTGGAATCCGGAATCGGCTAAGATGGTTGAAGACCTGCAATCAAAGACCAGAAAGCCAGGAATTCTTGCCGGCGGCGACGCCTGAAGCGGATACCCCACAATGCTTGAGAAATTTCTCAATATCTTCCGGATTCCCGACCTGCGCAAGCGGGTGCTGTTCACCCTCGGCATTCTCGCCGTCTACCGCCTGGGCGCGCACATCCCCACGCCGGGCGTCAACGGCGCGCAGCTGGAGCAGATGTTCCAGAGCATGCAGGGCGGCTCGGCGCTGGGCCTGATGGACCTGTTTGGCGGCGGCAACCTGCGCCGCATGACCATCTTTGCGCTGGGCATCATGCCCTACATCACGGCGTCCATCATCTTCCAGCTGCTGACGGTGGTCTATGAGCCCTTGGCGCGCATCCAGAAGGAAGGCGAGCTGGGCCGGCGCAAGATCACGCAGTGGACCCGCTACATGACCGTGATCCTCGCTGCGCTCCAGTCGATCGGCATCGCCGCCATCCTCACGCGCACGCAGGGGCTGGTGCTGCATCCGGGCATGGGCTTCAATTTGATGACGATCATTACGCTCACCACCGGCACTGCATTCATCATGTGGCTGGGCGAGCAGATCACCGACCGCGGCATCGGCAACGGCATGAGCCTGCTGATCTTCACGGGCATCGTGGCCGGCCTGCCCAACGGCGTGGGCGAGCTGATCGCCAAGATCCAGACCAACGCCTGGGGCCAGCTCACGTTTTTCGTCGTGCTGCTCTTGCTGGTGGGCATGATCGCCGTGGTCGCGTTCATCGTATTTGTCGAGCGCTCCGAGCGCCGCATTCCCATCCAGAGCGCGCGGCGCATCATCGGCCGCCGCATGATGGGCGGCCAGTCAAGCCATCTGCCGCTCAAGGTGAACTCGGGCGGCGTCATGCCGGTCATCTTCGCGAGCTCCATCTTGTCGGCGCCTCTGCTGCTGGGCCAGATGGAGTGGGTGAAGAACAACCGCTTCCTGCAGCCGCTGATGGACGCGCTGCACCCCGGCTATCCGTGGTATGAGCTGCTTTACATCCTGGGCATCATCTTCTTTGCCTACTTCTACGTATCGATCGTGATGAAGCCCGACGATATTGCCGATAACTTCCGCAAGTCAGGCTCGTTCATCCCCGGCATCCGGCCGGGCAAGCGCACCTCCGACTTCATCAACGACATCCTGACCCGCATCACGCTGGTCGGCGCAATTTATCTGATCATTATTTCGCTGGTGCCTACGTTCCTGATCTCGGGCATCCGGTTTGACAGGGTGTGGCTGATCGGCCGCTTCTTTGAGACGCTGCCCAACTGGACCACGCACGGCATGGGGGTCAATTTCTACTTTGGCGGCACCTCGCTGCTTATCGTGGTGGGCGTTGCCATGGACACAGTGAACCAGATCGAATCGCAGCTGATCATGCGGCATTATGACGGCTTTTCCCCGCGCTCCGGTCGCATTCGCGGAAGGAAAACGTGGTAGATGTCTGCCTCTGCAATTTCGGTGGAAGGGAGCCGGGCCGTGGAATCGAAAACCGTTCCCGGCCCTATCCTTTTATTGGGCGCTCCGGGCGTGGGCAAGGGAACCCAGGCCAAGGAGCTGGTGAAGATCTGGAGCATTCCGCAGATCTCGACCGGGGATCTGCTGCGCGCCAACGTGGCCAAGGGCACTCCGCTGGGTAAAGTGGCCAAGGAGATCATGCAACGGGGGCAGCTGGTGCCCGACTCTCTGGTGGATGAGATGGTTGCGGTCAGGCTGCAGCAGCCCGACACGGCCACGGGGTATATCCTGGATGGCTTTCCGCGCACGCTGGGCCAGGCGGGCTGGCTCGACGGACGTCTGGCCGCCACCCCCAACACCCTCCCGGTGATTGCCGTCAGCATTCAAGTGGACTATAATCAATTATTGCGCCGGATTACGGGGCGCAGGAACTGTCCTGTCTGCCAGCGGATCTTCAATGTCTACTCGCACCCTCCCCAGCGCACCGGGTTTTGCGATGTGGACGGTACGACGCTGGTCCAGCGAGCCGATGACACGGAGCAGGTATTCGCGGAGCGCATGCGCGCCTACGCGGCACTGACCGCGCCCGTGGTCGATCACTACCGGGCCATGGGGCGTTTCGCTGAAGTGAACGGAGACCGGCCGATCGATGCGATCGCTGCCGGCATTGTCGCGGCTGTGGAAGAGCTTCGTAAGAGCAGCTGACAGCAAGCAGCTTACAGCAGACAGTTTTCACGTCTGCGGCTGGATCGGGTGCTGCTGTTGCCAGCGAGTTTGGCGTTTTTTTGTTTTTGACTGTTAGCTGTGTGCTGACAGCTGTGAGCTGTCTTAAGAACTGTTAGCTGTCTGCTGACAGCTGTGAGCTGACGGAATGGTCGTCATCAAGTCGTCCCAGGAGATCGAGAAGATGCGCCGCGCGGGGCAGGTGGTCCGCGAGGTGCTGGAGCTGGTGCGCGGCATGGTCAAGCCGGGCGTGACTACGCTCGATCTGGAAAAGGCGGCTGAGGCGAGGCTCAAGGAACGCAACGCCAAGCCGGCGTTCAAGGGTTATCACGGGTTCCCCTGCGTGCTGTGCACCTCGGTCAATCAAGAGGTGGTGCACGGCATTCCGTCGCCCAAGCGGGTTCTCAAAGAGGGCGACATCGTCTCGGTCGACTGCGGGGCCATTGTGGACGGCTACTACGGCGACGCGGCCATTACCGTGCCGGTGGGCGAAAAGATCGATCCAGACACGGCGCGGCTGCTCAAGGTGACCGAGCAGTCGCTCCACTCGGCGATTGCGGCGGTCAAGCCGGGGGCGACCCTGGGCGACATCGGCGCCGCGGTGCAGGATATGGTCGAGGCCGAGGGGTTTTCGGTGGTAAGGGAATTTGTGGGTCACGGCATCGGGGTCCACATGCACGAGGATCCGCAGGTGCCGAACTTTGGCCAGAAGGGCCGCGGCATGAAGCTGCGGGCCGGCATGGTCATCGCCATCGAGCCGATGGTGAACGCGGGCAAGCCGGATGTGCAGGTGCTGGGCGACGGCTGGACGGCGGTCACGCTCGATAGCAGCATGAGCGCTCATTTTGAGCACACGGTGGCGGTAACGGCTACCGGCGCGAGAGTTCTGACCGAATAGTTGCATTCGGTCCAAAAAGTTAAGGGTGCGCAAGCGCCCGGAAGCAGGATGCGGTTTGTCGAAGGAAGATGCGATTGAGGTCATGGCAGTGGTCACCGAGACCCTGCCGAATGCCATGTTCAAGGTCAAACTCGAGAACAATCACGAGGTGTTGACCCATGTCTCGGGAAGGATGCGCAAGAACTTCATCCGCATTCTGCCCGGCGACCGCGTGGCCGTGGAGCTGAGCCCCTACGACCTGAATCGCGGACGAATCGTCTACCGGTACAAGTGACAGCTATCAGCCATCAGCTGTCAGCTTTCAGTTTTTCGTGCTGAGGTGAATGGCTGAGGGCAAGGAAAACCGACCGCGTCGTACATAGGTGCGCGGAGAAGGGCAGCAAACCAGTGAAAGTCCGTGCATCGGTAAAGAAGATTTGCGTCAAGTGCAAGGTGATCACGCGCCGCGGTGTGGTGCGTGTGATCTGCGAAAACGCAAAGCACAAGCAGCGCCAGGGCTAGCCAGAGCCTGGCAGGAATGGAAAGACTCCACGACAGCGTTCAGTAGTCAGCCGTCAGCGATCAGTAACAAAGCCCGGACCAACCGGAATCTTTAACTGAAAGCTGACAGCTGATAGCTGACAACTGACCAGGGGCTAGTTAGCTTGAGTCAAGGCTTGCGATGAACCCCGGAGTTCTTTCCGCATAACCCGCGCGAACCGGCCCGATGCCGGAGGCGCCCCAACCGCAGCAGCAAAGGAATCTCAATGGCACGTATTGCTGGCGTCGATCTGCCCCGCAACAAGCAGGCGCGGATCGCGCTCACATACATCTTCGGCATCGGAGACCCGCGCGCGCTCAAGATCCTAACCAAGGCGCATGTAGACGCCTTCAAAAAGGTTCAGGACCTGGGCGAAGACGAGGTCAACCGCATCCGCCAGGTGATCGAGGACGAGGGCAATGTGGAGGGCGACCTGCGCAAGGACGTCCAGATGCACATCAAGCGCCTCATCGACATCCAGAGCTATCGCGGCACGCGTCACCGGCGCGGATTGCCGGTGAACGGTCAGCGCACCCACACCAACGCCCGCACCCGCAAGGGCCCCCGCAAGGGCACGGTCGCAGGCAAGAAGAAAGCGACGGGCAAAACCTAATGGCGAAACCAGAGCAGAAGGCAGGCGCCGGCAAGCCAGCAGGAAAGGCCGGCAAGAACAAGAAGTTCAAGAAGCGCGAGCGCAAGAATGTGCCGTTTGGCATTGCGCACATCCAGGCCTCGTTCAACAACACCATCGTCACCATCACCGACCAGGTGGGCAACACGCTGAGCTGGAAGAGTTCGGGCTCGCTGGGGTTCCGCGGTTCGCGCAAGGGCACGCCGTTCGCGGCGCAGCAGGCTGCGTCGAACGCGGCCAGCATGGCCCGCGATCACGGCCTGCGCGCGGTCGATGTGCGCGTCGCCGGTCCGGGATCGGGGCGCGAGTCGGCGATTCGCGCGCTCGCTGCCTCCGGCGTCGAGGTACGCTCCATCCGCGACGTAACGCCGGTGCCGCACAACGGCTGCCGGCCGCCGAAGAGACGCCGCGTATAGCGGCGGCTTACAGCTGACAGCGAACAGTTAAGAGCCGTCAGCATGTCGCGGGAAACAAGAGAACTGTCTGCTGGCAGCTGTTTGCTGTCAGCTGCAACACCGGGCCGGGACGACCTCCGCATATGCGGACGTAAACCGGCCGACATCCGATTTTTGGAGAAGAAATGGCTCGTTATACAGGACCCGTCTGCCGCCTTTGCCGTCGCGAAGGCACCAAGCTCTTTTTGAAGGGCACCAAATGCATGTCCGATCGCTGCCCCATCGAGAAGCGCAACTTTCCTCCCGGCCAGCATGGCAAGGACCGCAAGGCCAAGATCGTGGGCTACGGCCTGCAGTTGCATGAGAAGCAGAAGGCCAAGCGCATGTACTTCACGCTGGAGGGCCAGTTCCGCGCCTACTACGAGAAGGCCAACAAGGCTACCGGCGTCACCGGCGAACTGCTGATTCAACAACTCGAACGCCGGCTCGACAACGTCGCCTTCCGGCTCGGCTTTGCCATCTCGCGCCGCCAGGCTCGCCAGGTCGTTCGTCACGGCCACGTCCAGGTCAACGGCAAGAAGGTCAACATTCCGTCGTACCAGGTGAACGCGGGCGACGAAATTGCCATCCGCGAAAGCGCCAGGAAGCTGGTGATCGTGGAGCAGGGCGCGCAATACTCGGCCCAAAGCCCCGCGCCGGCATGGCTTGAGGTCAACCACGAGAACTTCTCCGGCCGCGTGCTTTCGCTGCCGAAGCGCAAGGACGTGAATCTGCCGATCAACGAACAGCTGATCGTGGAACTTTACTCGAAGTAAGCTGACAGCTCACAGCGGACAGCTGACAGTAAGCAGCCCACGGGTTCGTGAATTGTCAGCGTACACTTTGAGCGGTCAGCCAGCCGTAAACAGCTGGCAGCGAGGAGCAGATAGCGGCGAGTTGGCAGCCCTCGGGCTTTTAACTGTCTGCTGTGAGCCGTCCGCTGTCAGCTGCAATTTCAACCCGAAGGAGAACTTGCGCGGCCGCCGCAAAATGCATCGCGACGTACCTGCCGCGCGGGAAAAGAGACAACGATATGCTTTGGAGAGGATTTCAGAAACCGAAGCGCCTGGCAGTGGATGCCGAGACGCTTACCGACACCTTTGGCAAGTTCAGCGCACAGCCGTTTGAGCGCGGATTTGGCACCACCATCGGCAACGCCCTGCGCCGCACCCTGTTGAGCTCGATCGAGGGCGCCGCCGTCACCGCCATTCGCATTGAGGGCGTGCTGCACGAGTTCCAGTCCATCCCCGGCGTCGCGGAAGATGCGACCGACATCATTCTCAACCTCAAGCAGGTTCCCTTCAAGCTGGCCGGCGAGGGCCCCAAGGCGCTCTATCTGAGAGCCGACACGCCCGGCGTGGTCACCTCCGGCATGATTGAAGCCGACGGCGACGTGGAGATCCTGGACAAGAACATCTATCTGGCCACGCTCTCCGAGGGCGGCAAGCTGGACATGGAAATGCGCCTCAAGCGCGGCCGCGGCTACATCTCGGCCGACAAGAACTTCGACGCCGACCTGGGCCTGGGCTTCATCCCGGTGGACTCGGTTCACTCGCCCGTACGCCGCGTCAATTACGTCGTTGAGGCGGCCCGTCTTGGCCAGATCACCGACTTTGACAAGCTTACCCTTGAGGTGTGGACCAACGGAGCCGTGCTTCCGCCCGACGCTGTGGGCCTGGCCGCCAAGCTGCTCAAGGACCACATGAACATCTTCATCAACTTCGAGGAGGAAATCGAGGCCGAGGCGCGCGGCGAAGAGGGCCGCATCCTGCTTCGCAACGACAACCTCAACCGCTCCGTCGAAGAGCTGGAGCTGAGCGTCCGCAGCTACAACTGCCTCAAGAACGCCAACATTCAGTCGATCGGCGAGCTCGTTCAAAAGACCGAAGCGGAGATGCTCAAGACCAAGAACTTCGGCCGCAAGAGCCTCAACGAGATCAAGGAAATCCTTGCCCAGATGGGCCTCTCGCTGGGCATGAAGATCGACGAGCACGGCAACGCGGTTCCGGGTCCCACCAGCATTCCGCCCGCAGCAGCTCTCGCCGCCAACTACAGCCGCTACGACGACGAAGACGAGCCGCTGGACTCGGTGGACCTGCAACTGCCCACCGAAACCGAGAATTTCTAGCCAACCATTCAGATCGAATCCGGGCAATGAGTTCCCAGGTCTCAGAAGCGAGACCTGGGGCACCCGGGAAGGCTTTTGAAAGAGATTGAAAATTGGGTGCCCCACATCTCGATTCTGAGATGTGGGTTCCACGAAAGAGAGTTTTTCAAATGCGCCATCGCAATGCAGGATTCAAGCTCGGACGCAATACCAGCCATCGTCGCGCGCTGCTGCGCAACCTGGTCACCTCCGTCCTCGAGAAAGACCGCGTGGAGACCACCGTGGCCAAGGCCAAGGCGGTGCGTCCGCATGTCGAAAAAATGATCACCCTGGGCAAGAAGGGCGATCTCCACTCCCGCCGCCAGGCGCACAGCTTCCTCATGACCGACGAGGTGGTGAAGCGCCTGTTTGACACCGTGGCCCCGCGTTACGGCGACCGCCAGGGCGGCTATCTGCGCATTGTGCGCACTGGCTTCCGCAAGGGCGATGGCGGCGAAAAGGCCTTCATCGAACTGCTGGGCGCCGAAAAGGAACTCGACCAGAAGCGCCAGAAGCGCGAAGAGGTCAAGGCCAAGAAGCGCGCCGAGCTCGAGAAGCAGCTCGAAGAGAGCAAGAAGGAAGAGTCCGGCGAGCAGGCTGCGTAGGCGGGACTCTGGGCGCAGGGCTCACTCTTTGCCGATGTCTTTTTGAGTGGCAGCTTTCGTTGGAAACTTGTTTCCCGGAAATGAAATGGAGTGCGGGGCATGAACCCCGCACTCCATTTTTGCTGTGTCGCGCCGCCTCGGCGGCTTACATGACCGCGGTCAGGGCTTGGTGGGCAACGCGCTCACGATAATACCTCCGCCAGATGCATCGGTGCCTGCCATTTGAGCCTCGTCGTTGATCCCGGAAAGAGACAGAGCGTTTCCACCGGGGTTAGGCAGGGCGATAAAGAAGTCCTGTGCAAGGTCAGAGAGAAATTGCGAGGTAACGCCGGTGGTTGTGTCGGTCGAGCTGCCGGCGATCTGCCCATTATTGTTAATGCCCACGGGGTCAATGCTCACACCGTCCGGCGTGGGGGGTGTCGAGAAGTTGGATGCAGTGCCGGGGTTGCCGCTTTCTGCGTCGTCCAGGTATGGCGTTGAGGAAGATCCGTCTGAGTTCAGGACCGATCCTACAATCTGTCCCAGGCCATTGCTGCCGCTGCAGGTCGCATATACGTTGTTGTAGACGCCAGCTCCAGGCGGGTCAAAGGACGTGGGAGCGTTTGTGTATGGCGGTTTCCAAAGCGCGCAGTGCTGGATCTCGTTCGTGTCAACGTAATTCCCGACAATCCAGCCGGCATCGTTGATGCCATTTAGACTCGTCGCCAGCGCGCCAGGGTAATCCAGAGTCTGGAGAGCCGCAGTCTTGCTGGGGGCATAGAATCCATGCGTCTTGGCGTCCCCGTAGTTGTCGTAGATCACATCGTAAGACCCTACAATTTGACCCAGGTTGTTGACCCCGGCCGCGTAGGTTTCAAAGGCTCCCGAGAAAGAGATTTTCGACGTCGCTTTCGCTCCAAGATAACTGAATCCATCCGATGGATAGCTGTCCGGATAGTATTGGGGGAAAGGCGCCGTGTCGGACACATAATATGTGCCAACAGCGTTTCCGGTGTGAAGCCCGGTTGAGTTGTCCACTCCGTTCGCAATGCCGGAGAGCCATGAACCGGCGGTTCCATCGTTCACGGAAGTATCGTAAACGGCAGGAAACTCTTTCACACCAGTGCTGGGATCGATAGCGGCGTCGATAATGTCGTCGTTGACTTTCTGAGCCGGCACGCTTCCCCACTTTTCAATAGAGGCTTGGTACTGATGCATTCTCTGGTGGTGGGCCCACATATTGTCGGTCAGAGGCGTGTTGTAGCTTGCCTGGTTCAAACCCCGGGCATTCAGGTTCCATACCGTGACTCGCCCGGAGGCGTTTACGATCCAGATGTTGTCAGGCCTTTCTTTGGAGTTGTAAATGTCCGTCGAAGCGGCCTCGGCACTGGCATAAGCGCCCACAGTGCTGCCCCCAAGGCGGTGCCACTCCCAGACAAAGCCAAAAACGTAGGCGCTGACCGCAGCACTGCAGGCCGCGGGGGCGGGACTTGTATACGGCTCAAGTTCGACGAAGACGGCGCTCTTTTCCAGACCCAGACTGGTGGCCGAGGCATAAGCTTCCTTGGCCTGCTGCTCGCCCTGTATGATGGCTCCGCCCGAGCCGTTGATTGTTGTGCTGATATAGCTGGCGTAGGTCACCCCCGCAAACGGGCACGGCGCCTGCAACCCATACCAGATAGGGAATAGACCCCAGCCTTGCCCCTTGACTGCGGAAACCCACTGAACTCCGCCCTGTCCCTTGTTCGCTGCCAGGGTTGGATCGTTATGCCGATTGGGCGAGTTGGGCAGATAGAAGCCCACATCGAAATACGGGCTCGATTTCCACCAGATTCCCATGTTGACTGCCGACAGAACATCTGTGCTATCGAATCCGAGATGCTGATCGATGACCTTTGCGGCGGTCGAGACGGTATTGGGAGCCGCGAGCTGAAGGGGATTGGTCTTCATCCGCCGAGGGGCTGGCAGGGGCGTAACCGGGTCTGTGGTCAAAGCGTCATTGAGAGAGCCACTGCGGATGCGAGGCGTAATGCCTGTCCAGGTTGCACCGCCATCCATGGTGGAGGTAAGGCGGCCGGCGCAGTTCATCCAACCCTCATCCGGGGTCAGGAAGCTGAGATCGCAGCCATTTAGGCCATCGTGGCCGCCGTTATCGGCTGTGGCAGTCTTGTTTTCAAACGGAGAAATCCGCAGCAGAGTCGATTGGGACCCCTCGGGAGCGAAGGAAAACAACCAGGTGGAACCCACAATAGCCGAGGGTGAATTTCTCTCCGCCGTGCTTGGGTCCAGGTTGGTTACTACCCTGTCCGCCTTCCAGGTGTGCCCACCGTCTGTGGTGGCGAAAAGCACTTCGGCGGATTTTTCATCGCCATTTACGTAGGTTACCGGCTCATAGCCGTTAAGGCTGCTTGTGAATACCGGCAGACCGTGGACCGGATAAGCTGCAGGGTCGATCCCCGCGGGAAGAGGCATCGAGACTTCCTGAAAGGTGTTTGCCCCGTCGTGTGTCGCAAACAGCTTGTAGTCCCTCCCTCCCGCCATCCAAAGATCCTTGGCGGTGGGAGAAACCATATCGGAGCCAATCCCAGGCTGGCTCCTGGCAATCTGCCAGGTCCGGCCGCCATCGGAGGTGGCAAACAGGACGCCTGAGCGGGCGGTACCGATGTCCACCCAGCCGTGGAGCCTGTCTGAAAACTTGAGCGAGCCCTCGCCGGTCACTTCTCCAGATGAACTCAAAATCGGAAGCCGGGATACTGTGGACCAGGTTGCTCCGCCATCCGTGGTCGCCATGAGGTGAGTGTAGTAGGCGATGGGCTGTCCATCGGGATCTGTGTCGTCCGTAGCGGATGCCGAGAGCAACCAACCGGTATGCGCGTCGAGGAAAAAGACGCCCGAGAGCTTCTCGTCTTTGGGGTCAGCCCCCGCGGGGGCCGGCGGAGTGATGTCCTTCCAGTCCGCGCCGTTGTCTGTGGTCCAGAGCAGGCGATTGCCGGTTGACACCCATCCGGCGTTGTCGGTAAGCAATTTGAAGTCTCCGACTGGCAGAGCCGTGACCGGCATTTTGGCAATCTGCTCCGGCGCAAGCAGAGGGTAGGGTCGCGAGGTGCCTGGTTGAGTGCGGCCGGCGACCGATTGCGCTCCTGCAAAGGCCGCGAGAACAGCAATCGACAACGCAAGAGGGGTGAATGTCCAACGGAATCTCATAGATGGCTCCTGTTTGTCGTGATCGTATGCTGGCAGGTGAGGGCCGTCAAGTTACTAAGCGGTGACTTCAGTTACACAATATGGATTACATAAGAAGTTATCACTGGTTACCAATTTGCCCATCAAGACGCTGCTATTCGAGCGGAGTAATAGCTGTCCAGCCAGACTAGTCATTCACGGTGCAGAGGAGGCTGCGTTCGGGCTGAACAGGCTGCGGAGCCGGGCCATATTCCGGCCAACTCGAAGCGGGAACGCGTCGCATGGGCGAAGGCTCACGTTGATTCTGCGGCACTTACAACTATCAGTGCTGGAGCCCTCACCTATCAGTCGTGCCCTTTCAAAAACAGCGAGTTTTTCCGCAGGCTGTGAAGCCCGTAAACTTCAACGCCGCGACCCATTCAGGCGTTCCATAATCGGAGCGAACCTCACACCGCGTGCGGCAGCCTGCGGTGCGCTCGGAACTGCGCGACGACCCAAACCCCGGCCAGCAGCACCACCGCGCCGCTCGAATCCAGCGCCACGTCCTGCCAGCGTCCGGTGCGGTTGGGCAGGTAGGTCTGGTGCCACTCGTCGGCGCTGGCCACAAGCACGGTTCCCGCCATTGCCAGCAGCGCGTCGCGGAGAAAACTGCCGGCCGCCAGGGTCATTCTCCAGGCGCGCAGCCAGGTGAGGCCGAGCAATCCATAGCCCACAAAATGACCTGTCTTGCGCAGCGTGTGATGGATGGCCGGCCACGCGGCATCGCTCACGCGGCCAAAGATGAATTCCCACGCGGTGCGTAATGGGCCGCTGGTATGGTCGGAGCCAAGCCACGACGTGGACTCGATGGCGATAGCGGTGATCATCGCCAGCACCGGAGCCCATACGATGACCCAATATTTCAGGCCGCGGTCGCTTCCGGCGTCGCTACTCGACATGATAGTTGGGCGCCTCGCGGGTAATGATCACGTCGTGCACGTGGCTCTCGCGCAGGCCGGCGCCGGAGATGCGCACAAACTTCGCCTTCTCCTGTAACTCGCGGATCGTCCCGCAACCCACATAGCCCATGCCGGAGCGCAATCCGCCCACCAGCTGAAAGACCATGGACTCGAGCGGCCCGCGATAGGGCACGCGCCCCTCGATGCCCTCGGGCACGAACTTGGCCAGGCGATTCTGGCTGGCGCGCTCGCGCTGCACCACGCCCTCGGTGCCCAGCTCGGCGCTGGCCATGTCGGCCGTCGACTGAAAGTAGCGCTCGCCCGTGCCCTGGCTCATGGCCGTCAGCGAGCCCATGCCGCGGTAGCTCTTGAAGCTGCGTCCCTGGAAGAGAATGGTCTCGCCGGGGCTCTCGTCCACGCCGGCGAACAGCGACCCGATCATCACCGCGCTGGCGCCGGCCGCGATGGCCTTGGTCACTTCGCCCGAGTACTTGATGCCGCCGTCGGCAATCACCGGGATGCCATGCTCGCGCGCCGCACGCGAGGCTTCGGCGATGGCGGTGATCTGCGGCATGCCAGCTCCGGTGACGATGCGCGTGGTGCAAATGGAGCCGGGGCCGACGCCCACTTTCACCGCGTCAGCGCCGGCGTCGATCAGCGCCAACGCGCCGTCATATGTGGCCACGTTGCCGGCGAGCAGGGCAACGCCAGGGAAACGCTTCTTCACCTCGCGCGCCGCTTCCAGCACGCGCGCCTGGTGCCCGTGCGCCGAGTCGATCACCAGCACATCCGCGCGTGCGCGCACCAGCTCCGCGGCACGCTCCATGAAATCGCCCGTCGCGCCGATCGCTCCGCCCACGCGCAGCCGGCCCTGGTCGTCTTTGCTGGCCATCGGGTACTTCAGCTTCTTCTGGATGTCCTTGACCGTGATCAGCCCCTTGAGCTCGTATTGATCGTTGACCACCAGCAGCTTTTCCACGCGATGCTCGTGCAGGATCTGCTCGGCCTCCTCCAGCGTGGTGCCCACAGGCACGGTGATCAGGTGCTCCTTGGTCATCACGTCGCCGATGGGAATGTCGGTGCGTGTTTCAAAGCGCAGATCGCGGTTGGTGAGAATTCCCACCAGCTTTTTGCCGCGCGTCACCGGCACGCCGGAGATCTTGTAGCGCCGCATCACTTCCAGCGCATCGGCAATCATCTGGTCTGGCCCGATCGTCACCGGGTCCACGATCATGCCGCTTTCCGAGCGCTTCACCTTGTCGATCTCGCCCGCCTGGTCGGCAATCGTCAGGTTGCGGTGCACGATGCCGATGCCGCCCTGCTGCGCCATGGCAATGGCCATGCGCGACTCGGTCACCGTGTCCATGGCCGAGGAGATGAGCGGCGTGTTGAGCGTGATGTCGCGGGTGAGCTGCGTCTGCGTGCTCACCTGCGTGGGCACCACGTCGCTTGCGGCAGGCACCAGCAGCACGTCGTCAAAGGTCAGAGCTTCCGGCAGATTGTTTGCGAGCATAATACTTTGACGCGCCAGCCGCTTCGAGGATTCGAGTCCCCTGAAGCGGCAGGCGCTAAAGTCCATTGTAGCGGAGGGGGCTCAAGGCGCAGCGGAGAGCGTGGCAATGCGGGCCACGATGTGCTCGCGGAGGATGCGGACGGTTTCGATTGCGCCCGGACGATCCAGAATGTGGATTTCTGGAATTTCGTCATAGCGAATTGTCACCGCGAAGTCTTCGAGTTTTGAGAACTCGACGACAGGAAGAGGCAGCATCTCTCCAGCGCCAGTGAGTTGGTCCACCAGATAGCCGAGATCGTGTGTGAACCGATACTCAATTGACAATTGGGAAAGCAGGGCCTTCAATAACTCTTCTACCGCCTGGTGAACACGGAATCCGAACGGGCCGTCAGGCATCCCAGGCAGAATCACAACCGCCTCGTCCTCGGCAGCCTTCACGAGCAGAACTTGCGCTTGCCTATCGATTGCCGCCGTCATACACCAACCGCCCTCGATGCACAATCTTGTAGTAGACGCTGTTGACCGAGGAGAGAAATTCCGCCACATATCCTTCAGAAGCAACGATCAGGTCGATGGTCATGGGAATCTCGCTAAGTCCATGACGAATTTTCTTTCGCAGTTCGCCCAATTCGCTTTTGCGGTCGTCGGGCAGGAAGACGGCCAGGTCCAGATCGCTGTCCCATTTGGCCTCCCCGCGCTCCCATGAACCGAAAATGAAGACGCGCGAGGGCTTTACGATCTCGACAGCCGCCTTGACGGCCAGATCGACTTTTGCCTGCGTCGGCGCAAGAGCCTCAAGAGCGGTGCGCGCCTTTTCGTCAGTCAGCATGGTTGCCCTCAGCCCTAGTGTAGCCCGAATTCAGGAAGGCAGAGCGGCTTCATTTTAAGGACCCTCATTTCCCTTTTCACGGATCGGCCTATTGTGAGGCTGCCGATTTTCACGCTGCCATTGGAGTAAGATAAAAGTGAACGCGAGGCGTTATGGCGATACAACTCAACCCGGAGCAGGAGCAGATCGTCGGGCAGGCGATTCAGGCCGGGCTGATCCAGGCGGCAGACGATGTGGTTGCGGAAGGTGTGGCCGCGATACGCAAGCGTCTCGATGCCCGCAATGTGCCCGGCGGTTCGCAGGATTCCGAGGAGTGGTCTCGCCGGCTCGACACATG
>Ga0302324_100006118_pt1 | contig 26079 bp, 24 predicted proteins | sample Palsa_T0_1_FD_201949 | JGI IMG/M metagenome (GOLD analysis project Ga0302324, IMG submission 201949) | Peat permafrost microbial communities from Stordalen Mire near Abisko, Sweden - Palsa_T0_1 | ecosystem: Environmental > Terrestrial > Soil > Palsa > Peat permafrost | place: Sweden: Abisko... | reverse complement strand
TGACGCAGGGCTTTCCGCAGCTCGTGCGCGTCAATGCGGACGTCATTCTCGCGGACGTCTCGCGCAGCTTCGCGGAGCGCGCGCCCGTCATCTGCCAGGTGCGCATGGTCAACGAGACGCCGCTCATTCCGGACCTGCAGCGGCTCGAGCAGATGATCGCCGAAGAGACCTCGGTCATGACCTGACAGGGCGGGCGGGTCTTTAAGACCGCGCCGCCTCGTCGCGACCTACCCGTCCGCTAGATCGCCGTAACGGCCCTGGAGATAGGCGAGCACCGCGATGGCCGCGGTCTCGGTACGCAGCACGCGTGGACCGAGCCGCATTCTCTCGAAGCCCGCCAAGCGAAACGCCTCGATCTCCTCCTCGTCGAGTCCGCCCTCCGGCCCGACCGCGACGGTCACTTCGCCGCCGATCGGCGGCGCGCTGTGCGCCTCCGTGCCCGGCTCGAGCAAAAGACGCGCGCCTCCTCCGGCCGGCAGCCCCCCCAGGTAATCGAGCAGACGACGAGGTGCCTCGACGGCGGGGAGACGATTTCGCCCGCACTGCTCGCAGGCGCTCACCACGATCGCGCGCCAGTGCGCCGCCTTCGACTCGGCCTGCGCGGCGTCCAGGCGCACGACGCCGCGGCGGCTCTGGACGGGGATGATGTGCGCGACGCCGAGCTCGGTCGCCTTTTGCACGATGACGTCCATGCGGTCGGCGCGTGCCAGGCATTGCACCAGCGTCACGACGAGCGGTGACTCCCGGTCGAGGGCGCGCGCCTCGCCGATCGCGACCGCCACCCGATTGCCGCGGACGCTCTCGACGCTCGCGCGGTACTCGTTTCCGTCGCCGGTGAACACCACCAGCTCATCGCCGTTGCGCACCCGCAGCACCTTGGCGAGGTGGACCCCCGCCGCGGGGGGCAGCTCGAGACGGATGCCGGCGGTCAGGGTGGCGTCTACATAGACTCGGTTCAGACGCATGTCACGAGCTCATCGTTCATATTCGATGCGACGAAGCGTCACGGATGACGCGACACAGCGGCGGCGGCTGCGTAACGAGGTGGGGCAGAGTCGCCAACTGCAAGGAGCCACTGACTCATGCCGGGTTCGATCGCGCATTTCTCAAGGATTACACTCCAAATCACCGTTGTTCATGATGTAAATTCATCTTACATTGCCTCATGCCTTCCCAGCCGTCCGTCGCGACCCTGGCCCCGACCTTCGTGCGTACGCTGCGCTTGAGGGTCAAGTCGGAAGCCTACCCGTGGCTCAACGCTGCAGCGATCGAGGTGACCGACGTTTGGAACTATTCGAACGGAGTCAGCGCACGGGCCGCTCGCCCCCAGACTAGACCCCCCTCTCGAGGCGGATGAATTGCACGTAGACCCTTCAAGCGGAGTGCTGCGCGAGGCGCGCCAGGTGCGCTCGCCGAACTTCGATTCGCGGCCCGCGGGCGTCGACGCCGATCTCATCGTGGTGCACGGAATCAGCCTCCCGCCGGGAGAGTTCGGCGGTCGCTGGATCGACCGGCTGTTCACCAATTCGCTGCCGGCCGACGCACATCCCTACTTCGCCGAGATCGCGGGCCAGCGCGTCTCGGCCCATCTGTGCATATACCGCGACGGCTCGGTGACCCAGTACGTCGGATTCAACGATCGCGCATGGCATGCGGGCGTGTCGCAATACGAGGGCCGGCCTGCGTGCAACGATTTCTCGATCGGCATCGAGCTCGAGGGCAGCGACACCGTGGCCTACGATGACCGCCAGTACCATGCGCTCGCGGAGGCGGTGGCGGCACTCTGCCGGGCCTATCCCGCGCTGCGGCCGACGCGCCTTGCCGGGCACAGCGACATCGCGCCGGGGCGCAAGACCGACCCTGGGCTCGCCTTCGACTGGCCGCTGGCGCGCCGTTCCATCGCCGCCGCCTGCGCCGCCGCGCACGCCGCGCCGCGCGCCCCATAAAACATAATCCGGGGGGTTCCGTGGGCTGCTCCGCAGTGGCGCTCGCTGCCCCGTCCCCGTGCATTAGGTTTGGGCACAACGTGATGCACATCACCTTCCGGGCCAGCAGAAATTCGCTGAAAAGCCGACATCCTCCGTAGGGGGCGGCGTGTCCCCCACGTTTGGAGTGGCTGTTGCGTTTTCGGTGCATTCATAGGAGGGCGGGTTGATCCGTTGGTTTGCCGACCTCCCGATCGAGCGGAAGCTCCGCATCGTGATCGGAGCGCCGGCGATCGCGGCGTTCACGCTGGCGGTGATCATGCCCACGGTCACCAATGTGCTGCATTCCCGCGAGGAGCTGCGCCGCTTTGCCACGCGCGTCGCCGCGGTTACGGGCGTGAACGTGATCGAGGCGCTGGAGGCCGGCGACGACAAGGCGGCCGTCAAGGCGCTGCACGCTTTGCGAGAGGAGCCGGAGGCGGCCAGCGTGGAGATCGCGCTGCCCGACGGCCGCTCCCTCGCGACCTATCGCCGCGGCGCCGACGGCACGCCGGAAATCGAGCTGGATCCGCTCTACAAGACCCTGGCGGCGGTGAAGCTTCCCCCGCCGGCCGCGTTCGATCCGCGGCAACACCCGGCATCCTCGCTGCGCGACGGCCGTGTGAGGATCACGGCCGCCGCGGTCGCCGACGGCAGGGTTCTGGGTGTCGTGCGGATCATCGCGCCGCTCGACGCCGTCTATCCCGACTGGCTCGCCTTCATGCTCACGACCATCGCCGGATTGGCCGCGGCCCTGATCGGCTCCTACTGGGTCGCCGCCCGGCTGCAGCATCAGATATCCGGTCCCATCGTGAACCTCGCCAAGACGATGAAGCGCGTGTCGACCGAGGAGGATTACACCCTGCGGGTGGAAGGCTGCGCTCAGGACGAGATCGGCTCGCTCATCGAGGGCTTCAACCAGATGCTGAGCCAGATTCGTCATCGCGACTCGCGGCTCGAGCGATATCGGCAATTCCTGGAGCAGCAGGTCACCGAGCGCACGATCAACCTCGGTAACGCCAACCGCGATCTCAAGCGGGCGATCGCCGAGGCGACGGCGGCCAAGGAGGCGGCGGAACGAGCGAGCAGCGCGAAGAGTGAATTTCTCGCACGCATGAGCCACGAAATCCGCACGCCGATGAACGGCGTCATGGGAATGTCGGAGCTCTTGCAGAGTACCGAGCTCTCCGCACGTCAGCGGCGCCTGGCGGAGACCATCACTCGCTCTGCCGCGGGCCTGCTCGAGATCCTCAACGACATCCTGGACTTCTCGAAAATCGAGGCCGGCAAGCTCGAGCTCGAGGACATCGAGTTCGCGCTGCGCGAGATCATCGAGGAGACGATCGAGATCCTGGTGCTGCGCGCGCGCGCCAAGGGGCTCGAACTGCGCTGCGAGATTGCACCCTCGGTGCCGACCGCCGTGCGCGGAGATCCGATGCGCCTGCGGCAGGTGCTCATCAATCTGGCCGGCAATGCCATCAAGTTCACCGAGGCCGGCGAGGTCGTGGTGCGCGTGGCCGCGCTCGACGCGGGCGGGCGACTGCGATTCGAGGTGAGTGATACCGGCATCGGCATCGCCGCCGAGGTGCAGGGCCAGATCTTCAGTGCCTTCACCCAGGCGGACTCCTTCACCACGCGCAAGTACGGAGGCACCGGCCTCGGACTCGCCATTTGCCGCCAGCTCGTCGCGCTCATGGGCGGTACCATCGGCGTCGCGAGCGAGCTGAATCGCGGCTCGACGTTCTGGTTCGAGATCGGCATGGAGCCGGTCGCCGCCCCCGCGCTGCTCCCGCAGCCGGCGGTTCTTCGCGGGGCGGCGGCGTCGATCCCGCCGGCTGTGCTGCGCGCGCCGGCTGTACTGCCTGCAGGGGCAGCGCCGGCCGCGGCGGTCGGGCCTCGAATCCTCGTGGTCGAGGACAACGCCGTGAACAGGGAGGTTGCGGCCGGCATGCTCGAGAACCTCGGGTATCGATCGGAATCGGCCGTGAACGGACTGCTTGCGCTCGAGGCGATAGCCGAATCGACTCACGCCGCGGTGCTGATGGATTGCCAGATGCCGGTCATGGACGGCTTGACCGCCACCCAGGAGATCCGCCGCCGTGAGGCCGGATCGAGCGGGCGCGAGCCGGGATCGAGCGGCCGGGTGCCCATCATCGCGCTCACCGCCAACGCGATGGAAGCCAACCGCGAGCGCTGCCTCGCGGCCGGAATGGACGATTTTCTCCCCAAGCCCTTTACCCAGGCGCAGCTCAAGGGAGTGCTCGGCCGTTGGGCACCGGTGGCGCAAGCGGAGCAGCACGATGGAGAGTCTGCCGGCGATACCGAAGAGGCCGAGAGCGCCGCGGACGCAGACACCTCGGTGATCGACACGGGGGTGTTGCGGGACATCGCGGCTCTCGGGCGCCCGGCGCTCCTCGGCTCGCTCATCGATCTGTACCTCGAGCACTCGCGTCCCTTGGTGGAGACGATCGAGTCGGCGGGACACGGGCAAGAGCCGCCCGGCCTGGTCGAGGCGTTGCACACGCTCAAGTCGAGCACCGCCAATCTCGGCGGCGCGCGCCTCACCGCGCTGCTCCGGGAGTGCGAGGCGCTCGCGCAAGAGCGCGGCGCGGCCGGGTCGCCCGAGCTCGCGCGCCTCTCCGCGGCTTATCACGAATTCTGCGAGGCGCTGATCCGTGAACGATCGGCGACGGCGGCGTAGGAGGCGCAAGCGCATGATCACTCCCGAAAGCAGCGTCGAGCCCGCCCCCAGCGTGCTCATCGTCGACGACGACCCCGGGGCACGGCTGTTGCTGGGCACCGCCCTCGAGATGGCGGGATTTCGCGTGACCTGCGCCGCAGACGGCGTCGGGGCGCTCGCGGCATTTCGCGCACAGCCGGTCGACTGCATCATTCTCGATGTGGTCATGCCGGGGATGAACGGCTTCGATACTTGCACTGCGCTGCGCGCCTTGCCTCAGTGCCACCACGTGCCCATCCTGATGCAGACGAGCCTGGAGGACATGGACTCCGTCAACCGCGCCTACACCGCGGGCGCCACGGATTTTTCCTCGAAGGGGATCAACCCGATGCTGCTGGCACAGCGGGTGAAATTCCTGGTGCGCACCAAGCGCACGCAGGACCAGCTGGTGGCGAGCGAGGCGCGCGTACGCTATCTCGCCTACTACGATCCGCTCACCGGATTGCCGAACCGGCAGCGGCTCAAGCAGATCTTGGCGGACCAGGTCCAATGGGCGATGGTGCGACAGAGCGGCGTCGCGACACTCATGCTGGACGTCGATAACTTTTCCCGCATCAACGACACGCAAGGTCCTGCGGCGGGCGATGCAGTGCTCAAGGAAGTCGGCCATCGCCTGCAGCACTGCTTGCGGGATTGCGACCGCACCATGTTCGACGCAGCGACCGCCGCCGTCATCAAGGACAGCGTCGCGCGCACCGGCGGCGATGAGTTCGGTCTCGTGCTGCCCGGGGTATCCACGGCGGATGCCGCGGACGGCGTGGCGCGGCGCGTGCAGCTCGCGCTCGCGCGCCCCTTCATCATCGCCGATCAAGAGTACCCGCTATCGGCGGCCATCGGGATCAGCGTTTTCCCGCTGGACGCCGCAGACGCCGAGAACCTCATCAACAATGCCGACGCGGCCATGCATCACGCGAAAAAGGCGCACGTCGGCGGCATGGAGTTCTTCAAGAAATCCATCTCGACACGCGCCGCCAAGCGCATGTCGCTCGAATCGCATCTACGCAAGGCGGTCGAGCGGCAGGAGTTCGTGCTGCATTACCAGCCGCGCCTGTCGCTCGAGACCTTGCAGGTCGAGGCCGTCGAAGCGCTGCTGCGCTGGCCTCATCCGCAGCGCGGCCTGGTGCCGCCGGACGAGTTCATCCCCATCGCGGAGCAGAGCGGCCTGATCGTCGAGATCGGCGATTGGGTGCTGCGCGAAGCCTGCGCGCAGGCCAAGCGATGGCAGGACACCGACACCTCGTCCTGGCAAGTGGCGGTCAATGTGTCCGGCGTGCAGTTCCGGGACGGGAGCCTGGTGCGCCGGGTCGAGCACGCGATCGCCTCGGCCGGCATCGACCCGCGAGTGATCGAGCTCGAGTTCACCGAGGGCGCCCTCATCGAATACTCGAGCGCGGTCAGCAAGGTGGTGGCGGCGCTGAAGGAGCTCGGGGTCGCCACGGCGCTGGATGATTTCGGCACCGGATACAGCTCCATGTCGTACCTGCGCCACTTTCCCGTCGACACGCTGAAGATCGATCGCCTGTTCGTTCGCGACATCGCCTCGAGAAGCGCCGGCAATGCGCCGCTGGTCGATGCGATCATCGCCATGGCCAAGAGCCTGGGCCTCGCCACGGTCGCCGAGGGCGTGGAGACGGATGCACAGTGGCAGTACCTGAAGGACCGCGACGTCGATCAAGTTCAGGGGTACCTGTTTTGCAAGCCCTTGTCGGTCCTCGATCTGGAACGCTGGCACACGGACTGGCTGCTCTCGAACCAATACCGCGGCGCGGTCGTGGCGTAGAGCCTCAGCGCCGGTGGCGCCAGAGTACCTCGCTGCCCGTTTCGTGGCGGGCGAGTACCCGCGCCAGCACGAAGAGCAGATCGGAGAGGCGGTTCAGGTATTTGAGCGCATCGGGAGCGATGTCCTCGACGCGCGCCAGCGACCAGGCGCGGCGCTCGGCGCGGCGGCACACCGCGCGCGCCACGTGGCAGGCGGCGGCGGCCATGCCGCCGCCCGGCAGAATGAACTCCTTGAGCGGCGGCAGGGTTTCGTTGAAGGCGTCGAGCTCAGTCTCGAGCCGCTCCACGTAGGCCGCTGTGATCATGCGATGCCCCGGAATGCAGAGCTCGCCGCCGAGGTCGAACAGATCGTGCTGCACCTCGGTGAGGCAGCGTCGCACCGCCTCGGGCAGTCCGGCGGCGGCGAGCACCATGCCGACTGCGCTATTCGCCTCGTCCACCGCACCGTAGGCTTCCACTCGCAGGCTTTCCTTGGCGACGCGGCCGCCATCGCCGAGGCCCGTGGTTCCGTCATCGCCCGTGCGGGTGTAAATCTTGCTCAACCGATTGCCCATGCTCGACTCCTCGCGTGAGGCGACGGTAGCACAACCTCTGCTATCTTGGGGCACGCAACCCAGCACGTCGGAGTGCCATGTTTCCTTCAGCCGAGCTCGAGGCCGCACTCGAGGCCGCACGCCGAGCGGCGGACATCGCGCGCTCGCTGTATTCGAGCAACATCGAGGTACGCATCAAGGCGGACCGCACGCCGGTTACCGAGGCCGACGTGCGCTGCGAGATCGCGATCCGAGAAGTACTCGAGGCGCGCTTTCCCACATACGGCTTTTATGGAGAGGAGACCGACCCGCGGGATACGTCCGCTGAGAATGTGTGGCTGGTCGATCCCATCGACGGCACCAAGGCGTTCGTGCGCGACTACCCGTTCTTCTCGACCCAGATCGCGCTCATGCGCGGCGGCGAGGTCGTGCTCGGCGTGTCGAGCGCGCCGGTCTATGGGGAGCTGGCTCATGCCGAGCGAGGCGGAGGCGCCTATCTGAACGGCAGAGCGATCCGGGTGAGCGAGGTCGCCGCGCTTGCTGCGGCGACGCTCTCGTCGGGAAACTTGAAGTCGCTCGCGGCGGGCAATCGGTGGCCGCGCTACGGCCGGGTCGTGGCCGAAGTGGATCGCATCCGCGGCTACGGGGATTTCTTGCACTACCACTTACTCGCGGCCGGCAAGATCGATGCCGTCGTGGAAAGCGACGTGCACATCCTCGACATCGCCGCCTGCGCCGCCATCATCACCGAAGCGGGCGGGCGCTGCACCGATCTTGCCGGCGCACCGGTCGGCTTGAACACCGCTTCGGTGCTGGCAACCAACGGCCGGCTGCACGAGAAGCTGCTCGCGCAGCTCGGCGGGGATTAGGGGGCCTTCTTCAGCCAGCGAATCTCGACCGCGGTGGCCGGTCCCACGACCACTTCATCCAGATCGCGCGCCTGCTCCCACTGGGCCCTGGACAGCATGCGCCGGCCGGCCATCAGCTCGGCGGTGGCCTGCGGGTAGAGCGGCACTTGCCGGGGATCGCCATAGCCGTTCGGAAACGAGGGCGCATCGGTTCCCGGATCGTACTTGTCCGTGGCGGCGAGCGTGTGCAGGAGCTCGTGCGCGATGACCACGTCGTTGGTTCCGTCCATGTCGGGCGCCGCGAACGCGTACACGACGCCGATGAGTCCCTGCGGCAGGCCGAGCGAGTGCGGTACCACGGGCGTCAGCGCCGGATCGTGGTATAGCACGAACATGCGGATGTCCTCGGGATCCGAGACGCGCCCGCTCACGCGCCAGGCCCAGAAGCGCAGCTCGAGGCTCCAGAGCATGGTCATCGGGATGGAGGCGTCCGGCGCGCGCTGCGGCGGTCTATCGTGGAGCAGGGGTCGCAGGCGGGTCTTCACCGGATCGTCGAGCCCCACTCCGTAGCGCTTCGCCTCGCGCGCGAAGAAACGATCGATGGGCTTGAAGCGCTCGCCGTCGAGCGCCTCGACATAAGCGCGCGTGATGGGGCTTTCGTCCGCCGCGATCGGGTAAATCGCCACGAAGAGCGGGGAGCGCCAGCGCGTGCTCGCATAGCGGGTCTCGCACGTCGTCACGGCGACGACTAACAACACGATCAGCAACACGAGTATGCGCACTTGCCGGAAGGTGCCGGAGCGCGGTGCGGGGTTCTGCCGGGCCGCGGCGTTGCGATGCCTGGTCAATCGGCGGATTCGACGCTGAGCTCGGCCAGCTCGCCGTCCACGGACAGGTAGGAGACGGCCATGGGGCGGCAGCAGACCGGGCAGTCCTCTATATAGGACTGTTCGGGCACGGACAAGTCGAGGGTCAAGTCGATGCGCTCACCGCAATGAGGGCAGCTGGCCTCATGTCCTTGAATGAAATCCATGCCGCCTTTTCTCCTACGGCTGAAGGCGTGTCGCCGTCCACTGGGGCCGAGCGGCGGCGGCGGCGGCGGCGGCGGCGGCGGCGGTGGCGACGCGCGGCGGTTCGCGCCGCTGGCGCGTCCAGCGCGCACGGTCATGAATGCGGAAATCGCCTTCGACCCACAGCTCGATCGCCTCGACGTGGAGCGCGAAGCCCCCCCAGTAGGGCGGACGCGGCACCTCGATTGCGACCTCAGCCGGCTCCTGCGTACCGGGGCCGCCATAAGGGATGCCGAAGCGCTGCGCGGCCGCGGCGACGCTTTCGCCCATGTCGGCGCGCGATGCGACGGGCTCGCTCTGCCGGCTTGCCCAGGCACCGATGCGGCTTTGCCACGGGCGAGTGCGAAAATAGGCGTCGTTCTGCGCATCGTCCAGCGGCTCGACGTGCCCTTCGGCGCGCACTTGCCGATGCCGATGGTCCCAGTGAAAGACGATGGCGGCGCGGGGGTTCTTGCGCAGCTCGCGGCCTTTGCGCGATTGGTAGTTCGTATAAAAGACGATGCGGCCGGTCTCCGGAGCGATATCCTTGCAGAGCACGACGCGCGCCGACGGCTGGCCGTTCTCGTCGGCGGTTGCGAGCACCATGGCATTCGGATTGGGCTGAGCGGCGTCCATCCGGGCCTGCGCCAGCCACTGCGATGCGAGCTCGAGCGGATCTGCGGGCAGCGGGTCGGGCAGCGTCTCGATCCATGGAGGCTCTGTGCTAGGGCTCATGCAGGCATGGTAGCCGCGCCGCCGCACTTGCGGTAGCGGAGCGCGCTGAGTAAAAGGGAGCGGGTTGACATCCTCCCCACCTAAAGAAGGGCGGGGATTCCCTCGGCAGGCGTTCGATGTCCCGAACGGAAGAGGATATTTCGAGCAGAGTTGATGTCCCGATCATGCGCAACACCACACTCAGCACATACCCAGCTTATTCCGAGCTCTGCGATACCTTTCGGCCCCGTCTTGGCGTGGCAAGACGAACAGTCTCGGGTGGAGAACGATTCATTCACTTCCTCGTACCAAGCTCCGTGCGCAGTCGCTTTGTAGCGGAGCATGCCTCGGAAGGAAGACCAGCCTGCATCGAGGACGGATTTCGCCAGGCGGGTCTTGGCGAGTCCGGCGGCGTTCACGTTGCCGACCGCAATATGATCGAACTCTCGAACGATGAGAGTCGAGCGTTTATGGTGAAAGTCACGGCGGGCATTGGCGATACGGGCGTAAATGTTCGTCGCCTGGCGTCTTTTACGGGCGCGCTGCGCGATAGCGAGTTTGTCGGCCAACTGGCGCAGATACCGCGGGTTCTCGATCTTGTCTCCCGTCGAGAGGGCCGCGAAGTCTTTAAGGCCCAAGTCGATGCCGATGCCGCAGCGCACCGGCCGCGGTTCAGGCGCAGCCACTTCCACGACGATGTTCAGGAACCAATGCCCGCGGGCATCGCAGGAGAAGTTCGTGCCGTCCTTGATCTTGCCTTCGGGGAGCGGGCGGGAGTGAAACACCCGGAAGGTGTTGCCGGCAAAGCGGAAGGCTTGCCCCTGGCGCTTGAGATCCCGGCCCTTCAAGGGCACCCAGCCCAACGAGCGCCGGCCCCGCCAGCGCAAGAATGGGCGGTTCCTCTGACGGCGGGACTTGGCGTATTGCTCGCAAACAGCGTTGATGGTGCCGGCATGCAAGGAAAGATCCTTGCTGCTCCCCGCAGTCAACCGATTCAGATCAAAGCCGCTCGGCCAGCGCTTGTTCCACTTCAGAGCCTGAAGTTGAGTGTCATTACAGAAATTCCAGACGAAATTGCAGGCGCGCGCCTGGCGATTGAGGAGTCCGGTGAGCGACTTGATGCGGTATCGATACACCAGCAACATCGCCGAAAGTTAATGCCTTCACAGAGATCAGACAAGAGCCTGAAACTGACTGAAACGTCCATTTTTGGGGACACCAAATCCCCACCTCGGGAGAAGCACTTCCTCCCCGGCGCAGGCGCCGGGATCTCCGTGCCGGAGAGGCGATGATGAAAACCGAGCCGTCGATGACTCTGGAAGAGCTGCGCGCCGCGCTGAGCGACCTCGACGGTGAGCTCCTTGCGCTGGTGGCGCGCCGCAAGGCCTTGAGCGAGCAAGTGGCCGCCGTCAAGCGTGCGACTGGACGTGCCACGCGCGATTTCGCGCGCGAGCGCGACGTAATCTTGCGCGGCCGCACCGAGGCGGAACGGATCGGTCTCGAGCCCGATCTGGCCGAGTCGCTCCTGCGCCAGCTCATCCAGTCCTCTCTGGCTACACAAGAGGCGGCGCGTGTTGCGGCGCAGGGCCACGGCACGGGAAAGCGCGCCCTGGTCATCGGCGGCCGCGGCAAGATGGGCGGCTGGTTCTCGGATTTTCTGTCCTCGCAGGGATTTCAAGTCACGATCGCGGATCCTCGCGGCGCTCCGCCGGGCTTCGATCAGCTCGACGACTGGCAGGACCACGGGCTCGACTCGGAGCTCATCGTGCTCGCAACACCGCTCAGCGCCACTGCCGAGATCCTGAAGCAGCTCGCCGCGCGAGCCCCGCGCGGGCTGATTTTCGATCTGGGCTCGCTGAAGACGCCGCTGCGCGCCGGGCTCGATGCACTCGCGCAGGCCGGATGCCGCGTCACGTCGCTCCATCCCATGTTCGGACCGGACACGCAGCTGCTCTCCGGCCGGCATGTGATATTCATCGACATGGGCCATGCGGAGGCGCTCAAGGAAGCGCAGGATCTGTTCGCTTCGACCATGGCGGAGCGCGTCGTCATGAGCCTCGACGAGCACGACCGTTTGATCGCCTACGTGCTCGGTCTCTCGCACGCACTCAACATCGCGTTCTTCACGGCGCTCGCCGAGAGCGGCGAGGCGGCGCCGCGCCTCGCCCGCCTCTCGAGCACGACCTTCGATGCGCAGACCGATGTCGCGAGCCGCGTGGCGGCCGAGAGCCCGGATCTTTATTTCGAGATTCAAAGCTTGAACGAGTACGGCGGCGAATCGCTGCTCGCGCTCCAGCAAGCCGTCGAGCGGGTGCTCGCCGCCGTGCGTACCAAGGACGCCGCCGCGTTCACCGCGCTCATGAACCAGGGCCGGGCGTATTTCGACGTGCGCGCCCAGGCACGGGCGAGCTGAGCTCAAGGGGACGCCATGGACGATCTCCGTCTGGAGAACGAGGTGCTCAAGAAGAGCCTCGCCGAGATGACCGCGGAGGCGGCCAACAACGAGAGCATTCTCAAGCGCACGCAGGCCCGCGAGCTAACGCTGTTGCGCGCCGACAGTCTGGGTCAACTGCTGCACGCCATGGTCGACGGTCTGCGCGATTCCTACGGCCTCGACGCGGTGAGCGTGGTGCTCCTGGATCCCCAGCACGAGATCCGTCACTTGCTGATCGCAGGGGGCGATCGTCCGGAGGAATTCAAGCAGATATTCTTCGTCGATTCCCTGGTCGGCCTCGCGCCGCAGCTCGCCAATCTGCATAGGCCGTGGCTCGGGCCCTTCGTCGGCGCCGATCATCACTTGCTGTTTCCCGGCAGCCAGAATCTCAAGAGCACGGCACTCCTGCCCCTGCCGCGCAAGGACATCGCCACGGGCGCGCTGTGCTTCGGCAGCCGCGACTCCACACGCTTCACTCGGCATCACGCCACCGATTTCCTGGCGCACTTAGGTGCCGTGGCCGCGGTCTGTCTCGAGAATGCGGTGAACCGGGCGCGGCTGTTGCGCGCGGGGATCACCGATTTTCTCACCGGCTGGCACAACAGGCGCTATCTGCAGCAGCGCATGAAGGAAGAGCTGGCGCGCGCCCAGCGCCGCGGCGGAACGATCGCCTGCCTGATGATCGACATCGACCGCTTCAAGGGAATCAACGACGGCTACGGGCATCTCGCGGGCGACGCGGCGCTGAAGGAGATCGCGCAACGCATCGAATCGCAAATTCGCAGCATGGATACCGCCGCACGCTTCGGCGGCGATGAGCTCGCCGTTCTTTTGCCCGAGTCGAGCTCGGGCGAGGCGGCCAAGCTCGCCGAGCGCATTCGCGAGTGCATCGCCGCGGTACCGGTCGCCCTCACCGACGAGATCCAACGCACGCTCACCGTGTCGGTGGGCGTCGCAGCCGTTGCGCCCGCACGCCACGAAGCGGACCTGAAGGCGGTCGCAGATCGGCTCATGGCCGACGCGGACGCCGCGCTGTACCGGGCCAAGGCGCTCGGGCGAAATCGGGTGCAGGTCGGGGCGGGTTGACCCCCCGACCCGCGGAAATCGAATGCGGCATTACCGGCGATAGGGAGCTTTGATGACACGGCAACTCCGGCTTTGCGTGATTGCGCTCGCGGCACTCTGCGTCGGCTCTGCTGCGGCGACGGCCGCGCCCGCGTCCACGCCGACGCCGACGCCGAGGAAGCCCATCACGCACGAGACGCTCTGGATGATGAAGCGAGTGGGTGCTCCCACCGTCAGTCCGGACGGCAAGTGGGCGGTTTACTCCGTGCTCGAGCCCTCGTACGAGCCGGACAAGGCGGTCAGCGACTTGTGGCTGGTCGCGACCGACGGCAGGACCCCGCCGCGTCGGGTCACCCATACCAAGGAAGCGGAGGACGACATCGATTGGTCACCCGACTCGACGCGCATCGCCTTCGCGACCAAACGGGAAGGCGACGAGGTGCCGCAGATCTACATTCTCGATCTGTCTCCGGGCGGCGGCGAGGCCCGGCGGCTCACCAGCATCTCCACGGGCGCTTCGCGCCCCAAGTGGCGACCGGACGGTCAGGCGATTCTCTTCCAGTCGCGCGTCTACCGGAACGCGCTGGACGACGAGGCGAACAAGAAGGCCGCGGCGGAGCACAAGGCGCGCAAGTACAACGTTCGCGCCTACGATCATTTCCCGGTGCGTTACTGGAACGAATGGCTCGATGAGCGGCAGCCGACCCTCTTGGTGCAATCGATCGACAGCGACTCCGCCAAGGACGTCCTGTCGCCGACGGCGCTTGCGCACGAGAGCGGCTTTTATGGCGCGGAGACCGATACCAGCGTCACGCTCGCGCCGCTGTGGAGCCCGGACGGCCGCGAGATCGTGTTCGTTGCGACGAGCGAACGGTGGAACGCCGCATTCGACCGCGTGCACGAGCATCTGTACCGCATGCCCGCTGAAGGCGGCGAGCCCAGGGCGGTGACCCCGACGGCGGGCGAGTACGAGGAGCCGCGCTTCAGCACCGACGGCAAATCTCTGTTCTTCCGATACGCGCCCCAGGATGAAGAGATCTACCACCTCTCCCGCCTCCACCGCGTAACGTGGCCCGCCGGCGGCGAGGCCTCGCTGGTCACGCGCGATTTCGACGGAGATACGACTCACTATGCGCTGAGCGCGGATGGCAAAGTGGCTTACCTCCTCGTGGAGGAGGCGGGCAAGGTGAATTTGTACCGCGTGAGCGCAGGCGGCGGCAAGCCGCTGCTCGCGGTCGAGCCGGCGACGGGCGGATACAGCTCGCTTTCGATCCCGCAGAGAAGCTCGAGGCCGCTGCTCATCGCCGCCTACGGCAGCTCCGTGAGCCCCGAGGAGGTCGTGCGGATCGACGTGCCGAGCCGCTCCCACGTCAACCTGACTCACGTCGACACCGCCGCCGCCGCCGAGATCGACTGGCAGCCGCCGGAGCACTTCTACTTCACGAGCGCGAAGGACCGGCGCATTCACAACATGATCGTGCGGCCTCCGGCCTTCGATGCCTCCAAGAAATATCCGTTGCTGGTGCTTATCCACGGCGGCCCCGCGAGCAACAACCCGGATCAGATCGGCCTGCGCTGGAACTACCATCTTCTCGCCGCACCGGGCTACGTCGTGCTCATGACGGACTACACCGGCTCGACGTCGTTCGGCGAGAAATTCGCGCAGGCCATCAAGCTCGATCCTTTGAGGACTCCCGGCGAGGAGATCGACCAAGCCGTGGATGAGGCGCTGAAGCGCTATTCCTTCCTCGACGGATCGAAAATGTGCGCCGCGGGCGCGAGCTACGGCGGGCATCTGGCGAACTGGATCGAGGCCACCTCCACCCGCTACAAGTGCATCGTGAGCCATGCGGGCGAGGTCGATCTCACCACGCAGTGGGGCGAGAGCGACTTCGTCTATGGGCGCGAGCTCGCGAACGGCGGGGCGCCCTGGGCGGGCAATCCCATCTGGCGCGAACAGAGCCCGATCACTTATGCCGCCAGCTGGAAGACGCCGATGCTGCTCAGCATCGGCGAGCGCGACTACCGCGTGCCCCTCGGCAACACGCTCGAGAATTGGGCCGCTCTGCAGCGCATGCACGTGCCCAGTCGATTGCTCGTGTGGCCGGATGCGTGGCACTGGATCCTGAAGCCCGAGGACAGCCGGCACTTCTACGAGGAAGTGCATCGCTGGCTCGCGCACTATCTAAAGGACGGGGAAGCCGGCTAGAGTCTGCACCGCATGAACGCATTCCAATCCGACTTTTTACGGACGCTGCACGAGCGCGGGTTCATTCACCAGCAGACCGACGCCGCCGGGCTCGACGCCGCAGCACGCCAGGGCGTGGTGACGGCATACGTCGGGTACGACGCGACGGCCGACAGCCTGCACGTGGGAAACCTCGTGTCGATCATGCTGTTGCGGCACTTGCAGCGCACGGGCCATCGGCCGATCGTGCTCATGGGCGGGGGTACCACCAAGGTGGGCGATCCTTCCGGGCGGGACGAGACGCGGCAACTGCTCTCCGAATCGCAGATCGCTGCGAACATCGCGAGCATCCGGGAGATCTTCGAGCACTATCTCGATTTCGGGTGCGGCCCGACCGGCGCCATGGTGGTGAACAACGACGATTGGCTCGGCAAGCTCGAGTACATTGCGTTTTTGCGGGACATCGGCCGGCATTTCACGATCAACCGCATGCTGACGATGGATAGCGTCCGACTGCGGCTCGAGCGCGAGCAGCCGCTCACATTCCTGGAATTCAACTACATGATCCTGCAAGGCTATGACTTCGTCGAGCTCAACAAGCGTCACGGGTGCACGTTGCAGATGGGCGGCTCCGACCAGTGGGGCAACATCGTTCAGGGCGTGGAGCTCGGGCGGCGAGTGCGTGATGCAGAACTTTTTGGCCTCACCTCGCCGCTCATCACGACCTCCTCGGGCGCCAAGATGGGCAAGACCGCAAGCGGAGCGGTGTGGCTGAATCCCAAGCGGCTGGCGCCGTACGATTACTGGCAGTTCTGGCGCAACACCGAGGATGCGGACGTGGGTCGATTCCTGCGCATGTTCACCGAGCTGCCGCTCGAGGAGATCGCGCAGCTCGAGGCGCTGCGCGACGCGGAGATCAACGAGGCGAAGAAAATACTGGCGAACGAGGCGACCCGTCTGTGCCACGGTCCCCAAGCGGCAGCGGGGGCGCTCGCTACCGCATCGCAGGCGTTCTCGGGCGCCGTCGCGGAGGGCCTGCCGACCTTCGCGCTCAAGGCCGGCACGAGCGCCTCCGTCACCGAAATCGCGGTGGCGCTCGGCTTCGCCAGCTCGCGTAGCGACGCGCGCCGGCTCATCGAGCAGGGGGGCGTGCGGCTCAACGACGAAATCGTGAAGAGTGTCACGGCGAGCGTCACCGAATCGGATCTGGACTCCGGCGGCGGCGCGCGCCTCAGCGTCGGCAAGAAGCGCCATGGGCTCATCCGGCGTGAATAGGACCACAATTCCCCGGTGATGTGGAACAATTGGCGCCATGGCCGATCCGCGCGCCAACGACTACATCGACCGGCATGGCTTCCGCGCCAACGTAGGCATCGTTCTGATGCGCGAGAGCGGGGAGTTGTTTCTCGGCGGACGGGTCGGCGGGCGGGGCTGGCAGTTCCCGCAAGGCGGCATCAACCGCGGCGAGCAGGTGGAAGACGCCCTGTTCCGCGAGCTCAACGAGGAGATCGGCCTCGGGGTCGAGGATGTCGAGGTGATCGGCTCGACGCGCGGCTGGTTGCGGTACCGGTTGCCGCGCCAGTACGTGCGTGACCGTTGTATCGGACAAAAGCAACGCTGGTTCCTGCTCAAGCTCGCGGCCGAGGAGGCGAAGTTTCGCTTCGACCTGACGGATCAACCGGAGTTCGACCGCTGGCGCTGGGTCGACTACTGGACTCCGGTCCGCGAGGTCGTCTATTTCAAGCGGCGGGTGTATGCGCGCGCGTTGCACGAGCTCGGCAAGCTCCTGCCTCCGGACGGTCTGCCCCCCTACCCGGACTGGTGGCAAGAAATCGATATCCCTTCGGCGCGCGTCGCGGCACGCTAGAAGGGCTTGACCACGGCCAGCGCGACGATGCCGATCAAGAAGAGCGAGGGCAATTCGTTGAAGAGGCGATACCAGCGTGCCGTGCGCGCATTGCGGCCCTGCGCGAAGTCGCGCATCAGCTTGTAGCAATAACCATGGTAGGCGATCAGCAAGGCAACCAGAGCGAGCTTCACGTGCAGCCAACCCATGGACAGATACGGTGGAAAAGCGACCAGCATCGCGATTCCGAAGACCAGGGTCGCCCCCGCTCCCACGGTCATGATCGCGAACAGGCGCCGCTCCATGATGCGAAAACGCTCGACGCCGAGCGGATCCGGGGCATCCGCGTGATAGACGAACAGCCGCGGCAAATAGAAGAGACCCGTGAACCAGGTCACCATCGCCATGACGTGAAAGGCCTTGAGCCAGAGCAACGGGCGCTCCCTCGGCGCAAAGCGGGATCATAGCGAATCATGGCGGATTTTTTCGGCAAACTCGTGGTCCGGGGGTACGCCTCGCCGAAGCGGCGCGCCTGGTTCCTCGGCACGGCGGCGGTGCTCGCCGCGCTCCTGCTTTATGGCGTATTCGAGCTCGGCCGATACGACGCGGGCTATCGGGTCATCGACTCGGTGCGCGGCGCATGGGCGCAGAGCTCGCGCGCGCGCCAGCTCGAGGCGGAGAATGCGCGGCTGCGCAGCGAGCTCACCGCTTCCGACGTCGGGCGCCGCATCGATCGGGAAAGCTACAAGCAGGTCCAGCGCAGCGTCGGGGACATGCAGAGCCAGATCGCCCGCCTCACCCAGGACTTGTCGTTCTATCGCGGATTGGTGCAGCCCGACTCGCTGGTGCACGTCAAGGTGCAGCAAATGCAGATCGTGCCGGAGACAGCGGGCCGGTTCCATCTCAAATTCGTGCTCATGCAGACTGGCAAGCCCGACAACAGCGTGGCTGGCACGGCGTCGATCGTGATCGAGGGGCTGCTCGCCGGGAAGCCGCAGAGCCTGAAGCTCGCCGATGTTTCGGTCGATCGGCGCGGCGGCCTGGCATACTCGTTCCGGTATTTCCAGGACTACGACGAAGCCGTGCAATTACCGCCGGCATTCGAGCCGACTCGCGTCGATGTGGAGCTGTTCATCGCCAGAGACTCCACTCACGGGTTCCGGCAGGCGTTCGTGTGGAAAGCTCAGGGTATGTCGGTGGAAACCGAGGCGAACGGCGAGGCATCCAAGGAAAAATCCGATGTTCAAACGGAAACCGAGTAAAGACATCCAGATCGACACGCTGATCGGCGCCAAGACGCGCATTCACGGCGACGTCGAATTTGCCGGCGGACTGCACCTCGACGGCCACATCAACGGCGATGTGAAAGGCGCTCCCGACGGCCATGCGATCCTGTCGGTGAGCGAGACGGGGTGCATCGAAGGCTCGGTGATCGCCGCCAGCGTGCTGGTGAACGGCACGGTGAAGGGCAATATCGATGCCGCGGACCGCGTCGAGCTCGGAGCCAAGGCACAAGTGCTCGGCAGCGTGCTCTACGGCATCATTGAAACAGCGGTCGGCGCCCGCATATATGGGAAATTGCACCACCGGGCGCCCGGAGGGCAGATCTCGGGGGCAGCCGGCGGGCAGCTCCCGGCCGGCCCCGAACGCGATGAGCTGGCCGCGCCGCCGCCAGGAACGCCTGGCGGCGAACGAGGATCTTAGTTTGAGACCGGGCGCTTTGATTGACTGAGGCCTGCCGAGTACACTGGGTATCATGAACGCTACTTCCGACGCACTCCCCGAGATCGATCCGCCCCCGCCGACTGTCCTGGTGTTCACCGAGGCTGCCGCCGGAAAGGTGGGCGAGCTGATCCGTGAGGAGGCCAATCCCAACTTGAAGCTTCGCGTGTTCGTGTCCGGCGGGGGCTGCTCCGGCTTCCAGTACGGATTCACGTTCGACGAGAAGATCGAGGAGGGCGATTTTTGCGTGGAGAAGCGCGGCGTCCAGCTCTTGATCGATCCGATGAGCGCTCAATATCTCATGGGCGCCGAAATCGACTACAAGGAAGATATCCAGGGCGCCCAGTTCGTGATCCGCAACCCCAACGCAAAGACTACTTGCGGGTGCGGATCCTCCTTCTCAGCCTAAGTCAGACCGCCTGATGAGCGGCGCGGGCCGTGTCGTTCCGGACGTCCTCGCCGCCGTGGACCTCGGCTCCAACAGCTTTCACATGGTCGTCGCGCGCTACTCGCACGGCCAGCTGGTCATCCTCGATCGGCTGCGCGAGATGGTGCGGCTCGCCGCGGGGCTTGGCGACAGCGGCCGGCTCGACGATGCCGCCACGGAACGCGCTCTGCGCTGTCTCGAACGATTCGGCCAGCGTCTGCGCGCCATGCACGCCGACAGCGTGCGCGTGGTGGGGACCAACGCGTTGCGGCGCGCGAAGCGCAAACGCTGGTTCCTCGAGCGTGCGCGCGCCGCGCTGGGCCATCCCATCGAGATCATTTCCGGACTGGAAGAGGCGCGCCTGATCTACTCCGGAGTGGCGCACACCAGCCCCATGAGCCCGGACAAGCGGCTGGTCGTGGACATCGGCGGCGGCTCGACGGAGGTGGTGATCGGCGAGGGCTTCAATCCGCTGCTGCTCGAGAGCCTGTCGGTCGGCTGCGTCGGCCTGACCACCAGCTATTTCGACGACGGAAGAATTTCCGAGAAGCGCTTCGAGCGCGCGCGGACAGCGGTGCGGCTCGAGCTCGAACCGATCTCCGAGGCTTATCGCAAGCTCGGCTGGCTGCAGGCCTTCGGCAGCTCCGGCACGGTACGCGTCATCGGCGACGTCGTGCGCCGGCTCAATCCCGATTCGCCGCGCATCACGCTCGACAACCTGCGCTCACTCGCCGACCGCGTGATCGCCGCGGGTCACATCGATGACCTGGACCTGGAGGATGTCGATGCCGAGCGCGCGCCGGTGTTTCCGGCAGGACTCGCGATCATGCTGGAGATCGTCGAGAACTTCGGCATTGACCGGGTGCGGGTGGCCGAGGGCGCCATGCGCGAGGGTCTCTTGTACGACCTCATGGGGCGATTCACCGACGAGGACGCGCGCGTGCGCAGCGTGCGCGCCATGGAGAAGCGCTACCACGTGGATGCACTGCAGGCCGATCGCGTCGAGGCCACAGTCACCGCGCTGCTCGCGCAGGTGGAGTCCGAATGGGGGCTGGAGGACCCGCTCGCCGAGCTGATGCTGCGCTTCGCGGTTCGGCTGCACGAGACCGGGCTCGACATCGCGCACTCCAAGTACCACCGCCACAGCGCCTATCTGCTCGAGCATGCCGACATGCCTGGGTTCCCCCGCGAGGAGCAGCTTCTGCTCGCCGCCCTGGTCGGGGGTCATCGCCGGCAGCTCTCCTTCGATGCGCTCGAGGATCTGGTGCCGCCCTGGGACCGTCTCGCGGAGTTCCTCATCGTGCTTTTGCGCCTCGCGGTGCTGTTGCATCGGGGACGCAGCCCCCAGCCGCTGCCCGAGGCCGTTCGGCTCGCCGTGAAGGGCCGGAGCCTGAATCTCGAGCTGCCGGAGAGATGGATGAAGGATCATCCGCTCACCCTCGAGGATCTCGAGCAGGAGCGCGCCTATCTCAAGGACGCCGGTTTCCGCCTGTCCTTGAGCCGCGCCGCCTCGGAGGCGATGCTCAAGACTCCATGAGCGCGATGCGCTCGTCGTACCGGCTCAACAGCTTGCCCTGCGCCGAGAGGTTGCCGCTGCCCCCGGCACGCGAATACTGGCCGTTGGCAGCGAGTTCCCAGGCCTGGGCATCGTCCGCGAGGTAGAGATTCAGCTCCTCGGCGACGCGGGTGCGAAACTCGGGCGCGTCCAAGGGAAACGCGACCTCGATGCGGCGGAAGAGATTCCGGTCCATCCAGTCGGCGCTCCCGCAGTAGACCTCGCGGTGGCCGCCGTTCTCGAAATCGTACACGCGCGAGTGCTCGAGAAAACGTCCGACGATGGAACGCACCTTGATGCGCTCGGATACCCCGGGCACTCCGGGCCTCAAGCAGCACAGACCGCGCACGATGAGCTCGACCGACACGCCGGCTCGCGAGGCACGGTACAAGGCCTGAATGATGGTGGGCTCGGTGAGCGCGTTGAGCTTCGCGACGATGCGCGCCGGCTTCCCTGCGCGGGCGTGGTCGGCTTCGCGATCGATTTTCGCGACGATCGCCTGGTGCAGACTGAACGGCGCGTGCAGGAGCTTGCGCAGCTTCGGAACGCGCGTGAGTCCGGTGAGCTGCAGGAAGATCTCGTGAACATCCTCGCCGATCGCCTCGTCGGCGGTCAACAATCCGTAATCGGTGTAGAGGCGGGCAGTCTTCGCGTGATAATTGCCCGTGCCCAGATGGCAGTAGCGCCGCAGCCCCTTCTCCTCGCGGCGCACCACCATGACCAGCTTGGCGTGCGTCTTGAAGCCGAACACCCCGTACATGACGTGCGCGCCCGCCTCCTGCAGCTTGTTCGCGAGCTCGATATTGGCTTCCTCGTCGAAGCGCGCGCGCAGCTCGATGATCACCGTCACGTCCTTGTCAGCTTGCGCCGCTTCCACCAGCGCGCCGACGATCGCCGAATCGCTGCCGGCCCGATACAGGGTCTGCTTGATCGCGAGAACCTGCGGATCGCCGGCCGCTTGCTTGATGAAATCAGTGACGGGCGCGAACCCTTGAAAAGGATGATGCAGGAGCACGTCTCCGCTGCGCAGCGTCGCGAATAGATCGCTGCCGACGCGCAAGCGTTCCGGGATGCTCGGGGTGAACGCGGCGTACTTGAGGTCGGGACGATCGACCAGGTCGTAAACCGCCATCAGCCGGTTCAAGTTGACGGGGCCGTCCACCTTGTAGAGATCGTCCGCGGTGAGCGCGAATTGCTCCAGCAAGTAGCTCAAGATCTCTTCGGGACAGTCGTGCGCCGTCTCCAGGCGCACCGCGTCGCCATAGCGCCGCGACGCCAGCTCGCCCTCCACGGCGCGGAGCAAGTCGTCGACTTCTTCCTGCTCAACGAACAAATCGCTGTTGCGGGTGACCCGGAATTGATAGCAGCCGCGTACGCGCATGCCGGCGAACAGTTTCGACACGAACGCCTCGACGATAGTGCCGAGAAACACGAAGTGCCGGTTGCCGAGCTCGTCGGGCAGCCGGATGAGCCGCGGCAGAGAGCGCGGCGCCTGAACGACGGCGAGTCCGCTGTTGCGGCCGAAGCCGTCCTCGCCCTCGACCACGATGGCGAAGTTCAAGCTCTTGTTGAGCACCTTGGGGAACGGGCGCGCGGGATCGAGGGCAAGCGGGCTCAGCACCGGCTCGACTTCGCGCGTGAAGTAAGCCTCCAGCCACTGCGCCTGCGCGGGGGTCCAGTATTCCGGCGAGGCGAACACGACGCCGTTCTTCGTGAGCTCGGGCATGAGCACGTCGTTCAACACCTCGTACTGCTCTTCCACGAGGCGCACGGCGCGCGTGCGGATCGCCTTCAACTGCTCGCCGACCGATAGACCGTCGGCACCCACCTGCACCGCGCCGGCTTCCTGCAGCTCCTTGAGGCTCGCCACGCGGATCTCGAAGAACTCGTCGAGGTTGGTGCACGAGATGCAAAGGAATCGCACGCGCTCCAAGAGCGGCACGCGGGCGTCCTTCGCCTGCTCGAGAACGCGCTGATTGAACTCGAGAAAGGACAATTCCCGATTGATGTAGAGCTGGGGGACCAGGAGGTCGGTATCGTTCATGGCCGTCGAGTTTGCGGTGTCCAGGATGACAGTTCAATGAAGGCGGGACGGATGGATCCGCGGGGGGCGCGGTTGGGTCAGGAGCGGTAAATTCCACCAAGGACCCGAGGGCCGCGTGCGCCGGTGACGCTGGGGGCGTTCGAGGGTAACCCCGCCAGGGTCCGCCGGGCGAACCAGCCGAACGCGATCGCCTCTACGTAGTCGGGATCCAAGCCCAGCGCGACGGTGGTCGCGACCCGGTTGGGCGCAAGCCGGCGCGCGAGGGCCGCCAGCAACGCGGCGTTGTGGGCACCGCCCCCGCAGGCGTACACCGCCGCCTCCGGCGCGTAACGGCGTACGTCGGCGGCCACGGTGGCCGCGGTGTATTCGAGCAGCGTCGCCTGCACGTCCTCGGGTCGCCGATCGCCCCCGCCCAACTTGCTGTCGAGCCAACTGAGGTTGAACAACTCACGACCGGTGCTTTTCGGCGGCGGCTGCTTCAGATAAGGCTCGTCCATGAACTGCTCGAGCAGGGCGGGGTCGCAGCGGCCGGTGCCGGCCCACGCGCCATCGCGGTCGAACGAGAGGGTGCGGTGGCGCGAAATCCAGGCATCGAGGAGTCGATTTGCGGGGCCGGTGTCGAAACCCGAGACGACGGCGCCCCGCTTCAGCATCGTCACGTTGGCGATGCCCCCGAGATTCAAGATGACGCGATCCTCCGTGTCGCTGCGGAATACCTGGTCATGAAACACCGGCAAGAGTGGTGCACCCTGACCGCCCGCGGCGACGTCGCGGCGGCGGAAATCGCCGACGACCGTGACGCCGGTCATTTCGGCAACTGTATTCGGATCGCCGATTTGCCAGGTAAAGGGGACCGGCAGATCGGTCCGATGGCGCAGCGTTTGTCCGTGACAGCCGATGGCACTCACGGACGCAGCGCTCACCCCCGCCTTGCGCATCAGCGCAAGCGCAGAGCGTGCGAAGGCCTGGGCCACCGCGACGTCGATCTGGCCGATTTCATCCAGCGACACGCGATCCGGCGCATCGACGAGGGCCGTGACCCGCTCCTTGAGCGCGGGCTCGAAGGGCACGGCACTCGCGGCGACGAGCGACAGCGGTGAGACATCGAAATCCACCAGCGCGGCGTCGACCGCATCCATGCTGGTGCCCGAGATCAGGCCGAGGAACAGACCCATTTTAGAGAAGTGCGTTCTTGACCGACGTGCGCGGTTCGCCGACAAATTGAGACTCGCCCGCGGAGAAGGGCGCGCTCAGGGTCTCTGCCGGGGCCACGAGCGGGACGGCCTCGCCAGAACTCGTGGGCGCAGCGAGTCCGGCCTGCCGAACCTGAGTTTGCGGCGCAGCGAGAGCATCGAGCCAGGCAGCGGTCTCTCTGTGGAAGCGTCCCATCGCGTCGGCGCTCAATGGGTCCGCGCCAGGCAGCTTCACCGTTTGCGGATCCTCGTGGACTCCATTCATCAAATATTCGTAGTGCAGATGCGGCCCCGTCGCCAGCCCAGTCATGCCGACGTAGCCGATGACCTCGCCCTGCTGCACGTGCGAGCCGACGTGGATGCCGCGGGCGAAGCGCGACATGTGACCGTAGAGCGTCTGTATCTCGCTGCTGTGCGACAAAAGGATCGCGTTGCCGTAGCCGCCGCGCACGCCCTCGAAGGCCACCCTACCGTCGCCCGCCGCATGCACGGGTGTGCCGATCGGCGCGGCGTAGTCGGTGCCCATGTGTCCGCGGATGAGATTGAGGATGGGATGGAGGCGGTGCGGATTGAACACCGAGCTCACGCGCGTGAATTCCACGGGGGCACGCAGAAAGGCCTTGCGCATAGGCTTGCCGTCCGGGGCGTAGTAGCCGACCGAGCCGCTCTCGTCGACGAAGCGCACGGCCCGGTACACCTTGCCGTCGTTGACGAACTCGGCCGCCAGCACATCGCCGTCACGCAGGTACTTGCCGTCCTGATAGACCTGCTCGTAGACGGCGGTGAAGCGGTCGCCGTCGCGGATGTCGAGGACGAAATCGATATCCCAGGCGAAGATATTCGCGAGCTTCAATGCCACGAGATCCGAGATCTGGGCGGACTCGGCCGCCTCGAACAGGGACGAGTCGATGGTTGCGGAGGCGGTGCGGATGTGCGTCTGTACGGGATTCTCGGTGACGTTCGCGGCGAACCCGGCCTCGTCGCGTACCACGTGCAGGGTCTTGGTCTCGCTCACCTTGCGCGTGAGCTCTTTGACCGAACCCTCGCGGTGCGTCACCTGGATCGCGTCGCCCGGCTTCAAGAAATCCAGGCTCTGCCGGATGCCGGGCAGCTGGCGGATCGCGGCGAGATCGGCTGGATCGAGGGCCATACGCTTGAAAATGGACCCGAGGGTGTCCCTGGGGCCGACGACGACCTGAATGGTGGAGGCAACGCTCGCTTGCTGCTCCCCCGGGCCGGTGCCGGCGGGGATCGTCGCGGGCGGAGGCGGGGCGATTGCGCGCGTCGGATAGATCAGGGGGGCCGCCGCGCTCGAGTTCGCAGGTGGTGGGCCGTCGCTCGCGGCATGCCACAGGAGGAGGCCGGCGCTGGCGGCAGCGCCGTAAGGGGCGACGCGGCCCATGATTAAGCGGAAACGACGGGAGAGCCTGACCGGACGACTTGGGCGGCGCACAATTATTCCTCGAGGATCAAGGGTGCAGGCTAGCGGCGAGGCCCCCGGTGGGTCAATGCGGGCGTCGCTGTTTGTGAGCGAAGACAGCGGCAGTGGCTGTACGGTCGAGGGGGGCGTGGTGGCTGGAGCGGTGCAGCAGCGAGCGCGCTTGACTCGCGAATGCCGCGCACTCATTTGCGCACGAGGAACGCCCCCCTTCCCGGGCGCTCGCAGTGCGTTGACCCTGGAATTCAGGGGTTGCGCGTGTGCTGCGAGCGAGGTGTTGACACGCCCAAAGCGGGGGCTATACTGCGCGCCCTTCCAGGCAAAAGACGATTTCGGGGCGCTTGTGCGCATTGACGAGACCTCGATCTGCGCTATACTTGGAAGTCTTTCCCCGGACCTTTGTCGTCGCAGGGTATTCTTTAAAAATTCGAATAGGTAACTTGTGTGGGGACTCGCGTCGGCACCTTTGGTGCAATTGATGATGAGTTCTCAAGAAACGACCAGTTGTTCATTCGTGAACAAATGTGAGTTTCAGGAACT
>Ga0302324_100006115_pt1 | contig 26082 bp, 25 predicted proteins | sample Palsa_T0_1_FD_201949 | JGI IMG/M metagenome (GOLD analysis project Ga0302324, IMG submission 201949) | Peat permafrost microbial communities from Stordalen Mire near Abisko, Sweden - Palsa_T0_1 | ecosystem: Environmental > Terrestrial > Soil > Palsa > Peat permafrost | place: Sweden: Abisko... | reverse complement strand
CTGGCAAATTATCACAGCGAGGCGCGCGGCGCGGTTTAGGGGAGGAGTTCAGGAGTTACAGGAGTTCAGGAGTTACAGAATTGGGAAGGCTCTAAATGACATTGAGTTAAGCAAGAGTACAGACCGATGGCTGAGTCTATCGCCGCTCTAATTCTGTAACTCCTGAACTCCTGCAACTCCTGAACTCCTTCCTCATCTCCCAACTGTCCGCGCCGATTTCCCCAGATCGATCAAATCCGACAGGATATTCAGCGTCTCTCGTTTCCCCGGATCGCTATCAGCCAGGTTTGTGGTATCATCGTCGTCCAGCGCGGCTTCGACCGGATCGTCGCTGGACTGGCTCGGCTTGGCTTTCGCCGATTTCGGCGTGGCCGCGGGATCCGGTCTCTGTTCGACCAGCTTCAGCTGTGGCTTGTCCAAGTCAGCAAGCGTTAAGTCGTACGTCTTGTCATGGTCGTCGCTTGCCGCCTTCTTGCGGTCCGCTTCTTCTTTTTCTTTCTGTTTCGCTTCTTTCGCCATCTCGTCGCGGCGGGCGGATTCGTTGAGCGACAGCCGATTGCTCTTCAGCCTCTCGTCCAACTGCCGGACATCGTCAGAAATATCCTGCAACTGTGAATCCTGGTTGACACGATTTGAGGAACGCTGACGGACCTCATCGACATCCAGTTGTTTCCGGTTCGCAGCCACATCGATCGGCGCCGGTTCGACTTCGTCGTAGGCCAGGGGATGCTGTAACGCTGTTTCCCCAAACTCATTGTTATCCGTGAGAGAAGGAAGCCGGACGTCCGAAACGACGCCGCGGAGCTGGGTCGATCCGCCAGCCACACGATAGAACTTTTGAACGGTAAGCTTCAACGCACCAGCGTCGTTCGAAGCGTTTCCAAGCATCGGCATGAATCGGCCGAGCTCCAGCATGGTTTGAACTGTGCCTTTGCCGAATGTACTGGAGTCCCCAACAATCAAAGCGCGGCCGTAATCTTGCATCGCTGCAGCAAAGATTTCACTGGCAGAAGCGCTCAGCTTATTCACAAGCACAATCATCGGACCGCTGTACAAGGCGTTGCCCTCTCGATCTTTCAAAACGTCGATATCACCGTTCGCGTCCTTCACCTGAACGACAGGGCCCTGATTGATAAACAACCCGCTCATTTTGATCGCCTCGTCGAGCGAACCGCCACCATCTCTCCTTAGATCGACAACCAATCCTTGAATCTGCTCCTGTTCCAAGCGTTTTAAGAGCGCCGCAACGTCACGTGACGTGCTTTTGCCCGTCCGAGATTTCTCCATGTCCTGATAGAACGACGGCAGCGTGATCCACCCTAACTTCTGAATCGATCCGTCCGGCAAATCTCTCTCGATAATTTCAGCTTTTGCCTCCTGTTCGGTCAGTTTCACGTTATCGCGAACTAGCTCAACCACCCTGCGTTTTGAGGGGTCAGTCGCGTTGGAAGGGATAAGTTGAAGGCGAACAACCGTCCCTTTTTTGCCTCGAATCATTTCAACGACTTTGTCGAGCTTCATGTCCACCGTGTCGACAAACGCATCTTTGCCTTGGGAAACGGCGGCGATCCGATCACCGACAGTCATTTTGCCGCTCATCTGCGCAGGACCGCCGGGCAAGAGTCTTTGGACTTTTGCGTAACCGTCGTCCGAGCGGAGTTCGGCGCCAATGCCAGTCAAAGAAAGACGCATATTAATCTCAAAGCTCTCGAGATCGGAGCGTCCAAGATATTCGGAATGGGGATCGTACGATTGTGCCACCGCGTTCAGAAAGAGCTGAACAAGATCCTCATCATCCCGCTCTTCGACGCTTTTCAGGAGCTGATCGTACCGTCGGGTAACCACCTTAGGTCCGGGATCGACCGCAAATTTATTCAGTTTTTCCTGCAGCAATTCTTCCTCCACTCGGTCTTTCCAGAGGGAATCGGCTTCCGCGATATTGGCCGGCCACGGTTCTTTGCGCCTATCCAAGGCCACCGTTCTGCTGCTCTTGAAAGTATAATCCTTTTTCAAAAGCAGGCGGATTTTCGCGATCCGGTCTTCTACACGGGCCCTGAAAACCCCGTAGATTTCCTTCGCCGGCTGCAAATCTCCGAGCAAGATGCTGTCGCCCAGAGTTCCACCGTACTTCTGGCTAAATTGATCAACATCTTCCTGCGTGAAAAACAACTTGTTGTAATCCAGATTCTCAAGATAGGTCTCCAGAATCCGTTTGGACATTTCGGGGTCGAGTTTCTGTCGGCTATAGTGGCCTTGCTCGAGGAGGCGACCTACCGTGATAGCGACTTGGCGCGGATCAGCCGAGTTTGGCTTATCCTCCCCAAAAACCCAAGTTGAATTCAAAAGCAATAAAACTGCGCCAGCAGCGATACTAATAGTTTTCATGCGTCGACCAAAGTGCACACTGTCCCAACGGTCCCAGAATTCAGGCCTTAAGCCGAAAGTCTGATTTTTTCCAAATTCCGGATTCTCTATTCACTATGCTCCACTTTCAAACTTTTATTGGCGGTATTTTCGATACCAACGCGTACTTGGTTCAAACGCCGGGAGGAAACATTTTGATCGATGCTCCGACCGGGTCGTCGGACTGGATCCGGGATCTGGGAGTGCGACTCGACATGCTGGTGCTTACCCATGGTCACCCCGACCATTTCGATGACGCAGCCAAGATCAAGCGGGCATCCAACTGCCAAGTCGGTTATCACAAGGATGGCATCCCTCTCATTACCGATGCTGATTTTTTCAAAAATAAGGGCTTCTTCTTCGAAACGGAATCCGTGCAGCCAGATTTTTTGATCGACGAGACACCTCAACTTGATCTGTGCGGCATACCCTTTCGTGTTCTTCTCGTTCCCGGCCACTGTCCCGGAAGTCTCTGCTTTTACTCAGCCGGCAACGAGATCCTTTTCGCCGGCGACGTACTTTTCGCCGGGAGCATCGGCCGGACAGACTTCCCAGGCGGCGATCATCAATTGCTGATCCGCGGCATCCGCGAAAAGATTCTCACTTTGCCGGACACGACCGCGGTATTGCCGGGGCACGGACCTCAAACGACAATCGGTGATGAGCGACGCAACAATCCATTTCTTCGATAGATCCGCAGGCAGCAAAGGTCTGGCCGATCAATTCAATACCGACTGGATTTCAGTTTCGCTGAGTTCCATTGGATGCCCGGTCCAAACGATTTTTCCACTTTTGTCGACCAGAAAAGCGGTGGGAATCGCCTGGATTCCAAACTCCTCGTAGATCGATCCCGGCGTATTAATTGCCACATTATAATCCATCGGAATCTGCTTTTGAAATTTCTTAACGGTCGCCTCATCTTCGTCCGTGATTCCGACGATCTGCAATCCCTGGGCTTTGTACTTGGAGTAGATCTCGTTCAGGTGCGGAATGCTCTTCCGGCAGGGAGGGCACCAAGTGGCCCAAAACTCTACGAGGAGGGGTTTGCCAGCGAGTTCAGGCTGTTTACCCAGGTAATTCAGGGCGAGCACCGGAAGTTGTTCCCCTTGTTTAACGACAACCATCTCCGCATGGGTGGGCGCTGCCGGCAACCCGATCAGCAACCCCGCACAAAGAGCAATAACGATTTTTTTCATTTGTAACTCCGTAGTTGGATCTCTTTTACGTGATTTCGTTCATTCTTGACGTGTGACCCGCCCGAACCCCGGTTTCCCCAGATGAACGAATCGCGGTCATCCAGGCGATCAGTCAAGGCGACACTTCCGTGAGAATGATTTGGCCCTCCGCAACCAGGTACTGCCCGACCCGAGCCTCGACGGCGCATTGAACAAGGTCACCGACATCAGCCAATTTGCGGGCACTGAAACTGATCGGTTCCTCTGGACGAACTGGACGCAAAAATTTCATTGATCGAATGGCGGCAAGCAAAAACACCTTTTGCGGGCCACCCACGGCTATCCCGGCTGTCTGAGCCATTCCTTCAACTAAGAGTACGCCGGGGACAATTGCATTCCCGGGAAAATGGCCTTCGAAGAAAGTTTCGCTGCTTCGAAAGGTCTTTGAGCACTGTGCAAGCGAACCCGCTTCGAGCTTGTCGACCGATTCAACGAAAATGAACGGCGGACGATGCGGCAATCCGAGAGAAACTGGATCCATCATTCAAGATGCGTTCATAGCTCGGTGTGCACTATCGTCCTTTCCCCCGAAATACACAAATCGTGCGGCGACGCTGTGCGTGAGTTGCAACCCGGAGCGGGCGGGTGGAAGATTCGATGTGGCGATCGATCTTTTAGCCCACGATTACCGAGGCGATTTCCCTATCCTCGACCAGAAGGTGAACGGATTTCCGCTTGTCTACCTGGACAACGCGGCCTCCACGCAGCATCCGGTTTGCGTAATCGACGAGATTGCTCGGTATTACCGGGAAGACCACGCAAATGTTCATCGGGGCATCCACGCACTGAGCTCGCGCGCGACAAAACTTTACGAAGACGCGCGCATCGTAGCTGCCCAATTTCTGGGCGCAGCATCCAGCGAATCAATCATCTTCACTCGAGGAACCACCGAAGGAATCAATCTAGTCGCTAGTTCCTGGGGAAGCGCGCATCTTAGCCCGGGAGAGATCATTTTGATCACCGAAATGGAGCATCATGCCAATCTGATTCCATGGCAAATGATTGCACGGCGGACTGGTGCTTCGCTGCAATACATTCCGATCCATGGAGACGAAGGGACCGTTGATTGGTCTCTCCTGGACCAGCGCCTGAAGGAAAATCCGGTTCGGCTGCTTGCCTTCACGCATATTTCCAATTCGCTCGGATGCATCAATCCGGTGCGAGAGATTTGCACGACGGCTCGACGCCACGGAGTCGTCACCCTGGTGGACGCAGCACAGAGCGCGGGTCACGCACCAATCAACGTTCAGGAGCTCGGATGCGATTTTCTTGTTTTTTCGGGGCACAAATGCTGCGGCCCGACCGGTATCGGTGTCCTGTACGGCAATCCTGAACTGCTTGCCGATTTAGAGCCGTCCCAGTTCGGTGGCGAAATGATTTCCAGAGTCACGTATGAGTCGGCCGAATGGAAATCGGGACCGCACCGTTTCGAAGCCGGGACACCCCATATTGCCGGTGCGGTAGGGCTTGCGTCCGCCTTAGAGTACCTGGAAAACATCGGACGGTCGGCCATTCGTCATTCGGACCATCATTTTGGCCGGGTTGCTTACGAAAAGCTTTCGGCTTTACCAGGGATCCGTATCCTCGGTCCGAAAACTGAGAGAGCCGGCCTCGTCAGTTTCCAGCTGGGAACGATTCACGCCCACGATCTGGTGGCTTACGCCGACCAGTTCGGGGTAGCGATGAGAGGTGGGCATCACTGCAACCAGCCTCTGATGCGTAAGCTGGGGCTGCAAGCGACGGCTCGGGCCAGTTTTTATTTCTATAATACAGAGAGCGAGATCGACCGTCTCGTCGACGTATTGTGGGACGCCATTCGATACTTTGGAGACTGATGGAGATCGACGACCTGTACCAGACGATCATCCTGGATCACTCGAAGCGGCCCCGAAATTTTGGCGAACTCCCGCCACCGGCTGTCAAGGGAGAGGGCTACAACCCTTCCTGCGGGGACGAAATTGCGGTATTCGTCAGCGAGTCGCCGACCGGGACGATCGAACAGATCCGATTTAATGGTCAAGCCTGCGCGATCTGCATGGCTTCCACGTCGCTGATGACGACCCAGGTGAAAGGCAAAACCACCGCTCAAGCCTTGGGATTGAAACGGGTATTCATTGAATTTTTGACGAAAGAGGCGGCGCCCGCAAATGGCCTCGGGAATCTGCAGGCATTCGGCGGCGTGAAAAAATTCCCGCAAAGATTGAAGTGCGCGACCCTCGGATGGCATGCGTTAGCAGCGGCCTTGGGAAACTGCGGGCAATGATTCCAATGCCGAGCACCCATTTTGACCGCTCTGCCTCAATGAAAATGTACCTGTTTAGCGCCGTGTAGCGCCAATCGTTCTCGAACTTTCAACGTCATTGGCAATCGGCGCGATTCCCGCATCCACAGAAGTCGAGGACGAGACGATCCAGGAGGTACCAATACCGCGCTAACACATACCAGCAACGCCTCGCCGACCAGTCGATACGCCAACCCCCACCGACCCGTGCTCCAAGGAGTCACGCCGGCGCCTGATCGATGCTCAGCGGCGCTTCGGGCATTGAAGAGGGTCTCGCCACCACGTTGCGGCGGGTCTGCAACTCGCGATTCACACATAGGAAATACCTGAAATCCGGTGGACTTGCTCCGACATGGTATGCCCGCGCCTTATCAATGATCTCTCGCTCGCTCTTTGTCATCCGTTCCTGCATCAGCAGGTATTCGGTCCAAGACGGGTACAACATTTCCATCCGGAAACTGTTTGGTCGACCGAGATCTTCGTGCAGCCGCCAACTGAATGCGCCATTTCGCAAGTGGATCAACCGGACTTCACGCAAGACGTCGAGCATCCCTTGTCCTCGTATGCGATCGACTTCGACGTCAATCATGATCGCCACCGGGCCATCGTGCGGCGCCGGGATGTGGATCAGCTTGTGCGAAGCACCGGATACCGGGCCCGGCTCAAAATTAAGCGAGCTGGTAAAATCAATCGACAACCGGAGTTGAATAACCAATGTCGCCAACTGCAAAACACAGGCGACGATCAGCGTCGGTTGCACTCCCCAAATGGAAACCGAGGTACCCCAGACAATCCCTCCGAGCGCCATGGCGCCTTGCGCAGCCATGATGATCGTCGCATTCATCCGGCCCCGTGCCCAACTTGGCATTGCGCGCTGTCCGGCAACCCAGAGCTCGGAGGCCGCCATTGTCCATGCCGTTCCGGCGATCCCGGCCGCAACCAGGAACAGCGACGGCGTCCGGACTGTCCCCATCAGAAAAAAGACAACGGCGACCAGGATATTCGCGAGCACAGTGACTGTGTTCGAATGAAATCGCGCTCTTGCCCAAGGCAGAATGAACACTGCGCCCAGCACCGAACCGACCCCCATACTCGTAAACACTAAGCCGAGATTTGAAGGATCCAGGTGCAGTTCCTTCAAGCCGACGACCGGGATAAGCGATGGGATGATCGAGATGAAAAACGCAAACAAAAGATTGCGGGCCAGGACAATTTGAATGCCCGGGGTATAGCGAACGTATCGGATCGCAGTAACAAAAGACTCCAGGAAACTCTCCAATGGAAGGTTCGAAGCGGGTTTCGGATGTTTCAAACGCTGGATCGCAAAAAAAAGCACAAAGAAACAAATCCCGTTCATCGCGAAAACGGCGTTCGGGTTGACGACACGAAGCAACAATCCGCCAAGCGCCGGTCCGATGATCCCGGAGATATTCAACTGTAATCCGCCGAGTGTTGAGGCAGAGGGTAGTTCCTCATTCGTAACGATTTCAGGCTGAATCGATGTCCATGCGGGCGAGTAGAATGCAAAACCGGTTCCAATCAAAAATACAGCCGCCAAAAGGACCCACGGATAAATCAGGTTAAGGAAACCGAAAAGAGCCAGTCCTCCCGCCGCGATCGCCAGCCAGACGGTCATGACCAGCATCATTCGTTTGCGGTCAACCATGTCGGCGAGTGCGCCTGCCGGTAAGGTAAAGAAGAAAAATGGTAACGAAGCCACGGTCGACATCAGCGACAAAAACAGAGGGGAATCGCTCACGCGGTTCATCGTCCATGTTGCGGCTGTGTCTTGCGCCGCCACGCAGGTGCCAGAGATTAAACTGGCAAGCCACATGTTTCGAAAAACCGGGTTCCGGAGAGCGGTCCAAGTAGAGTTTTCGCTCATTGGGGGATGTTTAGCATTGTTGACTAACAGATAATCGGGACTCGATCCAGCAGACATTGCACATCGCATCGCGGGCCGTCCACGAAACAATGCGCTAATCATCGCCGGTCGTTACAATTTTGAGGCGCCGGAACCCCTAGAAATTCCGGGCAGAAAGGACCGGACTCAGACCACCCGTTCCGCGTTCGCGTCCTTGATCCGAACCGGGTGTCCGTGTCCGGGAGGTGGCGGCGCGCAAGGAGCCGCGGGTTTTCCACCGAGTAACTCCTTGTTCACCGAGATGTAGTGCTTCACTGCAGGTCCGTCCGGTCGAATATCAAGGCTCCATGCCTTCTCAATGTTGCTCTGTTCTTGTTTCGTAATCCGTTCATGCTGGAGCAGATGCTCGGACCAGGAGGCGACCAGCATCTCCACTCGGAAAAAGTCGCACTCGGAGAGATCTTCGTCGAGGCGCCAACTGAATGCCCCATTCCGCAAATGCATCAATCGGACCGCCCGCATCAGCTCCAGAAATCTCGCACGATTCACCGGTGCGACCTGAAAATCGATCGTGATCGCCACCGGGCCGTCCGCCGGACTCGGCGCATGAAGCATGGCATGGTATTGAGTCGCGGGCGCAGCACGCTCGAAATTCAGCGTCCCGGTAAAATCGATTGAAAGCGGAAATGCAAGCGCCAAGCTTGATAACAACAAGGCCGCAGCTGCCAGGAGAGTGAATTTCACGCCGAGAGAAGCGGCAGACCCACCCCAAACGAGGCCTCCCAACGCCATACCCCCTTGCGAAAGCATAATATGAGTGGCGTTCATGCGCCCACGGGCCCACGGCGGCATCGCCCGCTGACCGGCCACCCACAGTTCAGAGGCGGCCATCGTCCACGAAATACCAGCCAGACCCGCCACAACCATAAATAACGGTGTCGCACGCACGATGGCCATCAACACGAAGACGATTGCAAGTAAGACACTCGCGAAAATCGTGAGCGCGTTCGGAGAAAATCGGGCCCGCGCCCACGGAATCACCACAATCGCGCCGAACACCGACCCCACTCCCATGCTCGTGAACAACAACCCGAGGTCCGCGGAATTCATTAAAACCTCTTTGAGCCCGATGACCGGCAACAGCGCGGGTATGACCGCAATGAAGAGGGAAAAGAGGACGTTTCTCGCAAGGACCACTTGGATTCCGGGAGCATATCGGACATAGCGAATCGCCCCCACCAAGGACTCAAAAAAATTCTCCAACGGTAATCGCGACTGTCTTTCTTTCCGCTTCCATTGCGCAATCGCGCCGATGACGAGGAGGAAGCACACGGCGTTCGCGGCGAAGATCCAATTCGCGCTGTAATGACTCAGAATGACCGCGGCGATCGCGGGTCCGACAATTCCACAGAGATTAAGCTGCAGCCCTCCCAGAGTGACGGCCGAGGGCAATTCGTCGTTTGTTACAACTTCCGGGATAAGTGAGCTCCAGGCAGGCGCGCTAAAAGCGAAGCCGACGCCAATCAGAAAAACACACGCCAAAATCACATATGGATTCAGCAAACCCGCCACGCCGAGCACCGCGAGCATGCCCGCGGAGAAGGCCAACCAGAGATTCATCGTGCACAGCAATTTTTTTCGGTCGACCAGATCGGCCAGGGAGCCGGCCGGTAAAGTGAAAAAGAAAAGAGGAAGAGAGGCCACGGTCGACATGACGGAAATGAGAAATTTCGATGACGTCAGCGTGTTCATCATCCACGTTGCTGCAGTATCGTGAGCCGCCACACAAACACCTGAAACCAAGCTTGCGATCCAGAGTCTGCGAAACACCGGGTTCCTGAGCGCAATCCAAAGCGAAGTATTAGTCATAGAACCGACAGAAATTGGCTAACGCCCAAACCTTGGTCTTTCACGATTAGAAGCTTAGTAATAAAGCCAGTTTCGTTTTTGCACAAAGGTTGAAAAGGTTTCCGGCACTCGTGCCCAGGTTGTTGCATTACAATTCGTTCAAAGAAGATGTCTTGACTTGATGGAACCATCTCATATGCCGTTGCAGGAACTTTCCCGGTCCTCGGATCCTCAGACCTCGGCCCTCATGGTGACAAAACTATGCCCTAAAATCATACTGGAAGGCACACGTCTGACCGGTAAAACTGATATCGCGCTCACCTTAAACGAGCATCCGCGAATTGTCGGCACACGCAAATACCGTTATCATTCGCCCATCGTCTCAGCCGAATGGAGCGGCTTCACCAAGGCGCCGTGGGGCGCCAGCTTGATCAATTTCGAACCGGAGGACGAATCAATCGTCCTCGAGACCTATCGCACTTGGGCAAAATTGTTTGAGCTCTATAAGTATTATTCCTGGATCATCGATCGGTTTCACATCTCGACCCAGGCTTCGAGGCTTTTTTACGCCCACAAACGCTACGATTTCACCTGGCTCGAAAAGCGCCTCGTCAAACTTGGTTTTCGCCTGGTGTTTTGCTATCGAAAGCCGGAGTCGTTCGAAGAGGCCCGCGATCGGCGATTGAAGATCTCGAGTAACCCGTCGCAGTACGAAGATTTTGCCATTTTCATTCGAGAACAGGAAGTCGTGCAGGAATTCGTGGACGCCTCGCTCCTCCCTAAGCTGGTCGTCGACGTCACAGACAACCGTGTGGACAGGATCGTGACGCAGATCGCGAATTGGCTGGAGGCAACGGGAGGGCTGACAGCGCCAGATTAGTCTCCCGCGAGATTGACCTGACAGGAGAATAGGCGTTTAATCTCGCTAGGGCAAAATCTCATAAGTGTCAATTATGGGAGCTGTTTCCCCCCTCAAAGTGAAAAAGGTCATTCTGCTTTTGACGTTATGGTTGCTTGCCATGCCGGCGTTCGCGTGGACAGATGGCGAACTTTTGGTCTGGATGGACGCAGAGCGCACTCGTACCCTGGAACCGATCCTGAAAAAATTCGCGGATCAATACTCCATCAAAGTCCACCTCGAATCGCCGCAAAACATCACCGACAGCTTTCCGACCGCCGCCCAAATGGGGAAAGGGCCGGACATCGTCATCTGGGCGCACGACAAAGTCGGTGAATGGGCGGACGCCGGCTTAATCTCGCCCATCGAAGTCACTCATGAGACGCGGGAGAAATATTTCCCACAAGCTTGGGAGGCGGTGACCCACAAGGAAAAAGTCTGGGGGTTCCCGATTGGCTTGGAAACGGTGACGCTCATTTACAACAAAAAGCTCCTGGATGGGGCGCCGCCCAAGAGTCTTTCCGATCTGACGGCCCTGAATGAGAAGATCAAGCAGGAGCACCCCGGGGTCGCCAGCATCCTCTGGGATTATAAGAGCGCTTACTACTCATGGGGAATATTCGCGAGCGCCGGAGCCTACATTTACGCGAAGAATAACGATGGATACGATCTCGGCGATGTGGGCGTAGCCAATTCCGGCGCCGTGGAGGCACTTTCAAAGATCCTGGCGCTGGTGAAATCGGGCATTCTCCCGAAAAGCGTCTCCTACAGCGCAGCCGAAGACCTCATGAGTCAGGGAAAACTCGCGATGATGATCTCAGGGCCATGGGCATGGGCGAACCTGATGAAGACCGGAATCGACTTTGGCATCGCGCCGGTCCCAGGATGCGATGATAAACCGTCCAGACCATTTGTCGGAGTCAGTGCCGCATATGTTAATCGAGCGAGTTCGAACCAGGATATCGCAAAGGAGTTTATCGAGAGCTATCTGATCTCTGAGGAGGGCCTCAAAGCCATGAATGATGCAAAACCGATCGGCATTCCGTCGCTCATCTCGCTCGCAGAGCAGATGGACCAAGAGAACCCGCTCCTCAAGGAGATGAAGGTTTGCGTCGAACAAGGCGAAGTGATGCCGAATATCCCGGAGATGGGTCGGTTCTGGACTGCGGTTGGCTCCGCGCTCCAGCTCGCAACAAATGGGCAGGCCTCCGTTCAGGCTGCACTTCAAGAAGCCGCAGACAACATGCGCAAACATTGATCGCGCGAGGAATCTGAGCGAGTAGCACCCAGTGAGTTCTTCTCTCAACCCATGAAAGCAATCGTCTACGAAGCGCCAAGGCAATTCAAATACAAGGAAGTGCCCGAACCTAAGATTGAATCCGACGACGTTCTGGTTCGAATCGATGCATGCGGGCTCTGCGGCACCGATCTCCACATTCATGAAGGGGAATTCGCCCCGAGTTTTCCTTTAATCCCGGGCCACGAGTTCACCGGAGAAATCGTCGCCCTCGGAAATGCTGTGAAAGGCCTCAAGGAACGGCAGCGGGTCGTCGGAAACAGCAATAAATCGTGCGGAATATGCTTTTATTGCATGCGCGGCGACTTCCTGCTTTGCCTGAATATGCGAATGTATGGGGTCACGCAGGACGGAGGTTTCGCCCAATATCTCCGGATCAATGCGGACCGAATTTTTGCAATCGGCAATCTCTCTCCCAGAGAAGCGGTCATGGTGGAGCCCAGCGCCTGCGCGGTGCATGGGATGGAAGTTCTCGCAATAAAACCTGGAAGCGACGTTCTGCTGTTCGGCGCAGGTCCGACCGGCCAAGTCCTCGCGCAATTGCTCAAATTGAATGGCGCGGGACGACTGGTGGTCGCCGCGCCGGCAGGTCCGAAACTGGAACTAGCAGGCCGTCTGGCCGCGGATGAAATCGTTGCCATCGATCGAAAAAATCCCGACAAACATCGCAACCGGTTGCGCGAATTGAATCCGACGGGATTTGACTACATTATCGAAGCCACAGGTTCGGCTGCCGTGTGTGAGGACGCGCTGCAATTCGTCCGCCGGGGCGGAACGCTGCTTGTCTACGGCGTCTACCCGGAAAAGGAGACCGTCCGATTTAACCCGTTTGATCTGTTTCGCCGCGAGATAACGATCAAAGGATCTTTCGCCCAGATTGACGCGTTTCCGCGTGCGCTGGCCTATCTCGAGAGCGGTAAGATAAAAGTAAACGACATCGTGACCGACGAATTTGCATTGGAGGATTGGCCGAAAGTTCTCGAACACGCTTGGTCGCGCAAAGGGATCAAGATTGCGGTTATCCCCCCGTCGTAGCCTGCATCGCTCAGAGATCTCTCAGGGTTTGTGAGCGATGCACGCCAGCCGGTCTGCTCCCGAAGAAACACTTGCGAGGAGGATCGTCCGTGATACAAGTTTCGTTCCTCCGCATCGCTCGGGTGGTGAAATGGCAGACACGTACGTTTGAGGGGCGTATGCCGTAAGGCGTGGGGGTTCAAGTCCCCCCCCGAGCAGGAGGGCCACTTAAGAGCCACGCGTTGAAGTACTTCCCACGAGCCTCGGACCCCCCTGAACATAATTTCTCTTGGCCGGTCGATAGACTCTCCAAAAACGACTTATGCCGCTTCTTGTCGAACGAACCATACATTTCCCGCCACGTAACGCTTGCATGCGGCTAAGATAGCAGGGTTGCCGAAGACCAACTTTCTCGAAAATACCGTGGCCTGTGAACCCTCATGTACCTTCTTGTGCTTTTGTGAACTAGCGATTCATCCGAAATTTGACCCAGAAGCTGTCAAATGAAATTTTCGACGATTTCGGGTTAAACGGGTCTTCTTTGATTTGAAGCTCCAGCCGTAATTGCACACACCACTAATTCCGCTCCCAGACCCGAGCCGAAGAGGTCAGTAACAACATCAAAGTCATAAGTCAACGGCTGACCCTGCCGGCTTGCACAAAATATCGGCCAAATAATCACGCAAAATAATTCCCAATTCACAGCCGAGACCCTGACCGGGGTCAGAAAAATCGCCCTGCCTTAGCCCGCTTCCGAATCGCAGCCCAAGCGCATGGTTCAGTTAGATCAACTCGTTTACAATACTCTCTAAAAGCTCCTGACGCCCGCTGGTATATTGCACGGGATCGGGTTTGCTCAGTGCGTATTTCTCAAGCGAGGTGAAATCCTCTTTGCCCGCTTCGATGGCCGCGCCAATCCCGTCGTCCCAGGACGCATAACGGTTCTTCACCAATTCAGCCAAGCGGCCGTCGGCTCTAATCGCTGCCGCGATTTTCAAGCCGCGGGCAAAAGCATCCATACCGCCGATGTGCGCATAAAAGAGATCAATCGGCTCAAAGCTTTCACGTCGGACCTTTGCGTCAAAGTTAAGCCCACCCGTCGTGAACCCGCCCATTTTCAGGACCGTGAGCATGACTTGGGCAGTCAGGTAAAGGCTGGTCGGGAACTGGTCGGTGTCCCAGCCGATCAGTTCATCGCCTGTGTTGGCATCAAGGGTTCCAAGAGCGCCGGCGGCAGCGGCGACTTCGCACTCATGTTGCATAGTGTGGCCGGCTAGTGTGGCGTGGTTTGTTTCCAGGTTGAGTTTAAAGTGTTCGAGCAACCCGTATTCGCGCAGGAAGTTTAGACAGGTTGCAGCGTCAAAATCGTATTGATGCTTGGTCGGTTCCTTGGGTTTGGGCTCGAGGTAGAAGGGCCCCTTGAAGCCGATCTGTTTTTTGTAATCCACGGCCATGTGCAGGAATTTCGCAAGGTGGTCGATCTCCCGCTTCATATCGGTGTTCCAGAGGCTGGAATACCCTTCGCGGCCGCCCCAGAAAACATAGCCTGCCGCGCCCAGTTCATGAGCGACTTCGATTGCCTTCTTCACCTGCGCAGCTGCATAGACAAATACGTCGGCATTCGGACTGGTCGCCGCTCCATGCGCGAAACGCGGATGGATGAACAGGCACGCGGTGGCCCAGAGTAGTTTAATGCCTGTGCGTTGCTGCTCCTCTTTGAGCACCTTGACTACGGCGTCGAGATTGCGGTTGGACTCGGCGAGGCTGGCGCCTTCCGGCGCCACATCCCGATCGTGAAAGGCGTAGAAGGGTGCGCCCAGTTTCTCGATGAATTCGAACGCCACGTGCGCGCGATTACGTGCATTTTCAATGGAGTTTGAGCCGTCGTCCCACGGACGGATGGCTGTTCCGATGCCGAACGGGTCACTCAAAGGGTTTCGGAAGGTGTGCCAGTACGCCACGGAAAAACGAAGATGTTCGGCCATTGTCCGGTCCTCGATGACCTTGGTGGAATCGTAGTGCTTGAAGGCCAGAGGATTCTTGGAGGATGAGCCCTCGTAGGGGATCTTACCGATTTCTGAAAATGCGGGCTTCATAAATTTTAGCGACTAACCACGAACGTGTTGAATGAGTCGGCTTCTAAAGTGCTAGCGATCACTTTGTCGCCGACTTTCACCCGAACCGGTAACTGCTGGCAAAGGTCATTCTGTATCGCGATCACGACACTTTGGTCCGGATTACTGAACACCAAGAGGTTCTCATATCCGGTCAAACTTTTTATATTCAGACGCTTTGCACCTGGTTTAACAAAACGGCTTAGATGTTTAATCAAATAGTATTCGTAGTTGTACTTGAACGTCTTCGACTTCGTGTCGACGCTCAAAAGTGAGTTCTGCGCCCATCCCCAAGGGCTGACGACCCCTTCTTTCAGAGAAATATTCCAGTAGTAATAGGCGCTGACACCGTTCTCGAGGTAGTGCTTCATCAAAGTCCACGCGTAGCGGCAATATCGCCAGTCATTGGCGCCATCGCCGCACTCCTGCTCAGTTTGGTAAAGCTTCAGATCCGGGTAGCGCCGATGGACACCGGGAATAGCCCGCTTGCCGGCCCATTGGAATCCTGCACCTTTGATGTAGTTGCTGGCCTTTGGGTCTAGCAGAGCAGCATCAACGAGTTTTTCATTGGCACGTTCCACGGTTCCAAAAAACACGTCCACTCCGAGTCTTTGCATCTCGGGCCCCAGGAAGGCGATAAATCGAGCGAGCCCACCGGGAGTCCAACTGCAACTCGGGAACGGTTGAGGAGAATTGAACTCATTTTGGGGCATAACCATCTCGATCTTGATCCCCAGATTTGAGTATTCCTGGATGAACCGCGCAAAGTAGGTAGCGTAGGCCTTAAAATAGCGATCTTCCTGGATGAATTGGTCACGACCCTCCTTCGCCGCCTGATCCGGTTTCAACCCGTTGGGCGGCATATCCGGCTCAGACAGCTTACCTGCGTAATGGTTGTTGTATTTCATCCAGACTGGAGGACTCCACGCTGAGGCCCAAATCCTGAGAGCTGGCTGATATTGCAACGCGCCTTTGATGAACGGCACAATATTCTCAAGATCCCGAGATATACTAAAATGCTTGAGGTCGAAGTCGTTCGGAACCTCGTCATAAGAATACCAATCGAGCGAAAAATCGTTAGCGCCCACCGGCATGCGACCCATATTGAAGTTGGCACCGACACCGGGAGCGAAAAGGTCGCGAAGAATTGCTTCTTTGTCCGCGCTTGCTAGCATGTTCAAAGAAGCCCAACCGAGTTCATTGAAGCAAGCGCCAAATCCTTCGATGGTCTGAAGCGGTTGATCCAGGAACGCCTCAACATCCCACTTGCTGTTCGATGCCGCTGAGACTGTTAGTTGATCCTTACTCTGCCATTGGGACTTCTGATTCGTCGCAACCCACTCAACGTTATTCATTCACTTGTTCCTTAGTGTCTCCAGAAAGTTTTGCTCTTTGACTTAATACCGTTTTCTATCGGTAGAAAAGGGGTGTTTCCATCCCGCAGCTTCCTCCCGCAACGGCTGGCTCTAGCCTTGGCCGCTCTCCCCCCGGCGAGCGGCCAAGGCAGTGGCCCCACAATTTGTCTCCCATTACATGTGAGAAACTCTTCGACACATCTCACCCTAACCCTTGACCGCTCCAGAGGTCAGGCCAGCAATAATATGCTTCTGTGCCATGAGGTAAAAAATGACCGCGGGAGTCAGCGTCAGGCTCACAAAGGCCAGTACCTTGCCCCAATCGGTCCCATACTGACCCTGGTACTGCATGATACCCAATGGCCATGGATAAAGTGATTCATTGTTGATCATCACTAAGGGCAGTAAATATTCGTTCCAGCTTCCGACTAGGGATAGCACCCCCACCGTGGCGAGGATCGGTCGGGATAAAGGCAAGGTAATCTGCCAAAACATGCGCGGGTAAGTGCAACCGTCGACGAAGGCCGCTTCAAATAGCTCATGGGGCAATTCCGCAAAAAAGCCCTGTAGCAACACGATGGCGAAGCCCAGATTGAAAGCTGTCTGCGGCAAAATGACTCCCCAGTACGAATCCAGAAGTCCCATGTCGCGCACCCGAATAAAGACCGGCAGGACGGCTGTCGCAAACGGAAAGGTAAGCCCCAAAGCCAGGTAGTTGGCGAGCCACTTCTTGCCCGCAAAGCGTAGATGGGCCAGCACAAAGGCCGCCATCGAACTAACCAGCAACGTTAAGGTCACGGTAACGAAGGCTATAAAAGCCGAGTTGCCCAGCATCTGCCAAAAGCGGCCGCTCAGGGCGATCGATACGTAGTTGTCAAACTGCCACTGGCGAGGCAGCCCGAAGGCGTTGGTGCGCAGTTCGCCCGAGGTTTTAAATCCCCCAATGACTGTGGCCCAAAGCGGCAATAAACAGAGCCCGGCGGCCAGCAGCAGTACCAGCCATCGGTAGTAGACATCTAGACCGCGACGATTCTTTTCCATAGCCTTATCGTCCCTCCTTTGGACGCATGAAAAGCCGTTTGTAAAACACCATCACCAACACGCAAATGACGAACAGGCTCACCCCGATCGCGCTGCCAAAACCGACCCGCATCCGTTTGATGCCGAAATTGTAAAGGTAAGAGACTGCCGAGTTTGTCGAATTGGAAGGGCCCCCATCGGTTAAGGCGATAATGATGGCGAAAGCCTGCAATGAGCCCAGAATGCTGAAGAATAGCGATAGCACTGCCACCGGGCGCATCAAGGGCAGGATGATGTTCAATGTGGTCTGCCAAAGGTTGGCCCCGTCGATTTTTGCCGCCTCCAGCACTTCGTCCCCTATCCCCTGTCGGCCGGCGACGAAGAGTGCCATGTGAAAGCCAAAGTACTTCCAAATCACCACCACCAGGAGTGCAGCGGTAGCCCAACCCTGCGTGGCCAGTACTTGGGGCGCTTCCCGGCCAAACCAGCGATAAACCACGGACACCACTCCGTAATTGCCGTCGTACATGTAGCGCCAGATCAATCCCGCCACGATCTCGCCCAAGATGTAAGGCAAAAAGAAGATGGCTCGAAAGACCACGCTGGAGCGGCTCTTATCCGAAATCATCAACGCGAGCGCCAGCGCAAGCGGCACCTGGATGCAAGCTGACACCAAGATGATGAGCAAGTTGTTAAACAAGGAGCTGAAAAAAATCGGGTCATTCCAGACCCGCATGAAATTATCCAGGCCAACCCATTTGGAGGGCGCGCCGTACCCGTTCCAGTTAAAAAAACTGTAGTAAGCAGCTTCGACCACCGGCCAGGTGACAAAGAGGGTAAAGAGCAAAAGCGCCGGCGGTAAAAAGAGGAGGCAAGTCCTCATCTGGCTCGAGCCCGAAAAGTCCTGCAGACGCCGCCACAAGGTTGGTTTGACGCCCATCAGTTGCTCCAACTGGCGTGCTTCGGCGAGGCTGGGCAGGTCTTCCTGTACCTGCGAGGTGATGGTGGGGACTACGGGACGATTCCCGGCGGGAGTGACTGGATCGAGGGGAGAAGCCATAGGGGTGCCTATCGTGAGGCCAGCGCCGAAGCTGAAGCCGTTTGAGAGTGCGTTTTGTTCCGGCACCGCCCAATAAAATCACGGTACCAGAAATAAGAATCCTTGGGGACGCGTCGCAGGCTATCAAAATCCACCTTAACGAGACCGAAGGTCGGACGGTAGCCGCAAGCCCACTCGAAGTTGTCCAGCAGCGACCAAACGAAATAGCCGCGGACGTCGACACCCTTTGCTTGAGCTTCCTGCATCGCCTGGATGTAACGCTCAAGGAAGTCGATGCGCCCAGCATCGTGAACTTTGCCGTCCGCCGACACGGTGTCGTCGAAGTAAGCGCCGTTTTCAGTAATGTAAATCGGAGGGCAGGGATAACTGTCGTCGAGCCAAAGCAACACGTCGCGAAACTCTTGTGAATTGATCTCCCAGTCGAAACTCGTTCGGGGGACCTTCGGCGGGGGTGCGACTGCTCGAAAACCCAACAGAGCGTCGCAATCCGCTTGGATGTAAGCGCGGGAATAATGGTTGATCCCTAAAAAGTCGATCGTCTGCCGGATCGTTTCCAGATCATTGGAACGAACCAATGGTTCCAACTCAGGAAGAATCCGCGTTGGGTAAGCGCCCGACAGAAGCGGCCCTAGAAAACAGTTATTCCAAAGGTCGTTGTGTCGTTCCGCCATTGCGGCGGAGGCCTCCGAGTCACCGGCCGGAACGCCTCGATGCATATACGCCTGGATGCCCAGATCAGCCATCAGCGCTACGTCCTCTTTAAAGCGGTGGTAATGATCGCAGGCTACGTCACCCGTCTCGCCTCGCTCGATTTTCCCGGGCGTCTGTGCAAAAACGTCCCAGATCGACGCCGCGCGTCCGCCTTCGACGGCTGCACCCTCAATCTGATAACTGGCAGTGGCCGTTCCCCAAAGAAATGGTTCGGTAGAGGGATTAGACATAGTTGAAGGGTTTGTCTCAGGTTCAATGAATTCGCTAAAGGACTACGGCTTATTCTGCTGCCAAGAGGCTTCGATGGCCTTGGCAGCCTTTTCAGGCGTCGTGTTGCCGGAAGCCAGATCGGCGCTCGCATCATTGAGGACCCGTCCGGTGTCTGGCCCCAACAGTTGGTCCATCGCGATCTGGATCCATTGTGACTTGTCGATTTCCTGCGCGATCTGCTTGAGGAACGGATCTTCAATTGCGTCGGCGGTGCCTTTGACCGCCGGGATAAACAGTCCTGGGGCGGCCAGCTTGGTCTGGGTATCCTTTGCTAACCAAACTTTCATGAAATCGATCGTTTCCTTGGACGCTTCTTTTGTGACCAGCCAGCCGTCCAAGCTCGCGAATAGGTCGTTGGCTTTGCCTTTGCCTCCTTTAACTTCCGGGAAGAAAACCCAGCCCAGCTTTTCGTTAGGTAAACCTTTCTTGTCCATCGAGTCCGCCCGACCCTCGACTAAATCCCACGTACCCATTAGATGAAATGCCGTCTTGCCATCATGAAAGGTTCCCGCAGCTTCCGCGTACGTGTTGGCTAGATAGCCTTTTTGGAAAGGCTGCAGGGCCGCGAAGGCCTGATAAAGCTGGAAGGCTTTGACTACTTCAGGACTGGCAAAACCGCCGTTTTTGTCCTGGTACACCGCTTCCATACCGTCCTTGCCCAGGATCCGCATCATCAACATGGCGGTGTAAAAATGCAGTGGCCACTTGTCTTTGCCACCCGCTGCCACCGGAGTAACGCCGGCAGCTAGACACTTTTTGACTGCGTCGACAAAGTCGTCCCACTGCTGGATTTTTGTCGGATCGACTCCGGCTTTTTGGCACAGCTCTTTATTGTACCAGAGGACGATCGGCGCGACGTCGTTCGGCAGTCCGTAAAGTTTACCATCTACGGTAAAGTTTTGGATAGTGGCCGGGTAAAAGGTGTCCTTAAAACCGCCTTCGCTAGCTGCTTTCGTAATGTCCTGGCAAATGCCCGAACTGACCTGTTCGTACATCACCCCACCCCCCCAACTGTGAAAGGCGCTGGGCCGGTCCTTGGATTGAAGCAGGGTGGGCAACTTGGCTTTGAAAGCCTCGTTCTCCAGATAGTCGAATTCCACTTTGACACCGGGGTGAGCACTTTCGAATTTCTGAGCGGCCTCCTGCCAGATCGCTATGATGTTGGCGTTTGATTGAAGGTGCAGGATCTTAACGACAGTCTCAGCCGGAGCAGACGACAGAAGCGATGCGAAACACGCACAAGAGAGAAGAGATTTGAGATTCATGGATTCTGAGGGCGAAGTTTTAGCGGGGGTCAACCGAAGATCATCCCCAAGTCCAAACCGGGATAGATACTCAGCAACGGTTCAGAGGATGGCAGGAAGCCGAAAATACGTCTTCGCAAAAAACGACAAAAACTGATACTTTTCTGCGAAGACTGATATTTTTATGTACTAATACAGAGATTGATTCGGGAACCTCATTTGGGCTTTTTAGAGCGTAAACGTTGATATTTGAATCTTTACGGTGAAGAACTCCCAATTGAACTGATGCTATTTGAGATCAATACGGATTGTGCCAACTTCTCTCGATTCCGCGAAGATGGCTTAACGGGTTTGCTAGCCCTTGGTTAAAACCTGTTTAGAGGCTAACTGACCTCCTCTTCGGCCCAATGCTTGCGGTACTCTTTCGGCGTCATCCTGTATTTCCACCGAAATTGGCGATTGAAATTGGCAAGGTTGGAAAAGCCACAGTCGTACGCTATCTCCCCGATAGTCTTGTCGGTCTCTCTTAAGAGCTTGCACGCATAGCTAAGGCGAAGATCGATCAATGCTTCGATGAAGGTGCGACCTGTCTCGCGCCGAAAGAAACGGCTGAATGTTGCTTCATTCATACCGACCTCTTTGGCTACTTCTGGAACGGAACAGGATTCTCGAAAATGAGTGCTCAAGTATCGGTAGACGGCTTCAATGCGGCGCTTTGCTTCGCCGGAATCTTGAAGGTGATATGCCGCTGCGCACAGGGTGCGGCTCTGGGCGTCTCGACTCAGCAACGCCAACATTTCGAGCAAGGTCAGTAAGCGTTTTGGACCCGATTCGCCGCCTAGTCGCATCATAAGCGGCACCGCTTGCGCCGCCATCAGCTGGGAGAACGCAACTCCGCGAGAAGCCACTTCAAGGAGCGATTTTAGGCGAGTGAGTTCCGGAAGAAGTAGCAGGTATTCACCAAATATCTCCGGTTTGAACTGAACCACGCAAGCTTCAGCGTACTGACACTCGACATCGTTGACCCAAAAGTGCGGCAAGTTGCTGCCCAGCAAAACAAGGTGCCCGCCCTTGAACGTCTGGCTCGAATCACCAACAAATTCCACGCCATCCCCGTCCACAAAGTGGATCAACTCGATCTCCGGATGGTAATGGTAAACGAACCGGAACCGGCGTGCTCTCACGTGCTTCCAGAGAACGGACGAATCGTTCTCAAAAGGCACTTTTTCGAATGCAGCGACTGCGGCACCTGGGGATGGCTTCTTGGCGCTCATTGCATTTCATTTTGTGTCTTAAGCCGCGCCAGTTCCAGAAAAGTTCTACTTTGCGCTGAGCCACTGCATGGGGGGCGGTTTAACCGGGAGACGATGAATGAATGTGAGAAACCATGGAAGGGAGGGCAGCTATCTTAAACCACGCGGAAATCTGTCCATAGGGCTTTCGGGTCCAGGGCATGACGCCCCACGATGCCAGGAATGCCTAAGCGGGTCACTTCGCCGGCGATCCACACGCGGCTGCTGTACCCGGACGCAACCGTTGGGACCAGGGGTTAACCGCCGCCGAAATGAAGCGTTGTCGTTGGGTAAAACCGTCGATGGTTTGCCAAGTCAAATTCACGGAATGGACTAGGGATGATCGGTTGCGACAACCGGTGTTTCTCGGAATTAGGGAAGATAAGAATCCGAACGAAGTGGTTCGGGAGAAGGCAAACTAAAGACTTAAACGATCGGCCTGCAGCTTCCCGGCACATATCGCGGAGCGATTCACGTTGATAGGAATTTGCCAACTCCTCGCGGGATTGTCCGTCAAGCAAGCCAGTTTCAAGCGCAGTTCACGTTGCGCGAGGAGACGAACAATGACCGTTTCTTTGCTACCGTAGGAAGGGCAGCCAAGAAGCTTGGCCAAAGCCAGAAGCTCTCGCAAAGAGAGTTTCGGCAATTCAAACTCATTCCAGCGTTCGGACTGAAAATCGTACATGAGTTCGAAGGACAACGCTTTGGTGATTTTCATCAGATCATACCCGCTTCTTTGAAGCTGAAATAACCTGGCCGACGGTCGAAAGGCTGACCGACAATAACGTGATCGAGCATGTTGATTTGCAGGATCCGGGCTCCCTCGACCAGCCTGCGGGTCAGCCGGATATCGGCATCGCTAGTGTCCTGTCCCCGAAATACGAGGTATATTGGCGGCGGTCAGTTGGCTGTTTTTCAAGGCGCGAGCGAAGCGCCCATATCTGAGTCATACGGGTCGAGCGAGCAACGCGGAAAAACAGCCAACTGGCCCCGGCCATGACCGGCACTGCCTGGTTGCTGACCCCGTGCTCGAGGACCGACGCCGCTTTCCCCGGTTGCACCCGCAGGGCTCGCTTGGAGAGCACTCAGGAGATGGTCGCCGCGACGCCGTGGGTGGTCAGCGGATCTGAAGGAGCCGGAAGCGGTCAGCGTGTGGGATCGTGAAGACATCCCCATTTTGGCAGCGTATTTCTTGAGACAAGCCGCCACGCGGAGCAATCTTTCAATGCCTCGTCTCACACCAACCAATGTTCAGGCGCTAACCGACTATTCCTGGCCGGGCAATATTCGCGAACTGCAGAACGTGGTCGAACGCGCAGTCATTTTGTCCAAAGGCGGAGCTTTGCATTTTGAACTGCAGGAAAGCGCCACGATTTCACCACAAAAAGAAATTTCTGGGCCGGCAACCCAGAAGCAATGGCTGGAATCGCAACGTGCCAACATCAAAGCTGCCCTGGCAAAATCCGGTGGCAAAATTTACGGGAAAGGCGGTGCAGCTGAACTGCTTGGTTTACGTCCGACGACTTTGTCATACTCGACCAAAGCTCTCGATAACCCCATGGTCACCCCGCCACAGGATAATCGCGGAAGGCACAGTCCGAGGGGGAAACTCCCAACTTTAAATGGCCCGCTACACGAGTGCGGGAGATATTGCAGTTCTACGGAGACGTAGCGAGCTTCTGCAGCCCCGATGTGTGCTTTCAGGATGCCCGAAAATATATACCTAATCTCTCCGAGCGTCGCGCCGTTGATGCCGCAATTGCAGTGCAGTCGCCGCCCTCTCGTCCTAAGCTTTTAAATAAGTCGGAACCCTGTACAATAGGTAGCGAAAATAGTGAATTTCGTTCTGGTTCATGGAGCAATGCACGGCGGGTGGTGTTGGAAGAATGTGCGTTCCATTTTGGCGAAAGCGGGATATTCGGTTTTAACTCCAACCTTAACCGGTCAAGGGGAAAGACGGCGGGAACTGAGTCGGCAAGTCGGGGTGGAGACCCATATTGAAGATGTGCTGGAGACTTTATGGTTTGAGGATATCGATGAAGTTCATCTAGTATTGCACAGCTACGCGGGGATTCTTGCTGGGCCAATTGCGGAAAGAGCTGTTGGGCGTTTAAGCTCGATCACGTTCCTAGGTGCTTTCCTCGTCCGACCAGGAGAATGCCTGCTCGATGTCGAACCGCCAGATGTGGCAGCCCGCTATCGTCAGCTTGCTACGGAGAAGGGCGACGGGTGGCGTCTACCTGCCACCTCTGATTTTCTTGAGCAATGGGGCATCACCGATTCCGCTCTGAGAGAAGCGGTGGGAAATCGTCTCACCGATTTTGCACTTGCCTGCCAAACTCAGCCGGTAGTTTATGACCCCGCCTCCTTAGACACCGTTCGTAAAATCTATGTTCGTCATACAGCTCCGCAGATGGCAAGTCTTCACCGATTTTGGGAGCGTGCGGTATCTTCTGGTTGGCAGACTGAAGAAATCGCAACGGGCCACGACATGATGTTGCAAGATCCGCAGAGTACGGTGGATCTGCTGATGCAGATTGCAGAATGACGTGGGCCAAGAAGTGTGTGTCAAGAAAAGTAACTGTCTGGTTGTTACTGACCTAGTGTTGCCCCGTTCTGCTGAGAGAAGAAGGACAACCTCCATTAACGCCGACCCGAAAGGCTTGCCTTCGCCTCTTCCCAGGTGACGCCTTTGTCTGGATCCTGTCGATATTCTTCAAAACGCCTGTCGAGTTCGTTCAACTGCTCCTCGGTCACGGGTATTTCGTCGGGATTGGAAGATAACTCGTCCCAGAGCTCGACCGCCAAGGCAAACTTGTCAGCGGTCGAAAGCTTTTGCAGCTCGGGAATCGTCTCCTTGATCATGTCGACCAGAATACCGTACAGCGGGCCATCACGCAATCGGTGGAAAGCGTCCCGGTCTGGACGGGGCTCCATCGTGTTTCCGCCAGTTCAGGGACCTAGCGAAAGGTTCACGAAGCTATCGCCCGCGACATACCCGCATGGAACGAAAGACTTTGTTCGATATTTGGCGTCCCGCGCTCAAGAACACCCCAGAAACGCGGCGAGCGATTTAAGACTTGAGCGGATATAACCAACGCAAAACGTGTACTAGACCTGCAGCAGTTTGCAGCAATTTTGCTTCTGCGAGAATCCGCCATTTTCTTCCCTGTTGGCAATTTCCGAGGGAAAACCCTGGAAAATAGCGGAAAACAAAGGGACCGTACGATGAGCACTCGATTCTACGACACCGAACTGACCGACGCGGCGTGGGCCTGGGTTGCCCCGGTTCGCGTGCTAACCACATCGGCCCGAAAACCTCCGTTCAGGCGTCCCGATGGCAGATGGGCAACACAATGTTGGATCCGTTCTACTCTCGGAGCCCCGGAGTTCCAATCTGTCACCGCGCGGATCACGATGCTATTGGTTGCTAGGGCTGGCCGTCGGAGAGGGCGTCGCAGCTAGTGCTGGGCCGATGTTGAAGGTGACCATCCGTGCCTTCCAAGTGTCGCCCTCACGGACGTCAACCGCTCCCCAATAGCCCTTAAGTTGTATGGGAGCGCCGTTCTGGGCTTGAATAGTTTGACTGAATTCTCCGGTCGCCCATGCCTCATTGCCAGCCGTACCCATAATGTGAGGGGAATACTGATCGCCCTTGCTGATATGGTTGCTGAAATGCCATTTCCGGAACACGTCAGCAAAATATTTCTCGATGGCCTCCCGACCATAAATCGGTCCGCTCGGCGTCACATGAACCGCGTCATCCGTGTAGGTCGCGGCCACCGCGGCGGCATCGTTGTTGTTGAATGCCTCGTCAGCTTTTTTACCCAACGCGACAAGCTGCTGGAATAGTTGTGGATCGAGGACCGTATCTTTCTGTTGGGCGATGGCTGGCACGGCAAAGCTGATTGCCAATCCTGCAAGGGCTACTACTAAGCGGATTTTCATTGTTTCTTCTCGGTGTTTTCATGGTTGTCGCAGAAAAGACCCGCTGCAGTATCAAAGCGTCGGTACGGGTCCACTCTGCGTGGCTCCGCCGCTATCCCTCGTTCCCTGGGCCATGTGCGGTCGGAAATTTGTCTGCACATCTTGGTCTGCCCAAAATTTCGAAGAAAGTTTCAAGAAAAATACGAATAGGGAATTTTCACGGGGTTGCCCGCGCAAAAGCTCAGCCGT
>Ga0302324_100006113_pt1 | contig 26084 bp, 28 predicted proteins | sample Palsa_T0_1_FD_201949 | JGI IMG/M metagenome (GOLD analysis project Ga0302324, IMG submission 201949) | Peat permafrost microbial communities from Stordalen Mire near Abisko, Sweden - Palsa_T0_1 | ecosystem: Environmental > Terrestrial > Soil > Palsa > Peat permafrost | place: Sweden: Abisko... | reverse complement strand
GGCGTCCGCGGACGGCTCGGCGAGCCGTCCCTACCCAGTCGCGACGCACTAAAATGGCCTGAAACGCCTCCCGTACCAGCCAAAATAAAATTTACCGCTATGGAGACAATGGAACCAATGGAAGGCTAGGTGATTTGAAATACCTGTGCGAAACTCATCCCGCACATGCGCCAGCCAACGATTCGGCACGACGAAACCGCAAAACCGGCCGGGCCTTCCCGTCCGACTGCGGCACGCACCGTCCGATCAAACCTGAATCAAACCTGATCAAGGTAAATCAAATCCAATCCGGCCAAATCAAACCATTTCCCTTGCCACTCATAGCTCATTTCCTCGATCCCTGGAGCTGGCGCATGGCCTGGCGCGACAGCAGGAAAAGCCGGGCGCGCCTTTTGCTTTTTGCCGCTTCCATCGCCGCCGGCGTCGCGGCGGTGGCCGCGGTCGGTTCCTTCAGCGCCGATCTCCAGCGGGCCGTGGACGACCAGGCCCGGACGCTCGTCGGCGCGGACATCGCCGTCCAATCCCGGCGGCCTTTCACAACGGAAGACGAGAGCTTGTTCCGCTCGCTGGGCAGCGCGGTTTCGCACGAGGTGCGCTTCGTCTCGATGGCGCTCTTTCCCCGCAGCCAGGGGACGCGGCTCGTCCAGGTGCGGGCGGCGGAAGGGGCTTTCCCTTTCTATGGCAGGCTCGAAACGGAGCCGGCCGCGGCGGAAGGCGCGCTTCGCGCGGGGAACGCCGCGCTCGCCGATGAAAGCCTCCTGCTCCAATTCGGGGAGAAGCCGGGCTGCGAGATGAAGCTGGGCGATGCGACGTTCTCCGTGGCCGGCGGCCTGCGGAAAGCGCCCGGCGAGTCGTTCGCCATTTCCACGCTGGCGCCGCGCGTTTACATCCCGCTCAAGCGTCTGGCGAAAACGGGCCTCCTGCGCAGGGGAAGCCTGGCGAGTTACTTCGCCTACCTCAAGCTGGACGACCCGGGGCGCATCCCGGCCGCCGTGAAGCAACTGGAAGCGCGCGGGTTCGCCTGCGACACCGTGGCGAAGCGCAAAAAGGATTTGGGACGCGAGATGGAAAACCTGTACCATTTCCTGAACATCACGGGATTCGTCGCCCTTCTCCTCGGGGCGACGGCTGTGGCCGGGGCGATCCATCTGCACGTCCGCTCCCGCGTCCGCTCGGTGGCGCTTCTGCGCTGCCTCGGTTGCTCCTCGGCGCAGGCCCTGGCTATCTACCTCATACAGACGATGGCGCTCGCCGTTTTCGGCTCGCTGGCAGGCGTGCTGGCCGGTGTCGCCGTCCAGGCCGGCCTGCCGAAAATCCTGGCGGATTTCCTGCCGGTGCGGATCGGGTTTGGCCTTTCCTTCCCGTCCATTCTCACGGGTCTGATGACCGGGATCGTCTTCTGCTGGCTCTTTGCCATGCTGCCGCTGCTTTCCCTTCGGCGTGTTTCGCCGCTCTCGGCGCTGCGGGCGCCGGATCTGTCGGAGGCGACGCCCGACCCGCTGCGCTGGGTTTTCCACGGGCTGGCGGCGGCGGGCGTCACGGCCTTCGCGGTGCTCCAGACCGGGAACTGGAGGTACGGGCTCTCCCTGGCGGCAGCGCTCGCGGGGGTGCTGGCGATCCTGCTGCTCGTGGCGAGAGGGATCGTTTTCACGGCGCATAAATATCTGCGATCCGGCTGGCCCTATGTCTGGCGGCAGGGCCTTTCCAATCTCTACCGGCCCGGAAATCGCACCGTGCTGCTCATGCTATCCCTGGGGCTCGGGACATTTCTTGTTCTCACCATTTTCTTCGCGCAACGCATGCTTCTCGGGAATCTCACGACCGGGGGGCCGCAGGAGGCGAACATCATTCTGTTCGACATCGGGGCCGAGCAGCTCGACGGGCTTTCCTCGCTCCTTCACCGCCTGGGTGCGCCGATGCTGGAGCGCGTGCCGATGGTGCCGATGCGGCTCGAAGCGGTGAAAGGCCGTTCCATCCAACAACTGCGGAGCGATCCGAAAAAGCACATCCGGGAGTGGGTTCTCGACCGGGATTACCGTTCGAGCTACCGGGACCATCTTTCGCCGACGGAAACCGTCGTCCAGGGGCGTTTCACCGGGGAGTGGACAGCCGAAAAAGGGCCCGCGCCGATCTCGGTGGAAGAGGGCATCGCGAAAGACCTCGATGTCACGGTGGGCGATCCCATCGCCTTCGACGTGCAAGGAGTCAAGATCGACACCGTGGTGGGGAGCATCCGCAAGGTCGATTGGAAGAGGTTCAGGACGAACTTTTTCATTATTTTTCCAAAAGGAATTCTCGAGGACGCTCCGGGGACATTCATCGCCCTGTCGCGGGCTGCCGGCAACGAGCAATCTGCCACGCTCCAGCGCGAGATCGTCCGCCAATACCCGGGCATCTCCGTTCTCGATCTGCAAGCCATCGTTTCCTCCGTGGACGCGGTCCTTGCCAAGGTGGCGTTTGTCATTCGCTTCATGTCTCTCTTTACGCTCCTGACGGGCGTGATGATCCTCGCCGCGGCTCTCTTCTCGAGCCGTTACGAACGGGCGCGCGAAGAAGCGCTTTTGCGCGTGCTGGGAGCGACGAGCAGGCAGGTCTTTTCCATCCTTGTGATCGAATTCGCCCTCCTCGGGTTCTTCGCCGCGGTGACGGGGATCGTCCTTTCCGTGGGCGCGGCCTATGGGCTCGCGTTCTTTGTCTTCAAGGTGCGGTTTGTTCCCCGGCTTGTCGTCGCGCTGCCGGCGATCGCCGTCATGATGGCGATAACCGTCGGCGCGGGGCTTGCGATCAGCCGCCAGGACGGGAAGCGCACCCCGCTCGCGCTGCTCGCCGAAGAATAAATCCAAACCCCCGGCTTGTGGTCCGGCGCGGACGCCCGTTAGACTCCCCTCATGCTGCGGAATTATACCGAAATGAAAGTCTTCTCGGGCTCGGCCCACCTGGGGCTCGCGCGGGAAATCTGCGACTCCATGGGGGTGCCGCTCGGGGACGCCACCGTCAGTTCTTTTCCCGATGGCGAGACCTACGTCAAGATCAACGAAAATATCCGTGGCCGGGATGTCTTTATGGTCCAGCCGACCTGCCCGCCGAGCAACCAGAACCTCATGGAACTCCTCATCATGGTGGACGCCGCCCGGCGCGCCAGCGCGTCGCGAATCACCGCGGTCATCCCCTTTTTCGGATACGCGCGACAGGATCGCAAGGACCAGCCCCGGGTGCCCATCACCGCTAAGCTGGTCGCCAATCTGCTGGTTGCCGCCGGGGTTCATCGCGTCCTGACGGTCGATCTCCACGCCCAGCAGGTCGCGGGGTTCTTCGACATCCCCGTGGACCATCTTTTCGCCCTGCCGGTGCTGCTGAAATATATTCGCTCCAGGCAACTCGACTGCGCGGTCGTTGTCTCTCCCGATGTCGGCGGCCTGAAGATGGCCTCCGCCTATTCGCAAGCCCTCGGGGCGAGCCTTGCCATTGTCGCGAAACGCCGCAAGAGCGCCACCGAGACCGACGCCCTCTACGTCATCGGCGACGTCGAGGGCAAAAACGTCCTCATCGTCGATGACCTGACCGAGACTGCCAGCACCCTGGCGAGCGCCGCCGAAATCCTCAAAAAGCATGGCGCGCTGAAGATTTACGCCGGCGTCTCCCACGCGGTTCTTTCCGATCTGGCGATCGAGCGCCTTCGGAAATCGCACATAGAAGAACTCATCACCACCAACAGCATCCCCGTCCGCTGCGGCGAAGGGTGCAAGATTAATGTGGTTTCCATAGCGGAATTACTTGGCGAAGGAATCAAACGCATTCATAATGACGAGTCCGTGAGTTCGCTTTTCGAAATACACGACTCGAAGGACAAATCTTAATTTTATGGCAAAGCAAGTTAAACTCACCGCGCAAACGCGCTCGCACGCCGGCCGTTCCGCCGTCAACAAACTCAAACTCGAAGGCATTGTGCCCGCCGTCATCTACGGCGCGAAACAGCAGCCCCAGAACCTCCAGATTTCGGCCCGCGACATCCGCCGGCTCCTGGGCCGCGTCGCCGGCGAGAATGTCCTCGTCGATCTGGAGATAGAAGACGGCCCGCAGAAATCCAGCCGCATGGCCCTCATCCAGGAAGTCCAGCACCATCCGTTGGGCGGCGAGATTCTGCACGTCGATTTCCATGCCGTCTCGATGGATGAAACCATCGAGGCCGATATTCCCATCGAACCGGTGGGAGTGCCGACCGGCGTCAAGAACTACGGCGGCATCCTCGAACAGAGCGTCCGCTCGCTCGAAATCGAGTGCCTTCCCAAGGATCTGCCCGATGTCATCACCGTCAATGTCTCCCTCCTGAATATCGGCGATTCCATCCACGTCAGACACATCATGCTGCCCGATGGCGTCATAGCCCGGGACGACGCCGATCTCACCGTCTTCCTGGTCTCCGCGCCGGCCGTCGAGGAGGAACCCGCCGTCGTCGAGGCCCCCACCGCTCCCGAAGTGATCAAGGAGAAGAAGGAAGAGACCGAGGAAAAGACCAAGTAACAGGCGTCTTTCGCGGGGAAAACCGTCAAGCCATTCCCTTGTTTCGCATGATAGTCGGTTTGGGAAATCCGGGGCGCGAATACGCCGGAACGCGGCACAACGCCGGCTTCGCCGTCGTGGACCGGCTCGCGGCGCTCGACGCAGCCGGCTTTCATAAGGACGGGCTCGCCGAGGTCGCCAAATCCAAAGGCGTCATCCTTTGCAAACCCGCCTGTTTCATGAACAGCAGCGGCGAACCCGTCTCCGCCATCGCCCGCTACTACCGGGCCGCCCCGGCCGAGATACTCGTGGTGCTCGATGACGCCGCGCTTCCCGTCGGCAAATTGCGGCTCCGGATAAATGGCTCCTCCGGCGGCCATAACGGGCTGCAATCCGTCATCGACTCGCTCGGCACGGAGGAAGTGCCTCGGCTGCGGATCGGAATCGGCGGGCCCGGCGAAGCCACCCTCACCGGCCACGTGCTCGGCCGTTTCACCGCCGAGGAATCGCAGGCGTTCGAAGAATCGCTGGAACGCGCCGTTGCCGCCATCGAATACGCCCAAAGCAACGGAGCGGTTGCCGCGATGAACAAATTCAACTAAACTACGCCCACATGAAAAACAGATACGAAGGATTGCTGGTCTTGAACACCAGGGGAAATGACGAAAACGTGCGCGAAATGATCGAGCGCCTCGAGACCGACTTCAAGAAGGAAGGGGCCGAGGTCGAGCAAGTCCAGAAAATGGAGAAGCGCCAATTCACCTACGTCGCCGGCCCGCTGGATTCCGGCTATTTCGTCAACTTCATCTTCCAAGCCGAGCCGCAGCTCCTGGAGAAACTCCGCGCGAAGCTGAAGCTCGACCCGGACGTTTACCGCCAGCACTTCCAGAGATTGGCCGCAAAAACAGTCCCCAAGCCCGCGGAAACGCATTAAGCTCCCACCATGGCAAATCTAAACAAAGTCATGCTGATGGGAAACCTGACGCGCGACCCCGAAGTGCGTTACACGCCGAAAGGGACCGCGGTCGCCGAGATCGGGCTTGCCATCAACCGCTACTTCTCCTCCGAGAACGGGGAAAAGCGCGAGGAAACGACCTTCGTGGATGTGACCTTGTGGGGACGCCAGGCCGAAATCGCCGGAGAATACTTGAGAAAAGGCCGTCCCGTTTTCATCGAAGGCCGCCTCCAGCTCGACACGTGGGATGATAAGACATCCGGCCAGAAACGGAGCAAGCTCAAGGTAGTCGGCGAGGGCCTGCAACTGATCGGCGCCAAGCCCGGCACGGGCGGCGGCTCCGATGCCGGCGAAAGCAGCCAAAGCGGCCCCCCGCCCGCACAGAGGCGCTCCGCCCCTCCTCCCAAGCCCGCCGCCGCCGACCCCGACCTCGACGCCGAAGACGACATTCCGTTTTAGGTAATAGCGCTTCCTCCCTCTTCCTTTGCGACCTTTGCGTGAGATATCCGTCCGCGTGATTTTTGGCCGTCAGCGCGAGCATTATCAGCTTGCTTGAAGCAGGCGGGGCTGGCAAAAACGATCAGATTCATGGAGACAACCCCATCAAACTCCGAATCCGGACAACCCGGAGCACCGGGTAAAAACCACTTCCGCTTCCATCGTCCACATCTTCATTTAGCCCCGGTCTTTGGCAGTGATTGGTTCGCACTGAAGGCGGAAGCCTTCGCCCGCTTTTTTGGGACGCCCATCTTCCTTGTGGCGCAGACGGTTATCGTCGCGGTCTGGATCGGCGTGAACGTTGTCGGGTGGACCAAGTTCGACGTTTATCCCTTCATCCTGCTGAACCTTGCGTTCAGCCTCCAGGCGGCCTATGCCGCGCCCCTCATCCTGCTGGCGCAGACCCGGCAGGCGGACCGCGACAAGGCGCACGCCGAAGCCGATGCCCAGCACCGGGAAGCCCTCGCAACGGCGAGCGAGGAGCGGCAGAAGGCGGCGGCCCAACAGGCCGCGCAAATGGCGGACCTGCTGGGGCAGAACACGAAACTGACCGAACTCACCAAGGATCTCACCCAGCGCATTGAGACGCTGACGACCGAGTTGCACGGCAAGCTTCTGCAGAAGAGCGAGAAATCACCTCCTGTTTCCTAGGACCGCCCGGTTGCAAAGCCCGCCGCCGACGCCTATGATACCGGTCGCCGATGGATCATCCACTCCTGATCGCCAGCACGTTTTGTTTCCTTTTGGGATTTTGCTACACCGTGTACGCGCTGCGCGCGGGGACTTACCGCGCTTCGCCCTTTAATTTCTCCGCCATCGCTTGCGGATTTCTCCTCCAGACGGCCTTCCTGTTCGAACGCGGACACGCGCTCGGGCGCTGCCCCCTCACAAATCTGTTCGAGGTGTTCATCTTCCTGAGTTGGTCGGTGGTTCTCCTCTACCTCGTCATCGGGCCGGCCTACCGGCTTTCCTTGCTCGGGGCGTTTACTTCGCCCCTGGTTTTCCTCTTGCAGGCTTTCGCGCTGGCCGCGCCGCTGGATTCCCCGCCGTTCCGAAGGGCGGCTCCGAATCCATGGATCGAACTGCACGCGGCGGTGTCGGTCGTGGCCTGCGGGGCGTTCGCGCTGGCGGGGGTGGCGGGCGTGATGTATCTCGCCCAGGAAAGGCAACTCAAGACCCGGCGGCTGCGTTCGATTTTCTTCCATCTCCCTCCGATCACCGATCTCGCGGTGGCCAACAGCCGCCTGCTTCGGACGGGGTTCGGCTTGCTGACGGTCGGGCTCCTTTCCGGTTTTGCGGTGGGCAAGCCGCTGGATTGGGTAAAGGCCGGGTCGATTTGCGTCTGGGTGCTCTACGGCGTTATGCTGATGGCGGAGAAACGCCATAGCGTCGGGCCTCGCCAGGTGGCGCTGTTTTCCGTGCTGGCATTCAGCCTTATGATGTCTATGCTCTGGGGAATCAACTTCATCTCGGAACAACGCCCTCTCTAGAAGAGCTTTCGGGAACCACACATGGACGTCATCTGTCTTGGGATCAGCCATGCCACCGCGCACGTCGAATTGCGCGAACGCTTCGCGGTGCCGGAGGCCGATCTTTCCCTCGCAACCCTGCGGCTCGGCAGCGCGCGGGCGATTGACGAAGCGGTGATTCTCTCGACGTGCAACCGGGTCGAATTCTACGCGGCCAGCGAGACGGCCGAGGAGGGATTCGACGGGATCGTCCAATTCCTCGGCGAACAGTTTGGGTTGCGCAGCGGGGAAAGAGGGATTTTCTATCGCTACGACGCCCCGCTCAGCATCCGGCATCTCTTTCGCGTCGTGTGCGGCCTCGAGTCGATGGTGCTCGGGGAAACGGAGATTTTCGGCCAGGTGAAGAAGGCTTATGGGACGGCTTCGGCCGGCGGGACGACCGCCCGGCACCTCAACAAACTGTTTCAGCGCGCTTTTCGTGTCGCAAAGGAAGTCCGCTCGAAAACCAGCATCACTCGCGGGCCGGCGTCCGCCGGTTCCGTCGCGGTGGACCTCGCGGAGAAAATTTTCGGCGATCTCTCGCCGAGAAAAGTCATGATCCTCGGGGCCGGCGAAGCGAGCGAGCAGACGGCGCGCGCCCTTTTTTCGCGGGGGGCGAAGAGCATTCTGGTTTCGAACCGCTCCTACGATCGCGCGGCGCGCCTCGCCGCGGAACTGGGAGGAAAGGCGATCCACTTCGATGAATGGGAAAGGGAATTCCGCGACCTCGACATCATCATCAGTTCCACCTCGGCGCCGCATCCCATCCTGACAAGGGAGAAGATCGAGAAAATCATGGCAAGCCGGAAGAACCGTCCGCTTTTCGCCATCGACCTCGCGGTGCCGCGCGACATCGAACCCGCGGTCAACAAGGTGGAAGGCGTTTTTCTTTACGATATCGATTCCTTGCAGGCGATTGCGCGAAGCTCGATTGAGATTCGCCGCCAGGAGCTCTCGGTGTGCGAGGGGATGATCGAGCGGCATGTCACGGACTTTTGGGGCTGGCTGGCGGGAGGGATCCAGCCGAATGCAGCGGCCCTCCAGCCGCCGTTGCGCGCGGCCGGGTGCAGGGTTTCACGCTCTTGAGAGGGCGCAACTTCGTCCTTGGCACGCGGGGGAGCGCGCTGGCGCTTGCCCAGGCGCGCCTGGCCGAGACAGCGCTGCGCAACGCCCACCGGGGGATCGAGATAGAAACGGAGATATTCACCACTTCCGGCGACAAACGAGAAAACACTGCGACGGCGGCGGAGGGCGGTGTGAAGGGACTGTTTACGAAGGAACTCGAAGAAGCGCTGCTGAATGGCCGCATCGACGCGGCGGTCCATAGCTTGAAGGATTTGCCTGGGCGGTTGCCGGAGCGCCTTGTCATCGCCGCGGTGCTCGAGCGCGCCGGGACCGAGGATGTGTTGATTGCGAAAACTCCCGGAGGCTTGGGGGGGCTGAGGGCCGCGGCGGCCATCGGCACGGGAAGCGTGCGGCGGAAAATGCAGTTGCTTCGAATGCGGCCCGACCTGGAAGTGCGGGAAATGCGGGGCAACGTTCCGACCAGGCTGAGAAAACTGCGCGATTCGGAGGAACTCGACGCATTGGTCCTCGCGCGGGCGGGCCTCGAGCGGCTCGGATACCGGGTGGAGGGGGGCTTGTTGGAATTCGAGGCGGGCGCGCTCTTCCACGCCGAGGTTTTGACAGAAATGCTGCCGGCCATCGGCCAGGGAGCCATTGCCCTCGAAGCGCGGAGGGATGATACTGATGTCATGGCTCTCTTGAGTCCGATCAATCACCGCGAAACATTCCGTTGCATCCGCGCGGAACGCGAGTTTCTGCGGCTCCTGAACGGCGATTGCAATCTCCCTGTCGGAGCGCGAACGTCGCTGCGCGACACGCGGCTTTCGATGAAGGCGATCGTCTTTGACGAGGCGGGGGCGCTTGCACGAACTGGGGAAGCGCAGGGAGACGACCCCGAACGCGTGGCAAACGAGTTATTCAGGATGATTTATGCGCCGTAAACCTGCCGGCATTTGTTATCTCGCGGGCGCCGGCCCGGGCGACATCGGGCTGGTGACGCTAAAAACGCGCGACTGCGTGGAGCGGGCGGACGTCATCATCTACGATCACCTGTGCAACCCGGAGATTTTAAAATGGGCGCCGCGCTCGGCGGAGTTGATCTACGCCGGAAAAAAAGCGGGAAATCACGCCATGACGCAGGAGCAGATCAATGCGCTGCTCGTCGAGAAGACGGGCGCGGGCGGCAACGTCGTCCGGCTGAAGGGGGGCGACCCGTTCCTGTTCGGGCGCGGGGGCGAGGAGGCGGAAGCGCTGGCAGCGGCCGGCCTGGCGTTTGAAGTCGTGCCGGGGGTCAGCTCGGCGCTCGCGGCCCCTGCTTACGCGGGAATACCGGTCACCCATCGCGGGCACGGTTCGCAGGTGACGATTTTCACCGGGCATGAAGATCCGGAGAAGGTGGAAAGCGCCATCGACTACAAGCAACTTGCAGCTTCTCCCGGGGCGAAGGTCATGCTCATGGGGACGGAGCGGATCGGGAAAGTCGCCGAGGCGTTGCTCTCGCATGGCGCCAGCCCCGAGATGCCCGTCGCCATGGTTCGATGGGGCACGCTCGGGAGGCAGCGCACCATCCAGGGCTCTCTCAAGGACATCGCGCGCATCGCCCTCGAGGCGGATTTTCGCCCGCCGGCGGTGACGGTATTCGGCGGCGTGGTCGGGCTGCGAAAAAAGCTCGGGTGGTATGAAACGCGGCCGCTTTTCGGAAAGCGCATCGTCGTCACCCGCACGCGGAAGCAAGCAGGCGCGCTGAGCGCCGGGCTTCGCCTTCTGGGCGCGGACGTCTTCGAACTGCCCACGATCCGGATCGAACCGCCCACGGATCTGCTCGAATTCGGCCGCATGGTCCAGGATGCGCACGGTTACGACTGGATCGTTTTCACCAGTCCAAACGGCGTCGAGGCGTTCTTCGAGATGTTTTACAAATTGTATGACGACGCGCGCGAAATCGGCGGCGCGCGGATCGCGGCAATCGGCCCGGCGACCGCCCAGCGGGTGAAGGATTTCCATTTGAAGGTCGATCTTCAGCCCGCCGAGTTCATCGCCGAGGCGGTCGTGCGCGAGTTTCAAAAGCACGAAAGCATCGAGAACGAGCGCATCCTGCTGGCGAGGGCGGAAGTGACCCGCGACGTTTTGGCGAGCCAGCTCGAGAGGATGGGGGCGATCGTGGACGAAGCCATCGCCTACCGGACGGTGCCCGAAACCGATGATGTCTCCGGCGGCATCGCCCGCTTCAAGGAGGAAGGGGCCGACCTGATCACCTTCACCAGTTCCTCGACGGTCGAGAATTTCACCGCGCTCAAGCTGCCGCTTCCTCCCGGCCTGAAAACGGCCAGCATCGGGCCGGTGACATCCGCGACGATGCGCGACCTCGGTTTGCGCGTGGATGTCGAGGCCGCCGAGCACGACATCCCGGGTTTGACGCGTTCCATCCAACGCTTCTACGGTATCCAGCGTTAGCGGTGCATTCGGTTGCCAAAAAAAAGGAGCGCACCCGGAGAAATTCCACGGGGTTGGCTCGAATTTCGCTAAGGTACGTTCCATGTCTTTGTACGACATGCCCTTGGAAGAGACGGATTTTGACCGCCAGATGAAATCGCTGGCTGTGGATGCCCAGCAGCAAATCGACGAGCGCGTCGAGCGGAAGGCGGTGCCCTCCTTTTTGCAAATGCTCCGGCCGCTGGTGATCGGGCTCGAGGCCCTCACTCGCGCGACCGTCGAGAACAAGGAGGTCCTTTCGAGACTGGAAGTCACCGCATCGATGCAAACAGCCCTCCCCCCGTTGATGGCCGGGGTCCAGGAGACGCTGGACAAAAGGAGCGCGATAAACCAGCAGCTTTTCGATGCGCTCCATGAGGAGTTGAAAGGATATCGCGACGGATTTCTCCTTGAAGTGATTCAGAAGCCCCTGGTCCGGGATCTGGTCTGCCTCTATGACGACCTCTCGACGATCGGCAGGCAGATAACGAATTTCGCGGGAGGCGCGAGCGCTCCCGACGCGGCCCAAAGTCCGGTTGCTCTCGATTTTTTAAGGAATCTCGGCAAGAACCTGGATCATGCGGTGGATTTCCTGCTCGAGGTCATGTCGCGAATGGACGTGAAGCTGCTTGAACCGGCGCCCGGAAAGCTCGATAAGAAGAATCAGCGCGCCGTTTCCGTCGAGCACGCCGAGTTGCCCGAAGAAGATGGCGAGATCATCCGCAGGGTGAAACCCGGCTTCACCTGGCGCGACCGGATATTGCGTCCGGAGGAAGTCGTGGTCAAGAAGTGGAAAGAAGGGTATCTGGTGGATATGTCCGCGGATTCTCAAAAATGATACAAAACAACCTTTTGGCATACCGCATGCTTGATGTAATCTTTACTGGTAATTTGCCTAAATGACTCCCTCCCCAACGCCGCCATCCTCCCGGAAAGCCATCGGAATCGACCTCGGAACCACTTTCTGCGCGATGGCGCACATAGACGCGTACGGCAAGCCGCAGATCATTCCCAATTCTGAGAGCGAGAGGATCACTCCCTCGGTCATTCTTTTCGATGGCAACAGCGCCATCGTCGGCACGCTCGCCAAACAGAATGCCGTTTCGGAGCCGGAGAAGATCGTGGATTTCGTCAAACGCGAGATGGGCAAGAGCAAGTCGGAATTCCACCGCGAATTCAACTCGAAGGGATATTCCGCGGAGGAGCTTTCCGCGATCATCGTCAAAAAGCTGAAGAACGACGCCGAGAAATATCTTGGGCAGGCGATCACCGACGCGGTCATCACCGTCCCGGCTTACTTCAACGATGCCGAGCGCACCGCGACGCTGCACGCCGGCCAGCTCGCCGGCCTGAACGTCCTTCAGATCATCAACGAGCCGACCGCGGCGGCGCTGGCCTACGGCCTCGACAAGCTGGACTCGGATCAGACTGTGTTTGTCTTCGACCTTGGCGGCGGCACCTTTGACGTCACCATCATGCGGATCGAAGGCCACCACATCCGGATGCTCGCAAGCAACGGCGACCACCGTCTGGGCGGCAAGGACTGGGACGACGTGATCGTCAATTGGGTCGCCGAGGAATTCGACAAGACCCACGGAGAAAACCCGCTTCTGGATTTGCAGAGCTACCAGGATCTTTACAGCCGCGCGGTCACGGGAAAGCTCCATCTCTCCGGCCGCCCCCGCTCGACCGTCGTCCACAGCTACAACGGCCGAAGCGTCAAGATCGATCTCACGCGCGAGGATTTTGAAAGCCGCAGCAAGCACCTCCTGGAAAAATGCAAAGCCATCTGCGAAATCGTTATGCAGGAAGCGCAGATGAGTTGGTCCCAGATAGACCGCATCCTGTTGACGGGCGGCATGACGCGCATGCCCGCCGTCCGGGAAATGATCAAGCAGATCTCCAACGTGCCGCTGGCCGAGGATGTCAGCCCGGACGAAGCCGTGGCGATCGGCGCGGCCATCCAGGCGATCCTCGCTTTGCTGGCGGAGGAAGATCGCCTGGGCGAACGCGTGCTCCCCATCGAGACCCGCGAGCAATTCTCGACCAGCGACGGCGGTCTCATCAAAGTGACCAACATCACCACGCACACCATGGGAGTCGTTCTTTGGGATGACTCGAAAGTGGAGGAATACGTTTTCCCGATGATCAGGAAGATGACGCCCATTCCCGTGGAAACGAAGAATTCATTCGGCACCGCCAAGGCGAACATGAAGAACGCCATCGTCCGCGTTGTGGAAGGGGAGAGCACCGTGCCGGGCGAGTGCACGCCGCTGGGCATCTGCGAAATCGAACTGCCGCCCTTCCTGCCCAAGGGTTCCCCTGTCGAATTGACCTACCGCTACGATGCGAACCAGGTGCTCGAAGTCACCGTCGATGCCTACGGGAAGCAGAACAAGGTTTTCATCGCGCGCACGACCGGTCTGTCTGCCAGTGAGATCGCCACCGCCACGGCTGATCTGTCGCAGATCAAGGTGATGTAATCGGCTTCGCTGACCCCGTCCCATGGCGCTGCCTACTCCTCTGCCTGACAGCCCAACCAGGTGGGATGGGTGGAAGAATTACAACTCCCCCAACCCGTACGAGCGGCTCTGCCTGGCCTTCGAGGGGAATCCGAGCGACTTCCAGATCGAGGAGAACTGCCGGCAACTGCTCGTCTGGTGGCAGAAAAAGCTCCCGCTCAAGAACCAGCCGAGCAACCCCCTCACCCAACTCCTGCGGGCCGGATTGGATGAAGCGCCCCGCTTCCTGGCCGAAGCCCGCATGGAATTGCTCGACATGGAGGGCCGCGCGCGCGTGGACGAACTCCTTCGCGCGCAGATGAAGGAAAAGGCGAGCGCGGAGTTCGTGAAATTCTTCTCCTTCGCCGTCACCGATGGGATCCTCGCCAAGGCTGACGAAGCCAATCTTTATAAACTGGGCCAGAATTCCGGTCTCTCGATGGAGGAGTTGAAGGCCATCGTCCATGAGGAACTCGCCAAGACAGGAGCCAAACGTTACGTCGAGCCCGAGCCGGCTCCGGGCGCCCCCCAGTCGGCGGCGGGCGCTCCCGATGTTTCTTTCGCGCACTCGTCGCCGGCGGAACAATTCAAGCGCATGCTCAAACTCACGGGGCTGGCGGAGGGCGACAGCGATATGACGGACGACCAGCGCGACGCCTTGTGCAACATGGGGGAGAACCTCGGCTTGACCGGCGGCGAAGCCGAAGACTTCATCGACGAATATCTCGAGCCGGCAGGCGGGCCGCCGGTCAAGCCGCCTCCAGCGCCACCGGTCCGGCCGCCGCCAAAGGAAGAACCGTCTCCGAAACCGCAGACCGTCGTCGAGAAAAAGCTGCCCGCCGGCCAGTCGCCCCTCTCTCGCGCACAGGAGAGAAACAAGTATCCGAATTTTCGAAACGGCATCGACGTTGAAATGCTCCTGGTTCAGAGCGGCTCCTTCTTTATGGGAAGCACCGCGCACGAAGCCGCTCCCAACGAACAACCGGTCTCGAAGATCGGGCTCACCTGCTTCTACATGTCGCGTTTCACCGTGATGAACGCGGACTATGAGAAATTCGACCCCCGCCACACCTCCAAGCGGGCCAAAGGCGCGGGCGACAATCACCCCGTCACCTACGTAAGTTCCATCGAGGCGATGGAATTCTGCCGCTGGCTCAGCCTGCACGAAAGGCGCAAATACCGCCTGCCAACCGAAGCGGAGTGGGAATACGCGGCGCGCGGCATGGATGGCCGCAGCTATCCCTGGGGAGAAGGACTCGACCGCGGCGATCTCGCAAACCTCGCGGACTGCAATACCACCTTCGCCTGGAGGGACCCGAATATCGACGACGGTTACGCCGAGACCGCCCCGGTGGGATCTTACCCGCGCGGCGCGAGCCCCTTCGGTTTGGAAGACATGGCAGGCAACGTCTGGGAATGGTGCCTGGACTTCTTCGAGCCTTACAAAGGCAAGGAGCGAACGAACCCGCGCGGGCCGATGAACGGAGTGAAACGGGTTTACCGCGGCGGCAGTTGGAAATCCCGCGCCACGAGCCTTCGGGCGACGGCAAGGAACTTCAATATGCCCGCTTACTCCTCGAACGACGTCGGCTTTCGCATCGTGTGCGAGTGCGAGTAGGAATGAAACGACTTCTCTTCGAAACTCTGTTACAGAGCTGCCCCCTTTCGATAGGGTCGTGACTTCCATGCGCTATGGGGGCCATCCCAGGATGTAGAGTTCGGAGATCGCCCTATCCGAATACCGCGTGCCGGCTTCGGCTTTCTTGATTGTCAGCCGGAAGCGTTTTGCCGGCACGTTGCCGTCCCCGCCATCGAATACCCACTGCGCGGCAGCGCCCGGCAGCTTCGTGAGTGAATCGTTGAATTGCGTTTTCGACACCTTCATCTTCTCGCGCCAGTCCTCGCGGTTCGCGGCATAAACATGCACCTCCATTTCAGTGACCTGGCCGTTCTCCGCCAGGCTTTCGGCGGACTTTAGATAGCCATTCAAAATCCCGATGGCCTTCAGGCGGATTAGGGTGTTTGAAAGTCACGTCGATCCATTCTCCCACTCCGACGCCTCCGGCTCCTTCCAGCCAGGCCGTGTCCAGCTTTCCGTCGAGAAGATTATGTACGTCGTAAGCGGCCTTGGTCGACCTGGAATCCGGATGCGTGGAGGACGCACGGATGGACGCGATCAGCTTCGAGTCAAGCCGGTAGGAAGTCACGAAAGCGTCGAGTTGCCGCTCATTGTTATCGTAGTTGAAGACGAGGTCTGGCGCCTTGGAAAGCTCCACGTTCTCAAACCCCCAATGGAGCTGGCCGTTCTCTTCCCGCCAACCCCCGGGTCTTACGTAATTAATCGGGATTTGCGCGTTCTTGAGTTGGCTTGTATCCACCAGGATGTCGAGGTGGCGGAGCCGCCCATCGCCCCAACTGGCGGCAGGCTTGAAAGTATAGGTGAAGGTGCGCGGCGACTGCTCCCACCAGAAGTTATTGGATGTTCCGCTTTCCGTCCCTCCGCTTTTTACTTTGTAACTCACCGCCAGGGTCTTTTCCTCGCGGCGGTCAAAATGCAGTTCGGCGGTAAACCAGTTGCGCACGGTTTTGTCATAGGGCCGCTCCGTATAGGAACCATCACTGGTTGCTTCCTTGATGACCCTCGTTATTTCAAGGCGCTTACCGCCGTCAAACATCTGGAAATCCTTGATACTGGAGTCGCCCGAAAGGCCGGAGTCGCCGGAGATTTCAGCTTGTTGAGCCGTATCGATGGGGAACCCGTAAGTCACCGCATCGGCTCCGCCGCGGTTCCGAATCGAATAAATCACTTCCACGCTCGCCCAATCACCCTCCAGGACGACATGAAGCGTCTCATTTTCGAGTTCAATTTTCTGCTTGCGGACCGGCACGAGATTTCCGGTCGAATAAACACTGCTCGTGGCGAACGTGCCGCCATTTGCCAGGGCAGCATGCGGCGCGCAGAAGGCTCCCGCTGTCAGCGCGAGAAGAGCAGTTTTCATCCCTATCATGCGCCGCCGGCATTCCCGGCTTTTCTCCGGGCGCCATGGTTAGGCCGCGATGGTTGCAGGTTCATGGCAGCATCAAATGTGATTCCGTTGGACTCTGCTCGAAAGTGTGAATAGCAGCAGAATGCCTCCGTAGTAGGTCTTCGACGGTGTGCGTCGGACAGTTGCCGGCGCGCAGCCAAACGAACTTTGGCGGATGGCCGAGTAACAAGCTGCGCTGCTGAAAGTCCGAATCCTTGGAGACGATAACGAATCCGTGCTCCTGAGCATACTTCCAGATGACAGTGTCGGTGGCGTCTCTGAGGCCGATGTCGCGAATGTGAACGCTATCAAGATAGATATCGGAAAGCGAGCGTGACAGTCGCGGAGAAAGATTCTGGTCGAAGAGGAACTTCACGCCGGAAGAGTCGCGAGCTTGCGTTCACGATCCGCAGCAAACGCAAGGCAAGCGCGAATATCCTCTTCGGTGAGGTCCGGAAAGTCGGCCAGGATCTCGTCGTGCGTCATCCCGCCTGCCAAATACTCCAACACGTCGGTGACCGTCATGCGCGTCCCGCGAATGCACGGCTTGCCGCTTCGCTTGTCTGGCTCAATCGTGATGATCTTGTGGTAGTCCATGTACTGGCTTTACCATGTGTGGTGCTTCACTGCAACGTGCTCGGCAACCTCAAGGCGACGGCGAAAGTCATTCCCCCTCCGCCGTCTTGCCGCGGGCGCCGAAAACCGCCGTTCCGACTCGCACGAGCGTCGCACCCTCCTCGACCGCCACCACATAGTCCTGGCTCATCCCCATCGACAAGTGCTTCAGCGAAACGCCCGCGGCTGCCTGCAACTCATCCCGCAGATCCCACAGTTCCGCGAAGAATCGCCTCGAGGCTTCCGCTTCCGGGGCCAGCGGCGCGATGGTCATCAGCCCATCGACTTGAACCCGTTCGAGTGTCAGCATCTCCTCCAAATCCCGGCGGACCGCCTCGGGCGTAAAGCCGAACTTGCTCGATTCTCCGGCCATGTTCACCTCCAGGAGAATCCGCGGATGCAACCCCAGTTCCCTGCCGGTCCGGTCCATGTCACGAGCGATCTGGACGGAATCTATCCCATGGAAGAGTTCGAAGAGCGGGAGCGCCTGCCTGACCTTGTTCCTCTGCAAATGCCCGATGAAATGCCAGCGCGCGCGCTCGGGAAGCAGCGGAATCTTTAGGCGCGCCTCCTGGACGCGGCTCTCGCCGAAGAGCAGGTGGCCGCACTCCATGGCCTCGCGAATCGCTTCCGGCGGATGCGTTTTCGAGACGGCGACCAGCTCGACGCAGGCCGGATCCCTCCCGGCGCGCCGGGCCGCCTTTTCAATGTTCTCTTTGACGGACGCCAGTCCGGGTAGTAATTCTGACATGAGGGAGACGCAAAGCGTCAGCGGTTTTCGACGGGATGGATTGATTCAAAGGGCGCGATGCAAATCGAAACGTTCAAAATTTTTTGTGACCTCGCGGATTCACGCAGTTTCTCGAAGGCGGCGTCGGCTAACGCGATCACCCAGAGCGCGGTCAGCCAGCAAATACGGGCCTTGGAAACCCGCTTCAATGTGACATTGATCGAGCGGGGGCGGCGAAACTTCTCTCTCACGGTGGAAGGAAAGGCGTTTCTGGAAGCCAGCAAGGAAATTCTCGGCGTTTACGACCACCTCGGGGACCGTCTGCGCGAACTGCACAACGTCGTCGCGGGCGAACTCCGGATCGCGGCCATCTATAGCATCGGTCTGCACGAACTCCCTTCTTATCTGAAAATCTTTCGCAAACAATATCCCGATGTCGAGATTCACGTCGAATATCATCGCTCCGCGCAAGTCTATTCAGAGGTGCTCAACGGTGACGTCGATCTCGGTTTCGTCTCCTTTCCCGCCCCGCGCAAGGGGCTGCGCATCGAGCCTTTCATCGAAGACCGCCTGGTGTTGATCTGTCATCCCACCCATCGCCTCGCCTTGCGCCCGCGGATCAGGCTCGAGGAAGTCGAGGGCGAGAAATTCATAGGCTTCGATCCCGACCTGCCGACGAGAAAAGTCATTGATCGTCATTTGAAAGAGTACCAGGTCGCCATCAACCAGACCCTGGAGTTCGATAACATCGAAACCGTGAAGCGTTCGGTTGAAATAGAAAATGGCATCGCCATCGTCCCGCGCAACACCGTCGATGCCGAAGTCCAGAGCGGCGCCCTGGTCGCCGTGGAAATCGAAAAACCGGAAATGCGGCGGCCCATTGGCATTCTCATGAAGCGAAACCGGTCGCGTTCCGCCGCGCAAAGGGAGTTCCTGGGCATGCTTCAGGATATCAAAAAAAAGGAGAAGCCGTCGAATGGCCAAAGCCTCGGCGAGAGTCGCAAGGAAGTGAATGGGGAATCCCGTCCTCGCGGTTGAGGGTCTTCGCATCCAGCGCGGGGAAATCGTCATTCTCGACGATCTCTCCTGGCGCGTCGAGCCGGGGCAGCACTGGGCGATCCTCGGTCCGAACGGGTCGGGGAAGACATCGCTGCTGAAGGCGCTCAGCGGCTATTTCATGCCCACGGCGGGCGCCATCACCGTGCTGGGCGGGACCTATGGCAGGACGGATTGGCGCGACTTGCGCCTTCGCATCGGCCTCGTCAGCTCGGCCATCCGGCAGATGATCGAAGAGGGGGAGCTTGCGCTCGATGCCGTCATCAGCGGCAAGTATGCGATGGTCAACCTCTGGGGAAAGGTCACGGCCGGCGACCGGCGGCTCGCGCTGCGAATCCTGGGCCAGGTCGAGTGCGCCCCTCTCGCCGCGCGTCCCTGGCAATACCTCTCCCAAGGCGAACGCCAGCGCGTCCTCATCGGCCGCGCGCTCATGGCAAAGCCGAGATTACTCATCCTGGACGAGCCTTGCGCCGGGCTCGATCCGCTGGCGCGCGAGCATTTCCTCCGATTCCTCGAACGCCTCGGCAGCCGGAAGGGTGCCCCGACGCTCGTGCTCGTCGCCCACCACGTCGAAGAGATCATGCCCGTCTTTTCGCACGTGCTCATCCTCAAGGAAGGCCGGGTGCTGGCCGCGGGAAAAAAGAACGAAACGCTCACCTCCCGCCTCCTCTCCGAAGCGTTTGGCGCGCGCATGACGGTGCGCCGTTCCGGCGGGCGCTTCACGTTGTCCGTCCGCTCTCGAAAAAGCGCCATCGCATGAAAGGGTTTGATTTGCTTTGATTTGGTCGGATTCAGTGTGATCAGGTGCGATTTCGGTTTGATTGCGCTTCCTGCTTAATCCACATCGACTAACCAAGGCTGGTATCATGTGCGAGATGAGTATCGCACAGATATTTTCAACCGCCTGGCCCTCCATTGGCTCCGTTGTGTCCATTGCAACAAATTTGAACCGAATCGCATGGGGGCGGCGCCCCTTGACAAAGCGCACGCTTTCCGCAGGCTTCGGGCATGACATCAATTCCCGTCACTCGAGCGCGCCCAGGCCACCCGTTCTCAAAGCACGCGAGATATGCCGTATACTCGAATCGTTGGGCTTCGCGTTTGTCCGCCAGCGCGGTTCACACATGCAGTATCGACATCCTGACGGCCGAGGCACAACTGTTCCCAACCATCCGGGCAGAGATGTCTCTCCAGTGCTCCTTCGTCAAATCGTCAAAGACATCAGCATGACACTGGAAGAGTTCTTGAGGCAGAAATGAACGCGTTTTCTGAATCCGACCGAGCGTCGCGTACAGTGTGCAGAGTTGACCCCCAGCGCCCCACCTTCTTATGTGCGCCTTAAGGCTCGTCGTAAGAAATAGCCCAATAACAGACTCATCCCACACGGCACGAATCCGTACACAAAGCGGTATACAAAGAATACCCTCCCCCACATTGCAGTCTCCCAATCGCCAGCAACAAAAAGACCTTCATCCGGAAACGGATAATAAGACCAAGCGAACGCTGTTACTAAAGGGATAATCGGCAAAGCAATTAGGCACCAAAAGATTCGCTTCAGAAAAAAGCCAACGATAAATCCCATAACGAGATTGGTCAGTATTGGACCAAACACAATGGGATGAAGGGGGCTAGGCATCCGCCGATTTAGAAACCCGGATGCTTCCATTCAAGACTTTCCGGGGATGCTTCACCACCGACCAGCCGGAAGGGCACCCACGACCTGTTGATATGGGAGGGCGGACAGCAAGCATCCTAACAGGGGATTCTAAGAATGGAACGTGCAAAACATTCAGCAGCAACTACGGGCTTTGCTCGAGCCTCTTCGTCGTCAGCGCCTGCATCCTATCGATGCGGTCTTTCAATGAAGGATCGAGCTCCCGCATCTTTCCGTAGAGCGCCTTATAGAATACCTTCGACGCGCTGGCTTGCTCCTCCGCGGAATTCGCAGTGTCCATCTTTTCCTTCAAAGCCAGTATCTTGTCGTCCTCCAAAGCCTTGGACTTCACCTCGTTGAACTGCACCCTCTCCTGGGCATCGCGGTCGGCGAGGGATTCGTCCCCCTTCGGCGGTTCGACCGCGGGCGGAATAAACGGGTTCGGTTCGCTCAACTGAAAGGAAGGTTGCGAAGGAGCCGCGGGGGATTCGGCGGATTTCGCTCGCTTCTTCAATTCCGGAGCGGGACTCGGGACGGGAGCCGGCGCGGGGCTTGTTTCGGCATTCGGTTCGGGACTTTCCGCCGGTTGACCACGCTTTCGCCTCCGATGCCGGGACTTCATGGGCGTCGGCGAGGGCGCTGCCGACTCCGCAGCCGCCGAGGGAGCGGGACTAACGGAAACGCCGGGGCTCGGACCAGGGCTGGGACTCTCCGCCGCTGGTTTTTTGTGCCTCCTCCGGTGCGGGGTCGGATACGGAACGGGCGTCGCGATGACAACAGGAGCAGGCTTCGGCTTTGGTGGAATCCCGAAAAACCGTTCGATGAATGACTGCTTCTCCACGGGAGAGGGAGCGGCGCTGGGCTTTGCGTTCGTTTGGGGCGTTGGCGTCGGAGATCCCATTTGGGCGGCCCCGCAAATGCTGAGCGCGGCGCAAAGCGCAAGCAGGGGTAAAAGCAGTCTTTTCATACGGATCGAGTGATCTTCAGCTTGTCATCCAGGCCCGGCTCTGTCGATATTAAAGCCGAAGGATGACCTCTGGAAAAAATCGAACCTGCCCCGCGATGAAGCGCTTTTACTGCCGCTGCGTTTTTGCCGTTGCGGCGTTCTTTTTGATTCCATTCCTGCTTCGCCGCAAGTCGCGCGTCGTCCGGAGGATCATCATCCGGGCGACACCCGCGGACATTTTTCCGTTTCTGAACGATTTGCGAAACTGGCCGAAATGGACCGAATGGAGCCGGCTGGAAGAGATTCACTTTTCCTACGAAGGCCCTTCCAGCGGCGTCGGCGCGGAGCAAAGATGGAGTTCGAAAAGGATGGCGGGGGTGATGCGCCTGGTGCAAAGCGTGCCGGATGAACAGGTCGCTTATCACACGGAACTTGGGACCGGCGGATACCAATACCACGTGGATGGCATTCTGACGCTCGAATCGTTCGGGAGCCTGACGCGGGTGACCTGGCTCTGCCGTTGGGACAGCGGCCCGAACCCTTATTCGAGATACAAGTCTCTTCTTATGAAGTGGTTTATCGGCCGCGGTTTCCACGCGGGGCTCTCCAACCTCAAAGCGCTGCTCGAGCACGGCGCGCTTTAAACTGACGATGCAAGACCCGAAGCGGTGCTGGGCGGAGATCGACCTGGGCGCGCTCCGGCACAATGCCGCCATCGTCCGGGAGCAGATCGGCGCGCGCCCCCGCATCATGGCTGTGGTGAAGGCGAACGCCTACGGCCACGGGATGCTCGAAGTGGCGCGGGCGCTTGCCGGGATAACCCAATTTTTCGGCGTGGCCTGCGTCTCCGAAGCGAGGACGCTGAGCGCCGCGCTTCCGCAAGCGCGCATCGCTCTCCTGGCTCCCGCGCTGCCTCACGAGCGCGGTGAAATCGCGCGCAGCGGTTATCTCCCGCCGGTCTCCTCGTTCGAGGAAGCGGCGGCCTACGACGCGCTCGCGCAGGGCGGAAAAATCCGGGTGCACCTCGCCATCGACACGGGCATGGGCCGCATCGGCGTCTGGGAGGAGGATGCCATCGAGGTTGCGCGCCAGATCCAGCGGCTCCCTTCCATCGAGATCGCGGGCATCGGGAACCACCTCCCCGTGGCCGACGAGGATGAGGCGTTTACCGCGAAGCAGCTTGCCCGCTTCGCGACGCTGGCTCAAGAATTGCGGGCGCTGGGGATCGATGCGCCGCTCGTGCATTGCTTGAACAGCGCCGGCGTCATCCGCTTTCCAGAGGACGCGCACGACATGGTGCGCGCGGGCCTCATGCTCTATGGGAGTTCCCCGATCGCCGAATTCCAAAGCCGCCTCCGCCCGGTGATGACTTTCAAGACCCGGGTGGCGCTCGTGCGCGACGTGGGCGCCGGCCGCGGGATCAGCTACGGCAGGACTTTCATTACCTCAAGCCCGATGCGCGTCGCGACGCTTTCGGCCGGTTATGCCGATGGCTACCAGCGGCGCGTTTCCAACCAGGGAGCCGCCGTGTTGATTCACGGCCGCCGCTGCCATTTGCTGGGCCGCGTCACGATGGACCAGATCATGGTCGATGTCACCGCCCTCCCCGGCGTGGTTGCGGGCGACGAAGCGGTCCTGATGGGCCGCCAACAGGACAAGGAAATCCTGGCCTCCGAACTGGCCGAAAAGGCCGGCACGATTCCGTGGGAGATTTTCACGGGCATCGGCGGCCGCGTGGAGCGAATATATTCGTAATCCGGGTTCCAGGGGAGCTTAATTCCAGTCGCAAAACAAACCGTATGTTTCAGATCGTCTTCAATGAATTGAGCGCCGCGGAAATGGCGAGGCTGCCGAAGACCCTCCAGCTCGAGCTTCTCGCCGAGTTCCAGATTTTGCCGGAGGGCGACATCGTCGATTCCGACCGCTTTGGAAAGATCGAGCGCGAAGGAAAGACTCTCTACCGCTACAGGGCGAAGGATTACCGCATCTACTTCGCGAAGAGCAAGGAGGGCATCACCGTTCACCGCGTCCTGCATAAGAACACGCTCCGCGATTTTCTCTTTCGGACGAAGCTCCCGATGGCGGAGGACGATCAGCTCGGAAAGACCGGGGCTTTCTGGAAGCTGATCGAGGAAGGCGAGGAAACCCGCAAGAAGTGATGGACGGTTCCATCGAGGCCCTGGTGCTCGACGAAGAGCGGCGGCGGGAGGTTTTCCCCGTCTGCCGGCGGAAAATCTTCTTCGCGCATGCCGGTGTGACGGCGCTCCCCAGGCCGGTGGCGGATGCGGTGATCGCTTACACGGTAAAATCTTCCGAGAACCATCAGGAGTTTGGGGAAGTCTTGCGGGACATCGACGAAACGCGGAGCGTGGCCGCCCGCTTCATCGGCGCGCGCCCGGAGGAAATCGCTCTGCTTGGGCCGACTTCACTGGGGTTGAGCCTCTTCGCCAACGGCCTGCCGTGGCGCTCCGGCGACGAAATACTCTGCTACTTCAGCGACTATCCCGCGAACGTTTATCCCTGGCTCGATCTGCGCCGGCTCGGAGTCGATGTCCGCTTTCTCGATCCCGAGCGCCCGGGTGAAATCACACCGGAACTCGTCGCCGGCGCGCTTTCGCCGCGGACCCGGCTCGTGGCGCTCGCTTCGTGCAACTTTCTCACCGGTTACCAGATCGACGTGGATGCCATCGGCGCGCTTCTCGCCGAAAAGGAGGTGCTCTTTTCCCTCGACGCCATCCAAACCCTTGGCGCGTTTCCGCTCTCGGTCAAGCATGTCGATTTTCTCAGCGCCGACGCCCACAAGTGGATGCTCGGCCCGATGGCCATCGGCATCGTCTTCGTCAAAAAGGAACGCTTCGAGATGCTCCGGCCGACTCTGCTCGGAGCGTGGAACGTCGAAGCGCCCAACTTCATCGCCCAGAAGGAACTTGTATTTCACAAAACGGCCCGGCGCTACGAACCCGGCGTCCTCAATGTCTCGGGCGTCTATGGGATGCGCGCGGCCATCGAACTCATCCTCGACGCCGATCCCGCGGCGGTCGCCGCCCGGATCCTCGAATTGCAAGCGTATCTCATCGAGGCGCTCCTTCCACTGGGCTTCGAAGTCATCTCGCCGAAGGGCGGCCCGAATGCGTCCGGCATAGTGACCTTTCGCCATCCGCGCTGGGAAATGCCGAAGCTTTTCCAGGCTCTGGAACGGAATGACATTGCAGCCTCGCTGCGTCTCGACCGAAGGGGCGTCGAATACATCCGCATGAGTCCCCACTTTTATAACACCCACGCGGAAATCGACCGTGCCGTTGAAATCCTGAAGCGCGATTGAAGCTGGCTCTCACCCGTCGTCCAGAAACGCGAGCAACCGAAGCACGTCGAGCTTCATCCCAGGAACGCTTGTGCATGCGCCTCTGTTGTCTCACGCTGTCCGCATGAAGACTTTGACCATCCGCCTGCCCGATGTTCTCGCGAAACGAATCGAGGAGGAGTCGCTGGCCCGCCGGGTGTCGAAATCGGACGTTGTTCGCGAGCGCCTCGCCGCCATGCCGCCCAGATGCCAGTAGCATCCGCTGGCCGACATTTTCGCGGAGATTGACCGCTTGCCCGTCAGTGGCCGCAAGCGCAACGCCGCTCGGGACAAGAAGCGGCTGCCCGAAATCATTCGCGCTCATTACCGTGCCGCAAAGCGTCATTTTCGATAGCGGCGCGCTTGTTGCGCGTGATTGAAACTGGCTCCACGACGACCCAGGTTGCAGCTGTCTGAGGCCCCGTAAAAGCGGGTACGGTGGAAGACCAGCTGTAATCGGGGCGAAATTTTCCGCCTTTCCCGCAAATTTTCCGTAATCGAGCCAATGGAACCAATGGAAACCTATGTTATTCCGAAACGCGTGCGAGATTGTATTGTGTGGAATTTTTAAAATCATCGCGCGCCAAATACGTGACCCGCCTCGATGATACGACCCGATGCCGGCCCCGCCGGATTCCAGCCAATCCGGTCCAATGGCGGTGGATGGCGCTCAATCCGGGTGAAAAAAGAATTTTCCGAGAGCGCGATGTATGAAAATGCCTCCGGACCGTACGATTCACAGCCCGGAACCAGTTTCAATCACGCCCGTTCCTACCACCCCCCACATATTGTGGTTGCATCCAAGGTCGTCCCCACGTTACTGTAGGCGCGGCATGTATCTCCAATCGCTCGAAGTCATTGGCTTCAAATCGTTCGCGACAAAGACGGTGCTGAACTTTCATCGCGGCGTCACCGCGATTGTCGGCCCGAACGGCTGCGGAAAGTCCAACGTCCTGGACGCCATCCGCTGGGTGCTCGGCGAGCAATCCGCCAAGGCGCTCCGCGGTGGGGAAATGGCGGATGTGATTTTCAGCGGAACCGATTCGCGCCCCGGGCTCGGCATGGCGGAAGTGTCGATGACTTTCGCCGAGTGCGAACGTGAACTCGGCGTTGAATGGAACGAAGTGCGCATCACGCGCAGGGTCTTTCGGGACGGCAATTCGGACTATTTTCTTAACAAGACCGGCTGCCGGCTGCGGGACATCCAGCAACTGTTCA
>Ga0302324_100006110_pt1 | contig 26097 bp, 22 predicted proteins | sample Palsa_T0_1_FD_201949 | JGI IMG/M metagenome (GOLD analysis project Ga0302324, IMG submission 201949) | Peat permafrost microbial communities from Stordalen Mire near Abisko, Sweden - Palsa_T0_1 | ecosystem: Environmental > Terrestrial > Soil > Palsa > Peat permafrost | place: Sweden: Abisko... | reverse complement strand
GACCGTCAAAAACTCAGGCCCCGGGACAGCGGTGCCGGTATTGGTGCAGAGAATCGGAAAGATGACGGTGGAACCAACGAGGATGTCCCCGAAATCGATTCGCTGTGGCAAGCAGGACCACTGAGGGCCGCCGCCCCAGCCCGTGAGCTGGACGACTGGGCCGAGACCCTCACTGGTCTCGAGCGTTGCCTGGCCGTCGTATTGCTGCGTGACCGGCGGCGTCAGGCTGAAGCAGACCTCGGTGCTCGCGCCGCTGGCGAGTGTGGTGGGAACCGGGGCGGGATTCGGGGGCGTCGCGTCATCCACCTGGGAGAGCGCGAATGCTCCCGCGTCGATGAAGTCGTTGGCGCCCAGGATCTCCACCGCCACGCTGCCGGGGTTCGTGACCGTCGTGCACCCGATCACGGTCGTCGTGATCGGCACGAAACCGAAGTTGATCGGGTTGGGCGAGACCGTGAGGGCGACCCCGGCGGGCCCGCCTCCGGTCGCCGTGCCACTGGTACTGCCGGCGCTGGTCCCGCCGCTGCTGGTGTTTCCGCTGCTGCTGGCGCCGCTGCTGACCGATCCGCCATCAATTCCCGAGCTCACCACGAGACAGCCCGATCCGAGGGTCGCGGCCAGCAAGGTGATCGACGTTGCGCAGCGCATTCGATTCCCTTACGGCGCGTTGCAGCTCAGCGCCACGAGCGTCTCGACGTTGCCGTCGGAGAGGATCAGCTCCGCCGGATGCGCTCCCGCCGTCGTCGGCGCGCAGGAGAGCCCGAAGCTCGGCGACGCGCCGGCGGCGATGAGCGCCGGCAGACTGGGTCCGCTGACCGCCGAATACTGCGGGACGAGATCGCCCGGCCCGGATTGAAGCGCGATCGACGCGAGTCGCGCCGTGCTGTCGCAGATGTTCGAGACCGAGAAGAAGTGCTGAGGGGTGGCGAGGATCTCGCCCGCATCGTCCAGGCCTGCGTCCCCAAAATCGAGATTCGTTGGCGTCACCGCCAGACAGGTCGACTCGCTCGTCCCGCTCATCGGGACGACCTGGTTGGGCATCGAGGGATCGGAGATCGAGAAGGCCACCTCGGCGGAGAAGCTCGTCCCCAGGACGGTCGGCGCAAAGCCCAGCGTGACGGCCAAGCTCGAGTCCACGCCGGCTGCCGGGGCGGGGATGGTGTACCGCCCGGCGCTGTCGGGATCGAGGCTGGTGGAGAAAAAGCCGAATTCGTTGGCGTCGTTGCCGTTGATGGTAAGCCCCTGCACCTTGCAGGTGTCGGTGCCGACGTTCTCGACTTCGAACGAAAGCATCGCCGAGGTGTCGCCCACCAAGACGTTGGCGAAGTCGAGGGCCGCGGGCGAGATGACGAACTGACAGGGCGGAACGTTCAAGCCCTGCAGCGAGAGCGGGATCTTGACGTCTCCCGCATTGGACTCGACCACGAGGGTCGCGTCGTAGTCCCCGCCATCGCCCGGCATGAACAGCAAGTCGATCTCAAAGCTCTGCCCGGGCGCAAAGCCGCCCATCGGTTCGCCGGGAGGAGCCAGCTCTGCGCTGAAGGCGCTCGCCTGCGGCCCGACGATCTCGAGCTCGACCAGCAGGCCGGCGTCGGGAATGGCGCTACCCGTATTCCAGCAGACAATCTGGATACTCGTGACGGAGTGGTCCAGCGTCTGACCGAAGTCGATGCTCGTCGGCGTGCAAGAGAGATGTGGGCCTCCGCCCCACCCCGTGAGCTCCATGGTCGGTGAGATGACGGCGGGGTTGTCGGTGACCAGCGTCGCCTGGCCGGAATACTGCTGGGTTATTGGCGGCGTGAAACTGAAGCACAGCTTGGCGCTCCCGCCGCCGGGGATCGAGACCGGAATCGGCGCCGGGTTGGGGGGCGTGGAGTCGTCGACCGGGGAGAGCGCGAACGTCCCGCCCTCGGTGGTGAAGCTCGCGACGCCGGTGACGTCGATCGCCGCGCTCGAGTAGTTCGTGACGGTGGTGCATCCGATCACGGTCGTCATGAGCCGCACGAAGCCGAAGTCGATCGCGGTCGGGGACAGTCTGAGGGGGCTGCCGATCGGGTGGCCCGAGAGGTTCAGCGTGACGGCTTCGCCATCCGAGAGCGAGAACGTGACGGCGGCGGTGGACTCACCCGTGTACGCGATCGGGGAGTAGCTGATGCTCGTCGTGCCGAAACCGGAGGGACCCAGCGTCGCGGGAGCCAGGCCCACCACAAACAGGCTGAGGTCGGGGCCCTCGACGGTGATGTCGGCAATGGTCAGCAGCGCATTGCATTGGTTGGTGAGCGCGACCTGCTGGGTCGTGGTCGTCCCGACAGGAACGTAGCCGAAGTCCAGCGCGGCTTCGCTCAGCACCAGGCAGGTTCCGCCCGAGCCGCCGGTCGGGCCGCCGCTCGTCTGGCCGCCGGTGACCTGCGTGCCGACTCGGATGCCGGGCACCAGGCATCCGGATACAAGGCCGGCGGCGATGAGGAATGCGAGCGCGCTCGCGCGAAAAGTGTTCATCCGCACGTACCGGTGAGCGTGCCGCAGAGGAACTCGGTCGAGACCGGACCGGCGACCGTACAGGTCAGGTCTAGCTCGATGGTCAGGGTGGAATTTTCGCCCCAGCCAGGAGGTGGAATCGCGACCGAGTGTCCGGTCGGGTTCGGCTGAATGCTCGTGTAGACGACATTGAAACCATCCGTGAGCTCGATCGGCCAGCTGATGAGACAGAGGTCGACTCCCACATTCTGGATCTCGAACGTGAGCACCGGCGAGGTCTCGCCCACGGGCAGGGGGTTTGCGAAGTTGAGAGCCGAGGGAGCGACCACGAACTGGCAGGGTGGTTCGCCGCCGTATGGGCAGGACGTTCCACCACTCGTCTGCCCACCAGTCGTCGAGCCACCGCTCGACTGGCCACCGCTCGTTTGCCCGCCGCTCTTGGAGCCACCAGTCGACTGGCCACCAGTCGTCGAGCCCCCGCTCCCCTGCCGTGCGCTCGTTGACCCCTCGAGCTCTTCTCCACTGATCGAGAGACAGCCGGGCCCAATCAGGCCGACCAGCAGGGCCAGCGAAATCGCGACCCCTCTCTGGCGGGAGCTCACCAGCATCACAGCTAACTCTCGAGATCCACTCAGGCAAACCTCCAGCGAAGAAGCGCGCGCTTCAATGTAGAAATTGCGCCCACTGACGAAATCCGTCACGCGATCGTACCGAGAGTTGCCTCGATGCCACAAAGGCCTATCCTGACCATCACCTACGATGAGAAAAGCACCTGTCTTCGGATTGCTGGTTGCGCTCTTGGGGCTCGTTGCCTGCTGTAGCTCTCCGGCTAGCTCTTCGGGCGAGGCGAGCACCTCGACCTCCGCCGGGTCAACGACCTCCGGGAGCGAGACGAGCGGCACCACTGGCGGCGGCTCGGTCGGTTCTAGCGGCTCGACGAGCGGCTCGACCGGCGCCGCGATGAGTGCCTCGTCGGGCAGCGGAAACACGGGCACGGGCGGAAGCTCGAGCGGCGCCTCGACTGGCACCTCCGGCGGCGCGTCGACCTCAGCGGGAGCGACCAGCGGGAGCGGCTCCACCACCGGCGGAAGCGGAACGACCGGAGGCGACGCTGGGCCGGGGGACGGCGGGATGGATGACGGCGGCATGGACGGCGGCACTGACGACGACGCCGGCTGCGACGTGCCCTGCCACAACGCTGGCTGCTGCGGCGCTGGAGCGCTGTGCTGTCCGGGGGGCGCTGTCGGAAGCTACAACTGCCAGACGAACAGCGACAACATGTGCATGCCCCGGCCATGAGAACGTCGGCGCTCTCATCGCTGCTCTCGTCGCTGCTTCTCTCGGCGGCAGCCTGCAACGGAGCCATTCCTTCGGGACCCGGAACATCGGGCGGGTCATCTGAAACCGCGGGCGAAACCACGGGCGCGAGCAACGGTTCAGGACCAAGCACGGGCTCGACGTCCGCGGGCCAAAACAACACCTCCGGATCGGGCGACTCGTCGAGCGGTGGCGGGTCTGGCACGGGCACGGCCGGAGCTTCCACCGGTCAACCCGGGAGCAACGGCAGCTCGGGGGGCACCGGCGCCGGGATCTCAACCGGCACGGGCACCAGCTCGGGGGGCAAGAGCTCCGGAACCGGCGGCTCGACATCCGGCTCGACCGGCGGCGGAGCGGCATGCAACCCCGCCTGCGCGGGCAAGCTCAGCTGCTGCGGCAGCACCTGCGTCGACCTCACCGGGGATTCCTTCAACTGCGGCGTATGCGGAAAGCTCTGCCCGGCGGGCGACTACTGCAGCGATTCGGCCTGCGTCGCCGCCGAGTGCCCCAACGGCGGATGCAACAGCGGCGGCTGCTGCAACGGCCAGTGCTGCGACACCGGCCAGGTCTGCTGCCTCGACAATGGGCCCGTCGAATTCTTCCTCTGCCAGGATCCCGATGCCGGCTCGTGCCCGATCGGCTGCGGGGGGATGTGCGTCTCTCGGCGGGATGCCAAGCGCGACATCGAGTACCTCGACGAGGGGCAGCTGCGGTCGGCCGAGGCGCAGGTGCTCAAGATCCCGCTGGCGCGCTTCAATTACAAGTGGGACGGCCCCAACGAACGGCGCCGGCTCGGCTTCATCATCGACGACGTCGCACCCAGCCCGGGAGTGATCGACGAGGCCCGCGGCGAGGTCGATCTCTACGGCTACACCAGCCTGGCCGTGGCCGCGCTGCAGGAGCAGGGCAAGGAGATCGACAGGCTGCGCAAGCAGGTCGATGAGCTGCAGAAGCGGCTCGATCGCCCTCACCCGCCGAAGAAGTAGCTCCGGAGGTTCAGCGCAGAATCGTCGAGTTCCCGGGGCCGGTCGGAACCGGGCAGGGGATGCCCGACTTGACCAGGAATGGCCCGATCCGCACCGCGTGCGATGGAGCCGGAGCGCTCCGCCCCTGGCGCTTGAGCACCGAAGCGGCCAGGTCATGGCTCACGTTGTTCCAGCTCTCCCCGAAGCTCGTCATCGCGGCACCCCAGCGCAGATGGTCATCACTCGTCATTCAGGCTCGGCAGGCCGGACACAGCGTCATCGATCAAGTCGGACGAATCTGCAAGTTAAAGTTCGGCGCGAGGTCCCTCCGGATGCCAGAGAATGGCATGCCCATGCCCCAAATGGGCACTCTCCCCGGCCGAGCTGGCGAGCCCTAAGTTGTGGGTGCAATGGCCGCGCTTCTCACCATTGTTCATTCGATCTTCCATGGCCAGACCGCGAGCCCCGGGCCGAAGCTGGGGCACCGCCTTCCCTTCCTCACGCGCGGGCTATTCGTCGGGACTACCCGCTGGGAGTGGCTGCCCATGGCTATCGCCCTGGCCGGGACGCTTGGCATCGGCATCGCCATCTACTACCTCGCGGGCCTGCTCTGGCGTGCCCTCTCGAAGCGGCGAGCTACCCCTTCCGCAACCAGAGACCCAGCAGCGTGCTCGCCGAGATGAGCGCGAGCGCGACCGCCGAGAACGTGAAGTAGAGCCACTCGCGCTCCCGCGCGAAGGCGACGGCGGCGAGAATCACGCGCACCGGCGGGAGCAGGACCAAGAGCAGCGCGGTCAAGAGCACCAGCGCGGCGGGATCGAACGAGGCTCGCGGCCAGAGCGGTGCGCTCTGCATGGACGGAAAGGTGCCGGTCGCGAGCGACCAGACCAGAGCGACCGCCATACCGGCCGCGACCGCCAGCGTGCCAATGCGCAGCCCCCAGCCGAGGAGGTTCTGCAGGCGCTCCTCCGGAGCCCGATCCGGCGGAGCGCGATCTTCGATTCGCTCAGCCATGGAGACCCTTCACGATCATCTCGATCGCCATGGCCGCCAGCACGACCAGGAACGCGATCCGGATCGACTCGCTGCGCAGGCGCGACAGCAGCCGGGTGCCCACGAAGGAGCCCACCGCGGTCCCGAGAACGACCGGCATGATCAAACCGGGGACCAGCTGGCCGCGCGCGGCGTAGGCCCCGACGCTCGCGCAGGCCGTGACGCCGATCATGAAGTCGCTCGTGGCCGAGGAGGCCTTCATGGGCATCCCCAGCGCGAGATCCATGGCCGGCACCTTGAGCGCCCCGCTCCCGATGCCGAGCAGCCCCGAGGCCGAGCCCGCCACGAACATCAACGCGCTGCCGAGGGGGAGGCGCCGCACGCTGTACTGGACCAGCTCTCCGGTCGCGGCGTCGTGGTAGGAGCCCGGCATGCTGAGGCGCTGCGCCGTCGGGCTCGAGGAGGCCTGGACCGGCGGACCTGCCTTGCGGTGACGGAGGAAGATACCGACCCCCGAGAGCAGCAGCGCTCCCCCGAGCAGCAGCTCGAGGCCGGCGGCGGGAACCCGGCCCTGAAGGAAGGCGCCCACCAACGCCCCCGCGGTCGTGAACATCTCCAGAAAGATGGCGACGCGCAGGTTCGTGAGCCGCTCGCGCACGTAGGCCGAGGCCGCACCGCTGGAGGTGGCGATGACCGAGACCAGGCTGGCGCCTGCGGCCAGGCGCACGTCGACCCCGAGCAGGGTCAGGACCGGCACCAGAATGACACCGCCACCGACGCCGACCATGGCTCCGACCGAGCCGGCCAGGACGGCGACCCCGAGGAAGACGAGCTGTTGAAGATCCGGGCTCAAGCTCATGGCGGTGGGCGGCGACTCTGGCGCTTCCCCTTGGCGGTGGTCTGAACCGTGGCTACCTTGCGCCGGGGCTCACCACTCGCAACGAGGGAATCCATGAATCGCGTTCTCCTGGCTGTCGGCGCTGTGATCGCCTTCGCCGCCTGTCATCCCAAGTTTCCGGCCTGCCGTGAGGACTCCGATTGTCTCGAGGCCGACAACCACGCGCTTCAGGTCCATTGCCTCGACGGCCAGTGCCAGGAATGCCGCACCGACGCCGAGTGCGCCATCGGAAAGAAGTGCGAGTCGATGCGCTGCGTGGCGGGGACGGGCTCGGCGATCTCGACCACCCCGCCGGCCGCCGAGACCGCCAGCAACAGCGGCAGCAACGGCAGCGCCGACGCCATGTGCCAGTTTCCCAAGATTCACTTCGACTACAACAGCTCGGCCTTGACGCCGCAGTCCATGGAGGCCCTGCAGCAGGTCGTGACCTGTCTGACGAATCGACCCAACCTGCACCTCCTGATCGAGGGCGACTGCGACGAGCGCGGGACCGAGGAATACAACCTCGCGCTCGGGCAACGCCGCGCCACCAACGTCGAGAAGTACCTCGAGGGGCTCGGCGTCCAGCGCATCAGCACCGTCAGCTACGGCAAGGACAAGCCCGTCTGCACCAATAACACCGAAGCCTGTTTGCGTGAAAACCGCCGGGCCGAGTTCGACATCGCCCGCAAGTAGAACAGAACCCCGGTCTAGTCTCTCGCGGTCGGGGTCGTGGGTCGGGGGTCGCGGTCGATGGTCGCGGTCGATGGTCGCGGTCGCGGTCGATGGTCGCGGTCGCGGTCGCGGTCGACAGTCGAGGTCGCGGTCGATGGTCGCGGTCGCGGTCGCGGTCGACAGTCGAGGTCGCAGACGTGCACTGCTACACTACTTCGCCGCATGCCCCACCCTCCCCCCATCCCCACCCTCCCCACCGCCCGCCTGGTCCTCCGCCCCTCCTCGACCTCCGATCTCAACGACTACCACCTGCTCCTCCTCGACTTGGCGGCGAGCAGGTTCGGGCCCAAGCCACCCAGCTCGCTGCAAGACACCCAGCAACGTCTCGCGCGCTCGCTCGCGCGCCAGGCGGCGGGGGATCTCCTGAACTGGGCCATCGCGGAAGCAGCCGAGGCACCCATGCTTGGCTACGTCTGCCTGGTCCGCATCGACCGCGCGCACCAGCGCAGCGAGGTCGGCTACGCGCTCCGATCCGATCACTGGGGCAACGGCTTCATGACCGAGGCGCTGGGCGCAGTCGTCGACCACGGCTTCGCGACGCTCGGCTTTCACCGCCTCGAGGGCCACACCCACCCCGAGAATCGGCCGTCCATCCGGGTGCTCGAGCGCTGCGGCTTCGCGTTCGAAGGAATCCTGCGCGAGAACTACCTCCAGGACGGCGTCTTCCACGACAGCGCCGTCTACGGGCGCCTAGCGCCCGCAACCCTCCGGTAGCGTGGCAGCGCAAAAAGCATTGATCCGGAGTTTGCCCGAGACTTAGCCTTGAGCGGTGCGCGTCCTCCTACCGGCGCTCTTTCTTGCCGCGAGCTTCGGCGGTCCCCATGGCGGCTGCGACTGCGGCCACACGGGCTCCGCCGCTCATGGCGGAAACATCGGCCACGGATCTTTCTCGAACGCTCACTTCCCGAGCGCCTCTTCGGTTTCCCACGCGAGCTCTGGCAGCGCCGTGACGCAGACTGCGCCCGCCGCTCACCCGCACTTCGCAGGCGCCCTCGCAAACGGAATTCGCCATGCTCTCGCCGCTGGCGCCCGGGCCATCGAAGCCGCCCTCGGGCTGGACATCGCGACGGAGGAGCCACCAGTCGCCGAACCTGATTCCGATGCCCCCGCCTGCCGGACCGCGGAGGATTGCGGAGAGGGCGATCTCGGCCACGGGACAATCTGCGACCACTGGAGCGAGGAGCCCCGAGCCGCGGGGATCTGCCGCGAGGCCTGTCGCAACGACGACGACTGCCCGTTTCCCATGGAGTGCCATTGGGACCTCGATCCCGCCGGCCCAAGCTGGAAGGGTGGCTGCGTCGAGTAGGGGCAGCTGAACCATCTCGAGGCCTCAATCGACGAGGAACGGGCACTCATCGTCGATGAAATGCTGCTCGCGCCCCCCAAGGGGGTGCTCGCCAAGGTGAGAACCTAATCTGGGTTCTCGTTGACAGGCTTTGTCTGTCCCCCTATGACGGCCGTGGCGACCTGCGTTGGGAGGGATGATGCGCGAGTTTTCCTGGATTGGAATCGCAGCGTTGTCGGTGGGCACGGCGACCGGCTGCACGACTTCCCCCGTTGCAGACGGGGGCAACCAAGTCAGCCCGCTCGCGACGCAGCTGCTCACCGAGACCAACGGGGCCGGCGCAGCCAAAGCCTATCAGGATCACGTCCCGACGCCTGCTGAGGCGAATCAGATCGGCGCGTTTCTGGCGTACGTCGTCGAGGCGGAGCAGACCGGCGGATTCGATCAGGGGTTCATGGCCTCGAGTCTCGTGAGCGAAGTGCATCAGATCGCCCTCGAGTACCCCGACTTCTTCGTCGCGAGCGCCGACGGCGGCATCGGCCTCAAGCCCCACTTCATCGACAACTCCTCGCAGATCACGTGCGGCGTGAGCTGCGAGCCGAGCGCCACGGCTTTCACGAATGCGATCACCAGCGTGATTCCGTCGTTCGCTGTCGCGCTCGATCCCTCGGCGGCGAGCCTGGAGGCCGAGTTCGGGCAAGCGGCAGCGACGCTCGAGCAAGAGCCTGGGACTTCACAGGGGCAAGCCTTCGATCAGGCCATCGCGAGCGCCGATGCGGGCCCCATCGACGCGTTCATTGCTCAATTCATCACAAGCGAGCTCCAGCCGGCCGACCTGGCGGCCGCGGAGAGCTTGTTGGGGCTCAGCGCCACCGACGTTCAACAACTCGACAACGCCGTGGCCGGGGCCTGGGCGGGAATCATCGAAGCCTATGCCGAGACGGCGCTTTTGCAGGCGTCGCAACTCCAGCAGACCTGCGTCACCTTTCAGGCGAGTTGCGCGACAACTGGCACTGCAACCGCGACGACCGGAGGAACCTCCGGAACCGCGAGCGGCGGCACGGGCACTGGCGGATTTGGCACCACCGGCGGAACGGCCGCCGGCGGTTCGACGGGCTCCGGGGGCGCGCAAAGCATCATGCTGGGGACCGGCCCCGTGGATTTCTCCGGGCCGGTCGGGCCATTGCTGGCAGCCGACACCCAAGGAAATTTGCTCGCGGTGTGGCGACAGTTCCAGGACGTGCAGCTGAACTGCGATTCGCTCAACGTCGCCTTCTTCAGCGCCGCCACCCAGACCTGGTCCGCCACGGGCGAACCCGTGGCCAACATCACTTATCCGGACGGGGGCGGCGCCTGCCTGAGCAACTACAGCGTGACCTCGATGAGCGCGGCCTTGTCGGACAACGGCGACGCTCTCGTGACCTGGCCGCTCTACGAGACCACGGTGCTCATGGCAATCCACTACGACCATACGACCGGGCTCTGGGATACCCGGCCGACGCAAATCGCTCCCGGGAGCTACTACCTTGGCTCTTCGCTGGCCCAGGCGTCGGCGGTTGCGCTGAACAGCTCCGGCGCGGGCTGGGTGTTGTTCCTCGGGCTAGCCTATGCATGCGAGGACTATCGAGTCCTCGGCGTGTCCTACGCGCCGGGAAGCGGGTTCAGCCAGCCAGTCATCGTCGACCCCGATCCGAGCGGCGTCGCCAACTCGAAGTCCGTGTCTTCGTGCACCTGCACCCAAATGGAGAACCTGACGTACGATGACCCTCCGCCCGGCGTCGTCGCGCTCAGCGATGACAGCTTCGTGGCCGCCTGGGGCCAAGAGGTTGAGGTCGTGAGCAACGACGCATGCAACCCGGTCTCGGCAAACAACACGAGCATCATGGTGGGCGCTCGCGGGACGGCGACGACCTGGGGCGCCGAGTTCCAGGTATCGATTCCCGGCCTGCAGCAGCCCAACTCGGTCGGTCCACCCACGCTGCGGGGACTCGCCGCCGGTGGCACCAACGTGGTTGCGATCTGGAACGGCGTCGACCCGGATGGCGGCCAGTTCGACGCGTTGGACACCTCGGGCATCACCGGCCTCCAGCCCGGGGACTCCACCTGGGAGTCCTTCCAGATGCTGCCGGCAATCCACAACGGACCGCCTGATTTCGTGGCGTCGGACCTCGACCCCAGCGGCGCGGGAATGGTGACGTGGCAATCCACCGGCCCAACCAATGATCAGTACGTCGCTCCGATCTCTCTGAGTCTCCAGCTCGGCGCGGCGCAGGACCTCACCAGTTTGTGCCCGCTGCAGGTCAGCAATACGAACATCTCATACTACGGCACGGTGGCGGTGAACTCCGACGGCGGGGCGGCGGTGGATTGGGTTTACAAGGGCGCCCTTCTCGGCTCGACCTACGCGCCGAGCTCCGGCTGGAGCGCCTGCAGCTCCGTGGAGGTCGTCGCCGACGGTGGCATCGCCGATCCGATCGTGGCGAATACCGGCAATGGCGAATTCGGCACCTTGTATGGCAACCCCATCACGACCGCCGGGCAGGTGTACTTTCTCCCCGATAACCCCTGACGCGAAGAGAGCCGCGAAGCATCAATTCTGATGGCGGCTCGCGTCGCCAAACACGACCAGGGAGTTACCCGAACCGCCGTCAGTCGTCGAACCGCATGAAACGCCGGTCGCCAAGGCTCGCGGACTCGAAACGGGACCCAGGGTCGTCAACAGTCCGGGCCCGCCCAACGGTGACGGGAGAGATTGGGCGGGGCCGAATCCGCCGTCCGGATTCCCCAAGAGAACGGAGAGGCCGGCCCCGTCGCCCTGGTAGCAGCCGTTGGCGCTGACAACGACGTCCGGGATGCAGTCACCATTGAAATCGGAGACCACGAGCGCGTTTGCAGAATTCGGCACGCCGTAGCTCGAACCTTCGGAAAAGACGCCGTTTCCGGCGTTGGTGAGAATTTGCACAGTCCCGTTGTCAGCCGAGTCGACGCTTTGACCGTAGGCGGCGACGATATCGGGAGCCGCGCCCTGGCGAGGGAGCGACGCCACAATGACGGGGCCGGGAAACGAGTAGAGCATGGTGGAGTAGGCTCCGTCGGGCTCATGCAGCAGCACGCCGAGCTGCGAGCTGCCGTAGGCGGCCGCCACGATGTCCGGAAACCCATCCTGGTTCACATCCGACAAAAACAACGTCGCGAGAAAGGCGACTTGATAGGGCTGCGGCAGTGTCGCCACTGGAACTGCCGCCGAGAAGCCTCCGTCGCCGTCGCCCAGAAAAACGTTCACGACATAACCCGAGGCCGTGGTTTCACCCGCGACGATGTCCGCGATCCCGTCCTGGTTGAGATCGCCAACCGCGAGCGCAGCGACCGACGCGGCTTCGATTTGCGCCGCTTGAAGCTCCAATGCACCGCCAACATTCAAGAAAATCTGGAGCGAGCCGTCCCACCACCTGCCCGTCGGGCCCGACCGGACGCAGAGAACATCCGGTTGGCCGTCACCATTCACATCGGCGACCACGATTGGGCTCGGCAAGTTCAGCACTGCATCGGGATAGGAGGTGGGCGGGCTCAGTCCGCCATCCGGGAGTCCGAACAGGACCGTGAGACTTGACGTCCCAGGCGTCCCAGCCCAGACGACGACCAGGTCGAGTAAACCGTCACCATTGAGATCGGCGCTGTTTCCAATCTCGTCGGTGCCAAAACCCGGGAAGTATCCCTGCTCGCTTTGCAGATTCGACCCGGGGCCGACTTCACACGCCCCAGCATCGAGCCGGAGGCCACCCGTGGTTCCGCTGGTACCCGAGGTGGTCGAGCTGCCTCCCGCGCGGCCCGTTGAGCTCGCGCTCGTCGGACCTCCAGTGGAGCCTCCGGTAGAGCCACTGGTGGAAGCACTGTTGGTCGTGCTCTTTCCGGTCGGGGACGCAGCTCTCGAGGTCGTCGAGCCCGTCGAGGGTCCAGTGCCGGGACCCGCCGAGGCGTGTCCAGTCACGGTGATCTGGCTGCAGGCGTCGAGCAGGAGGCCGACAGCGACGATGGTGAGAGCTGTCTTCATCCCCGAGAGCGTCACAGGTTGCTCCAGCAGCCATTGTGCAGGAAGCCTCCACGGGAGTCCAAGCACGTCTCACGCACTGCCCAGCAACAGCGTGTCGAGCAGCACGAGCGCGACACCGACCGCCGATCGCACCGTCGGACGCTCGCGCAGCAGCGTCCAGCCGAAGATCTGGGCGAAGGCGACCGAGCAATTGCGCAACGTCATGACCCAGCCGGCACCGTGGGTGCGCAGAACGTAGAGGACAATCAGGAAGGAGACGGTCATCGAGGCGGCGCCGAAGGCGAGGAGGCCGGGGTGATCGCGCAGCGATTCACCCAGCATGCTCGAGCGCTTGCGCCCAATGCTCAGGACGACGATCGGCAGCGAGGTGGCCATGGAGATGAGGAAGATGAGCGGCGGGCCGCTGCCCCCGGCCATGGCCCCCTTGTAGATGAGCTGGAAGGCGGCGATGCAGAGACCGCACACGAGAGCCCAGCCGTAGCCGGCCCGGGTCGTGCTGCGGCGGTCGTCGGTGGGAGCCAGGAGCGCCAGCGCGACGAGGAGGAGCGCCACGGCGGTGAAAGCGCGCCAGCCGAAGGCCTCGCCAAGCAGGTAGTGGGAGACCGGCCAGACGAGCAGCATCGAGGAGCCGCGCGAGATGGTGTAGACGGCCGCGAGGGGACCGATCTCGAGCGCGCGCGCCAGCGTGACGAAGTAGGCGGCTTCGCCCAGCCCGGAGCAGATGCCCCACGGCAGGGCGAGACGCCAGTCGGCGGCGCCGAAACCAAGCGTCAATGGAACGGTGAGGAGGATGGCCCCGGCGACCATCAGGGCGGTGGCCGCCAGCTTGTCGCGGTGGCTGCGGACGGCCACGTTCCAGGCGGCGTGGAGGGCCGCGCTGGCGAGGATGAGGAGGACCGGGAGCAAGCGCTGGGGTAGATACCATCTCGGCGGTGCCCCGCCACCCTAGGGATTCGATCCCTGCAGCTTATAGGCATTGTGCAACAGGGCGAAGATGGCCGGCCAGAGGTCGACCTTGGGATCGTTGACGGTCCCGGAGATGGGAATGACGCTCGCGACCCCGTTGCGGCCGGGCACAATGTCGGCCGCTACTCCGCCGCCGGCGTTGGCGAGCCAGGCCTCGATCTCGGGCAAGGCGCTTTCCTCGGCGGCCGAGAGGTGCAGGTTCTGGATGATCGGCTTGATGGTCCCCGCCAGCTGGGCCTCATGGACCTTGAGCTTCACATCGGCGTCGACGGTTCCCGAGGCCTGCAGCTTGCTCTTGGCGGCGATGAAACCGTACAGCTCGCGCAGGTCGAGATGCTCGAGCTTGAGCTCGACCGCGACGTCCAGCCGGTCCGCCAGCGGATCGCCGGTGACGAAGAACTTGGCCGCCCCCGAGCGCTGGACCTCGCCCTTGAGCGCGAGCGTGGTGGGCCGGCCATTCAAGAGCTCAGCGCGGTCGGCGAAGTTCTCGAGGTTTCCTGCGATGCGATGGATCCAGACCTCGGCCGACTTGCGGCTGACGCCGGCCTCGGTGTGGTCGGCGATGAGCACTTCGAGCTCGTCCAGGTCGACCCGCGCGAGGCGAAAAGCCGGCTGACTCTCGAGCATGCCTCCCAGATGCGGCATCGATGCAAAGTGCTGGATCTGCCGGATCATCTCCTTCAGCTCGGCCTCGTTCTCGATCACGACCGTCAGCTTGGCGTGGTCGACCCAGGCCTCCGCGACGAGGTGGGAGCGGAGCAGATCGTGCCATAGCAGCCGCGCCTCGACGGACTGGATCTTGGCGGTGAGCGGGGTGCCGCCGGGCGGCTTCGCGTGAAGCTCGAGCCCCTCGATGCCGCAGCCGAGCCGCAGGACCGACAGCGAAAGATCGTCGAAATCGCCGCTCATGTTCGGCTGGGCGTTGAGCTGCTTGCGCATCTGCGCGGCGACGATGGGCGTGAGGGCGATGCGGGCGGCGATAAGCAGCAATACAAGGAAGAGAGCGACGCCCCCCACGATCCAGCGCCAGCGATGAGATCGGGACCGGCGCGAGAGCTCGAGCATGCGGGAAGATAGGCACGATGGAGTCAACGGGGGCCGTCAATACGGCACCCGGTCGCGTTTCCGATCCGATCGGCCCGCGAATTCATTGAGGTTTGGATGGGCCTCGCAGTTGCATCGACCGGCGGCGCATGAGAACCGCGCCCCGAAAGCCGACCCCGTTTTTCCTCGCCACCGAGAGCCGACCCGAGCTGCGGGCCCGCGCCCGATCAGCCCTGGACAAGAGCGACCCCTCGCTCGAGGCCGATTGCACGGTCGAGATGGGCGAGAACACGCAGCCGGCCGTTCGGCTTATTCATCGGCCGACCGGGTTGCAGGCGAGCGTCGAGCCCCGCCGCGATCGGGATCGGACGCGGCTGGTGGCGCTGGTGCAGTTGCGCGACGCGCTTTACGACCTCATCCAGGGACGGAGCCGACACCCGCCGCGGAAACTGAAGAAGAGGTGAGCGGCTCATACCTTTATACAGAGGGTTCCACCGGGTGACGCAACAAGATGCCGTGCCCGTGCCCGTCTGCGTGGCCACTTTTGAGCTCTCGAGGTCTCGGGGTCGGACGCGCTGCTCGCGAACCTCCGAAGGCTTGCGGGTGGCGTCGTGGCGCGTCGGACGGTCCGCTGACGCTGGCGCACGCCAGCCGCAAGCTCACGGAATTAAGCCTCGAACGAGTCCGACCCCTCGTGTTGTGCGCAAAGCCGGCACGGGCACGGGCACGAGTCGTTCCGGTAGTATCTGGTGTTCGCCACGGGGCGCCGGCAGGGCCGCCGACGCCACGGTCATTACATCCCTTGGATCTCCCGGGCCTGCTTGCGCCAGCCGTCCAGCTTGCCGGCCACCCCCATCGCAGTCACGTATTCCATGTCGAGTTGCTCGATGCCTTCCGCGTCCGTTCCCGCGTCGGAGATCTCGTGGGTGAGCCGGTTGGCGATGTAAAGGGCCGCCATCACGCCGAGCTTCGGCTCGAGGCCGTGCGGCGGGTCATGGTGATAGGCCACCGCCTCGACGATCGGCCCCGGCAGTCCCCAGATGCCGAGCACGTAGGCCGCCACCATGGCGTGGTCGGCGCCCAGGACCTCCCGCTCGGCGAGATGCTGCGGCGTCCTCTTCTCGTGCGACAGGCGCAGCGCCTTCGAGAATTGGACGGGGATGCGGTTCGCCACGACCAGCTGACCGAGGTCGTGCAGCACGGCCGACATGAAGGCCAGGTCGCCCTCCTCGCGGGTCACCATCTTGGAGACCAGGAGCCCGGTCATCAGCGCATGCTGCTGCAGCACCTCGGGCTTGAAGCCCTCGGCCGCACCGGAGAACTTCTGGAAGATGCCGACCGACAGCGCCAGATTCTTCACGAGGTTGAAGCCCAGATAGTTGATGGCCTCGGCGATGCGGCTGATGGGGTGGCCCAGTCCGAAGAAGGCCGAGTTGACGAGCTGCAAGATCTTGGCGGACATGCCGGCGTCGCGCTCGATGATGGCGGCCACGGAGTTGGCGCTCGCATCCGCGTTCTGCATCTCGGCGTTCAGCTCGAGAAAGACCGACGGCAACGACGGGACGGTGTCCATCTCCCCCACGATGCGCCGCAGCTCGGGGTTGGCGAGCTGGGCCCGCAGCTTGCGGATGCGGTCGATGCAGTCCTGCAGCTCGCGGATCCCGCAGGGCTTGGCCAGGAACTGATGCGCCACGCTGACCGCCCGCATCAGCGAGCCCTGTTCGGCGTAGGCCGATAAGATGATGCGAATGGTGTCGGGGTAGAGCTCCTTGACCTGCTGCAGGAATTGCGCGCCGTCCATCCCCGGCATGCGCATGTCGCACAGCACGACGTCGAAGGGGCCGGCCGCCAGCAGCTCGAGGGCCTTGTCGCCGCGGGTGGCGAAGGAGACCTCCCACTCGGTGCGCTGCCGCCGCATGGCGAGCTTCAGGCCGTCGAGGATCTGCTGCTCGTCGTCCACGATCAGCATGCGACTCATGGGCGCATCCTAGACGACGTCGTCACGGGTGGTGACCTTGAGGGGTTCGACGATCATGCCGCGGAAATTCTTGGCGCGCTCGAGAAAGCCGCCCGTGACCTCGTAGCCGCGCGCCACCAGCAGCGATCCATTGGTGAGCCGCACGTCCTCGAGGAGCACCATGCCGATTGCCAGGGCGTTGAGGGGCACGCTGCGCAACCGGCGCTGGCGCTCGCGCAGGCCGTTGAGGCTCAGGAAGGCGTTGAGGATCGACTGGTCGTAGCGGTTGCCCCGGCCCTGGATGGTCGCTACCGCCTCGGTAGTCGAGCGCCCGCGCGACTCGAGCTCGTCCAGCTCGATGGCCAGCCGCAGCATCTCGGCCCCCTTGAGCATGGTCTGCTCCTTGGGGTCGAGCTTCGAGAGGTCGCGGCTCACGGCGGGCTTGGCCTGCTGGGCCAGCATCGCGCGCACCGTCTCGAGCCGCGGGATGTGGGCCAGGATCTGCTCGGTAATGACCGGCAGGCGCCCCACCATCTTCTGCTCCTCGGCGGTGAGGGGATTCCCCACGTAGAGCTTCTCGACCGTGGCGGGCGGCAGGCTGATGTAGCCCAGCTGCGAGAGCATGGCGGCCACCTCGACCTGCCAGCGGTCGGGCAGGTCCACCTTGGCGGCCAGCTCGCTGACGAGGGTCTTGACCCGCATGGCGCGGCCGAAGGCCAGCGGATTGGTCAGGGCCAGGACGTCGGCCAGCATCTGGATGCAACCCCGCAGCGTCTGCTCGAGGAGCACGCGCTCGCTGATGACGAGGCGGTGCTGCTCGGCGGCGGTTTCGACCGCTGACAGCAGGGTCGCGGGCGGGCACGGTTTGGCGAGGAAGCGGAAGATCTGGCCTTCGTTGACGGCCTGGATGGTGGATTCGAGGTCAGCCTGCCCCGTGAGCAGCAGGCGGGTCGCGTTGGGGGCGAGCTGCCTGGCGCGCGAGAGAAAGGTCGCGCCGTCCATCTCGGGCATCCGCATGTCCGAGATGATGACCGAGATGCCCGGGTTCGCCTCGAGGAGCTTGAGGCCCTCCGAGCCGCTGGTGGCGGTCAGGACCTCGAAGCGCCGCCGCAGATTCAGCTTGATGCCGTCCAGAACGTGCGGCTCGTCGTCCACGCACAGGATGAATTCGCGTTCCACCGGCCGTTGTTCTGCCATTTGGTTCATCATTCCACCTTCGGGGGAGGGGCTCCAGTTCCTTGGTGGGGTGCTGGCAAATCTAGTAACTCTATGGTGACCAACGTATTGACCAACCAGAAGGCGTGCCCGTGCCCGTGCCCGTGCCCGTGGCCTCCTTTTCACAGTCGTGGTCGTGGGGTCGGACACGGTGCTTGCGGAATTCCGAAAGCTTGCGGGTAGCGTCGTCCACGTCAGTCGCAAGCTAGCGGAATCTCGGGTCGCGAATGAGTTCGACCCCTTGAGCCGTGCGCGAAAGCCGGCACGGGCACGGGCACGCACACGAAACCCCGCGACCCCGACTTACTCGGTGACCCCACGGGGGAGTTGCTCCAGTTCCCGGCGGGGTGCTGGCAAATCTAGTAACTCTATCTAGTAACTCTATAGTGACCAACGTATTGACCAACCAGAAGGCGTGCCCGTGCCCGTGCCCGTGGCCTCCTTTTCACAGTCGTGGTCGTGGGGTCGGACACGGTGCTTGCGGAATTCCGAAAGCTTGCGGGTAGCGTCGTCCACGTCAGTCGCAAGCTAGCGGAATCTCGGGTCGCGAATGAGTCCGACCCCTTGAGCCGTGCGCGAAAGCCGGCACGGGCACGGGCACGCACACGAAATCCCGCGACCCCGACTTACTCGTCGACCCCCCTCCCTACCCTCCCCCGCTGCGCGGGGGAGGATTACGGCTTCCCCTCAGTTTGGTGCCGGGTCCCCGAACACCGTCTTTGGTCCCAATGTCGGATCAGGCACCGAATCGTCCTCGGCCCCCGACACCAGATCGAGCGTGAACGAGAAGGTCGTCCCCCGGCCGAGCTCGCTCTCGACCGCCAGCCGGCTGCCGTAGCCCTCGATGATCTGCCGCACCACCGGGAGCCCCAGGCCGGTGCCTTTTCCGGGCTCCTTGGTCGTGAAGTAGGGTTCGAAGATGGCGTTCAGGTGCTCGGGCGCGATGCCGGCCCCGTTGTCCTGGATGCTGCAGGCCACCCGCTCGCCGTCCTTCCGGAGCTTGACCGCCACGCAGGCCGAGCCCTTGACGTGCTCGAGGGCGTCGGCGGCGTTGACCAGCAAATTGACCAGCACCTGCTCGAGCTGCACGCGGCTCACCCTGACCAGCAACTGGGCCGGCGGGGCCTCGAAGGTCACGCTGAGGCGCTTGATCTTGCCCAGCGTCTTGAGGAGATCGAGCGTCTCGCGCACCACGGTGGTCATGTCCAACACCCGCACGGCGTCGGGTCGCTGCCGGCCGAGGTGCATGAGGTGCTTGGAATGAAGCTGCAGATGCTCGGCGACCCGCTCCAGCTCGTCGACATCCCGCTGGGTCGGCGCGCGGTTCTCCTCGAGGCGCTGGTGCATGGCGTCGACCAGCGACAGGAAGACCACGATCACGTTCGAAAGCTCGTGCCCGACCCCGGTGGCCAGCCTTCCCAGCGTGGCCAGCCGGTCGGCCCGCAGCAACTGGGCCGAGATCTCGGCCACCTTCAGCTCGAGCAGCTGGCGGTCGGCGGTCCGCAGGCGGTGCTGCTCGACCGCCGCGTCGAGCGCCCGGATCAGGACCTCCGGGGCGCAGGGCTTGCTGAGAAATCGGAAGATGTAGCCCTCGTTGATGACCTGCATGGCGTCGTCGAAGCCGGCCTTGCCGGTCAGCAGCATCCGGATGGTGTCGGGAGCCAGCTCCTGGGCCTGGCGCAGGAAGGCGGCGCCGTTCATCCCCGGCATCTGGAAGTCGGAGATCACGACCTGGAAAGGCGGTTGCTCGCGGAAGGCGGCGAGACCGGCGGCGCCGCTCGTGGCGGTCACGACCTCGAAGCGCTTGCGGAGAATGTTGGAGATACCCTCCACCGCGAGCGGCTCATCATCGACGCAGAGGACCCGCGGCTTCGTCCCCTCCCCCGCGCGCGGGGCCGGCGGTAACGGAGACTCTTCCGCCGGCACACCGGGAGGATCAAGGTGGGGGGTCGGCGAATTTGAAAATCCCTTTAATGACATCTTACGTAAAGGATCTGAGGCACTCCTTGCCGCCTGCATCAAGTTTTTTGGTCAGGAACTCGCTTTTTTCAACCCCTGGGTGCCATGCTCCCTCCATGTTCGTCAGTTTTCCGCCGCGACTACCCGGTGAAACCCGGAATTCGTGCCCGGAGAGCGTCAAGATTTGGTCGCTTGGCGCGCAGCTTGCTAGAACTAAGTGGTCCTAGCCGAGTCCTGAGGAGGCGGTATGTCGAGCCCCGCAGCAACCGGGTCGTTCAAGAGCCCACAGCTGATCTGTGCCCCCGGGTCGCCCATCGAGGCCATCTCGCGCCGCTGCGCCCGGATCGCCGCCAGTGACGCAACCGTGCTGGTGCTGGGCGAGACCGGGACCGGCAAGGAAGTCATGGCCCGCCTGGTCCATCAGAACAGCCAGCGAAGCGCCGGGCCATTCGTGCCCGTCAACTGCGGGGCCATCCCCGAGGCCCTGCTCGAGAGCGAGCTCTTCGGTCACCTCAAGGGGGCGTTCACCGGGGCGGTGGCCAACCGGCGCGGACGGCTCGCGCTGGCCGAAGGCGGCACCCTCTTTCTCGACGAGATCGGCGAGCTGCCGCTGAGTCTTCAAGTGAAGCTGCTGCGCGTGCTTCAGGACCGGACCTACGAGCCGGTGGGCAGCGTCCAGCCGGTCACGGCGGATTTCAGACTCGTCACCGCCACCAACCGCGATCTCAAGGCCGAGGTCGAGGCCGGCCGCTTCCGCCAGGACCTCTACTATCGGCTGCTGGTCTGCCCGGTGACGCTGCCGCCGCTGCGCGAGCGCCGCGACGACGTGGTGCCGCTCTTCTTCCATTTCTGGAAGGGTCGCGGCGAGCAGAGGCCGGTCGAGCCGGAAGCCCTGCAAATGCTCATCGCCTACGACTGGCCGGGCAACGTGCGCGAGCTGGAGAACATGGTGGAGCGGCTCTCGGTCTGCAGCGAGGGCGCAACCATCACGCTGGCCGACATGCGCGCCAACTTCGGTGGACCACCCGAGCAGCGCGTCCGCCCGTCGGCCGCGAGCACGCCCCCGCGGCCCCGGCAGCGCGCGGTCTCGCTCGATCGCGCCGAGCCGTGGGAGCCGCTCGAGCTGCCGACCGAGTCGCACATGATCCAGCTGCCGATCGATCTGCCGGCCTTCATCCGCGACATCGAGGATCGCTACATCACGGCGGCGCTCGAGCAAGCCGCCGGCAACCGGCGCGCAGCCGCCGATCTTCTCGGCCTACAACGGACCACCTTGGTGGAGAAGCTGCGCCGACGCACACAGCGGCAAGGCGAAGCGGCGAGCGGCGCGAACGAGCCGCTGCTCGAGTCGACGGGAAGCTGACGATCGCAGCGCCAGAAAATCGACGCGGCGTCCCGAGACCGGACGCGTGAGTCGCTTTCTCACCTGAATCCAGTCGGATCCGAATGGCACGGCTGCTGCACTACCGAGCCCGTGATGTTCGTCGTCCGTCAAATCGCCGTCGGTTGGATGCTGGCCGCTGCGCCAAGCGCCCTGCCCTCGGCCCACCTGTTCTCGCCCATGACGAGCGTGACGGTCGAGCGACTCGATGTGGGCGCGAAGAGCATCGAAGCCGAGCCCCTCCTGGGGCGGCTGGCGCTGATCCTCAAGCGCGGCGGCGAGCAGCGCCTGGAGGGCATGTCCCGACTGTGCCCACATCTGCTGCCGAATTCCGAGATCCCGACCCTGCGCTGCGCGACGCTGCGCCTGCACGCCACGCTCGAGCCCAAGAGCGGAGCGGTGACGCTGGTCCAGCTGCGCGGCATTCCCTGGCACGTCGACGACGACGGGCCGCCGCGCTGGTTCTACAATCCTGACAACCTGGCCCAGCCCTTGATCTGCCCGGGCACGACCGCCGCCGCCAAGGCCGAGTGCCTCTTCCAGACCGGCCAGATCGGACAAGCCTTCGAGCAATTCTCGGCGCTGCGCGAGGGGCCGAGCCGCGGCTTCGCCTTGCTGCGCCTGGGAGACATCGCCCTGGCGCTCGACGATCCCGAGCAGGCCCTGGCAGCCTACCAGCAGGCGAGCAAGCCTTCCTCGCCGGTGGCCGCGCTGGCGACGCTGCGCCGCTGTGAGCTCATCGACGAGTGCCTGCCGATCCTCCTCGATCCCCGGGGCTACCCGGAAGCGCAGCGTGCCGAGGCGCGCCTGCGCATCGCGCGCCAGCTCGCCTTTCATGGCAAGTGGGCCGAGGTGGTCGGCCTGCTCGCCGAGATCCCCAAAGCCAAAGTGGCAGAGGCCTATCGCGCCGAGACCTTGCGGCTGCAGCGACGCCTGCTGATCGGCGCCCTGACCGTCCCCGTCAGCCCGCCGGCCGTTTCGACCGCCTCTACCGATGACGCCGGCGCCTCCCAGAGCGACGCACGGACCATTGAGGACGACGACCGGCTCACGAAGGCCCTGGAGCTCTACTTGAATGACCCCGACCGCCTCACCGGGCGCTACGCCGAGGAGCTCACCGACGCCGCGGCCGAGGCCGCCGCGCACCTCGGGACCCCGCGCTTCGGAGCGCACATCCTGGCGGCCGTCTTTCCCGCGGTCTCGGTCAAGCATCGGTCTGGCCACCTGCTCCGCACCGCCGAGCTGTACCTCGACGACGAAGACCCCGCCCACGCCGAGGCCATCCTCGAGTTCGCGCGCACCCGGCTGCCGGCCTCCGAGCTGCGCGCCCCGCGCTGGCGCAAGGTCGCCAAGCGGCTCCAGCAGTACGGGGACCACGTGCGCGCCGACGAGGCCCTGACCGCGCGCCTCAAGAAGGACGTGGAGCTCACGCGCGAAGTCACCGAGGCGGTCCGCGTCAGCTCGGCCGCCAGAGCAAAACCGGAGGGAACACCATGAAGCTGTTCGACGCCACGCTGGGCAAGATCGAGACCGCGCTGGACCTGAGGCTCGAGCGCCAGAATCTACTGACTTCCAACGTCGCCAATGCCGACACGCCCGGCTACGTGCCGCGGGATTTCGACTTCGCCAAGGCCATGGCCGAGGCCGAGGCGCCGCTCGCGATGGCGCAGCCCGAGGGCCAGAGCGGATCCTTGGCTCACGCGGGCGCCATGGCGCAGCCGCAGCTGGCCAACACCCAGCCGGGCTTCGACCAGAACCGCGTCGACGCCGACCAGGCGATGGTCGCGCTGGCCGAGAACGGCCTGCAATACGGCGCCAACGCGCAGGCCGCCAACAAGAAGCTCGCCATCCTGCTCTACGCCGCCTCCGACGGAACCACCTGAGGACCACGCCATGGACTTTCTCTCCGCTCTCAACATCAGCGCCTCCGGCCTCGCGGCCGAACGCGAGCGCGTCGACCTCGCGACCTCCAACCTCGCCAACGCCGAGACCACACGCGGCCCGGATGGCCAGCCCTACCGCCGGATGGATCCGGTCCTTCAGGCCACGCCCTTCGAGTCGGCGCTCGACTCGGGCGTGAGCGCTGGAGCGCAGCCGATGGGCGTCAAGGTGCTGGGGGTGGCCGTCGACCAGACCGAGGGGCACAAGGTCTACAGCCCGGGCCACCCGGACGCCGACGCCAACGGCTTCGTCACGCTGCCCAATGTGAACCCGGTGAACGAAGTCGTGAACCTCATCTCGGCGCAGAACGCATACGAGGCCAACGCCGCCGCCATCGAAACCCTCAAGACCATGGCCCAGCAGGCCATCAGCATCGGCAAGTAAAGGAACGACACCCATGACGCCCATCCGGCCGAGCGAGCTCGGCGACAACATCTCGATGGTCCCGGAGCCCGCTGCTCCGCGCTCCCAACCCGGCGAGTTCGTCGAAGCCCTGAGCCGCGCCATCGGCTCGGTCGACCAGCTCCAGACCGCCGCCGACCAGCAGGCCGGCGCGCTGGCCGAGGGCGCCGGCAACCTCCACGAGACTTCGATCGCGCTCGCCAAGGCCGAAGTCGGCTTCCACCTGATGACCAAGATCCGCGACCGCGTCGTGGATGCCTACCAGGACATCATGAAGATGAGCATGTGACCCAATGGCCCAGATCCCCAACCGACTGACCGCTTTCACCCAACCGCTGCAAAGGCTTCCCCGCCCCGTCCTCTACGGCGGGGCCGGCGCCATCGTCATCGCCGTGCTGGCGATCGCCTTCGCCTCGGGCGTGGGCAACCAGGACCACTACCAGTATGCCTTCACCAACCTCGGCCCGGAGGACAGCGCCGAGATCGCCGAGCACCTCAAGGCGGCGGCCATTCCCTTCCGGATCGAGGGCGGCGGCGGCGCGGTGGCCGTCCCCTCCGACAAGGTCTACGACGCGCGTCTCCTCCTGGCGGCGGTCGGTTTGCCGCGCGGCGGCGGCGTCGGCTTCGAGATCTTCGACCGGGGCGACATCGGGGTGTCGGAGTTCACGCAGCGCGTGAACCTCCAGCGCGCCATCGAGGGCGAGCTGGCCCGCACCATCGGCCACCTCTCGGAGGTCCGCTCGGCGCGAGTGCACATCAGCCTCGAGGAGAAATCGCTCTTCCGCGACGACCAGCACAAGGCGGCCGCCGCGGTGGTCCTCAATCTCCAGCCGGGACGAACCCTGGACGACCGGTCCATCGCCGGAATCCGCCACCTGGTGGCCTCGAGCGTGTCGGGGCTGAGCGCGGATGCCGTCACGCTGGTGGATGGCCGCGGCCAGGCCCTGACCACCAGCCCCGACGAGAACAACGCGCGGCAGTCGGCCGACCTCGAGCACACCCTCGAGCAACGCATCGTCGCATTGCTCGAGACGGTGGTGGGGCCGGGCTCGGTGGTCGCCAAGGTCAGCGCCATGGTCGACGACTCCGAGGTGACGACCAGCTCCGAGGTCTACGACCCCGACAGCGCCGCGCTGCGCAGCGAGCACAAGACTTCGCAGGGCCAGAGCCAGGACAACAGCGTGCAAGGCGGGGTGGCCGGGGCAGTCGCCAACCAGCCGGCGGTGCAGCTCACCACCACGGCGCCGACCGGGTCGCGCACCAACTCCAACAACGAAGACGAGCTGAAGAACTACGAGCTCAGCAAGACCGTGACCCACACCGTCAAGCACTCGCCGCGCCTGATCCGGCTTTCGGCGGCGGTGCTGGTCGACGGCGTCAACGGCAAGCCGCGCCCGCCCGAAGAAGTCACCCGGCTGGGCGAGCTGGCCAAGCGCGCGGTGGGGTTCGACGCCGCCCGCGGCGACGTGCTCGAGATGACGAGCGAGGTCTTCGCCCGCTCGACCGACGAGGGCGGAGCACCGGCCGTGGTCCCACCGCCGAGCCTGGTCGAACGCTACAAGTGGTGGGGTGCCGGCGCTGGTGGGCTGCTGATCCTGATTGTCCTGGCCCTGCTGCTCACGCGGCGCCGGCCGCAACCCGAGCCCGGCTTGCTGCGCGCCGGGGTCCGGGTGTCCGAGCTCGAGCAAGGGCTTCAGCCGGGCATGACCTTCGCGCCGCCTCTGAATCCGCCAGCGCTGCAGGACCCGGCCGTGGCGATGCGCGGCCGCGCCCTCGAGCTGGCCCGTCTCAACCCCCAGCGCGCCTCGCATCTGCTGCGCGCCTGGATCGCCTCCGATGCCGACACAGGAGCAAAAAATGGCTGAATCACACGTCTCTGAGCGCGGTCACGGCGCCAAGCGCGCCGCGGCCGTCATCCTCGGGCTGGGACCCGACCTGGCGGGAGAGCTTTTCCGCGGTCTCTCCGAGCCCGACGTCCGGCGCATCGCGGCCGGCGCCCGCGAGCTGCGCAGCACCGGGCAGGAGGACGTGCCCCAGGCCCTCAAGGACTTCATCGACGCCATGGAGCGCGTGGGGGGCGACGCCGCCGCCAGCGAGAACATGATGCGCGACATGGTGGAGAAGAGCCTGGGGACCGACGTGGCGCGCCGGGTCTTCGAAGGGGGCGTCAACCTTCCGCCGCGCGACGAGATCCTGGGCCTGCTCTCGCAGACCGACGCCGAGTCGCTCGCCATGGTGTTGACCCGCGAGCAGCCGCAGACGGTGGCGCTGGTGCTGAGCTCCATCGACCGGGGTCTGGCGCTGGCGGTGATGGAGCGACTGCCGGCCGAGCAGCGGCCGCCGGTCATGCGCCGCATGGCAACCATCGAGTCGGTGACGCCCGAGATGCTGCGTGAGGTGGGTCAGGCGCTCAGCCTGGAGCTGAACGCCGCGGTCGCCGGAGGCGGGGGAGTGCGCAAGGTCGACGGACGCGCCACCACCCTCGAGATCCTCCGGCGATCGACCACCGAGGAGCAGACCGCGGTGCTGGC
>Ga0302324_100006107_pt1 | contig 26115 bp, 19 predicted proteins | sample Palsa_T0_1_FD_201949 | JGI IMG/M metagenome (GOLD analysis project Ga0302324, IMG submission 201949) | Peat permafrost microbial communities from Stordalen Mire near Abisko, Sweden - Palsa_T0_1 | ecosystem: Environmental > Terrestrial > Soil > Palsa > Peat permafrost | place: Sweden: Abisko... | reverse complement strand
CGCAGGGGCAGGTTCTGGATGTTCCCGCGGGCGAAGAATCTCGCCAGTGGGATCATTTCGCGCGCCTGATCTCCGCCGGTTGCCGCGCCGTCCGCGAAGCGCAAACGACCGCGCATCCCATTCGCATCATGATCCACATCCACGGCGGCGGCAAAGAAGGCATGGCCAAATATTTCTGGGGAAAATTCAAGCTCGCGCCCGATCTTTACGACATCGTCGGCCTCAGCTTTTATCCGGCGTGGGACGATTCAATCGATTCGCTCAAGCAGAATCTCGTCGATGCGATTCAGCTCACCGGCAAGGACGTGATTCTCGCGGAGACCAGTTACCCCTGGAGCCCGCTTCCCGACAAAATCGGCCTCTCGACATTGCAGTGGCCGCAAACGCCACAGGGGCAGAAGGAATATTTCACCGATTTGAAGGCTGTTTTGCGCGCCGCCCCCGATCATCACGGCAAGGGCTTCATTTACTGGTATCCCGAATCGATTCCCACGCCGCGCTGGCCGAACATCTGGCGTCAGGGATTTGAAGCGTTGTTCGACCGATCCGGCAACGCGCTGCCCGCGCTGCTGTCTTTCGGCGGGGGAGGGTGATTCGTTGAGCAGATCACCCGCCAAACTGGGATCAGGTCGCCGCCCGGCGAAATCGATCGACCCGCTGTCGCCGGTCATCCGCGAGCTACACCCTCCGTCCGGCGAAACCGTCGTCGAGCCGGGTCGCGCGCGGCTCAGCATTTCCCTCAACAACGATTGGCAATTCCGTCGGATCGAATCGGCGAGCGAACCTGAAAATATTCTTCCCAACCCATTCGACACCGGTGCGTGGGAACAGGCGAATCTTCCCCACACCGTTCGCCTCGAACCGCTCAACGCCAGCGCCGGGCGCAATTTCCAGGGTATCTGCTGGTATTCCCGCACGCTCGAGCTTCCCGAGCGATGGAAAGACAAAACAGTTTACCTGCACTTCGAAGGCGCGATGCAGGTGGCCGATGTCTGGCTCAATGGAAAAAAGATCGCCTCCAATTTCTGCGGATATCTTCCCTTCGTTGTCGATCTCACCAGCATCGCCCATTTCGGAGCGATGAAAAATCTCCTGTTGGTGCGGCTCGATAATCGCGACAACCCCCAGGTGCCCCCGGGCAAACCGCAGAAAGAACTGGATTTCACTTATTTCGGCGGCCTGTATCGCAATGTCCGCCTCGAAGTCGTCGACCGCCTGCACCTCGTCGATCCCATTTTGGAAGACAACGTCGCCGGTGGCGGCGTCTTCGTCACGTTTCCCACCGTCACAAAAAAATCCGCGACCGTTCGCATTCAAACCCACGTGCGAAACGAACATCCCGAGCACGCCATCTGCGGGATCGCCCACGAACTGTCCGATTCCACCGGCCAGGTGGTCGCCAAAATTTCCACGATGCGCCGTCTCGAAGCCGGCGCCGAAGCGAAAATCACCCAGGTTCTCCAGGTCGAAAGCCCGCGCCTCTGGCATCCGCATCATCCTCATCTGTACCACCTCCGAACCACGATTCTCCGAAATGGACAGCCCGCCGACGAGCTTTCGATCCGCATCGGCATCCGCCACATCCAATTCGACCGCGCCGGCGGCCTGACGATCAACGGCGAAAAATTCTTTTCCATCGGCGCCAATCGCCACCAGGATCATCCCTACGTCGGGTACGCGCTGCCCGACAGCGCCCACTATCGCGACGCAAAAAAGCTTCGCGAAGCGGGGTTCACCTCCGTCCGAAGCCATTATCCCCAGTCCCCCGCGTTCATGGACGCGTGTGATGAACTGGGAATTCTGGCCATCGTTTCCAACCCCGGCTGGCAATTCGTCGGCGCGAAACTTTTTCAGGATCGCGCCATCAGCAACGCTCGGAAAATGGTCCGCCGCGACCGCAATCATCCCTGCGTCGTTATGTGGGAGGCGTCGCTCAACGAATCCGATAACCGCCCGCTGATGGCATCTCTCCATAAAGCCATTCACGAAGAATTTCCCGAAACCCAATGCTACACCGTCGGCGATCGCGAGGACGACGCCTGCCCCTGGGATGTCGAATATCTGAACAACGACGGCTCAAAGCCCGCCTGGATCCGCGAGTGGGGCGACCAGGTCGACAACTGGAGCGACCAGCAATCCCGCAGCCGCGTCCCCCGCGCCTGGGGAGAAATGCCGATGCTCATCCAGGCCAATTCCCACGCCCGCCGCCTAGATGAAATTCTCGCCGGCCGATCCAATCACGCCCAGCCGGGGCAGGTAGATCGCCTTGCAGGCGCATGCCTGTGGGCCGGAATCGACTGCCAGCGCGGATATCATCGCCAGCCGTTTTTCGGCGGCGCGCTCGATCTCTTTCGCCTCCCCAAGTTCAACTATCATTTCTTCAGGAGCCAGAGCCCGCCCGATGTCTGTCTGCCCGGCCTGAGCTGCGGGCCCGTTGTGCACATCGCCAACTTCGCCACGTTTCTCTCGCCGACATCGGTGACAATCTTCAGCAACTGCGAATCGGTTCGCCTGTCACTCGATGGCCGCGAGATTGGTTGCCGCAAACCCGACGCCGGCTGGTCGATTCCCCATCCGCCGTTCACCTTCCAGGTGGAATGCTTCGCCCACGAACAATCGACGATGTACATGACCGGCGTCGTAAAGGTCGAGCGCCCGCCGATGGAACTGCTCGCCGAGGGAATCATCGCCGGTAAAGTCGTCGCAGCGCACCGCGTCTGTCCGCCCGGCGCCGCCCGGATGATCGTCCTTCGCCCCGACCTTTGCGGCCGCGATCTGGCCGCCGACGGCGCCGATTGGGTGCGCCTGCACGCCCAGGTCTGTGATGCCCGCGGCACCGTCTGCCCCTTCGCCGATGATGAAATTGAATTTGCAATCGACGGCAATTCCACCGGCGAAGCGCGCATCATCGGCAGCCGCGGCATTGGCGCAAATCCCGTCCGGGCCGAAGCGGGAATCGCCACGGTTCTCCTCCAGGCCGGCCGGACCCCCGGCAAAATCGCCGTCCTCGCCGGCGCCTTCGCCCTGGCGGCGGGGCGGGTGGAAATTTGCTCAGTTTCCCGGGTGTGAAAGCGCTTGCTGAAAGCCTGGTTTCATGTCACGATAAATACGGTAGAATCCCTTCGGCGCCGGCCGGCGGGCGGCGAGGCGGCGGAACCTTTCTTCAATGCGAATCATCAAGCGAATCGTCTACGCGCTCCTCGCAGTCGCCGCCGCTATTTTTCTCATCCTCGGTTCCGTCCAGAATAGGTCCGTCGCCCCGCCCGGATTCACCATCGTCGAATACTGGGAAAAATGGAACGACCCCGAAGCCGCTCAGATGAAGGTGATCGTCGATGATTTCAATCGCACCATCGGCCAACAGAAAAAAATTTTCGTCCATTTCCTTTCGGTGTCGGACATCGATCAGAAAACGCTGATTTCGATTTCCGCCGGCGTGCCTCCCGATGTCGCCGGCACCTGGGACACCCAGATCGCCCAGTACGCCGCCCTGGGCGCCGTCGAGCCGCTCGACGACATGGCCCGCCGGCACGGCATCACAGAAGATTATTACCTCCCCGTCTTCTGGCGCGGATGCAGCTACAACGGCCACCTCTACGCGCTGGTCAGCACGCCCGGCACCATCGCGCTGCTGTACAACAAGCAGATTTACCAGGAGTGCGCCCAGCAGCTTCGGGCGGCGGGGCTAGATCCCGATCGCCCGCCGCGCACCCTCGATGAATTTGACCGATATTCCGACATTCTCAGCCAGCGCGATAGTTCCGGCCTCATTCAGCGCGCCGCTTACGTCCCCCTGCAAAGCTGGTACATCCCCGAAATCGTCTACTGGTTTGGCGGAGATGTTTTCGATCCTGCGACCGGCAGGCTGATGCTCGATTCGCCGAAGATGATCCGCGCGTATCAATGGATCCAAAGCTACGCCAAAAAACTCGGTCCCCGCGCCTTGATGGATTTCAAGAACGGCCTGGGCAATTTCGACTCGCCGGAAAATCCCTTCCTCACCGGCAAGATCGTCATGGATCAGCAGGGCCCGTGGATGTACAACTACATCGCGCACCTCAAGCCCGAGTTTTCCGAGGTGAAAGTTCCCATCAGCCGGCAATGGGAATTGAAGGACCGCACCACCAACGTCGCCTGGGGCGTCGCACCATTTCCCACCGATGTGCCTGGCCTCAGCGATGTCAGCTACAACGGCTTTGATGCCCTGATGATTCCCAGCGGCGCCCGTCATCCGGCCGAAGCGTTCGAATTCATGGCGTTCGTCAATCGTCAGGACGAGGCGGAAAAGCTCAACATCCTTCACTGCAAAAATATCCAGTTGCGGCAGGTGAGCGACTCTTTTTACGAGAAGCATCCCAATCCCTATATCAGGGTTTTCCAGGACCTCGCCAAGAGCCCCAACGCCAAGTGCTGCCCGGTCTGCCCGATCTGGCCGGAAGTCTTTCAATCACTGGTCGACACCGCCCAGCAGGTATCACTCGAACCCATTGATCCGGCCCAGGCCCTGCATCAGACCCAGCAGCGCATGCAGGGCGAATATGACCGATTCGAGCGGCTCCTCGAGCGGAGGCAACAACTCGGCCTCGACTGATGCCATCAAACCATGACTCGTGAGCGGCGCAGAAATTTCTTCAAAGGCATGGCGTTCATTTCGCCGTGGATCATCGGCTTCGCTGTTTTCACGGCCATCCCCATCGGCCTGTCGTTCTATTACAGCTTTTGCGATTATTCCCTTACCCGCCCCAGCCGCGGCCCCCTCTGGATCGGCCTGGAAAATTACAACCAGATGATCCACGATGTCATCTTCTGGAAATCGCTCGGCAATACACTCTATTACGCCTCGATGGCGCTCCCGGCAGGCATGCTCGTATCCCTGGGCTTGGCGCTGATGCTCAACACCAACATCCGCGGCCAGACGATCTACCGCACCATCATCTTCCTGCCGTCGCTGGTGCCCACCATCGCATCCGCCATGATCTGGCTCTGGCTCTTCAACCCTTCCGAAGGCCTGCTCGATTTCCTGCTGAACAAAGCCCACATCCCCTCGCCCGACTGGCTCGGCGAGCGCCTTGCCATGGCGTCGCTGGCGATGATGAGCGTCTGGAGCGTCGGCAACACCGTCATCATTTATCTCGCCGGTTTGCAGGATGTCCCGCGCGAGTTGCTCGAAGCCGCGGAAATCGACGGCGCCGGACCGTTTCGCAGGCTCATCGCCGTCACCATTCCCGTACTTACGCCGGTTATTTTCTTCAACCTGATCATGGCGATCATCGGCACCTTCTCCATCCTCACCGTTCCCTACATCATGACGCAGGGCGGCCCCGACAAGGCAACTTATTTCTACACCATGTTCAACTACGATGAAGCGTTCCGATTCCTGCACATGGGATACGCCGCGGCGCTGGCGTGGGTGCAACTGGCGATCACGCTGCTGCTGACCGGCATCGCATTCCTCACCGCGCGAAAGTGGGTGCATTACGGATGAAACCCCTCGCTCCTCCCCGAAAACCGCGCCACCCCTTCGCCGCCGTCGGTCTGCATCTTGGCCTGCTGTTCGTCTGCGCCGGCTACATGCTGCCGGTGATCTGGATGGTTTCCACCAGTTTGAAAACAGCCGCCCAAACCCAGGAATCCCCACCGCGGTTTATTCCCCATCCCTGGCAACCTGAAAATTACGTCGATATTTTCCGCCACCCGACGTTCCACGCCGTGCTCTACACCCGCAACACGCTGATCGTCGCGATCCTCACCGTCGCGGGCACGACGCTCTCCAGCGCCGTGGTCGCTTACGGATTCGCGCGCATCGAATTCCCCGGCCGCGGCGTGCTGTTCGCCATCATGCTGGCAACCATCATGATCCCATTCCCCGTCACCATGGTTTCCGTCTTCCGCGTCTTTCGCTGGATGGATGTCCACACCGCGCGCTGGCTGGGGCCCGACAATCTCTTTCAGATGCTCGGCACGTTCAAACCGCTCTGGCTGCCGGCGTGGTTCGGATCGGCATTCAACATTTTCCTCCTGCGCCAATTCTTCATGGTGCTTCCCAAAGAACTTTCCGAAGCCGCGCGCATCGACGGCTGCTCGGAGCTGGCGATCTTCTGGCGCATCGTCCTTCCGCTGGCAAAGCCGGCCCTGGCCGTCGTCGCGCTCTTCAGCTTTCTTGGCGTCTGGAACGATTTTCTCGGCCCGCTGGTTTACATCCAGCGCCCCGAGCAATACACACTTGCGCTGGGACTCGCGGCATTTCAAACCCGCATCGGCGGTACGCCCTGGCACCTGCTGATGGCCGCCTCCGCCCTCGTCTGCCTGCCCACCCTCATTCTCTTTTTCCTCGCCCAGCGAACCTTCATCGAAGGGATCGCCACCACCGGCGGCAAGTGACGCCGGTCTTCACGGCATCGCCGGCGACATAATCTCCCTCGGCAACTGCATCGCCGGAAGCGCTTCGCCGTCTCCGCTGAACAGCGCCATATCTCCGCCATTCCATTGCGCAATCCCGCGCGGCGCCGGCACCAATTCGGGATGCCAGTAAATCACACCCAACCCATGCCCATCCGGCGTCCGGGACACCGTGCCACTCAGATCGTGCAGAAAATCCTCCTGCCCCCGCGGCGAGATTGGCCACGCCATGTTCCTGCGCTGGGCCCATCGCTGCGGATTTTTCCACGGATATGCCGTCTCGACGATCAGAATATCCTTCTGATACCGCGCCGCCGTTTGCGCCAGGTTCTCCCGCACATTTTCCAGCGTGCCGTGCCAATACGGATAATAACTTTGTCCGATGATGTCATAGTCGATGTGATGCGCGCTCAAGTGGTCGAAAAACCATTGCGTCACCGGCCAATCCCCGCCGCAGTCGATGTGGATCATGATTCGAATCGGGTGCCCCGGCTCGCTTGCCGCCCGTACGCCCCTCGCGCCGGCGGCGAGGATTGCGCACAGCCGCTCCCACTGCAGGACATCATCATATGGCTGCGGCGGCGTTACCGGCTTCACCGTGCTGTCGTACACCTTCACCGTCGACAGTGGCACTGCCACCTGTGCATCGGGCCAGAGCGTCCCGCCGGTGATTTCATTGCCGATCTGAACGATGTCCGGCCCGCAGCCGTTTTTCTGCAGATCCTCGATCACATCCGTGGTGTATTTCTCCACCTGCTTTTGCAAATCGGCGAATCCCAGATCTTTCCACGCAGCCGGCTTGATCTGATGCTGCGGATCGGCCCACGTGTCGGAATAGTGAATATCCAGAATGAACACCGCCCCCGATGCCTTGATCCGCCGCGCCAGGGCGCGCGTGTAGTCCAGCGTATTGACAGTCCCCCCTTGCCCATTGGGATTCACAAATAACCGAAGACGAAAACTGTTCCATCCGTTTTGCCGGAAAATCGCGATGGCATCATCAGGCTTGGCATGATCGAGGAATACGCCGCCGCGCTTTTCCACCTGCGCCAGCGCTGAAATATCCGCGCCCAGAAGAAACGTCGATCCCAATCCGCTCGAAACAGAGGCGGCGAGAACCAAAATCATGACGATCAGCATCCAAAATGAAACCAATCGTCGCTGCATGAGTGCTCTGTAATGACAGCAAAAAAATACTGCGTGTCCGACTTGGCCAATCGGGCACGCAGCGTTTTGAAGCTGAAAATTCGCGACTATCTCGCCCGCCGCCGCGCGCCCAGCAGAAGACTGCACGCGCAAACGATCCCCAGCGATGCCGGCTCGGGAACCGTCGTCAGCGATGCGTTGAAATTAGCGTCGCCGGCGTAGCTGAACGGACTGAAATAACCGCTGCCGGCGATGTAATTGCTCGTCGCGTAATTATACTGACTGTCCGTCCCGTAATTCGGCACCGGATGATAGTTGTTGTCCGCTTCCAACTGATAATTCGCCGTCAGCGCCGACACCAGCACCGGCGTCAGGCTTCCGCCCGCGCCGACGTTCACCAGCAGCGCGCCGTAATCCGTCCCATACGTCAGCGGCAGATTGCTGAAGAAGAATTGCTCCGGCGACCCCGTGGAGATAGGCGCGGTGGATGCAATCGTATTGGTCGACAGCCCGATGAACCCGCTCGTGCTGGTGCTCAGGCCCACCGTGTCGGGGTACATCGTGTTGAAAATCGCGAGCTGGATATTCGTCGCGCTGTCGGCGGTGCCGGACTTATAAAAGTCAAACTCGCTCAGGTCGACCTGGTCCCCCACGTTGGCGGCAGGCACCGGGCTCGCCCCAAGCGATGTGTTGAATCCCTGCACGTAGACTGTGCTCCACGTTCCCCCGCTGGTGTAGGAAACGTTGTACGGAGTCTGTGCTGCCGCCATGCGGGGAAGAAACGACAACCCCGCCGTCAGAACGACCATCGCCCCGATGTGAAACGCGCATTTCCTCATAAGTTCTCCGAAATGAGATAGGACTTGATCTCGCCTCACTCACGCTGAAAAACAGGATACCTCGCGAGGATTTACAGTCTCTGGATAATTGCGAATTAAAGCTCCGATTTTGCGACAGAACGTGATTTGAGGGATTTCCACATCCATTTCAACGGTTCATTTCGAGTAAGGAGCGCACCCGAATAGAAGCACACACAATGAATTATTCCTTCGTCTTTGCGACACCGGCGGTACAATGCCCGCATGGGAGAAAATCACTCCGGAAGATTCCTTCATATCGCCCTGGTCCTGCCCACCGAGTTCGCTTACGCGCGCGGCGTCCTGCGCGGAATCATCGCCGCCACGCGCGAGCGCAATCTCTACGCCGCCGCCATGCCACGCCGGTCTTCCCGCGATCTGCCCTGGCTCTTCCGCGTCTACCGCGGAATTTACGGACACTCCAGCAAATATCTCACCCGATGGTTCAAGGACTGGAACCCCGATGGAATCATCTGCCAGATTTACGACGACCGCCTCGCCCGCGTCTACCGTGAAGCGCGCAAACCCGTCGTCGAGCTTTTCGAGAGCCGCTCCAAGTCCGAATTCCCCCGAATCCTTCCCGATGACGTGGCGACCGGCGCCCTGGCGGCGAGCCATTTCCTGGAGCGCGGCTTCCGACACTTCGCCTACTTCGGCGCCCCCTGGATGCTCTGGTCGCGCGAGCGCGAAGTCGGATTCCACGGCGAAATCGAAAAAGCGTTCCAGGCCCGCCACGAATCCGGACGCGGCGATTCGCGCCCGTTCACGTTCACCAGCTATGGATCGATCGGCAGCCCCGTGACCGCCGCGTTCGACGGCCCCAATGCCCGCCGCGCCGCCGCCATGGGTGACTGGCTCCGGTCTCTTCCCCGCCCGGTGGCGCTATTTGCCGCCAACGATTCATGGGGGTTCGAACTCCTCCAGGCCGCCCGCGAAACCGGCCTTCACGTTCCCGAAGACATCGCAATCCTCGGCGTCGACGACGAAGCCCTCCTCTGCGAGATCGCCCATCCGCCCCTGTCCAGCATCCGCATCGGAGGCGAGCAGATCGGCCGCATGGCTGTGGACCTGCTCGATCAACTGCTTCGCCAGAAGCGCCCGCCGGCCAATATCCCCCGCGTCGCCCCGATTGAAGTCGTCACGCGGCAATCGACCGATGTCCTTGCCGTCGACGATTCCGACGTCGCCGCCGCGCTGCGGCACATTCGCCAGCAGGCCGTCAAAGGTCTTTCGGTGAAGCAGTTGCTCGATGAGATTCCCGTCAACCGCCGCACGCTGGAGCGGCGATTTATCAGCGTGCTCGGCCATACGCCGCTGGAGGAAATCCGCCGCATCCGCATGGAACGCGCCAAGGTCCTGCTGCAAACGGACCTGCCGATTTACGAAGTCGCCAACCAATGCGGTTTCGCCACGCCCGAGTACATGGCAACCAGTTTCCTGCAGGCGATGGGCATGACGCCCACCGCCTACCGGCGCCAATTCACCCCGCGCCCGCGCTGGCAGCAGTTGCCGCCCAACTGAATTTCGAGCCAATCCCGCGTCTGTCGGAAATTCGAATGGCTTATTCGCACAATTGCATGGGTAACCATGCCTCAATGCGTTAACCTGACTCTCGCCGAGGTCGTGATCGGCAAATATGTCCCCCCAGTGGAGCAGGCGAGGAATCAGGCGAATATGTCTGGCGGCCGTAGCGGCGGCGCCCGCATTCTCCGCAGCCACAGCCCTCGCCGGTCCCTTTTTCATGGGATCGGATATCTCTCTGCTCACCTTCATGCAGCAGCAGGGCGTGACGTTCAAGGACAACGGCGTCGCCCAGCCCGCCGATCAGATTCTTTACGACAACGGCGACAATCTTTTCCGCCTCCGGCTCTTCGTGAATCCCAACACCAGCTACAGCGCCACGGAAGGCGCCATCCAGACCACCGCGTACGACATCGCCCTCGCCCAGCAGATCAAGCAGGATGATCCCAGCGCCAAGTTTGAACTCGATCTGCATTATTCCGATACCTGGGCCGACCCCGGCGATCAGAACATCCCCGCCGCCTGGTCGGGCGAATCGCTCTCGCAGTTGCAGTCATCCGTCTACAACTACACTCTGAATACGCTGAGTTCATTCAATTCCGCCGGCGTCATGCCCGACATCGTTCAGGTCGGCAATGAGATCAACAACGGAATGCTCTTCCCCACCGGCCAGATCAATTACAGCGGCACCACCGCGCAGCAGGAAGCAAGCTGGGCGGCGTTCGGCTCGCTGGTCACTTCCGGCATCTCCGCCGTGCGCGCCGCACAGGGCGCGGGACCGAAAATTCAGGTCTCCATCGTCATCGGCAACGGCGATTCCAGCGGCGAGCCGCAGTATTTCTACGGCAATCTCACCAATCCCCTTTACGGCAACGTCCCGGCCAGCAGCTTCGACATCATGGGCGTCGACTACTATCCCAGCAGCAACGACATGTCCACGCTGGGCACCAATCTCAAAGCCCTTGCCAACACCTACAACAAGAAAATCATGGTGATGGAAACCGATGCTCCATGGGAGACGGATTCCGGCCTCGCCCACGACACCGCTTACGCCGAAACCCAGGCGGGGCAGGCATCCTACATCAGCGCGCTCGCCACCACCGTGGAAAATCTCCCCAACGGCGACGGCATGGGATTGCTCTACTGGTATCCCGAGGCCGTCCAGGTTCCCGGCTACAACGTCTACAACGGCGGGGCGACCGCACTGTTCGATTCTTCGGGCAACGCGCTGCAGGCGGTCAGCGATTTCTCCATCACCCAGCACGCCTGGAATACTTCCGGCTCCGGCACGTGGGGCACCAGCGCCGACTGGACCAATTCATCCTCCCCCAGCGGCAGCGATGTCGAAGCCGATTTCCTCGGCGCGATCTCCTCCGGCCAGACCATCACAACCTCCAGCGCCATCACGCTTGGCACCCTCCGATTCCAGAACGCCAACACCTATTCCATCGCCGGCACTGGGTCGCTCTCCATGCAGGCCACCGTCGGCTGGGGATACATCGTCGTCCAGCAGGGCGCGCAGCAGATCAATATCCCCACGACAATTTCCAGCAGCACGATCCTCAGCGTCGCTGCCGGCTCGTCGCTGACCTTCGGCGGCGCGGTCACCGTCAACTCCGGGCAGATCCTCAAATCCAGCGGCACGGGAACGATCAATTACGATTCTTCCATCACCCTCGGCACAAGTGCGGCCATGACCATCGCCAACTCCACGACCGCGACAAATCTGAGCATCGCCGCCGGCGCAACGGCCACCCTCACCGGTTCCGGCACGGTCCTGCAAGTCAGCGCGCTTTCAGACAGCGGCGCCATCGACATCGGCACTGATGGGATGATCATCAACTACGGCTCGGGGTTCGATCCCATCGCATCCGTCGCCGCATGGATCGCCAGCGGATATGCGAACGGGACCTGGACCGGCACAGGCATCCGCTCCAGCGCCGCACAAACCAGTTCGGCCAGCTACGGCATCGGTTACGCCGACTCGGCCAACCTTGGCAATCCCGCTGATCTCCCCTCGGGAACCATCGAAGTCCTCTACACCCTGCTGGGCGACGCCAACCTCGACGGCAAAGTGAACGGCGCGGATTTCACCCTGATGGCCACCAATTTCAACGACTCCGTCACCGCCGGCTGGGACCAGGGCGACTTCAACTACGACGGCTCCGTCAACGGCGACGATTTCGTTTTGCTGGCCGACAATTTCAACCAGTTCGCCAGCCAGTCCACCGTCTCCGCCGCCGATCTCTCCGCCCTGGATTCTTTCGCAGCGTCAAATGGCATCAGCCTATCCAATGTCCCCGAACCGCAAAGCGCAGCGGTTCTCTGCCTCGCCGGATTGACGATCCTCCGTCGCCGAGCACGATCAAGATTTCGCGCCTGACGCCACTGCAAAAGGGACTCCGAGAAAAAAGGGGACATTCATAATATTTAATTAGGAATGTCCCCTTTTTACCTTTTTATTAACCGCATTGACTTGAATAAACCCATCCCGACCGTCTACGCTATGAACGGAAGAGCAAAACACAAATATGCCCATCGCGCTTAAAACCAACGCAAAAAATTCATCCGCCCCACTGATTCATTTCTGGAGCCGATGCGTCGGCGCGGGGCGGGCCAACGAAGGCTTGCGCGCCGGCTGGCAGGAGCAACTCAAGCTCGCCCGTGAACACTGCGGATTCCGCTACTGCCGATTCCACGGTCTGTTTCATGATGACATGTTCGTCTATCGCCTCAACGATAAAGGCGAGCCGATTTACAACTTTCAGTACGTCGACGAGCTGTTCGACCGCATGCTGGCGATAGGCGTTCGCCCGTTCGTCGAATTCGGATTCTGCCCCGGCGATTTAGCCACCGAGCGCGGCACGGTTTTCTGGTGGAAAGGCCACGGCAGTCCGCCGACCGATTACGCGCGATGGGGCGAACTGATCGACCGCATCACCCGCCACTGGATCGCGCGCTACGGCATCGCCGAAGTGAAGCATTGGTATTTCGAAGTCTGGAACGAGCCGAACCTTGATCCCTTTTTCCGCGGCACCAAATCGCAATATTTCGAGCTGTATCTCACCACCGCCAGGGCAGTCAAAGCGGTCGATCCTTCGCTGCGCGTCGGGGGCCCGGCCACCAGCAACTTCGTGCCCGATCGGAGGTTTGCCGGCGAAACCGAGGACATCTCCCAGCACGCGGTCGTCACAAAAGCCAAAGACCTCGACACCCTCGATTGGCAACCGGTCTGGCTCACCGAGTTCCTGCAATTCTGCGACCGCGAACATCTGCCCGTTGATTTCGTGAGCTGCCATCCCTATCCCACCGACTGGGGGCTCGATGAGTTGAAACAATCCGTCAAATCTACTCGCGGCGTGGATGCCACCCGCACCGATCTCGCCACAACCCGCCGGATCGTGCAGGCCAGCCCATTTCCCCATGCCGAGATTCACCTCACCGAATGGAGCAGCAGCCCATCCTCGCGCGATTTCACCCACGATTTCCCGCAGGCCGCTACGTTTATCGTCAAGGCTAATCTCGAATCGCTCGGACTGGTCGATTCCCTCAGCTACTGGACGTTCACTGATGTATTTGAGGAAGCCGGCGGCGGCGATGCCGCGTTTCACGGCGGGTTTGGCCTGATCAATTACCGCGGTATCGTCAAGCCGTCCTTTCACGCCTACCGGTTCCTCCACGCGCTGGGCGATGAAATTCTCTCGCAAGCCCCCGGCGTCATTGCAACCCGCCACAGCGCCAGCGGAAAAATAACCGCGCTGGCGTATCACTATCCCCCGGAAGTTCGCAAGACCGTTCCCGCATCGTTCGACGCCCCGCATGGCGCTGAGCAAATCCTCGCCACCGGCAAGCCGACCGATTTCGCGCTTGAGATATCCAATCTTCCTCCGCGTCAGGCATTCCTCGTCGAAACGCTCGATACCCATCACGGCGACGTTTTCGCCGTATGGACAGAGATGGGCCGGCCGCAATCACCCACGCCGGCGCAATCGGAAGTGCTGTCCAAATCCGCATGGGCAACGGATCGCCGGATTATCCACGTCGACGAGCATGGCTCGCTCTCTTTCCGCACATCGCTCGCGCCCTGGGCAGTGGTTCTCATCAACGGGTTATAATCGCCCTGTGCATCGCCTATCCCGGCCGATCAGCGGTTAATCTCGATCAGCAACACCCATGTATTGGCCATCGCGACCAGAAACGACAAAAGAATCCCCGCCGGCAGCAGGTACAACCCCGCGCCGTCTCCGCGCCAAAGAATCACCAGTCCCGCGAGCGCGATGATGATCACAGCCACTCTATTGACGACCGCCATCTGCCCCGTTCGGCGGCGATAAGCTGCATCGACGCTCCTGAGATACCCGCGCTGCAGCGGAATCACCGCCGCGATCGTCGCTATCCCAAAGAAAAGAATTTCAGCCCCGAGCAATCGAAGCGATTGCCCCGGAATCAGAGTCAGCGAAGTGACAATCAGCACGAGCAGCAGCATCACCAGCGCCTCGAGCCCGCGATCCGCCATTCGGCCAAGCTGGAGGATTTTCGTTTGATTCACCGAGACCGCCACAAAAAGCAGCCCCGCCAGCGCCGCCGCCGCACCAAGCTCACCGAGGAAAAAATTGCTCCAGTCACCCAATCTGATTCTCCGTTCATCGCGATAAGTCCATCTCAGCTTATCCGATTTACAGCGTTGCTTCCGATCCTCTGAGATTCGAATGTGGATTTCAAATCATTTTGATCGGTTGACAGGGTTTTGCCGAACACGGGTGTGGGCTCGAATAATGTCGCCGGTTGCCGCTTCTGGCGCACTGGCGGGCCTGATGACGGTCAGGCATCCTTATGCAACGAGACGTTATAATTGGCGTGGCGTGAATGTCATGAATAATCAATTGATCCAGACGGCAATTCGACATCATCAGGCGGGGCGTCTGGCGGAGGCGGAGAAGGCCTATCGGATGGTTCTCGCGCAGCAGCCGGATCAGGCCGATGTGCTGAATTTTCTGGGGATGCTGTGCGCGCAAACCGGCCGGCTGCAGGAGGGGGTGAAATTATTGCGGCGAGCGATCCAGATCATGCCACAGAGCGCCGAGGCCCATCGTCATCTTGGTTTTGCGCTGCGAAATCAGGGACGTTTGAAAGAGGCGGTTGAATCGTATCAGCGGGCGATTCGTCTCAAGCCGGATTTTGCCGCAGCGCACAACAATCTGGGCGTCGCACTGGCGCAGATGGGAAATTTCACCGAAGCCGTCGCAGCGCATCGGCAGGCGATTCAATTTAAGCCCGAATTTTCCGAAGCCCACAACAACCTGGGCATCACGCTGGCCAAGACGGGACAGATCGACGAGGCGATTGCCTCTCTGCGCGAAGCGTTGCGGCTTAGTCCGAACAATGCCGATGCGTACAGCAATCTGGGTAATGCGCTGAAAAACAGGGGGCAATTGCAGGAGGCTGTGGACGCGTGCAGGGAGGCGATTCGGCTCAAGCCCGATGGCGTGGAAGCATATAACAACCTGGGAATCGCACTCGTGGGAATGGCCAAGCTGGAGGAAGGAATTGCGGCCTATCGCCAGGCAATTGCGCTTCGGCCCGATCACGCGGGCGCGCACAACAATCTGGGCAATGCGCTCAAATCAATGGGCGTATGTAACGAGGCGGCCGCGTCATTCCGGGAGGCGATCCGGTTCGCGCCGAATTTCGTCGAAGCGCACAGCAATCTTGTCCTGGCATTGAATTATGATGCGGAGAAGAATCCGGCGAAGATCGCGGAGGAACATCGTGCGTGGGGACATCGGCACGCGGACCCGCTGGGCCGCGCCATCCCGGCACACGAAAACGATCGTTCGCCGGATCGACCGCTGCGCATCGGATATGTTTCGGCGGATTTTCGCCGGCATCCGGTCGGGTTCTTTTTTATGCCGCTGCTGGAAAAGCACCATCGAGAGAATTTCGAGATTTTTTGTTACTACAACAGCTTTGGTGGGGACGATTTCACCCGGCGCATGAGCCAGGACTGCAAAGTCTGGCGCAACGTCACCGGAGAATCGGATGAACAAGTCGCGCAACTGATTCGTTCCGACCGAATCGATATTCTCGTCGATTTATCGGGGCACACATCGGGGAACCGGCTGAAAGTTTTCGCCCGCAAACCGGCGCCGGTGCAGGTGAGTTATCTGGGATACGCCAATACGACGGGTCTGCCCGTGATCGATTATCGGTTGACCGATGCGCATGCCGATCCACCGGGGATGACGGAGGGGCTGAATGTTGAGAAACTGTGGCGGTTGCCGGGATGCGCGTGGTGTTTTTCTCCGCCCGAGAACTCGCCGGCGGTAAAGGAGCGGGAAGAGGGGCCGATCACGTTCGGGTGTTTCAATGCGTTTGCGAAGATCAATCCGAAAATCGTGACGATTTGGGCGCGGTTGCTGGAACGCGTGAGCGGATCTCGGCTGGTGCTGAAATCGGCGGGGGCGGGGGCGGAAAGTTCGCGTGGGCGAGTGATGCGGCAGTTTGCGGAGTTGGGAATCGCCGGGGATCGCGTGGAGATGCTGGGTTGGATGGATCAGCCGCTGCGGCATTTGGAGACGTATCACCGGATCGACGTGGCGCTGGATACATTTCCATATCACGGGACGACGACGACGTGCGAAGCGCTGTGGATGGGCGCGCCGGTGGTGACGCTGGCGGGTCGGTCGCATGTTTCGCGCGTGGGGGTCAGCCTGCTGAGCGCGGTGGGTCTGGAGGAGCTGGTTGCGGGGGATGAGCAGGAATATATTTCAATTGCTGTGGCGCTAGCGAGCGATTCGAAGCGGTTGGCGGCGCTGCGGGCGGGACTGCGGCAGCGCATGCAATCGTCGGTGCTGATGGACGCGGCTGGGTTTGCGGCGAATGTGGAGTCGGCTTACCGGGAGATGTGGAAGCAGTGGTGTGAGCCAAAGCCTTGAACTTCGCGGGTAGAAAGTTGACTGGACGTTGAAATCGGGCGATAATGAATTTGTTACTAATTCGTAACCTTATTTCGAGGCAATGCGATGTTGTCCACTGAACACACGCAGTCGCTTTCCGATTTCCGGCACAAAGCGGGCGAGACGCTCGACCGGCTGAACCAAACCGGCGAGGCGGAAATCCTCACAGTGAACGGTGAAGCGCGTGCGGTGCTTTTGTCACCGGCGGCTTACGACGCGATGGCTCGCGAAGTGTTGCTTGCTCGTGATATCGCCGCGATCCAACTCGCCCGGCAGGAATTCAAAGACGGTAAAGGCAAGAACGTTCGAGCAGCTTTTGCCGAACTTCGGGCGGAACTGTTGGCATTAAAAGCCAAGCGCGCCGGATCCAAGTGAAGCGGCTGAAAGTTCAAATCACGGACGTTATATTGGCGAAAATCCGGGAGCAGGTTCACTTCATCGCTCAGGATTCGATCGAAAATGCGTTAGCATGGGAAGATCGTTTGTTGGCCGCGATTGAAGGTCTGGGCGAATTCCACGGACATGCCATCGACGAGGAGGCGCGCGATCGTATTGGTGGAATGACGCACAAGATGGTGTTTGAAAATACGTACCTGGTTCACTACGAAGTTAACGACGCGTCTGGAATCGTCGAGGTGGTGAATTTCCGACATGGGGCCATGCAGCCACGCGCGGGCGAGCCGTAGCTCACTTGGGCCACACCACGAGATCGCGCGTGTCAACGGCGCCGACAATATCGAAAATGTTGAGTCGGGCGGCGAAGTCGATGTCGGGTTCGAGGCCGGCGCGGATGATGTTGCGGCCGCCCTGGCAATCGCGGAGGACGGTGGGGAGTTTATCTTCGGCCGAGTGGAATAGGCGCAGGGCGATTCGCGCGGCGTCGCTCGTGGGGAAATATCCGTGTGATTCGAGAAAATTGCAGACGGCGCCGCAGCCGATGGCATCTTCCATCGAGATTTGTTCGTTGGTTCCGGAGCCGAGCAGGAGGATCGGGAGATTGGTCGCTGCTGCGGCCGCGGCGGCGGATTTGGCGTTGACCAGCGCGGCGACGAAGAGGTTCGCGGCGGAACTGGCGGCGGTGATGGCCTTGGTGCCGTTGGTGGTGGCCATGAAGATTTCCCTGCCGGCGTCGGCGGCGGTGAACTGACCGGGACTGTTGCCGAGGTCCACGCCGGGGGCGGGGCGGGCATTCATCTCGCCGCAGAGAATTGGGCGCGGGGTGTGGGCGGCCGCGGCGGTTTTGGCTTCGGCGAGATCGGCGAAGACGCGAACGCTTCGGATGCCGGCAACGAAGGCGGAAAGCATTGTGGTCGTTGCGCGAAGAACGTCGAAAACAATGACCGTTTTGTCGGTGAGGGAACGGGCGTTGAGGTGGGCAGGGATCAGGACAACTTCGACATCCGGCATTTAAGGAGAGGATTCTACGAAAAACTCAGGCAAACAAAAAAGCCGCGAGAAATGGTTTCCCACGGCTTTCAATGGATACGCGAAACTCGGGGCAATCAGGCGATATGTCGATCGGCATTCTCGAGGATGCCGCCTGGTCGTGCATACTGTTCCCACGAGCGAGAGTGGCATTTCGGGCAGATGCGTGGGGCAACGACCGCTTCCTCCGGCTCAAAACCGCAGCAATGGCATTGAATCGTGATGACGGATATCCGGCGTAGGTTCGAGACATAGGGGTCGAACTTCGCGAAGTGTCCGGCCGAGGCAAAGCTTTCCATATTGATTGACATGTGTTACTCCTAAAAGAGATCCAAACTTCCTTGGTTTGGGTAGGAGCAACCGCCGTGCCTCGCGGGTTGAAAAATGCGTTGGGGAGGTCAATGCCGCGATTTTATTTGACCAATCAAGTATATAGCGAAATGAATTTAACCCGAGAGGACGAACTTTTTGTCGCGTCGGACACAAAATGTCATGTCTGCGACAAAACGTCGTTAGGCTGAGGGCCCTCCGGGGCTTCGCCCTCATATTGTCGCAACTTGCGTTGAAGAGTCCGAACGGAGATTCCAAGTTTGCTGGCCGCGTGGGTGCGGTTGCCGGCGGATTGTTCGAGGGCGTGGACGATGGCGAGGCGCTCCAGCTCGTCCATGGTGAGGCCGGTGGGCAATTCCTTGGGATTGGCGGCGGTGAGGGCGCCGGCGAGAACTCGCTCGGGTAGATCACGCTCGGTCATGAGGTCGCCCTCGGCGAGGACGAGCATGCTTTCCAGGGTGTTACGGAGTTCGCGCACATTGCCGGGCCAGCGGTAGACCAGCAGCCGCTCCATCGCTTCGCGGGAAATTCGGCGGCTGGCGGTGTGCTTATGCTCGGTGATTTCCTTCAGGAAATAATCGACGAGGATAGGGATGTCATCGGTCCGGTCGCGCAGGGGCGGCAGGCCGATGGTGACGACGTTCAGGCGATAGTAGAGATCCTCACGGAAGGTGCCTTCATCGACCATCTTGCGGATGTCGCGGCTGGTGGCTGCGAGGACGCGCACGTTGACGGTGTGATCCTCGTGACCGCCCACGGGGGTCACCGTGAGGGTTTCCAGAACGCGGAGAAGCTTGGACTGTAGGCCGATTTCGAAATCGCCAATTTCGTCGATGAAGAGGGTCCCGCCATCGGATTGCTCAAAGCGGCCGATGCGGCGATCGGTGGCGCCGGTGAAGGCGCCGCGAACGTGGCCGAATAGCTCGCTTTCCACGAGGGTTGCGGGGACTGCGGCGCAGTTGACAGCGACAAATGGGCCCTTGCGGCGCGGGCTGTTGTGGTGCAGGGCCTGGGCGACAAGTTCTTTTCCGGTGCCGCTTTCACCCAGAATCAGAACCGTGCTGTCGACCGGGGCGGCCCGCTGGATTTTCGCGAAGACTTCCTTCATCTGGCGGGATTGACCGACGATCTGGTCGAGGCCGAATTTCTGGTCGAGGCGGCGGCGGAGGTGATCGATTTCCTTGTCTTTGTTGGTGAGATCGATCGCCCGCTTGATGAGGACGATCAGTTCATCGCTGTTGACGGGCTTGGTGACGTAATCGAACGCGCCGGCCTTGATGGCTTCGACGGCGGAGTTGACGCTGTTATGGCCGGTGAGCAGGATAAACTGGGTATCGGGTTTGCGTTTTTTCCAAAGGGTGAGGAGGTCAATGCCGCTGACATCGCCGAGATTGAGGTCGCTCAGGACAACATCGATATTTTCATCGACATAGCCCAGGGCCTTGTCGGCATCCTCGGCCATGAAAACCTTGAGCCCCTCGGATTTAAGCACGGAGGCGAGGGCTTTGCGTTCGGTTTCGTGGTCTTCCACAACAAGGACGCTGCCGGCAGCATTTCCCATCGTTTTTCCTCAAAATGTCGCCAAGCACATACCGACCAGCACAATGCTACAGACACATAGTACGATGCCCTGTTAATATCATACGCGACGACAACCGGACAACGGATGAATTGTCCGACAAAATGCCGGACGCGCCATTTTGAACGGAATAGATGGTTAAATGGATCCGAAATCTTCGCATTTCGCTGGCGGCGAAATGTCAGATTCTTTTCGGGGCCGCGGTGATTCTCATCATTGGGGCGGCCCTTTATGTGCCTTGGCGGCGAATGGATGTGCTGATTCGCGAGGTAAACCTTCAGACGGCTGAGGGGCTGGCGAACCAGGCAAAGCTGGAGCATATCGTCCGGGAGCGATTGAAGCTGAAATCACCGGCCGATGTGGCGAACCTTCCGGCGGCCACCACGCAGGAAAGCCTGACGCCGGGGTTCATCTGGCCGCGATTGATTCCCGCCAATCCTCCGAAAAGCATGCCGCTGGGACGGTTTGAAGTCAAGGCGCTGGAAGACTTTACGCGCCATCCGGGTGAGGTGTACGAGGACACCATTTACCGGGTGAAGAATTCGGACCGGTATCGGCTGGCGCTTCCGCTGTATGCGACCGAGCAGCCAAGCTGCGTGGAATGCCATGCGGGGGATGACAGCACGGCGGCGACGACGACGGAGATTTCCGCCAGCGCGGTCCCGGCGGCGGTGAGATTGCTGGGGATCGTCGTCGTGGATATTCCCTCGCAGGTGAATGAAAACCAGCTTTTTTTGAATCGGGCGTTCATTCTACTGGCAGGGGTGATTGCCGGGACGCTGGCGACGGGGGTGCTGTATGTCATCACCACCCGGCTGATTCTGCAGCCGGTGCGCGTGCTGCAGGAGACGGCGGAGAAGGTCAGCCAGGGCGATCTGAATATCCGATCGGACATCAGCACGGGGGATGAATTCGAGCAGTTGTCGGAAACATTCAACACGATGCTGGCGAATTTGAAATCGAGCGATGAGCAGTTGCGCGACATCAACAAGGCGCTGGATTTGAAACTGGTGCAGCTTGGGGAGACGAACGTCGCGCTGTATGAATCGAATCGGCTGAAGAGTGAATTTCTGGCGAATGTGAGCCACGAGCTGCGGACGCCGCTGAATTCGATCCTGGGTTTTGCGGAGCTGATGAAGGAATCGGTGGCGGAGAATCCCGATCCGAAGGCGGCGCGGTATCTGCAGAATATATTGGTCAGCGGGCGCAATCTGCTGGAGTTGATCAATGACCTGCTCGATCTGGCGAAGATCGAAGCGGGGCGGATGGATGTGCGGTCGGAGCCGCTCTCGCTGAACGATCTGTTTGAGGGGCTGAACAATCTGCTGAAGCCGCTGGCCGAGGGGAAGGGGCTGACGATCGTGCCATCCGTGGCATCGGAGGTGCCGATCCTGCACACCGATCCGTCGAAATTGCAGCAGGTGCTTTACAACCTGCTGTCCAACGCGATCAAGTTTTCGCCGTCCGAGGCGCGGATTGAGATCACCGCGCGGATGAGCGGAACGGAGAATATCCGCATCACGGTGAAGGACCGCGGACCGGGGATCGAACCGGAGCAGCAGGAGGTGATCTTCGAGAAATTCCGGCAGATCGACGGCTCAGTCACACGCCAGCACAGCGGCACGGGGCTGGGCCTGGCGATCTCGCGCGAGCTGATCTCACTGCTGGAGGGGACGATGGGGGTGGACAGCGTCATGGGCGAAGGCGCGACGTTCTGGGTGGTTTTACCTCTGAAAATCCAGCCCGGGCAGCATGATGTGAGGGAGAAGATGGTGTTGTCGTAATTTGGTGGTAAGAAAAAGGGGACATTCATAATAAAATATTATGAATGTCCCCTTTTTGCTTATTCGCGATTCTGAGTGGGACGAATCTGCTGACTTGCCGGCAATAGTTGGCGTAGGCAGCGCCGTGGAGATTGGTCAGATAATTCTCTTCGCGGCGGGCTTCGAGTTGTAAAAGAATCAGGTGAATCAGGGCGACGAGGATCATCAGGGGTGAGGGCATCACCGCGACGGTGGCGAGCATCAACAGAGATGACAGAGTGTAGATCGGATGACGAATGATCGCGTAGGGGCCGGTGACGATCAGAGCGGTTTTTTCGGTGGGGTCGATGCCCATGCGCCAGGAATTCCCCATCTTTTTCCAGCAGATGAGGGTGAGGACAAACGCTGCGAGGGCGGCGGCCAGGGCGAGCCAGGCGACCGTGGGATAGATGAATAGCGGCTGGAAGACTTTTGGGGGCTTGCGGATAAAGGGCACGGCGAGGGGAAGGAAAATCCACAGGGCGACGATGGGAAACCAGACGGCGCGGGTGATGCAGCCGAAGATTCCCGGGGGGATGATGTTGGCGGTGTGGCCGGCGCTGCGGCGGATTTTTCCGGCGAGGTGGAGGACGCGCGCCCAATAGATGGCGAGGAGAATTCCGACCAGCACGGAAGGGACGCGGGCGAGCATTACAGGCTCCGACGGGATGGGGAGATGGGGATTGAGACCATGCCGGCGACGATGCGGTGGACTTTTCCGCGGCTGCGGAGGAGCAATCGGCCGGTGGAGTCGATGCCGTCGCAGATGCCGGTGATGGGCGATTCATCGCCGCCGGGGGAGACGGTCACGCGGCGATCGATCAGGGCATCGTGGCGGGAATATTCGCGCACGAATGATGCAAAAGGAATCTCCATTCGGCGGCGGAGATTATGGCGGAGATGTCTGGCGATGGCGATCAACACGTCCGTCATGTCGAAGGGGTATTTGGCGATGGTTGAGAGGGAAGTGATCTGGTTGCGCAGGTCGGGCGGGGCATCGGCGGGATTGATGTTCACGTTCAGGCCGATGCCGATAAGATCGACATTGCTGATTCGCTCGCAGAGGAGGCCGGCGAGCTTGCGATTTTTGTGAAGGAGATCGTTGGGCCATTTTAGAAGAATCTGATCTTCGGCGGTGATCTCGGCGACGGCATCGCGCAGGGAGAGGCCGGCGATAAGAGGAAGTTCATGCGGCGAAAGTCGCTCGTGTAGCGGGACGGCGAAGGTGACGGTGAGCACGCTGGGGGTGGACCACCAGGTATTTTTCCCGCGGCCGCGGCCGGCGATCTGGCGGCTGGTGAGGACGGCGGCGGGGCCGAACAATCGGCCGGCGCGGCGCAATTGGGCGGCATGATCGTTGGTGCTGCGGAGACGCGGGAAAAAATAAAGACGGTAGGGTTTCAGGCCGCTTCGGAGACGGGGAAGATCGAATGACAATTCCTCATCCTTCCAGAACGACCAGCAGATCGCCGGCGGAGATGATGGAGCCGGGCTTGACCAGGACGTCGCCGATACTGGCGTCGCGCGGGCTGTAGACGGCGGTTTCCATTTTCATGGCTTCGATGGCGAGCAGGTTGGCGCCGGCTTTGACGGTTTGGCCTTTGGCGACGGAGACGATGGAGATTTTTCCCGGCATCGGGGCGGCGACGTGGTTGGGGTTGTCGGGGTCGGCCTTGGGATGGCGGGGCATCGTCGCTTCGCGGGATCGGTCGGTGATGACGACTTCGCGGGGCTGGCCGTTCAATTCGAAAAAGACGGTGCGGGTGCCGTCGGAGCGCACTTCGCCGCTGGTGAGGTATTTGATGATGAGGGTTTTTCCCGGCTCGATTTCAACCGAGATTTCCTCGCCGCTGTGCAGGCCGTAGAAAAATGCGTGCGTGGGGAGGACGGAGGTGTCGTCGTACGAGCGGAGGTGTTTTTGGAAGTCGAGGAATACCTGGGGATAGAGCAGATAGGAAAGCACATCGGTGCCGGCGACTTCGCCGGGGATTTTCTCTTCCAGGGCTTCGCGGGTTTTGTCGAAATCAGCCTTGGGCAATCGCGCGCCCTGGCGGCCTTTGATGGGGGTAGCGCCGGCGGTGTCGAGGATAATTTTTTGCAGCACTTTCGGCCAGCCGCCTTCGGGGAAACCCAGGGCGCCCTGCATCATTTCGACGACGCTCTTGGGGAAGTGGAGTTTCTTGGCGGGGTTGAGGACATCCATGGCGGTCAGGCCGTTGGTGACCATGAACAGGGCCATATCGCCGACGACTTTGCTGGACGGCGTAACCTTGACAATGTCGCCGAAAATCTGGTTGACCTGGGCGTAGGCATCGGCGATTTCGTTCCAGCGGTCTTCGAGGCCGAGGCTCTTGGCCTGCTGGCGCAGGTTGGTGTACTGGCCGCCGGGCATTTCGTGCTGGTAGACATGGGCGGAGCCGGCCTTGAGATTTTCCTCGAAGGGATAGTATTGATCGCGCACGGCTTCCCAGTAATCGGAAAGGCTGTTGAGCGCAGGAAGATCGAGCCCGGTGTCGCGCGGGGTGTGCTGGAGCGCGGCGACCAGGGAATTGAGATTGGGCTGGCTGGTGAGGCCGCTCATGGAGGCGATGGCGGCGTCGGCGATATCGACGCCGGCGTCGCAGGCGCGAAGGATGCTTCCGGAATTGACGCCGCTGGTGTCGTGCGTGTGGAAATGGATAGGGACGTCGACTTCCTCGCGGAGGGCCTTCACCAGGGCGTGGGCGGCGTAGGGACGGCATAGGCCGGCCATGTCCTTGATGCCGAGGATGTGCGTGCCCATTTTCACGAGTTCTTTGGCCATCTTCACGTAATATTTCAGGCTGTACTTACTGCGATTGGGATCAAGGATATCGCCGGTGTAGCAGATGGCCGCTTCGCAGAGGGCGGAGGTTTTTTCGCGGACGGCCTCAATGGCGACCGTCATATTTTCCGTCCAGTTGAGGGAATCGAAGATGCGGAAGACATCGATGCCCTGCTCGGCGGAGCGAACAACAAACTCGCGGACGACGTTGTCGGGGTAATTGGTGTAACCGACGGCGTTGCTGGCGCGCAGAAGCATCTGGAAAAGCACGTTGGGGATTTTTTCGCGAAGATGCCGAAGTCGATCCCACGGGTCTTCCTGGAGGAATCGCATGGCGGTGTCGAAGGTGGCGCCGCCCCACATTTCGATGCTGAAAAGCTGGGGAGCGAGATGGGCCGTGGTGCCGGCGATGGCGAGGAGATCGTAGGTGCGGACGCGCGTGGCGAGCAGCGATTGGTGGGCGTCGCGGAACGTGGTGTCGGTCAGTAGCAGCGGCTTTTGCTTTCGGATCCATTTGGCGAAGGCATCGGGGCCGAGCTTCTGGAGCTTTTGGCGCGAACCTTCGGGTGGGGGTGTGCCGAGGGGATAGGGCGGGATGGGCGGCTCGATGAATTCGCGATGGGGATCGACTTTGCCTTTCACATCGGCGCGGCCGTTGACGATCACCTCGCCGAGATAGCTGACGATTTTTGTGGCGCGGTCGCGCTTGGCGCGGAAGCGGAAGAGTTCGGGGGTGTTGTCGATGAAGGTGGTGGTGGCTTCACCCTTAATGAATGTGGGATGCTGGATGAGGTTTTCGAGGAATGGAATATTGGTCTTGACGCCGCGGACGCGGAATTCGCTGAGCGAGCGGATCATGCGATGGATGGCTTCGTCGAAGGTAAGGCCGGAGGCGATCAGCTTGACGAGCAGCGAATCGAAATAAGGGGTGATGACCGCGCCGCTGAAGGCGGTGCCGCCGTCGAGGCGGATTCCGAAACCGGCGGCGGAGCGGTACGTGGTCAGGCGTCCGTAATCGGGGATGAAATGGTTCTGTGGGTCTTCGGTGGTGATGCGGCACTGGATTGCGAAACCGCGCGGTTCGATCAGCGCCTGGGCGGGGATGTTGATGGGTGGTTCGTGCAGTTTGTGGCCCTGGGCGACAAGAATCTGGCTCTTGACGATATCGAAGCCGGTGACGACCTCGGTGACGGTGTGCTCGACCTGAATGCGGGGATTCACCTCGATGAAATAAAATTCATCGCGGTCGAGATCGAGGAGGAATTCGACGGTGCCGGCGTTGCGGTATCCGGCGGCG